>SAMEA104315439__coassemble_147_pt1 | contig 40284 bp, 29 predicted proteins | sample SAMEA104315439__metabat2_low_PE_016 | metagenome-assembled genome bin SAMEA104315439 (sample SAMEA104315439) | gut metagenome | biome: Monkey gut; feature: monkey-associated habitat; material: faeces | place: China | collected 2013 | reverse complement strand
CAGTCCCATATTGGCGGCTTGCGCATCAGCGCGGCTCACTATCAACTCGGCTGCCGTCTTGCCCGTAACGGCGTAGATGAGTTTGTTCTGCGTCTCGGCAAAGAACATCTGTGCGGCTTTGTCGGTCTTGTCGTAGTCACTACTGAGGGCAAAAAGGTCGCGTATCTTCTGGTAGAACCGCTTTTCGGAAGCACGTATATCGCGGATACGCGCCAGCAACTCATCAAAATAGTCGGGACGTCCGTTGGGATTCTTGAGCCGCTCGTCATCCATAACGAAGCCCTTAATCATATACTCGCGCAGGTTCCTGTTCGCCCATTGCCGGAACTGCGTGCCGCGCTTGCTGCGCACACGGAAACCGACGGCGAGTATCATATCCAGCGAGTAGAACGTTACCTCATATCGCTTGCCGTCAGAGGCAGTTGTTAAGTAATCCTTAATAACTGAATTTGTATCTAACTCGTTTTCTTTCAGTATGTTGTTGATATGTATATTGATATTAGGCACCGAGGTGGCAAAAAGTTCCGCCATCTGTTTTTGGTTCATCCACACCTGCCCGTCGTTGGCATACAATACCACACTCGATTTGCCATCGTCGGTGTGGTAGATGATGATGCTGTTTTGTGGGGTGATGCTCTCTATCTCGTCCATAGGTATTTTATTTTGTTTGTGGAGGTGTCTCAACTAACTCCACACTGCAAAGTTACACGTTTTTAGGCAAATACGCAAGAGTTGTTTGCGATTTGCCGGAGTAACCAAATCGGATAAGCATATAGTAAACCTTTCATTCGATACCATTGTCCGTAAGGTAGCCGCCTCTACAATGCCACGGCTTGGAAGGCAGCGAAGGCTTGGGCGGTGGCAGACCATTATGGCCGGGATATATAGCATACAAGAGTGGCTGCCCAACTGAGCAGCCACTAATTATACATTATGCATTGCGCAGTGTTACTTTACCTCTACGCCGGTAGTGGTATAGGTCTTACCGTTGCGCAGGATATACACTTGTCCGTTGCGGAAGACTTTGCGCACGGCGGTATCACCATCGGCAAATATGTTCTCCACGGCTGTGGAAGGGGATTGTGTGTACTGCGCCTCAAGGGTGAGGTCTTCGGTGGCAGTGAACAGATACGGGTTATCCTTTACGCCATTGCTCCACTGCTCGAACCGGTAGCCGGCATTGGCGGTGGCGGTCAAAGTAACCTGTGAGCCGTAGTCGTATGTGCCTGCACCGGATACATAGCCTTTTATGTTGTCATACAGAACGGTTATGGTATATTCATTCGGCAGGAACTCGGCTGTGTAGGTAGCATCGCCCTCTACTGATATGGTGCGCGGGTTGTCGGTGTTGCCGTCTGACCAACGCACGAAATGGCGATGCGCGTTGGCGGGGACAGCGGTGATGGTGATTTGCTGTCCTGCATCACATCGAATGGTATTTTCCTTCTCGCACCCGGCAATGGCAATATGGAGTGTGAGGATATTTGTAGATGGCGGGCAAACGGGGCGCACAGAAAAGCCGGAGTAGCGGTTGCTGCCGTACCTGCGCACGAAGTCCGACGCGAAGCGGAGGTACCACGCGCCGCTCGGGCCGTCCGTGCTGAGCGACGAAGACCAGTAGAGGCCGTAGGAATCGGCAAGGTCGAGGCCCGTGCCGTAGCGATACCCCGCAGCGGGGAGGAAGATAGAGTTGCCGTTGGTCGTGCTTGTTACTTGGTAGCCGTTGACACCGTTCTGCGTTGTCCACGTCCATGTGCATTGTGTGCGCAACTCTTTCCACTCGGCATCGGTGGGTATGTGCCATTCTTCGCCCCAATTCGCGGTAGCGGCATCGTCTTCGGGTTCGATGGTTGTCTTGTCATCGGTGAAGCCGTTGTCACCGAAACTTGCGTTGGTGCAGTACTTGGTGAGTTTGTAGTAAGCACCATTGGCGTGCTTGTAGGTTGCCCACGAGTAGTCCGCTTGGGTTTCCGTTTCGCCCCAAGCGAAATAGTCGCCATAGCCTTCGGGTGTGGTGGCACCGATGTTGCATGACGCCCATTTCAGTCCGCTCGGCAGACCGAGGTTCACCCACGTATGCCCATTTCCCGTGCCGGTGGTGGGACGGAAGTCATACGTTTTACCATTCTTGCCGCAATCCTCATAGACGGAGACCGCTGCAGGGTCCTGCGCCCACGCTGACACTCCCATCAGCAGGGCAATACTCATAATGAGATAAGTTTTTGTCTTCATAATACAATTGATATATCTGTCTCCACTTTGTGATTCGGCTATTGACTTTCTCCGTTTTTTACTTTATTTGGTTTACATACAAACATAAACAAAGCGTGAACTTTCGTTCGCTTCATTTGATTCTTTGAGGTTCTGGACTACCTTATCTATTCAAATTTACGCACAGAAAACCCACGCTAACACGTGAGCGTGCATAAACTTGTGCTTGAAAGTATAAATTCTTGAAAGTGTCCAGTTTTCAAAGAATCAAGTTCGGCTTATAACGCTTTATTTAATATGTCATTGCATCGCCCTACCTTGCCGCTCGTACAGGTCGGTACCCATAAAATTCAAGAGCATACTGCGACTCCAGCCGTTTTGCAGGGTTTGCTGCACATAGAACAAAGCCTTGTTGGGGTCGTCAGAACACTTGTCAATGATGTATTTGTGGTGTCCCCAAGGAATAGAAAACAGGTCTGTCTCCAACTTTTGGGTCATCTGCTGCGTGTGAGCGGTATCCGCATTCGCCAAATTTTCCCCAAGTTGGGGAAGATTTGCAAGCAGTTGATTATAAAGTTCAAAGAAACGTTTGGCATAACGAATAGAGGTCTCCGAGAAACAGGTTACATCGGGTATGGATTGCCGCAAATCCCTGCTCAAGTTGGCATAAAACCCTCTGCCATACTTATTCTCGGCATTGAGGGCGACAATATCCCTGCCAAGTTCCCAATAATAGCGCAGCATCTCCTGATTGACCCGTACCGCCGATTGGATTTGGCTTTGCCGGAAACGCTTGCTTAATTGCTGAACCCACAAGGAATAGTCATGGTCTGTGATAGTGATAGATTGACTCATACCTCCTAATTTTCTTGCAAAGATATAAACTATTTTGCATTTATGCAAATGAAAAGACCATGCGGAGTATCTATTCCATTGTATTTTCGAATATCTCACGCATCTTTTGCCGGAGGATTTTCTTGTCGGGGAGGCATAGTTGGTATTCCGCCACCAGAGTGGGTGAAAGGCTGCGACTGAGGGCATACTCCACCACCTCATCATCTTTATCTTTGCACAGCAAAACACCGATACTGGGGTTCTCTTTGGCTTTCTTAACATCACGGTCAAGTGCCTCCAAGTAGAAATTTCAGTTGCCCCAAATGTTCGGGCTTGAATTGCTCGTTCTTCAATTCAAAAGCCACGAGACATTGCAGTTCACGATGATAGAAAAGCAGGTCGATACGGAAATCACTATTGCCTACTTGCAAACGGTATTCCTGGTCGATAAAGATGAAGTCTTTGCCCAACTCCAATATCACACGTTTCATCTGTTGGATGAGCGACTGACGCATAGAGTTCTCCAAGCGGTCAGCATCGGCACCGATAAACTCCAACACGTATTGGTCGCGAAAGACCTCTTCTGCCTTGGGTGCAATTTGTCTCAACACTGTCGAGACTTTTGGCTTGTCAAGCATCGTGCGCTCAAACAGCGAACTGCTGATTTGGCGGTCAAGTTCACGTTTGGAATAATGCTCATCTATGGACTTCCGGAGATAGAACTCTCGCTCTTCTTCCGAATGACAACGGCTGATTATCAATAGATTATTCGTCCAACTAATTTGTCTCACCAGCGGTGAGATAAATTGCATATTTGCAGCGTACGTCTCGTAAAATTGATATATGCAACAAACGTAAAGGATTTCTATGGTAACATCCACATAAAAACAATAGTTGCGCAAAAATTGTGGCATTGTTTTGTTTCATTTCACAAGTAAAATGGCGATATATTTGTTTCATTTCACAGGTTAAAGTAGCAGATATCTGTTCCGTTTCACAAGTACTGTTGCCATAAAAATAGCGATAAGCATATCCAAATTGTAGTGGTCAATGTTGCGCCGGGCGGCGAGGGCTTGGGCATGGGACAACCGTAGTAGCGTAGCCGATGAAGCGTGCTTTTTTCTACTCCTTCCATGCCCTTTCCCCGTGGATAGGGAATTATTTCAACAGGTATTTCTCCGCCCACTCTTGCAGAGTTTCTTTCGGTATGTTGGCGATACCTGCTTGAACCATCATTTGTGCTTCGGCACTATTTTTGGAAAAAACGAAACGTTTTCTATTTCCATCCACGTTGGCATGCAATTGGATAGCCCCTTTGTAGGCTTGACTGAGCGAGACCTCACCAAATATGTGTCCTTCTTTCGTGGTCCACGATAATTCCGGAACCACGATATATCCCCATTCCGCGAGATGTCTGTTGATGACGCTCTCTATGCGTCCTATCCATTCAGGAGCGACACCACGTTGCGTAGCCAATGAGCGAAAACGCGCTGCAACCTCCGCGATTTGGTCAATGATAACTCCCGGTCTTCGGATATTCAGACTTTTGGCAAACTCCAAAGCGTCTTCTTTTGTCCAATCTGTATATTTCCCACGCAGCATCAGACAATGCCTTGGTTCGGGTTGATAGTCTCCGTTATTAAAAATAAACGTCAAATCATACGCGGGTGATAATGACCACTCGCCCTTTGTGTTCATAAGAAAAGAGAAGTTCTTGTTGTGGTCATCCGTATTGTTGGTGAAATAATTAAACACCATACGTCGGAACACTTCGCACTCGCAACTATCCGGCAGGCGGAGTTTGCGGCATACAAGCAACAATTTCTCATACGAGTTGGCATCAGGATCCATTGCGGCAAGTGTTTGGGTATGTATCTTGGTGCTGTCCTTGCGGTCAAAACGTTCTGTGATAAAATGTTTCGTTCCCTCAACCTCCCATAACCGGCATGGCATCATATCGATTTCTGCTTGTCGTGCCATATCGTAGTAGGTCATCTCCAATTCTGCAGTAGAACGTTCTGCAATACCGAATTTGAGAATATAGTGCAGGAAACCCGCCGGAGGTGCTACTTGTCCTGAACGAATCTCACCTGTTTGCGGGTTGATGGCAAGAACGGCTTTTGCCTGCCGTCCGCCGACAGAAGTACCTACAGCCAACAGCATTTGCATAGTGAGTGACTCTGATGGAAGAATTGTCAGGTTCTCACGTTGGTTTTGAATCTTTTGTGCCAAGTTGGCTAATGCACCGATATCAACATGCTCATTTTTCATCAACGGGGAGCGTTCGGGCATAAATTCCAACGCCCCCATACCACGGCGACCGATAAACGCAAGTTTGTCCAAGGCAGTGATGTCGTTTTCGGACAGGTGCTGCTCTTTTGCCCATTGTTCAAACAATGTGTTTCCCCAATCGTCCGGCAAAGAGTCAGCAATGAAAGCCGGCAGATGTTGGTACTTCCTTTCTTCTTCCGCCGTGAACTTGAACAAGTGTCCGCGACTTTTAGGTGCCGGTAACGGGAATGGTTCTATATCAGCGGAAAGGAAAGATTGGTTATATACAAAATAAGCCTCTCCGTTCTGCCACGCCAAATAACCTATCTCGCTGTCCCACAATAATATACGCAATATCTTTATCATTGTTTCTTATGTCGGACACGTTGAATTGGGGTTTCTTTCGGGGTCATATAGGTAACCTCGGGTAATGGGGGCAAGAGTTTTTTGAGGTTATCCAGTTGTCCGATTGTGCGCATCAGCCGTATGAGTGTGGTCAACGAAATGTCTCGGCTTTGCCCGTTCTCAAACTTCTGAATGGTCATAATATTGAGCCCTGTACGATTGGCAACATCGCTCAATGTCAGACCATTAGCCTGCCTATATTGCCTGAATTGTGTGCCTAATCGGGCTATCAGTTCCGGAGCGGAATAAGCATATATATCTTCCATATAATTATAGTTTTAATGATATATAAATAGCGATTATGCTGTTTATTATTATTTCACATATACTTTATATCGCTACAAAAGTACTGCTTTTTGGACATATATGCAAATATATAACTGGAATTATCGCAATTTTGTACAAATACCTCAGTATCGCATTTGTGCGTATGCCCCGTTACAGCAACAGAGGCATTTCGCTTGAATCACCCCTGCCGACTATGTTTTGCGGAGTTGTCTTCGAGAGTTTACGCCGCAAAGATACTGATTTTATTTGAGTTGTGCAAAAAAAAATAACATTTGACAATCCACAATCAGGGGCTGCCCATACTGTTAGGCAGCCCCTTTCTATTGTTCCCCTTCTGCTGCGGGGTAGAATGTATTAGTTGTTTTCAATAACGGCATTTCCTTGTCCTGAAGAGGGTAGCGTATGCTTACCTATAAGGGAATTAACAATCAAATAGAATATGTGAATAGGATATGCAGGATACTCTTCAGGTGTACTACAAACATTATAAATACTGCCATTGCGTAGCATAATGGTACACAAATGATGCTGATCATTTCCGTCATAGTGCAAATTGATAATATCTGCTATCTGTATTGCAATACGTCCGATTTCCTTACCTACAAACTCAATACTATCTTCAAATATGTATGTAAAAATTTCTGTTCCGTTTTTATAATCATAGTAGTATTCTCCATCGTATTTGCGTTGATAGACAAAAGTAAAACTAAACCGTTCAAAACACTTTCTTCCGTTTGCTACCAAGTCTGTACTTGGACAGAGAAGGGAACGTTTGTCAAAATCAGGACACTTCTTGATTAAAATGTCTTCTGTTTGTTTACGGAGTTCATCTTTGAAACCATTCGCACGAACATACAATGCCTGATATGCAAAAAGAATGGAACGGGTTGTTTCTATTTCATTCAGATTATAGTCATTTAACAGCAAACCTGATAAGAATATTGTTTTAAGAAATATATCCCTATCAAGATTTATGTCCGTACAATTTATTGCAACCCATTGTCTAATAGGGATGCCAAAGGCTGGTAGAGCATTGTCATAAGCCTCTTCTATTTTACTATCGTACAATACATTTTCTGAATTATCAAATTCTTTACCGACATATTCTCCTTTTTCATCATACTTTAGAATATCCTTCTTTAGATTTCCCTCCTCATCGATAGCAAAAGAATCATCCCAAGAACAAGCAATCAAATTACGAATAATGCTCTGTTTGTATTTGTTTTGCATAAAGTCTTTGGAAGACAGCCATTCTGTAATGATATTGCACAGGGCTTCCGTATTCACAACCCATATCATGGGGATACGTTCCTGCTCGGCTACGGCTTTTTGCTGTTCGGGAGACAATGAATCAAACTGTTGGAGACTGGCAATATAGTTGTTGGCATATTCCACAGCCCATTGCTCCTGTTTCTCTTTTAGATTGCTTGCCGCTAATGCATCGTTCGTCTTGATGTAGATGTAAATTAGGACTACATTCATCACTACAAACATAATGAGGGGTCCCCAGAACTTTCCCCACTCCCACATTAGAAATACAGTCAGAGCGATTGCCAAAATCTCTGCAACCTTAAATTGTTTTCCAGTCATATTATTTCAACGGTTACCACCACCGTAAGGTTTTAATAAGGTAAATTGATTAAAAACAGTTCAAATAACCACATCTCCAATAATTGGTAGAGACAATACAGGACGCCCAAGATAGCCCCCAAGATGACAATCCACGATTGGGGGCTGCCGCTGAACACTTCTATCGCAGAACGTAGCAGGAAGAAAGGCACCGCCACACCGATAAACAGGACGATGCCGAACAAAATCCCTACATATTGCCACCACGTCAGCGCATAAAACGGCGTACTATTCTTTTGACCGGAGACATTTTGTTGCGGTACATAACCTGATACCATTTCCCCCGACGAGAAAAAGAAACATTTGACAAAGCCGTTTGCCATATCATTCCGATCGGCAACGCCTGTCACATAGCAGGACAGGGATGTAACAAGTTCCGCTTGGGTGGAAGGCTCTTTGCGGATTTGGCTTGGCGAACTGATAGAAACAAACAGAAGGTTATCCCCGTTGATTTTGCACCAGTCGAAACTGAGCCGTCTGCCGTCTTTGGTATCCATAATCCGCATGGTATCGCGGATTATTCCCTCTTTTTGCCACAGCCCCGCAGACTGCATATACTGCTTGTACATCTGCGAATAGTTTTTACATTCGATAGTGGCGACAATGGCAGGCATACCATCAATGCGTATATTCTCCTTATCAATGATATGCATGTGGAGTTGCGGGGAGCATGACTCTACAAAATGGTTGTACAAAAGCATCTTTGGATAGTCTCCCTCATACACATAAAAAGAAGCCTTTTCCACCTCCAGCGCATTCATACGCCCTACCAGTTTGTTGGCAAGGCCACGGTCGTGGCTGCACGAAACAAGGGCTGGCAAAAGACATAGACAAAAGAAAATCTTTCTCATAAGTGAAACAAGTTGAGAATAAGCCGCCCTATTTTGCGTTCCAATCCCCCACGCGTTGTGGGGATATGGGTAGTACGTGCAATTTTGTTTTTCAGTCCCGCGATACCGATGGCACGTCGCAAAGAAAAACTTAGTCCTTTGAGCAGTCTCATAATTGCCAATGTTTGGTTTCGACAAGGGAAAGAAGTTCGGCAATGCAGGATTTGAATTCGCAGGCGACAGCACCCGAACAGATGCCATGGAACGTGGCATTGTTCCAATAGCGGTATTTGGACATATACCTCCATACAGGCCACAAGTCTGTCTTTTCTTCATAGCCTTCTAAAGACGGCTGGTCTTTCAATATGCCTTGTTCATCTACGATACCATAGCACAGGTCATCCGTGCCATACGAACTTTCAAACTCAAATTTGATGTAACAATGTTTCCAACCTTGAGGACGCAAGCATATTCCATCACACTTACGTATACCGTATTTACAATCGGTTATTTCGTAGCGGTCGTCTTTAAGTTGCTCACGTAGTAGCGTTTCCACCATATATTGTTTGACGGCGGGCATAGTGTCTGCGATGGCACATGCCTGCTCGAAATTCTCCTTGTTAGTCAGGAGTTGGATAAGTTGTTTCTGTTCCATTGTATTCTGATTTGTGAGTTGTTGTAAGAGGTTGATATATTGGTTAATGGTTTCGCGTACACGCGGTTTGTCGAATGCCAGTTGTGCGCATTGCTGCAGCCAGCCGATGATGTCGTTGCGGTAGGAAATACACTGATAGTCTCCGCTTTGGGCGTTCAATCCGCCTCTGGATTGTTTGCTCGGCTCGTCGCCATCGGGTGTGAGATAGAGAAGCACCGCCTTAGGCGCAAAATTGTGGTAACGCACCAACTGGTTGGGCTGGTCGGCTGCTCCAATTTTGTTCTCGACAATAATGGCGTGCCCGCTACGGTCGGTAATCAAGATGTCGATTCGTCCGCCGGTGGTCTCGGTGATGTTACCGATATTGTACTCCGTATAGACTTTGGCGTGTGCGGTGTCCAATTCGGGTTTTGTGCCGCCGTGCGCAATGGTATCAATAAAGGCTTTGAGGAAAGCGTCCTGCATACCGTGGCTGCCGTCGGGGTTGAGCAGGGCGGCAATGAACGCCGAGTGGGACAGTTCCTGGCTGTACACGCCCAATACATCGAACACGTTGTAGCACTCGCCACGCCGGAACGCCTCGGCGCGGCGTTGCTTGTCCTCGTTTACATACACTCGGACTTGGCTGAGTAGTTCTTCAAGTTTATCCATATAGAATTGTTTTTGAGTTGTTGCTCGCGTATAGACATAAAATAAGCGTGGAGCGATGTTGCTTCAATTCGGATTCTCTCAGGTTCTGGACTACCTCTTATACACCAAATATCTACGGACAAAGCCCACGCGGTTAACGTGAGCATCATGGCTGTCCTTGGTGTATAATGAATTCAATAAATTGTCCAGATTTAGAGAATCCAAGTCTTAGCGTAAATGCTTATTTCTATATGTCATTGCATCGCCTTACCGATGCGCGGTTATGCCATAGGCAGATTGTTTAATGGGTTGTTATATTGTTGATATTTTATCATTTACGGCTGCAAAGATAGGCATTTATTCGCACGTATGCAAATAAATGAATTTACGATTTGCAAATTTACGATGTACGATTTATTTTGCGATTTAGTGATTTACCTCATATACCTCATTTGTTGGCAGAGTTGGAAAGCGGGTAACGTTCCAATTCGCGGCGGATTTCCTCTTCCGTAGGAAGATAGGGCAAATACTTGCTGGCGAAAATCTGCTCCGAACCGTTCAAAACGGAATACTTGACGATAGTCTCGTCCTTGTCTGCACAAAGCAGAATACCGATAGTTGGATTATCTCCCGCACCCCGCTTGAGGTCGTCGAACATACGGACATACATATCCATTTGTCCGACATCGCGGTGTGTCAGTTTGGTTGTCTTGAGGTCAATCAGCACAAAGCACTTGAGCAGGTAGTTGTAAAACACCAAGTCGATATAGAAATGCTCCGTTTCTGTACTGATGCGGTATTGGCGTTTGACAAATGAGAACCCTTTGCCCAACTCCAACAGGAACTCCTGCATATTGTCCACCAAGGCATCTTCCAACGGTTTCTCGCGGTGGTTGGGATAAGGTGGCAGTCCGACAAACTCCAATACATACGGATCTTTGATAAACTCTTTTGTATCAGGGGCGTATTTCGTAATGGTCTCTTGCCCGGTTGTCTGTCCCGCAGACAACATCCGTTGGTAGTAGAACGATTGAATGTTGCGTTCCAACTGCCGCACGCTCCAGTTCTCACGTGCCGCCTCTTGCAGATACCACTCGCGTGCAACGGGGTCTTCTACCCGCATAATCAGCCGGTTGTGACTCCATGATAATTGGGTACACAGTGTGTAGCCTTTTTGATTCGGGTAGGTTTTGTAGAACTTACGCATGTTTTTTAAGTTGGCATACGAAAATCCATTGCCAAACTCGGCTGTAAGTTCCTGCGAAAGTTTCTTTAGAATTTGTTCGCCGTAAGCCGCGCGTTCCTGTCCCTGTTGCTCTTCCACCACGATGCGTTTGCCAATCAGCCAATATGCCGTCACCATTGTGCTGTTGATGGCACGTGCCGTTAGTTGGCGTGCCTCTTGCAGAATAGTTCGCACATCTTGCACGATATTGGTCGTTGTAGTCAAATTAGCCAAAGCAGATATATTGTTGGTATCCATAAATATGCCGAATTAACTTATTGTGGAGCATATCGGACTCGAACCGACCACCTCAACATTGCGAACGTTGCGCTCTACCAGATGAGCTAATGCCCCGAAATGTTTGTTTTAATTTGCAAAGATACAAAAAAGATTTGAAACAGGCAAGGGATGTGTATTTTACATAAAAAGGGTAACGGTAACGTGATACAGAGAACAAAACAAGTTTTACCAGTTTTCCTTATCCTACAATGACGCAAACAGATAAGGAAGTTCTGCTCAAGTCATTGACTACGAAAGTACCCCATTACACCCACGGGCTTACGCCCCCCCCCGCAGACGTCCGCCTCCACGGCAAGGCGACTGATAAGATGATGATGCAGGACGCTTTGTCCCCACCAATTTCGCCGCCCAAGTGCATAGGGCTGCTATGGGCGGCGTGGGGGGATGGAGAATTGGTAATGTGTAATGCATACAATTTACACATTTCACATTTACAACGCTACCGCTTGCAACTCGGCTAATGCCTCGTAATAGTCGCGTTGGGCGGCAAGGGCTTGGGCGGTGGCAGACCATTATGGCCGGGATATATAACATACAAGAGTGGCTGCCCAACTGAGCAGCCACTAATTATACATTATGCATTGCGCAGTGTTACTTTACCTCTACGCCGGTAAGGGTATAGGTCTTGCCATTGCGGAGGATATACACTTGCCCGTCGCGGAAGACCTTGTGAGGTGTAAGATCTGTGGCACCAATCGAATCGGTTGTCGCGTCCTGCACACCGGTAGTCTGCGTGAACTCGGCGGTGAGCGTCACATCGTCCGTTACCACAAAGGCGTACGGATTGTCGGTAGCACCATCGCTCCAGCGCACAAACCGGTACCCCGCAGCGGGAACGGCAGTGAGGGTTGCCTCGGTGTTGAGGTAGTACTCACCACCGCCTGTCACTTCGCCTTGTGCAGGGTCGCAAGTGACTGTCACATAGCGTGTTTCGTTGCTCAATGGGTCGAAATAAGCGACAAGGGTGGTGTCGTGCGTGAGTGTGATAGTGCGCGGATTGGCAAAAACACCATCACTCCAAAGCAGGAACGTGTAGCCGATATAGGGTGTAGCGGTCAGTGTGATTTGGTCGCCATCGTGGTAGGTGCCCGTGCCGGAGAGCGTGACTGCACCATAACGGTCGTTGCTGGCAGTCACAGAGACGGCAATTTCTTTTGCACCAATCTCCTCCGTGTAGTAGAAATCGCGCCAGCCTGTAGCCACATGGTATTTCGGTTGGCTGCCCGCAGGCACATGAAGCGTACATGCGAACTTGTCCAATCCGTCGAAGGCATCCGAAGCGCAAGTACTTGGTATTTCGCTATGGCAATAGATATGCTGCAAGCCTATACAGTTGTAGAAGGCTTTGCTGTCTAATTGACAACGCTCGCGGAAAGTGAGTGATGACAGTTGGTTGCACCCCGAGAATGCCTCTTTGCCCACCGACGACAGAGAAGCAGACAGCGACAAGTCGGATAATGAGGAACATCCATAGAACGCTTGCTCGCCAACAGAGGTGACATTGTCGGGAATATGTACTGATTGCAAATAGGTGGCTCCGTAGCATAGTCCCTCCGGTACGCGGAGTACACTATCTCCAAATGTTACAGAATAGAGCGATTCCGGAGATTTGAGACGATAGTAATTACCATACTCATTTGTATTGTTTGCATTACGGGCATTCCATATTAGGTGATTAACTGTTGTATAACTCAACGGACAGGACTCTACATTGACACCAACTGTCAATGTACCGATGCTACATCCAAAGGCACCAGTGACTCTATACACATCATCATTCATCGTAAGGGAACGGATAGTAGAGCCAGAAAATGCACTTTCCCATGCAGCATATACATTTTTGCCAAAAATGACATCTACATTGCTCAAATCATAATTCTCGAACACATACGATTGTATGAAAAGCACGTCATCGGGGATTCTAATCTCGCCTATATCATTCACGTTTTGTCCATTGATGTAGAGTTGTGATTGCACAGAGCCGTCCGATAAAGTGCCCTGCCAACTATATGACCTTATGTTGCAGAATGCCCCGATGTCTTTGATAAATATGTGATGAGGAGTATTATTGTTAGAACTTGAAAACGCCCCGTTTCCATACCATGTGAGCCCTGTACCCACGTAAATGGTGTCAGAAAGTCCTTTCATATATGCGATTGCATCATGTCCGATTTTCTGCACTTTATCGGGTATCGTCAGAGAAGGATAGTTGTATTTGACAAACGCATTAGGAATGTACTCTACACTATCGCCAATGATAATTTTATCCGTTTCAAACATACGTGCCTTGTAGCCGCAATATATCTCATCAATACCGCATGCCGTGTTGATGGCGTTCTTCGCGTTCCATACCAAAAGTTTCAGGCAACGTGGTTTCTGTTCTGCATACTCTCCGTTTTTGCCTGTAATGTAACTACCAACTCTCGTTACATTTTCGGGAATGACAAGAGTGTCTATCTCTACCCCTGTGAATACCTCTGTTCCCAATTCTTGGAGCGAGTTGGGCAAGTGGATAGAGGTTAAATCGGTATAACGAAAGGCATTCGCCTCAATTACCGTTATGCCTTCGGGCAAATCTATGTCTGTGATGCCACTACTTGAGAAAGCATTTGCACAAATTTTTGTGACGGTCTTGGGTATATCTATGTGTTTCAGTCTCGTTGTGCTGGCAAAACAAGCCGTATCAATCACCTCCAATGAGTTTGGCAATTGGATAGAAGTCAAATTGCGGCAAGCCTCAAAGGCATTTCTTCCTATTGTTTTAACTGAGTTCGGAATAACAATAGAGCGTATAGAGTCACACTCCAAGAACAAGCGTGGTGCAATGCTTGTGATGCCGTCCGCAAAATGCACATTTGCCAGTTTGGTGTCATCAAATGTGAAATATGCGTGCCCGTCTCCGACAATCCAATCTCCGATAGGACTACTGATAACGCCACTGGCAATGCTGGCATTGGCATCTTGCAGAGAAGCATTGATGTAAACGCTCCGCAGGTCACTACCCTCTGCAATTTTATATCCTACAGCCACTACGCCTTTGGGGATTGTCAGTGATTGTAAACGTGCGAAACCTGCAAAGGCACAGTTACCGATATAGGTGATGCTTTCACCAATGCAAACAGAATCTATCAAAAAACTATATCTCTTCCATGGAGCAATAATTTTATCGTCAAAATTCGGCATTTCGCCTTTGCCTGTGATAGAGAGTGTGCGGGTGTAGAAATTGAGTGCCCATTTGGCATCGTTAACAAGAACGCCCGTGGTGTCTGCCATGCCCTCTTCGGCATAGATATACTTATTCCTCCTTACTCCCATATCCCCCCATGCGGCTCTGTATGCCGCCGAAGTCCCTCGGGGGCAACGGATTAGCAGCAAGTATTCTGCAGGAGGATTGTAACTACTATTGTTTTGTAGCGCAGGTGGTGTGGTAGCAGCACATGAGATGGTGGTTACAGCCTCAGAGAATGCCTTATAACCAATGTATGAGACATTGCTCCCTATCTGTATCTCTGTGACGTTTACAGAGTTGTCGTAGTTATAATAAGTTTCACCATTCTCATACCAAAATTCTTTCTTTTCCCCATTTGGACTAAAACATAAGGCGTATTGTTCTATCTTTTGGAGCGATTGCGGGAGTGTGATGTGGTTTTTCGGATAAGGACACTGATAGAAAGCATATTCGCCTATGGATGTTATTCCCTCTGGGAATGTGATATTCTTAATGAGGTTACGATAGCGATAGAAAGGAGATGTGGTCTTTGGGTATGTCGCTTTATAATCATACATATCTCCATGGCCTAAGATAGTTAAGTCGCCTGTGGTGGGCTCCAACGTATAGGTGAGGTACTCACCACAGGTGCCAGTGATAGTGCGTGACTCGTTGGGCTCAAGGAAGACGTAATTATCGCCGAGTGCTTCGCGATAGGCGGCTTTGGCACCTGCGGGGACGTGGACATATACAATGTCGCCCAAACCTGCATCTTTGTTGAGAATAGTGGGTGGTGTAGCGGATTCAAAATAGATGTCGGAGCCGTGATATATTTCTCCAGCCCATGGGTCAAGGAAAAAAGCATAGGCATTAAGAGTGGTGACCGATGTGCCTATTATCATACTGTCAAACTTGCAATTTACAAACAGACGCACATCGTCAGAAACCAGATTTGCATCAACTTTGCACACTTTGCCATTCATAACACCATCAAAGAAACACTCATACTTAGACCCAGAGCCGATAGTTGTTACAGATGACGGGATATTGACATATTGCAATGATGTGCAGCCGTTAAAGGCATGAGTACCGATAGTGGTCACGGAATTGGGTATGGTGACGGAAGTAAGTTTGTCCATACCACAACATAGCCCTTTAGGAATAACCTCTACATGATTACCGAAGACAAAAGAGGTTATAGGGCTTGCACATTTGTTGTTATAAGTACCAAAAATTTGCTTGTCTATCTCACAACTCTTTGGGTTCCACACAACAGATGAAAGACTTTTACAAGTGTAGAAAGCAGTCCCAATCGTTGTTACATTCTCTGGGATAGTAACAGAGGTAAGGCTTGCACACCCATCGAAAGTCCATGGTCCTTCTATAGACAGGAGACCATTGGGGAAAGTAATTGACTTCAAATTCTCACAACCATAAAAAATATATGATTCAATAGTTGTTATGCTATCTGGAATAACAATCGATGTAAGGCTTTTACAATTTCTAAAAGCATGTCCTCCAATTTCTTTTATGCTATTGGGCAGATTGATTGATGCAAGTTTTTCGCAATCCTGAAAAGCACAACTTCCGATACGCTTGATAGTATTTGGGATGGTAACAGACTCAAGATAATCATATCCATCAAAAGCACTACCTCCTATTTCGGTTACAGGGAAAGTCTGCTCTCCGCATTTTACTTCCGCGGGAATGACGATGGAAGTGCGGTTCTTCAGTGGGGAGTCGTAGGGCGTATACACTACAGTAAGAGTAGTGTCGGCATATTGCCCCGTATAGGGATCGTAGTTGTAGTAGGAGTAGTCGTAGAACATGTCCTCCCACATTAAGTCGTACGCCCATAGGTCGGTGGTGGCGAGGAAAAGTGCCACCAAAAAAGATAATAATCTGTTCATAATAGTTTGTTGTTTAACAGTTTATATTTTTGTTTGTTTATATATTTTGGAGAGTGATAGTATTGCCCTGCTAAGAAACAATAAAATTCTATTCATTACCCTGCGTTGGAGAGATATACCCTATTTTGCCACCTTATAAACGATGCGAGCCGCATCGTCTCCCAGCAAAGCATCGTCCCCCAATGATTCCTCCCCAGTTCACATACAGACATAAATAAAGCGTGAACTTTCGTTCGCATCATTTGATTTTCTAAGGTCTTCGACTACCTTTGTGATTCAAATAAATACACGGAAAACTCACGCTACTAACGTGAGCGTGTATAAACCGTGCTTGAATCACAATGATTTTTCTAAAAGTGTCGAAGTTTTAGAAAATCAAGTTTGGCTTACAACGCTATATCTATATGTCATTGCATCGCCTTACCGATGCGCGGTTATGCCATAGGCGGAATTTGTTTTTAAGTTGTTGTTTTTATTCATTTGGCGCAAAGTCTTTCAACTTTGCGCTGCAAAGATATGGAAAATTTACGGATTATGCAACATCGGTTAAAAATGCGTATCCGTTTGGGGGGAAGATAAGTCTAATAAGCCAATAGGGCAAATAGGACAATCAGCCAAATAGGCAAATAAAACCAATATGTCAGATAGGACTAATAAGTCAAATGAGCAAAATATGTCCAATAAGGATAATAGCCGAGAGAGAGTATTGGTCTCCGCTAATTGCCATTGAGCGTCAATATGACTCTTCATTATAAATCAATTGCTTAATGAGTAGTTGTATCTCCGATAGCCCACTGATGGAAAGGCAATATGCGGATGTGCTTGTTGCCTTCGATGAGGCTGTCTGTCTGGCGGAGGGTAACGATACTGCCTTGGTTTACAGACAATGCTTCCATTGCCGTGAGCAGACCTTGCACTTCGCGCTGGTAGGTATCGGTATTGAAATCGGCACACACCTGCACCGGTTCGGCACATCGGTTGTTGTACGTTGCCACGAAATCACACTCATGTCCGTTATGGCTGAAATAGTACACCTTTTTGTATCTGCGGCGCAACTCGCCATACACCATATTCTCCAAACGATGTCCTGCATTGGCAGACAAAGCCGTAGAACAAACCGTTATCAGCCCCGTATCCACACAATACACCTTCTTCGGATTGACCATCCGCACTTTCTCTGATGCTGAATAAACAGGCACAAAATCAAACAGATAACTCTGTTGAAGATAGGAGAAATACTCATTGACGGTCGTGGCACTGTTGATTTGCAACACTTGCCGCAGTTTGTTGGCGGACACCATATTGCCCACGTTGTTGAGCAACAGCATCAGCAGTTCTTTCAGTTTGCCATAGTCACGCACGCCGTAACGGCTTGTTACATCACGATACAGAATGTCTGACAGCAGGTTGTTGAGAATATCCTCGTCTTGCAGTTTCAGGTATAGCGGAAAGCCTCCGTGCTCCATATAACGGTTTTGCGAGTCTTCATTGCTTTCCAGTTGGAGAAAACCGCAAAACTCTTTGTATGAGAACGGGAATAGTTCGTACGACAAATGCCTCCCTGTGAGTTTGGTGCCTAATTCGCGGCTCAACATAGAGGCATTGCTGCCGCTGACGACTACCTGATACCCTTCGTCCAACTTGCCCCTGACGTATAGTTCCCAACCCTCAACCACTTGCACTTCGTCCAGAAACAACAGCGGTTTCTCCGAATAGGAACGTATGGCATCGTCCAAGCGTTGATAGTCATCGTATGTGAAACCGTATAGTTGCGGTGCATCAAAGTTAAGGTAGAAAATAGGATGCTCCGCCTTGCATCGTGATGCCAATTGCGCCAAGAGAATACTCTTTCCGCAACGACGCACCCCCGAAATAACCACCACAAAATCCGATATGGGGAAATGGACTTGCGGCAATAACTCACGTGCGAAACTTACGCTATGGGATAATGTATCCCATTGACGCTGAGATGTTTGCAGGATAGTACTTTGTAGTATCATAATGGCAATCGGTTGTTATTTATCGCCTGCAAAGATACTGCTTTTTATTGGGTTGCACAATAGTTGCCATTAGTTTTGGATGGATGCTTCCATTTGCAATGATAATATGTATTCGGTGAAAGCGGATAAATTTTACATTCTATAGAGTGTTCAATTCTATCTTGATTAAAATATTTATACTCGCTCGAATAATTATTATTAAGATAAAGTCTTTGACATATACACAATTAGGGATGAGCAAGTATTAAGAATAAATTCGGCTTCTGCTTCCGTTGCTTCACCACCATTCTGTATATGTCGTCCATGATTAGATGCAAATCCCCATAGTTTATCTATAGCTTTATCAAGAGGAGGTGTAAAAGAAGAGCGGTTTCGTTGGATAATTTCTCCTAAAGTAGATGTTGTTGCTCCAAATTTCTGCCTACAAAAACATTCAAATGCAGCCATCGCATGTTGTATTGTTCCTGTTGAATCTGCATTTGGACGTTTAGAGATATTATCAAGTGCTAGTTTTAGTTCACGTTGAGCTGTTGGATTAGTAGATAATGATTGTATGGCATTAGCAAATGTGTGTTCTTCTATTTCATTGCCACGAAAAAGTACTTGGCTATTCTCAAATTTCCAACCATAGCCATTTTCGATGAAATAGGTGTTTACTTCCGATGCAAATTCTTGTTTTTTTATTGTGTTTGATATAGAATCATATAAAGATTCTACTACATCATAAACATAATACCATGCCGTATTCCTCAGTTTTTCTTTAGCTTCATTTTCTATATATTCATCTCCCCAATTTCCATCTTCACCTTGGTATGTGCATCGACATATAATATTTAGTATGGTCTTCACATTCAAACCTACACGTTTTGCCAAACTGACGAGCCACATTCTAAAACTATCTTCAGCGTCATTCCTAATTGTTATAGGAATATTCGTTGTTCTTAAATCATTTCTAACAGAAAAAGTTGACATATTTCTTATTTTTTTTATTTTGTAGCATAACAAATCCTTATAATGCCACGGCTTGCAACTCGGCCAAAGCCTCGTAGTAGTCGCGTTGGGCGGCGAGGGCTTGGGCGGTGGCGTCGTAGTAGATACTCAGTTCCATCATATACTCCAGCATCGAGATTTGCCCTGCCTGCAGGGCTTGGAGGAGCAGGTCGGCACTGTTGGTCATCTGCAATGCGTCGTGGTAGCCCTGCCATGTCTTTTGCAGCCCCATGACGGCGGCATACTGCGTCCTCAAGGTGGAAAGGAAGAGTTGTTTCTGCTCGTCGGCACGCAGTTGCGCAGCCATCGCCGACGCTTTGGCTTGGCGCACACGGTGCGCGTTCTGCCAGAGCGGCACCGATAGTCCGACAGACAGCCCCTGGTAGTAATCGCCGGAAAGGCCCTCGGTCATATAGCCCACTTTCAGTTCCGGCAACCACTCCGCCTTGCTCAGCCGCGCGTCCGCGTTTGCCACCTCCACCTGCTGCCGGACATACTGCAACATCGGGCTTCGGTTCTCCGCCTCTGCATACCACGCCTCGAAGTCCGCAGGTGGCAGCACGGCAGCAAACACACTATCGTTGAGCGCAATCGCCTCGCCGCCGTTGAGCGACGCCAACTGCTCAAGCAGGGTGTTCCGCTCGGTCATCAGGCGTTGATACTCGCCCTGCGCGGTAGCGAGATTGAGGCGTACCTTGTTGTATTCCAAGGCATTGGCATTGCCGGCGTCGAACTTCTGCTGATAGGCTTCCGCCAGGGTCTGCGCGTGCGACAGCCGCTTGCCGTACTCGTGCAACATCGCATTGCAATAGACGATGTTGATACAGGTCTGTTGCGCTTGCAACAAGACCGCCGTGCGCTCCACCTTACACCTGAGTTCGGCACTCAGGTCCTGCTGTTTTGCCAGCCGCGCCTGATAGCCGAACACTTGGCTGAGCGGCAGCGACTGCGACACCGACACGTCCATACGCTGCCCCAGGGCATTGCTGCCCCAGAGATAGTTAAACTCCACCTCCGGATTGGAAGGCACTATACCCACATGGTTGGCTTCTTTCTCCGCCTCCACCTCTTGTCGCAAGGCGCGGAGAGAGGTATTGTTCTGCTCTATCTCGGGCAGAATCGCACCCCAGTCTTGCGCGTAGGAGCAAGGAGCAAGGAATAAGGAGCAAAGAGTAAGGAGCAAGGAGCAAGGAGCAAGGAGCAAGGAGCAAGGAGCAAGGAGCAAGGAACAAGGAGTAAGGAATGATTTACGTATCTTCTTCATAGCCATATCTATTTATTGTCGTTGGTATGCGGGTGTTTCGCCTCGACCAACGAATACATTATCGGAATAATAAACCCATTCAGCAGCGTGGAGGAGAGCAGTCCGCAGAGAATCACTTTCGCCATCGGACTCTGTATCTCGTTGCCGGGGAGGTCTCCGCCGAGAGCCAGCGGTATAAGCGAAAGTGCCGTTGTCAAGGCGGTCATCAGTATCGGGTTCAAGCGGTCTGCCGACCCGCGCATGATACGCTCGTACAATGGCAGTCCCTCGTGCGAGAGGTCGTTGTAGCGTTCTATGAGCAACATACCGTTGCGCGTGGCGATACCGAAAAGCGAGATAAATCCTATCAGGGCAGGAATACTCAACACGCTTCCGTCCAACGCCACAGCCAACACGCCGCCCATCAGCGCCAAAGGCAGGTTGCACAATACCACCGCCGCCTGACGCATATCCTTGAACTGGAAGAACAGCAAGAGGAATATCACTATCAACGCGCCCACCATCGCCAGCGCAATCGTCCGCGACGCTTTCTCCTCGCTCTCGAACTGCCCGCCGTACTCGATATGGTAGCCCTCGGGCAGCGTAATCTGCTCGTTGATAATCTGTTGTATGTCGTTCACCGCGCCGCGCAGGTCGCCGTTGGTAACATTTGCCGAGACCACCAATTTCCGGCACACGTTCTCGCGATTGATGGTGTTCGGTCCCATCGCCGACCGCACGTCTGCCAATGCCGACAGGGGTACAGCCGCCGTGGCAGTGGAGATACAGATGTCGCGTATGTCGTCCATCGTAGCCCGCTCTGCGGGGTTGAGGCGCACCACGAGGTCAAAGGCTTTGCTCCCCTCATACACCTGCGAGACCACACTTCCGCCCAACAGCACATCTATCTGCTCGCCGAACTCGGCAGGCGAGATACCATACCGCGCCAACATATCGCGGCGTGGTGTGATGAGCAACTGCGGGCGTTCCACCTGCTGTTCCACATTCAAGTCCGCCACACCGTCCACACTCGCAATCGCCGTTTTTATCTGATTACCAATCTGATACATCTTGTTCAGGTCGGTTCCGAACACCTTGATGGCGATATTGGACTGCGTACCCGACAGCATGGCGTCGATACGGTGGGAGATGGGTTGCCCTATCTCCAAGTTGATGCCCGAGAGCACGCTCATCTTTTGGCGTATCTCCGCCATCACTTCCTCTTTGGAGCGGTCTTTCAGCAGAAACGGCGCCTCTATCTCCGAAGTATTCACGCCCAACGCATGTTCGTCCAATTCGGCGCGTCCGGTCTTGCGTGCCACCGTTTTAATCTCCGGCACCGACAGCAATATCTCCTCTGCCTTGCGTCCTATGGCGTCCGATTCCTCCAACGATACCCCCGGCAGGGTGCTGACGTTGATAGTGAACGAGCCCTCGTTGAAGCCCGGCAGGAAACTGTGTCCGAAGAAGCAGAACGCCACCGCCGCTGCCACAAACAGCGAGAAAGTAACGCCCAACACCGTCTTCTTGTATGCCAACGCGCCCGCCAACGCCTTTGTATAGACCTTGCGCAGTCCCTGTACCAATCGCGGTTCACGGTCGGCGTGGCGCATGGCATGCTCCGTGCCGAGCAGGTAGGAACACAGCACAGGGGTCAGGGTGAGTGCCACCAGTGTAGAGGCAAACAGCGACACGATAAACGCCACGCCGAGAGGTGCCAACATACGCCCCTCCATGCCCGAAAGCAGGAACAGCGGCACGAAACTGACTACGATGATGAAAGTGGAGTTGATAACCGGCAGGCGCACCTCGCGCGAGGCATTGTACACCACTTCGCGCACCGACAGGCGTTTCTCGCGTGGCAGCAGGGCGTTCTGCCTGAGGTGCTTATATACATTCTCCACGTCCACTATCGCGTCGTCCACAAGCGAGCCAATCGCTATCGCCATACCGCCGATACTCATCGTGTTGATATTCAGTCCGAAGACACGCATGACCAATATCGTGATGAGCAACGACATCGGTATCGAGACCAACGAGATGAGTGTCGTCCGCCCGTTCTGCAAGAAGATAAACAGCACCAATATAACGAACAGCGCGCCCTCCCAGAGAGACTTCTTGATGTTTCCTATCGAGCCGTCGATAAAGTCCTTCTGGCGGAAGATATCGGTCGAAACCACCACGTCCTGAGGCAGTTGCGCCTTCAGTTCCTCCACCGCTTTGTCCAAATGTTCGGTCAGTTCGATGGTGCTGGTGTTCGGCTGTTTGGTTACGGTCAGCAGCACAGCGGGTTTCCCCTCCACCGACGCCAGACCCAACTTGGGCGTTTGCGAACCTATCGCCACCGTAGCCACCTGCTCCAATCGCACCGTTCCGCCGTCGGTGGTAGGCACAGCCGCCTGCGCCAACAGGTCGAGGTCATTCGTCGAGAGCGCACCACGGATAATGTACTCGTTGCCATATTCGTACAGCACTCCGCCCGACGCGTTTTGGTTTATGCCGCGCACCGCCGCCATCAGGTCGTCTAACGCCACACGGTATGTGCGCATACGGTTGGGGTCTATCTGTATCTGATATTCGCGTATGTCGCCGCCCAGCACAGCCACCTGCGCCACACCGCCTGTGGAGAGCAGCCGCGGGCGTATCGTCCAGTCGGCTATGGTGCGCAGTTGTTCCTGTGTGGTAACAGAATCGGACGTCAGACCGATAATCAGCACCTCGCCGAGGATAGACGACTGGGGACCCAATATAGGTCTGCCCGCGTATGCGGGCAACGACTCCGACACCGTCGCCAATTTCTCGCTCACTATCTGTCGGGCGCGGTAGATGTCCGTTCCCCAGTCGAACTCCACCCAAACGACGGAGAAACCGGTGGTGGACGACGAGCGCACGCGCCTGACATCGGTAGCACCGTTCACCGCCGTCTCTATCGGGAAAGTTACCAAGCGTTCCACCTCCTCGGGCGCCATACCCGTAGCCTCGGTCATCACCACCACGGTAGGCGCGTTCAGGTCGGGGAAGACATCGACGTCCATCTCTTGCACGTTGTACAACCCCGCGCAGAGGATAATCAGTGCTGCCACCACAATGGCAAGCCGGTTCTTCAACGCAAAATCAATAATTTTATTCAGCATACACAAATACTTTTATTTCACTCAAAATACCACTTTCTTTCCTTTGTGGATATACACACCTTTGCCGTATCACAAATATCGCCGTACTTTCTTGCAATACGCCTCATACGGTGCTCCGAAGGTGGCGCGGCAGTAGGGTTCCTCTTGGAGTATTTGCAAGTGGAGCATTACCACAGGGAACAGCGCAAAGACCAAATGCAGCAGGTTCGGAAACGCTATGAGCAGCCCGATATAGGTCAGGTCGAACCCCACAAAAGCGGGATTGCGACTGATGCGATAGATACCCGTTTGCACCAATTGCGTCTTATCTTTCTCGGGTATGCCTGCCCGCCAACTATCCGCCATCGTCAGCACGGCGGAAATGAAAAATACCACGCCCAATGCTGTGAGTATCAGTCCCGTCCATTGTAAGGCGGGACAATCCCGCACCTGCGGAATCAATGTCCATTGCGGAAAGACAACGATACTCAGCACTTCCACCGGCACGACTAACAGCGTTGCCGCACCCATCAGCCGCTCTATGCGCAGCATCCGCTTGGGCTTGCTGCCTACGCCGATTTGGTTGGTCTGTATGCCCTGTCTCCTTTGCACCGCTTTCTTACCGAAATACGCGGCATAGAAGATACCCAACAGGGCAAAGGCAATTATCTTTGCTATCATCATTTGCATAGTTGCTATTCTTTTAGTTTCATTCGCAGTATCGGGGACAACTATCCCATATCTCCACTTCTATTTGTATTGCTGCATACTAAGCGAATCTCGTACTTGCACACATTTCAAACTATCATCAAAACAATAGAAATGTTCTTTCACAATATCTATATTTGTATTGTTTTCCGGTATGCACCTTTTGTCTATCAAATAATAATAAGTCGTATTTCCCTCTTCACGAAAAGTTGTTACCTCTATCCAATCATTAGTAGGAATAACATTGATTATTCTCTCCCTTACGAGGTAATCTTCACCATCTTGAGGCTCATTATTGCGAGCCGGTATCAAGTATATTCCGCCATAACATGCCCTCCCGCGCATATCAGTCCCAACAACAATAATTTGCTCCCCGCCATCCCTATCTACAAGATGGATATTCTTACCCAAAGGCTGTGAACCATTCATTTGAGGGCACACCCAATCTGTCACCCACCAAAACGCAAAGAACAATACTATCAGCAATAGCACTACAACAACCAATACTACCACACTTACGCATAGTATATACACAATCCGTTTTAATGTATTGATGGACTTGTTCATTTTGCATCTTCAAATACTATTTCCTCAAGACTCCGACACCATAATAATTTGCGTGGAAACCATGCACTTGGGGATTTATGTTAAATATAGCATTGTTCAGCATAATACAAGAATTTCTCACAGCACCCCCACCTAAATTCCAATCATAAGCAGTAGCATTACCATTGATAACCCTTACTGTTCGTTATCCCCTATTGAGTAGCATTATTCTATCTGTTTCTATTTCGCATATCCCATTCTTATTACTTTTTGCCTGCTTTGCGAGCACCGCTTCTTTCAAGAAGAGGTTGGGAGAGGTATAATACCCAACTGTCCACATTGTCGGTCAGGGTGTCGGGGTATGGCAGTTCGATACGCACATCGGGTGCGATACCCGCAGCACCGTTTTGTTGTCCGTCCTTCAAGAACACAGAAGACACCGTTGTCGGGTAGAAGACTTGTATGCGACTGTTGGGCAGATGGAACGGGAACAGATTGCCCGTCTCTGCCGCCCCAGCGCTGTTCTCTTTGCCGTAGATAGTATATCGCTCGCGGTCGGTGTAGTTCCTTGCCACGCGCAGGATAGTCTCCGCCGAACTGGCGGTTTTGCGGTCGATAATAAACGAGATATGTATCCGTGCGTCGTGCGCAGGAATGGCTTCGTCCTCTTCATCGTCCTCCGCGCCCACCTGTAAGAACATCGGTGCGGGGTCCTCGTTGTGGGCTATCTGCGCCAACAACCAATCCTGCATGGCGGGACTATAACGGTTGGCATAGGTGTTGCGGAACCAATAGGTCTCGGGCATATTGGCTTGGTGGTCAATGAGCAAGGGCAGAAGCGGTATCCATATCATGTCGCTGCCACCGCTGTTGCCGCGCAAGTCGATAATCAGGTGCTTGCACCCGCTTTGCAGGAACGTCTCCACTGCCTGCGCCACCCACTCGTTGGTGGGGTTTTGCCCCGCACATGAGGGCACTCGCAACAGCCATGTCTTTCTGTTCACACGTTGCGACACCGCCTGCGGCGCATAGTTCATAAGGTGCTTATAATCAGGCGTGTCGCGACGTTTATAGACCTGCCAAAAGAGGTACTCGTCCACGTAGAAATGGGCGTCGAACTGCGCATTGAACCAATACACATACTCGCACGCCGCCTGCCTAATGCCCCACTCGCCATTGCTCACTTTCGCCCCGAAAGAATCCTTCATCGCCTGGTAACCCGCGGCATACCCCGCCTGCATAATCGCAGGGAACGCCGCATAGTTCGCCTCGGTATAAGCCGTGAGATACGCCCAGTCCTGCCTGTTCCGCGCGATACTGTCCTCCTCTATATACGTCTCCGCGGTGGCGGCTACGCTTGCAGTGAGCAACGCTGTAATGACTAAAATGCTCTTGTACAAAATCTTTTTCATTAGTTACTTGTACTTTATGTTTATTTACTTTCTATCGGTTGCCTATCCCTTGCTCATCCCTTGCGTATCCCTTGCTGTTTGACACGAGGAAGAAGCGATTAGGATGTATAGGTATTTTAATACTTTCTGCATGGTTTATATTGTCTTTAAACCGCCATATTTACCACCTTACTGAAATTTACCACCATTTTACGGGATGATTATTCGGGTGGCAGTATGGGTATCTGCGTGGGTGGTGCGGACGATGTAGATACCGCTATGGAGGGCGGAGAGGTCGATGTCCGTGCCGTAGGCGGTGAACATGAGGCGACCTGCGGTGTCGTAAAAGGCGACTGCGGTCGGAGTAGCGAAGAGCAATTGGCGGTTGCTGACTATCAGACCGTTGGCAACATTGATAGAGGGCACGGCGGTGTCGTCGTATTGCAGGCGGGCATACGCCACACCACCGCCCGTGTAGCAGGTGAACCAGATACGGCGGTTGGGCTCATCGATGGCGATATGTGTCGCCTCGTTGAGCGACAAGCCCGAGTTGGCAACGCTGTAGAGGTGCCAGTCCGTGCCATCGAACTGCGTGACACCCTTGTCGTCACCGGTGACAAGCCAGAGGTTGTTCAGCCCGTCCGCCTGTATGTCCCAGATGGTGTTGCTTGCCAGCGGGGAGTTGTCGGCGGTGTAGGTCATCGCCTGTCCGTTGCGCAGAACCGATAGCCCAAGACCGTATATATCGGGGTAGCGACTATTGCGGCAGTTGAACCACACGACATCATTTTTGTCCACACATACGGAAGCCACATAGTCGGACGCGAGCCCGTTGGCTGTAGTGTAGGCGGTAAAGCGGGTGCCGTCGAAACAAAGCAGTCCGCTGCCAAAAGTGCCGCACCAGACACGGTTCCGGCTGTCGAAATCAAGGCTATATATATAGTTTGTAGGGAGGTTGGTGTTGGCGGTGGTGTAGGCAGTCCATTGTTCGTTGTCGCGGCAGAAGATTCCTTGCGTGGTGGCGAGCCAGAGGCGGTTGCGGCGGTCGAAACGCATTTGGCATATATAATTATTGGCAAACGGGTACTGTGCGCTCAAATATACCGTAGTATCAGTCGGGGTAATTCGGAGAAGGCATGTATCCCCGATGTTGAATGGCTTAATCCACACACCTCCTTGATTATCTGCCACCACCTCGTCCACTTGTCGCATAGGGATAATGGTTGTGGCAGCATCGGCAGGGTCGTAGATGATAACACCATTGGCATACCCTGTCCAAAATCTGCCGTTGCTATCGACGGCTCCGCTGCGCATAGATGATGTCGGGGCAGAAGGAATGGTAAATGCAACAGGCACAAGCGTACTATTGGTGAGAGAGAGCACTCCGTGTTGGCGGGTGCCAACGTAGATATTTGCGCCGTCGATGTCAAGGCATTGGAAGGAATCGTCGGCGTAAGGGATTGAGTATGTGGTGAATGTACGGCGGTCGTAGCGGCAGAGGTGGTGGAGGGTGCAGAACCAGATGTTGCCTTGCGTATCGAGTTGCACATCGACGACGGCATCCTCGGGGAGTAGAGTGTTGGCGGAGTTGTAGAGGGTCTGCGAGAGGTCGGTGTAGTGGAGCAGCCCCCGCGCAGTCGCCACCCAAAGGGAGTTGTCGGTGTCCACTGCGAGGGCGTTGGCATCGCCGTAGTTGTTGCACTTGCTGACCACCTCGCCCGCCGAGCGGTCAAGCATGCAGAGCGAGTACTGGCGGCGGTAGTCATAAACGGTGAACCATAGTTGGCGGTTGTGGTCAAGGGCGATGTCGGTAACGGTGCAGTGGTTGCTCAGGGGGTTGACGTCGTAGGTGTTCAGCACCTGCCCGTTGTGCATCTGATAGAGTGCCAGCAAGCCGCCTGCCCATACGGTGTCGCCGTCGAAAGCCAGACTATGCATCCACTGACCGGTGCGGAACCCCGCCGAGGCTTCAGTGTAGTTGAGCCAGCCGTCGGGGGTGTGCTGCGAGATACCATAGAAACGGTTGGTTGCCCATAACTCGTTGTCATGCACGGCGATAGACAGCACATAGTTGTCGGGAAGTCCGCTTTGTGCATGGTCAATAGCGCGTTGCTCGCCGGTGTGTTTGTTGATTTGCACAATGCCGCCACCAATGAAGGAGGCAAAAAGATAATCGGCATCATGGGTGATGCAGGTGATAGTACTCTTGCTGTTGAGGTTCACCCAATCAGTGAGACGCGTTTGGGCGTAGGCTGCGGTGAGGGAGAGGAAGGCGAGAGCAATTATTATCAGGCGTTTGTTCGACATAATTTGTAGGTTTGTAAGACCCCCTCCGACTCCCCCTTCGAGGGGGAGGGTTCAGAGACTGGTCTGTGAATTATAAAGTTCAGAGATTGGTTTTACACTAATGTACCCGCTCTGCATTCCCCTCCTTGGGCGGGGTCCCCACAAACAACGTGCAGTGGGGTGCTCTTGAAGGAGGGGTTGGGGGAGGTCTTGCGGTTATGTTGTCTTAATGATTATGCGTGTGCCCGGGTATCACCGTTGCACTGCCGGCGAGTTTGACTTGCAGGGCGGCTTTGGTAACGACCGTCTCGCCCGATTGCAGGCCGCTTCTGACCAAGACACGCTCGCCATTGCTCTGACCGAGAGTAACCTCGCGTTTCATATAGCAGTCCTCGTCCAAGCGGACATATATATAATGGAGTCCCTGCTCCTCCGTAACGGCCGACAAAGGCACAGACAACGCCTGCTGACGGTCAGACAAGAGCAGATAGACATCGGCATACGCGCCGGAGACCAAGCCCGCCTTGTTGTCGAAACTGAACACCACCGGCACATATCCCGTCTGTGTGTCCGACGTTCTGCCCACCGACAAGAGACGCCCGTTCAGGTCTGCCAGACGGTAGGTGGTCTCGCTGTAGGCAGGCACAAAATTCGCTCCGTGTATGCTGCCCAAGCGGCTCCAATAGCGTTCCGGAACGTCCACCTGCAGCAGCAAATGCTGTGTCTGGCTCACGCTGAACAACGCCTGTCCCGCCTCCACATAGTCGCCGTTGCCGAAACTCAGTCCGCTCACATAGCCGTCTTGCGGGGCTTTTATCTCGATGCAACCATCGTCGGCTTTCTTGCCTTGCAGCGCCTCGTATTGGGTCTTGGCAGTCTGATAGCGCAATGTAATCTGCTCCATCTCCTGCGCCGAAACTATCTGATTATCAACCAATCCCTGCGCACGCTCATACTCCTTGCGGGCTGTCTCATATTGGATACGCGCCGTCTCCACCGGGTCGGTCGCCGCCATTCCGGAAATCGAGATATGCGCCAGCACCTCACCGCGACGCACAGCAGACCCCTCGTTGAGCGCACGTTGCAACTTGATAACACCGCTCATCGCTGCCACCACCGACTGCACCTTGTTGGTCGGCGTCGCCAACCGTCCCGACACTTTCACTGCCTCCTCAAACGGCGCAGCCACTATCGTCTCCGTCTCCAATCCCACGGCCGCAGCCTTTTCGGGCGAGAACACTATCTCTCCCGCCCGGTGCTCATGATGTTCCGCCGCGCCGTGGTCATCATGGTCATGCCCGCTGTGGGAGTGCTCATGGCTGTGTTCGCAGTGCTCATGGTCGTGGTCGTGATGCTCGTGTTGCTGCCCGTGGCACCCGCCCAACATCAATGCGGCGTACGCCATCAGTGCCATTAATACAAAATGATTGAACTTCATATTGCTACCTTGTTTGTAGATTTATATTATTCGTGACTGGTTATCAGACATTTATATGCAAATGCCACACACCTACGGCAATAAATGCCATAGGATGTCAATGCCCCTTATGCCATAAGGGATTGGGGGTGTCTAAATAAGAATGGAGCGGTTACTGATGGACACACCTCTCCCTGTAAGCGGGATAGTATGCCGAGTGTTTTCGTAAGTGTATGTCTCTATATTCGCCGTGGCGGGGAGTAGTTCTTCCTCTATGGCGGGCAATGCCAACACATCCAACGCGGCTGCCTCGGGCACCTGTATGGCATGGCTGATACCGCCATCGCTCACCTCCAAGCGGATAATGGTACACCCGTCGCCGTGGTGGCAACAATCCGCACTATGGCATGAAGCATGATGATGAACCCGGTCGCAAGAATGAGTAAGCACGTGCTCCACACCCGCTTGGCGGCACTCGTCACAACAATAGCGGACAAGATTCATACCCGAACCCGCCCATACAAAGCACACTATCAGCACTATTGCTATGCTATTTGACCACCATTGTTTCATTCCGGCGACAAAATTACTGCTTTTTGTTGATATACACAACTCCCTAAAAGCGGGTAACATGGTAACGAGGTAATAGTATCAAGCCTTTTGTTTTATTGACAACACATGACTATTATATATTTTTACAATCGCAGCATTTTGTCCTCTTTTTCCGTTTTTTATCCATTCGCCATCCTCTCGCTATCCTCTCGCTATCCTCTCGCTGTTCTTTTTGCAACAAAAAGCATTTACAAGTATTTAGAATAGAAGATAGCGGGCGGTTATTTCTACTTCTGTACGAGGAATATGAACGGCATTATGCTGTGTGCTTTTGGTAGTGAACGGATGTACTTTTCGGCGGTGCGATACGAAAAAGGCACATTATTCCGATAAAAAACGGGAAAACACGCAGTAACGTTTGCGTATATCAAAAATTAGCACTACCTTTGCAGCCGCTTTTGAAGCAAAGCCCAGATGGCGGAATCGGTAGACGCGCTGGTCTCAAACACCAGTAGGTTCACCCCTGTGCCGGTTCGACCCCGGCTCTGGGTACGAAAGGCTGCTTGACACAGGTTAGGCAGCCTTTGTAAAGAGACAATGACAAATCCGCTCGCAATGCAGGCGGGAATATAAACCATAAAAAGGTCAGGCGGGAGACTTAAACATCCGCTATCACTCATAACAGGCTAACTGCCCGGAGAGTAAACGAAAAGGAGGTGTATGCAATGATTGTCGTACCGGTAAAGGAAGGTGAGAACATCGAGCGCGCGATTAAGAAATTCAAACGCAAATTCGACAAGACAGGCGTGGTGAAAGAGTTGCGCCGTCGCCAGCAGTTCGCAAAACCGTCAGAAATCAAGCGTGAGCGTATGATGCACGCCATCTATGTGCAACAGATGCATGCGCATGACGATATGTAATCGCTAACGCCGACAATGTCGGTCGCGCAATACGAATAAGAGGCTGCCTAACAAGTTTACGCAGTCTTTTATTGTGTCTCTTGATGCGGTTAGCATAGAAAAATCGCACCTTGTTTGTACACATCAAAAAAAAATCGTACCTTTGCAGGCTTTTTCGAGTAAAAGGCATACCATTAATTATTAACCCGGGCAGGCAACTCGTGCAGTTGTAGCCCACAAAAACAACAAACAAATGGCAACAAAAATTCGTTTGGCTCGTCATGGTCACAAGGACTATGCTTACTACCACATCGTAGTAGCCGACAGCCGCTCGCCTCGTGATGGTAAAATCATCGAGCGCATTGGTTCTTTCAATCCCAACACGAACCCCGCAACGGTAGATTTGAATTTCGAACGTGCTCTGTACTGGGTAGGCGTAGGTGCACAACCCACCGACACCGTTCGCAACATCCTCTCCGACGAGGGCGTGATGCTGATGAAGCACCTCAACGGTGGTGTGGCTAAGGGCGCATTCAACGAGGAAGAGGCACAAAAGCGTTTCAACGCATGGAAGGCGCAGAAGGACGCCAAGAACGGCAAAATCTCGCAGGCTGAGGCTGACAAGAAAGCCGCTGCTGCCAAGGCTCTCCTCGCACAGGAGGTAGAGGCTAACAAGGCAAAGGCTGCCGAGTTGGCAAAGAAGCGTCAGGAGGCTGCCGAGGCACTTGCCGCCAAGGCTCAGGAGGCCGCCCAAGAGGCTGCCGAAGCCGAAGCCGAAGCAAAAGGCGAAGAGACTCCCGCTGCAGAGTAAGAGACACGACGACACAAAAGGAAAAAGAGACTGCCTTACAGGTTTAGGCAGTCTCTTTTTCTCGGGAGACGACGCGGCTCGCGTCGTCCTTTTCTGATAAGTCGCGCCCGAAGTAGGGCATTGTTTTTGAGGGGTTTATAGGAACTACTTTCACAAAAAAAAGACTGCCGTCGGCAGTCTTTCGTGGTACCTCTTGGAGTTGAACCAAGGACACATGGATTTTCAGTCCATTGCTCTACCACCTGAGCTAAGGTACCTTGTGCCTTCCTTTCCCATACCCGCAGGGGGTCTTCTGGCGGAAAGCGGGTGCAAAAGTACTGCTTATTTCTGACATACACAAATATATGTGCATTTTTTCGCGTTTTTTCTTACATACGCAGTGCACAAGTCCGATAAATGTACTACCTTTGCACCCGAAACCAACAGCATAACCCCTTCGCACCATGCAACTGCAAGTCATAGCCCATGCCCGCAACGGCTTCACACAGAAGTTCGGTATCCCCCGTCAGAGCCGCGAAGACTCCTGCATCGAGACCCGCATCGTCTTCACACCTTTATATCGCGCACGCGAGGCACTCCGCGGCATCAACGGCTACAGTCACCTGTGGCTCCTGTGGGGCTTCCACCTTGCAGACACCTACATAGACGGGGGCGATACCGACCTCGCCGCATGGCATCCTACTGTCCGCCCCCCGCGTCTCGGGGGAAACACGCGCATGGGCGTTTTTGCCACGCGTTCCCCCTTCCGTCCCAACCCTATCGGACTGACCTGCGTCCGCCTGCTGCGCACGGAAGACACGCCGCAAGAAGGCACGGTCTTGGTGGTCACAGGGGCGGACCTTCTGGACGGCACACCCATCTATGACATCAAGCCCTACCTCAGTTTTTCGGACAGCCACCCCGATGCCCGCAACGGCTTTGCTGAAGCCACCAAGGACTACCGCCTGCCCGTGCATATCCCCGCCGACCTCCTTGCACGCATCACCTCGCAAGGGTGCCCGTGGCAAGCGCTGGAAGAACTGCTCTCCCAAGACCCTCGTCCCGCCTATCAGGACGCCCCCGACCGTATCTATCACCTCGACTACGCGGGTTGGGCAGTCTCCTTTACCGTAACCAATGCAACCGTTTGCGTAAAAAATATCGGCAAAAAACTACCATTTTGAGCACTGCTGTTTTTACACATTAGTATTTTTGTTTACCTTTGTCGCGATTTTTAATACAAGGAACCAAAATCTAATGGTATGAAAAAGGTATTGCTGTTTCTTTTCAACGTGGTGCTTTGCACCGCTATCTACGCCGCTGATTGTCAAGACGGTCCTTATGGTCTGCTTATCAATTCCGATAAAGTGGAGGCTCCTGCCTTTAGCGACCCCGATGGAGATGGACGCAAACAATACAAAGCCGCTTGTGTACAACTGAAGGCAGGTGATGTCATCAAACTTATCAATCTCAGTTGTGATGCGACTTGGATGGTTGACCTTGACCCGTATGGCGAGTACAAGAACTTTACCGGAGGAAGAGCACTTGGCTTTGCCACTTGTAACAAGGCAGGCTCTTATGATTTCTATATCAAACTCTCTGCTGAGAAAGGCGATGCCTTATACATAGGTCCCGGCGAGAATTGCTCCGACACTCCCGATAATCCCGACAATCCTGACCCCGAAGATCCTGACGACCCCTCCGACGACACACCGCAGGACTACGCCACTTCCGTGCCTTCGCAGTGCCCCGATGTCATGTTGCAGGCGTTCTATTGGGACTCCAATTCCGACAAAGGGCATGGCGACACCCGTTGGAATACACTTCTCGCACAATCCGGCGAGATAGCCGCTTATTTTGACCTCGTATGGCTTCCGCCTTCGGCAAAGTCGTCGGGCGGCGTAGGCTACCACCCCTCGCAGTACTGCAACCAGAACTCCGCATGGGGCTCGCGCGCAGAACTCGAAACTCTCATCGCAGCCCTCCACGAAGGTGGCGCGAAGGTGATTGCCGACATAGTCATCAACCATGCCAACAACAAGTCCACATGGTGCGACTTCTACGACGAGGACTTCGGCACCTACGGCTCTTTCTCCCCCACTGCCGCATGGATATGCCGCACCGATGAGGTCAACTCCGCTACCGATGCAGGCTCCTGCAAGGGTGCTGCCACAGGTTCCCGTGACGACGGCTATGGCGACGAGGCGAACTATGGTGCCGCCCGCGACTGGGACCACAACAATGCCCAAGTACGTGAGATGTGCCGCGCCTACCTCAAATGGATGAAAGCCGAGATGAAGTACGACGGCTGGCGTTATGACTACTGCAAGGGCTTCCACAACTCCCATGTCAACGACTACAACACTGCCTCGGAGGCCTATTTCTCTGTCATGGAGTACTGGGACGGCAATGCCAACACCCTTTGGAGCCGTATCCAGGATGCCGGTCGCAACACCCTGACCTTCGACTTTGCCACCAAATACGATGCTTTCAACAACTCCATGGCTGCGGGCAACTATTCCGGCTGCAAAGGTTCGGGGCTCCTCGGCGCAGGGCATAGCAAGTATGCCGTCACTTTCGTGGACAGCCACGACACCTACCAGCGCGACGGCAACGAGTTCGGCGGCAAGGGCAACTCAATGAAACCCGCCATGAAGGCTAAGGTGCTGCAAGCCAATGCTTTTATCCTGTCTATGCCGGGCGTGCCTTGTGTCTTCTACCCCCATTGGAAAGAGTACAAAGATGCCATCGCACCCATGATTCTCGCGCGTAAGGCGGTCGGCGTACATTCCGAGAGCAGTGTCTCCGACGAGGCGGACGCCAGCGGCTACCGCGCCACCGTCACGGGCAAGAACGGCATCCTCATCCTCGAACTCGGAAACCGCGTATCTGCTTCACAACCAGGCTATACCAAAGCCGCATCGGGTACGGGCTATGCCATCTGGACCAAGACCACCAAAGCCGCAGAGCCCAAGTTGGTTATCACACCTGCTTCCACCACATTCAAGACGGAGACGCTGCGCATCGATATGAAGGTCATCGGCAATACCGAACCCGCCGAAATCTACTATACCGACGACTTCACCGACCCGCGTACCTCCGACACTCGTCGTGCCGCAGGCGACGAGGTATCCTTCACCATCAACAACACCCAGACCATTCGCGCCTACGCCAAGACAGCCACCACGCAATCACGCGTCTATACGTACGAATACATCAAGAAAGAGCCGCAGACTACGCCTATCAAGGTGGCTTTCCTCAAGCCTGACACGTGGGCAAAAACCTACATCTATTCGTGGACGGGCAGCGGTGCCAACGTAAAGACGTACACAGGCGCATGGCCGGGTACGGAGATGACTGTCACCGACGATAACGGAATGTTCTATCATCAGTTCGATGCCACTGTCAAGGAAATCAACTTCATCTTCAATGCGGGGAAGGGCAAAGAGCAGACTTCCGACCTCTGGACGGACGAAGACGTATGCTATAGGTGGGAGAACGGCGCCGAGAAGAAACTGGACGACTGTACCATTACTGCCGTACCGGACGTACCGACCTATGATACCCCGACCCTTGACGCTACCCAACCGATGTACAATGTCCTCGGCATACAGGTAGATGCCACCTACCACGGCATCGTGATACAAAACGGGTATACTTACCTTTTGCCGTAAATACGCCCACTATCCTGTCCTTTTGTCACCCGTCCTACCTCGTGTCAAACAGCAACCCATACGCAACCCATGTGCAAGGGATAGGCAAAGGATACAAAATAGACAAATAATAACAAAACAACCAAAAATATAACATTATGAAAAAATCTATCTCATTATTGTTTGCACTCGCCTGTGCGTTCTCGTTGAGTGCAAAAACCATCTATCTTGTTCCTGATATGTGGAAGACGGCGGATGCCAAGTTCTCAGTTAACTACTTTGGAGGTGAGGGGGTTACTCAAGCCTTTACTGATTTTATGACTACCACAGACGGCGTTCACTATGAGGCAACCATACCTGATGCTGCCCAAACCGTCATTTTCGTTCGTCACAACTCATCTGCGACCGCACCTGCATGGGACAATAAATGGAATCAAACAGATGACCAAACGCTTACGACTGCTAACTGTTTCACCATCACAGGTTGGGATGGAGGAACCAATGGTAATAGTACAGGCACTTGGTCCATTTACACAGCCCCTGTTGAGACTCCTACTTTCTACATCACAGGTAACGACAACCTCGTCGGCACTGACAAGGCTTGGAATGAGAAAGCCATCCAACTCGGCAAAGCCTCCGCAGAGACTCCTGCTACCTACACGTTCACCAACCTTGTCGCAGGTGACACCATGAAACTCAAAGTCACCAACGGTACGTGGGACTTTCATTTCGGTTACACAGACTTGGACAACACCTGCTCGTCCGAAAATATCCAGACCGACAAAGACGGTAACATCGTATTCGTTCTCACCACTCAAGGCGATGTCAAACTTACTTTTGATGGTGCTAAGATATGCCTTACAGGTTCTTTTGCCGCACCGTGCACAGACGACTACGGAGTAATGGTCGGAGATGCCTATACGGCTGCTGTCATCAATCCGGAGAACACCGCAGAGTATATGGTCCTCAACCTGAACCTCAAACAAGGCGACACCTTCACCATGTACAACAACTGCGCCAAGGCTGCTTGGATAATCTCCAACTTCAAAGAGAATAGTTACAAGTTCACCACCAAGGACGAGAAGTACGTTGTCACCGAGACGGGAAAGTACGACCTTTACTTTACGCTCAGTATCGAGGGGGATGCCATCTATGTAAGTTTCACAAGAGCCACTCCTACTGACAACATCTCTATAACATTGCCCGCAGAAGACGCACCTGTTTACAACCTCTTGGGTGTACAAGTGGACAGCAACTACCGCGGCATTGTTATCCAAAACGGACAGAAGTTCATACAAAAATAATGGTATTAGTTCAATTGATTATTAGATAATTGTATGATTAGTGCAAAGGGCGCGCCGTGATGGCACGCCCTTTGTGGCATAAACAGATATAACAAAAATAACCTTATGCGCAGCGTATTTCTCACCCTCCTATGCCTTGCAGCCACTATCTGCAGTGCCACCGTCACCACCGTGCCCACCTTCATACATAAGAACTACAACGGCGAAGTGACCATCGTCTTCAATCCCCGCGAGGGTAACAAGGGCATGGCGAATGCCAAGCAGTGCTATGCCCATACGGGCGTAACCTACAACGGCACCCAATGGCAGAAGTGTGGCACATGGCGCGACGGGCTTGAGAAATACCGTATGACCAAGAACGCCGACGGCAACTGGGAACTGCGCATCACCCCCGATATCCATACCTACTACGGCGTGGATGCCGGCGTAGAGATTACCCAACTCTGCTTTGTCTTCAACGACGGACCTGACGGAAATCTCGAGGGCAAGACTGCATCGGGTGGCGACTACTTCGTGGACCTCTACGACTCGGGGCTCGCACTCGTATGCAACACACCCGCCAACGATGTGATGATTGAGGCGGGCGACTCCGTAGCCTTCTCCTTTACCACCTCCGAAGATGCGGATTTCCTCCTCACAACCAACGGCACAGAGCAGGGCAAGGGACACGGCACCACCTACAGCCAAACCCTCACTTTCCCCGAAAAGGGTAACTATGCTGTCACTATGACTGCCGCAACCCCTACCGACACTTCGCGTTGCACACGCCTTGTCACCGTGATGGCACAGACCATCTGTAAGCCGCTGCCCGAGAACATTGAGTTAGGGCAGAACTTCGACTCCGGCGACTCTTCGCGCGTCACGCTCTGTACCTTCGCGGCAGGCAACAAACGCCCTAACGACCCCTCCGAGTTGGTGCCAGCCAAGGCTGTCTATGTCGTGGGCGACTTCAACGGATGGAAGGCAAGTGAGGAGTACCAGATGTATCGGGACTCCTGCCATTTCTGGCTACCCCTCACCGTAACCCCTGGCGTGGAGCACCGCTACCAGTACCTGGTGGTTCGCGCGGACGGCAAGCAGGTGTACGTGAGCGATGCCTTTGCCCCCGTGCAGTACTGGAAAGACAATGCCTACCAGTCGTCGTTGCGCACGGCGCAGGAGCCCTACCGGTGGGACGAGGCGACGCTCAATTTCAAGCGTCCCGACAAGAACAACCTCGTTATCTATGAGATGTGGGTGTACGACTATACCTCGAAGCGCAACTTTACGGGCGTGATGGAACGCCTCGACTATATACAGCAGTTGGGCGTGAATGCCATAGAGTTTATGCCGGTCTGCGAGTTCGACGGCGACTACAACTGGGGCTACTCGCCCAATCATTACTTTGCCGTGGACACGCAGTACGGCACCCCCGACGAGTTCCGTCAGTTAATCGACTCTATCCACGCCCGCGGCATGGCGGTTATCATGGATATGGTGTTCAACCACGCTACGGGCAACAACCCGCAGAACAAGTTATACCCTTACGGAGCCGAACTGGCATATAACCCATGGTTCAACGTCACCGCACCGCACTCCGACAATGTGTATGAGGACTGGAACCACGACTTCCCCGAGACCCGCAAGATGTTCACCCGCGCCCTCAAATACTGGCTCACCGAATACAAGGTGGACGGATTCCGTATGGACCTCTCGCACGGCTTCTGCGGAAAGACCAACGATGCCTTTGATAACATCTGCTATTACTACGACAATGCCATACGTGCCGTGTCCGATGACGCATACTTTATCCTCGAGCACTGGGGCAGCAACATGGGCTCCGAGCGACCCAAACTAATCAATCGCGGAATGCTCTGCTGGCACAACATCAACAATGCCTATAGCCAAATGGCAATGGGCTACCAGACCAGCGATGCTATCGGTGAAGCCAACCGCAAGGGGTACGTCTCCTTCTGCGAGAGTCACGACGAGGAGCGCAACTACTACAAGGCGAAGACCTACGGCAAAGGCATAGTCAAAGAGAACGAGACGGCACGCCTCTGCCGTGTGCCTATGACGGTGGCGCTTAACGTTCTGCTCAACGGTCCGAAGATGATGTGGCAGTTTGAGGAACTGGGCTACGACTATTCTATCAACTCCACCCGTGGTTCTTCCGCAATCAGCGGTGACAATCGCACGTCGATAAAGGAGCAACCTGAGAAGTTGGGGTGGTTCACGGACAGCCTTCGCATGGCGCAGTATGATAAGGTGTCGAAGATTGTCAATCTGCGTACGCACGTCATGCCCGAATTGTTTGAGGGTTCGCCCAAGCAGTCGCAACTCGGTAGCGGCAAGGCTGTCAAGTATATATGGTGGCAAACCGACAGCCTTGGGCTGTTCGTGGCAGGCAACACCTCTGCGGATGCAGACCTCACCGTAGCCATACCCGACCTGAATACCGATACCGATGCTGCTGTTTCCAATCCGGATACCGACACCGCCGCCACCGCTTCCCAAATGGTGTGGTACGACTACTTCACGGGTCGCCCTATGGCTGCCGATTCTCTCCCCATCCCTGCAGGCGGCTTGCTGCTCCTCACCGCGCACCCTCGCCATACTCCCGCCACACCTTCCACATCCATTGATGTATATCCCACTTATACTTCAGACTACATCTACCTTTCCGCCCCCGCAGACGTGTGCCTGTACGATTGGTCGGGTGCATTGGTCATGGAGAAAAAGAACACCGCCTTTATCAACGCCACCCCTCTGCGTCCAGGGTTCTATCTCCTCCAGATGCACACCGACACCATACCCCGCCAAACAGTGAAAGTGTACAAACACTAACCCTAAAACTATTGGTTGCCACCCCACCGTTGTCATCACAAGGCAGTGGTCGGAAATATCCTCGTTGGATATGGTCGGTTTAACCTCGAATCTTTGTCGAATGATTAGTATGCTATTAGTATGTGATTAGTATGTGATTAGTATGTGATTAGTATGTGATTCAGCAAGGG
>SAMEA104315439__coassemble_142_pt1 | contig 41167 bp, 36 predicted proteins | sample SAMEA104315439__metabat2_low_PE_016 | metagenome-assembled genome bin SAMEA104315439 (sample SAMEA104315439) | gut metagenome | biome: Monkey gut; feature: monkey-associated habitat; material: faeces | place: China | collected 2013 | reverse complement strand
ATGGCGTAGGTTAAATCTTGTCCGACTAACCGCTCAACGATGATAGACGGTTGTGGCTCTTGGGCTGTCTGTGCCATAGCATACATCGGTATGCACACGGAACACACGAGGGCAAGCATAATCTTGCAAGCATTAGCACAATAGCCCAAAACAGGACGGCATCCTGCCCTGACTGCCCTCAGGAAGACCCCGCAATGTGATTGGAGTTCTTCGCTTGAATTTTTGTTAGACATAAAACTTAAGTTTTTAGTGAGTCTTGGGCTCCGCAAGGCTCGGGTATATATACAAAAAAAGCGTGGAACCTTGTTCTACGCTCATCCTATACATTGGGGTCCTTGCAAAACCTTGACTTTTAAGAAGAACGACTTAGCCCACGCCGAATATGTATATACACCAATACACTACGGCACATCATCAGCCACAACAGCCAACAGATGCACCATAGATGCACGGCGGAATACACATCCCGTAGACATTCGTCACATTCTTGTCTTGGAAAGTCGAAAATTTGCAAGGTTTCAATGTACCAAAACAAGCGTTAACAAACGCCTTTTCATTTATGTCCTTGCAGGCATCTCACCTACACGTCCCCCGTCGGGCTATCACGGGAGCGACACTACCCTCCCACCCAGCGGCGTAGATGTTACTTATCTGTTTATAGTCCCATAAACAACAAGGAGGACTTGGATTTCTTATCAGATATACAATACTTATGCCCCATAGACATAGTTCCTACTATCTTTTAGGGAAGGTACATTTCATTCGTAACGGATATTCCCTGGATACTATGTAAATGCAAAATTCCCACGACACCTGACATTTTCGTGCAAAGATATAGAAAATTTGCGGATTATACAACATTGGCAAAAATATAGGGGCATTTTAAAGGTTTAGGGGATTAGTCTAATAGGGCAAATAGGTCGAATGAGTCAAATAAGCCGAATAGGTCTAATAAGGATAATAGCCGAAAAAGGGGGGAGAGATTGAAACATAAAGAAACATGTAATTAGCCACGAATTAACCATTAATTTCATTTACGATTTGCGAATTTACGATGTACGATTTATTGAGAGATTTATTGCCATTTGAACATTGCGCAGGTTCTGCATCCGGGTCTCCATTAAAGACGCCAAAAACATTACCGCGAGTTAATCATGAATTTCTGTCTCCGTTAATGACCGCTAATTATTCGAATGCATAGCAGACAAAAACATCCTTCCGTGCAACCTGCACAGAAGTACGAAATATAAATATCAAGAATCTTGACATATAACGAGTATAAGAGTTGCGGAATTTTGACATAATTGCATATTTGAAGTTGCTGATTTTTGACAGAAGCAGGATGTGTAGTTGTGTAACTCATTTGTTTTGTGTAACTTTGCAAACAAATCAAACAACAAGTATAGATATAATATATGACTGATACTAAACATAATATACAAACGACTCAACCACAAGAGATACCTACCCCCCCAATGGCGGAGCAAGACTACTCGCAATTACTGCTACAGGCTGTCGCAGTTTTGGATGAGACCCGCACACACGTTGCACGGCAAGTAAATAGCGGGTTATGTTCTGCATATTACCACATAGGTCGTCTGCTGCACGAGCGTAAGTTAGACAGCCACTACGGCGGCATGGTTGTCAAACGGTTATCTGCCGACTTGAAGACCCGTTACCCGCAAATGGGTTTTTCTCCACGCAATATGTGGGATATGAAACGCTTTTATCTTCGTTATTATCAATCCGATATAAAACTGCGACAGGCTGTCGCAGTTTTGCCATGGTCGCATAATCTGCTACTTCTGAATAAGGATTTGGATGATAACCAAACGGCATTCTATGCACAGCAAGTAGTGACCAAAGGTTGGAGCCGTGAACTGCTACTAAACGCTCTAAAAATGCGTATGCATGAGCAGCAAGGAGTCATCAGCCCCGCAGACAATAATTTTGCAGACACTCTACCCGCTATACAAGCACAGTATGCAAATGAGGTATTTCGCAGTACCTATAATCTCGGTTTCCTTGGTATTACACAGCCTATGCTGGAAACACAGCTAGAGCAACGGTTGGTAGAGAAAATAAAACTCTTTCTGCTTGAGTTGGGTAAGGGCTTCACATATATCGGCAACCAATACCCGCTTGAATCCAACGGCAGAGAATACAGAGTAGATATGCTTTTCTTTCACCGTGGACTACGGTGCTTGGTGGCAATAGATTTGAAGATTGGGGAGTTTAAGCCCGAATATGCAGGCAAGATGAACTACTATCTATCCCTATTAGACCGCACAGAACGACAAGAAGGAGAGAACCGCTCTATCGGTATTATCTTATGTGCAGAAAAGGATGATGTGGATGTACAATTGGCTCTTGAGGATATGGGCAAGCCAATAGGCGTTGCCGATTATCAGTTGATGCTCCCTACTGATGAACTGCGCAAAGTGATTACTGACGAAATACAGCGTTTTGATGCCGAATATGAAGGACATCAATAACTATGATTTTGACGACGCGAGACGCGTCGTCCCCATAAATTAAGCATATAACAAAGACTGCCTATACTTGTTAGACAGTCTCTTCTATTGGAGGCAATAGGGTTAGTTGAGGTCGTAGCCGTAGTGGCGGAGGCGGGACTGGGAGGAACGCCAGTCGCGGTCCACCTTGACGAACAACTGAAGGTAAACCGGTTTGCCGAAGAACTCCTCTATATCGTGACGCGCCTGGGTACCCACGCGCTTCAATGCCGAACCTGCCTTGCCAATAATAATACCCTTCTGGCTGTCACGCTCCACATAGATGACAGCACTAATGCGAATGATGCCCTTCGGGTGCTCAGGGGAGGGCTCCTCGTCGTGGAAAGACTCGACTTCCACCTCTACCGAGTAGGGGATTTCCTTGTCATAGTTGAGCAAGACCTTCTCGCGGATAATCTCGTCCACAAAGAAACGGGAAGGCTTGTCCGTGAGTTGGTCCTTGGGAAAGAACGGCGGACATTCGGGCAAGGCATCGCGTATGGCGTCGAAGAGTTGCGCAGTGCCAAAGCGTTGTTGCGCAGAGATAGGAAAGACGGTCGCCTGCGGTAACTGACGGTGCCAGTACTCCACCAACTGCTCAAGCGTCTGCTGTGTGGTAAGGTCGATTTTATTTATTACAAGGAATACTCGAACCTCCCCTACCCCTCCTTCAAAGGAGGGGTTCATATTAGAAGAACCAGGTCGTGAACTTAAGCGGGAACTTAGGCGTTTTACCTTATCCAGAAAGTCGGCGTTCTTCTCGGGGTTCTCGAGGACATCGGTGACATAGAGCAAGACATCGGCATCGACCAATGCGGAGCGCGAGAACTCGAGCATCTGCTCCTGCAGTTTGTAGTTGGGACGCAACACACCCGGGGTGTCGGAATACACCATCTGGAAGTCATCGCCATTGACGATGCCCATGATACGATGGCGCGTGGTCTGCGCCTTGGACGTGATGATAGACAGACGCTCTCCCACCAAGACATTCATCAGTGTGGATTTGCCTACGTTGGGATTGCCTACGATATTTACGAAACCGGAGCGATGCATGGTGCCGAAGGCAGTAATGGTTAATAATTAATAGTTAATATACTGCGGGCGCAATAAGCCATACAACCTATTACGCCCGCAGAGGATTAGAATACGTCAAGGTCGTTCAACGACTTGAAGAGTTTGGAAGGTGAGAGTTTGGTTACTTTGCATCCCAACTTCGCCTCAATAGACTTGAGGTCAATCTTCTTCGGGTCACCCATCAGGATAATGGTAACAGGCTTACCCTGAATGTTCTCCTTGTAGAAGGTCTCAATGTCGTTGTAAGTAAGGTTGTCCACCTTGGGTCCATTGACACGTGCAGGGTCGTCGGTGTAACCGAGACGGGTCCAGTATTCATAGGTGTAAGCCTTGCTACGCATAGACGGCTTGGCAGTCTGCTGTGCCTGCTTGAGCGAAGCACGGATAGCCTCCATCTTGGTGGGGTCGTTAGGCATGTCGTTGAGAAGGTCCATATAGACATTGACAGCGTCAGCCACCTTGTCGGACTGGGTACCTACATAACCGATGAAATGGGTGTTCTTGCCTTGGAGAATAGGCGTAGAAACAACGCCGTACGCCGTGTAAGCCATAGAACGTTTCACACGAATCTCGTTCATTACGAGACCTGTGAAGCCACCCGAGAAGTACTGGTTGAATGCGTCGTTGACTACATCTTCTGCAATATCGTAAGGCTTGCCGTTGATGTAGAAATAGAGGTCAGCCTGCTGCACGTTGGTGTTCGGGAGGAAGAGGATAGTCGGTTTGTCGTACGACTTACGCTCTTTGACAACCGGCGAGTTGGACGGCTGCATACCCTCGGTGAGAGGCAGGTGCGATACGAGTTGCTCCTGGCTCAGGGTACCGCAGTAGTACACATTCAGCGCATAGGTACGAGCCGAAGCAATCAACGACTGAACCTTACCGCCATTGAGTGCCCAAACATCTGCAAAGGGTACTTCGTCAATGTACGAGGATTTGTCACCATACAGCGCATACTGCATAAGGGCAGACTTCTGCACACCCGTACGCTTCTGGCGGCTATAACGCGAGTAGAACGTTTGTCCTTTGAGGTTATCCAACTGCTTGGTGTCGAGGTACGGCATGAGCAACTGACGGTTGATGAGGTTCATCACCTCGCCAAGGTTCTTGTCTTCACCAGAGATAGAGATGGTGAAGTAACTGTCGGAGCAACCGTAGGACACGTCCGCGCCGAGGTTGGCGAGTTGCATCTGGAAGTCCTTACCCTCGGTCTTGGGCATGATACCTGCGTTGTTCATAAGCGATGTAGCCCACGGCAGCAACGGAAGTTCGTGCTCACCTACGCCGTAACGGAGCGTGAGGGAGAAGATGTCGTTCTTGGTGTTGGGGGTATAGTGCAGGGTTACGTTCTCGGCAAGGGGAGTAACGGTAACGTCCGCAAAGTTGTTGAAGGTCTGCTTGAGTTCGCCCTTAGGCAGTTTTGCAAACTCCTCTACATAAGCAGAGTGTGCATCCTTGACGGGGTCGAGCGGCTTGATTGCCGGTTTGGGCAGAGTCTTCGCCTTTACGGTACCTTCGTCGAAAGAAAGGGTCATATAACTTGCGCCGAAGTACTTCTTGGCACATGCAACGATTTCGTCCTTTGTGAGCGCCTGTATCTTGGCATTCGCCGTGAAGATGTCGTCGATAGGCTTGCCATAGGTGAAGCAGTTGACAAGGCGGCTCATCTTGGTGGACGAGTGTTCGTCAGCCACCTTATTCGACTGGTCGTACATACGCTTAACGGAAGCGATGAGTTCGTCAGAGATTTCGCCACGCACAAGTTTGTTGACCTCGTTGAATACGATAGTCTGTGTCTGCTTGTCGGACTCGAACATCTGCTGGTTGGCATCATAGTACGGCACTGCCTGAATCATGATACGACCAGTGTTGCGGCGGGTGTCGGAGTAAGCATATACGCCCTGTACGTCACCGTTGATATTGAGTTTGTCGAGGAGACCGGTCTGTCCGTTGGAGAGAAGTGCTACTACAAAGCCGAGTACATCCTCGTCCGGGTCACCCTCTTTGACACCTTGGAAAGCCCAAGCGATTTGCGGGTTGTAGCCCATCTTGTAGTGCTTGGTGCCCGTCATAGCGGGGTCTTGGTAGGTAGGACGAACCGGCAGTTCTTTCGGCTGAAGACGTGAGAAAGTGGCTTCAATCATCGGCTTGGTGGTCTCGGTGTCGAAGTCTCCGACAAGGATAAGCGCCATGTTGTTGGGCACGTACCATGTGTTGAAGAACTCGATGAGTTTGCTCAAGCGCGGGTTTTTGAGGTGCTCGGGTTTGCCGATGACGTTGCGCTCGTAGGGCGAACCTGCATAGATGTCCGCGAAGACCTGGTTGTGCACCTGCGACGAAGGCTCGTTGGCGTACATGTTGTACTCCTCGAACACGTTCTCCAACTCAGCTTGGAAAGTACGGAAGACAGGGTTGATGAGTCGGTCGGAGAAGATGGTGAGCCAACGATACATCTCTACAGAGGGGAACGAGTTGTGGTAGCACGTTACGTCGTAGGAGGTGTAGGCATTGACACCCTCGGCACCGATGAGGTCCATCATGTTGAAGAAGTCTTCGGTAGATGAGACTTTGGCTTCGCGCATGGATACCTCGTTGATTTGTGTAGCCAACTGTGCGCGCAGTTTCTCGTCGGTAGTCTCGGAGTATTGGTCGTACAAAGCGATGATAGAGTCGTACATGGGTTTCTCTTTCTCCCAGTCGAGTGCTCCGATGCGCTGGGTACCCTTGAAGAGCATGTGCTCGAGGTAGTGGGCAAGACCGGTGTATTCGGCGGGTTCGTCCACGGCACCGGCACGGACTACTACGTAGCCGGTTACGTCGGGTTGGTCATGGTCCTCCCAAAGCATCACGGTGAGACCGTTGTCCAGTTTGTACTCAGAGAGCCCCTCACGAGACTGCGCCTGTACAAACGCGAAAGTGCAGACTGCGAGCAGTGCACCTAAGATTAGTTTTTTCTTCATAAATTTTAAGTTGTTACCTTATTTATATATTGCTATCCGTTGCATATTAGTTGCCTATCCGTTGCGTATCCCTTGCTTATCCCTTGCTGCGGGGTTGCCGGTTGTTTCGGGTTAAACTCGATTAACAAACGATGGTTGCGCGGCATTCAAGGGTTCTACACCCAAGGTTCTTCCGAAGTTCACTCGGTATCCTCTCGGCAAGGTCTCGGTATCCTCTCGGGGGTCTATCGCGGGTCTGTCGGGGGTCGCTCGGCGGACAGGGGGTTGAATTTGCTATTTTATTGGCTCCAAGAAGAGCAAAAGACAGGGTTGCAGAGAGCATGAAAGCCCACTGCAACCCATGTGATTACCATTCCAAGATGACCTTTCCGCATTGGCCGCTGACCATGACGTCGAAGCCCTTTTGGAAATCGTCGAATTTGAAGTGGTGCGTGATGACAGGACTGAGGTCGAGTTCTCCGAGCAGCATCTGCTCCATCTGGTACCACGTCTCCCACATGCGGCGACCCGTGATACCCTTGATAGTCAGTGCGTTGAAGATAATATCAGACCAGTTGACCTGCGTATTCTCGGGCAGAATGCCGAGTTGTGCGATGTTGGCACCTTTGTACATGTGCTCAATCATGTCGTTGAAGGCAGAGGGTGCGCCCGACATCTCGAGTCCCACGTCGAAGCCTCGGATACCGAGTTGCTCCATAGCCCCCTGGACCGTCTCGCCCTTCGCGCCGTTGACGGTGAGCGTTGCGCCCATCTTCTTGGCGATGTCGAGACGGAGTTCGTTGATGTCGGTGACAACCACGTGTTTGGCACCTGCGTAACGGCAGATACCGGCAGCCATGGTACCGATGAGACCTGCGCCCGTGATGAGGACATCCTCGCCCAGAAGCGGGAAAGCCAGTGCGGTGTGCGTGGCGTTGCCAAAGGGATCCATGATGGCAGCAAAGTCGTCAGGAATCTCGGGACGCAGATGCACCACGTTGGACTCGGGGATAGACACGTACTCGGCAAAAGCACCGTCGCGGGTGATACCCACGGAGAGTGTGTTTTCGCAGACATGCCCCATGCCGCGGCGGCAGTTGCGGCAGTGACCGCAGACGATATGCCCCTCGGCAGTGACACGGTCGCCCACCTTGACATAACGTACGCCGGGGCCGACTTCAACCACTACGCCCACGAACTCATGTCCTTGAATATAAGGCGGTTTGCAGTGCATCTGCGACCATTTGTCCCACTTGTACATGTGCAGGTCGGTGCCGCAGATAGCGGCTTTGGTGACCTTGATGAGGACATCATTGACTCCGACTTCGGGCATCGGGACGTCTTCCATCCAGATGCCGTATTCGGGATATCTTTTTACTAACGCTTTCATTTGTTTAGCAATTAATATGCCGCAGGCATGCGCCCGCGGCATAGAAAAGATTATTTCAGAACACCCAGTGCTTTGCCCACTTTGACGAAAGCGGCCACACCCTTATCCAGTTGCTCGCGCGTGTGCGCAGCCGACAGTTGGACGCGGATACGCGCCTGACCCTGCGGCACAACAGGATAGTAGAAGCCCGTGACATAGATGCCCTCGTTCTGCAAAGCGGCAGCGAACTCCTGGCTCAGGCGAGCGTCGTAGAGCATGACTGCGCAGATAGCGGACTGTGTGGGTTTGATGTCGAAACCTGCTTCCTTCATCTTGCTGACAAAGTAGTCGGTGTTGGCATGCAAGCGGTCCTGCAACTCGTTGCTGCGGGTGAGAATCTCGAAGGTCTTCAACCCTGCAGCCGCAATCATCGGCGGGATGGAGTTGGAGAAGAGATACGGACGACTGCGCTGACGGAGAAGGTCGATAATCTCCTTGCGACCCGTGGTGAAACCACCTACAGAGCCACCGAAAGCCTTGCCGAGGGTACCCGTGAGCACCTCGATTTTGCCGCGGAGGTTGAACTGCTCGGTGACACCGTGTCCGGTCTTGCCTACGACACCGGCCGAGTGGGACTCGTCCACCATGACCATGGCATCGTACTTCTGTGCCAACTCGTAAATCTTGTCCAGCGGGCAGACATTGCCGTCCATGGAGAAGACACCGTCAGTAGCGATGATGCGGAAACGCTGTGCCTGCGCCTTCTTGAGTTGCTCCTCGAGGTCAGCCATATCGCCATTGGCATAGCGATAGCGCACTGCCTTGCAGAGGCGCACACCGTCGATAATCGAGGCATGGTTGAGGGCATCGGAGATGATAGCGTCCTGGTCGGTGAGCAGGGGCTCGAAGAGACCGCCATTCGCATCGAAACAAGCCGCATAGAGGATAGTATCCTCGGTGCCGAAGAAATCGGAAATAGCCTTTTCGAGTTGCTTGTGGGTGTCCTGCGTGCCACAGATGAAACGCACCGAAGCCATACCGTATCCGCGCTCGTCCATGCGGTCTTTAGCCGCCTGAATGAGTTCCTTGTTGTCAGCCAAGCCCAGATAGTTGTTGGCGCAGAAGTTAATCACATCTTTGCCACCCTCCACCTTGATGGCGGAGGATTGCGGCGTGATGATGATACGTTCGTTTTTGTAAAGCCCTGCGTCCTTGATGTCTTGCAAGGTGGTCTGCAGGTGCTTTTGAAACTCGGTGTACATACCTTATTATATTAGGGAGTACGTTGTGCCTAATTAGATAGTACCTTGCTCCAACATAGCCTGAGCCACCTTCATGAAGCCGGCAATGTTAGCACCCTTGACATAGTCAATCTTGCCATCGGGTTGGGTACCAAACTTAACGCACTGCTCGTGGATGGACTGCATGATGTGGTGGAGACGCTCGTCAACCTCCTTGGCTGTCCAACTGAGGTGCTCGGCGTTTTGCGTCATTTCGAGACCCGAAGTAGCCACACCACCTGCGTTCACAGCCTTGCCCGGAGCGAACAGGAAGCCCGGTTGAGCCTGGAAATAGTGGATAGCACCGGGTTGGCAACCCATGTTACTTACCTCGCAGCAGCACCATGTGCCGTTAGCAACCAACTCCTTAGCATCGTCCTCGCTCAACTCGTTCTGGAATGCGCAAGGCAGAGCGATGTCGCACTTAACCGACCAAGCCTTCTTGCCAGCGGTGAAGTGAGCCTGTGCGGGGAACTTGTCAGCCATATCCTGCACTTTGTTGCGGTTGGAAGCACGCATGACGAGCATGTAGTCAATCATCTCGTCGGTGATACCCTCAGGAATAGCGCAAACGCCGTCCGGACCCGAGATAGCAACCACCTTGGCACCCAACTCCTTGGCCTTGATAGCAGCACCCCATGCTACGTTGCCGAAGCCGGAGAGAGCCACCGTCTTGCCCTTGATGTCGTGACCAGCAGTGTGGAGTACGTGCTGCGTGAAATAGAGTGCACCGAAACCTGTAGCCTCGGGACGGAGGATAGAACCGCCCCATGTCATACCCTTGCCGGTGAGGACACCTGTGTGGTACTGGCGAGCCAACTTCTGATACATACCGTTGAGGAAGCCGATTTCACGACCACCGACACCTACGTCACCGGCAGGGATGTCCTGGTCAGGACCGATGCAACGCCACAACTCCAGCATGAATGCCTGGCAGAAGCGCATGATTTCAGCGTCGGACTTGCCTACGGGGTCAAAGTCGGAACCACCCTTGGCACCGCCCATAGGCAGCGTGGTGAGTGCGTTTTTGAATGTCTGCTCGAAGCCGAGGAACTTCAGCATGCTCGGGGTAACAGCCTTGTGGAAACGGAGACCGCCTTTGTAGGGGCCGATAGCCGAGTTGAACTGTACACGATAACCGAGGTTGGTCTGAACTTCGCCTTTGTCGTCCACCCAAGTGACACGGAACGTGAAGATACGATCCGGCTCTACCATACGCTCTACGATCTTGGCTTTCTCAAACTCAGGATGCTGGTTGTACACTGGCTCGATGGACTCGAGAACTTCCTGGACTGCCTGCAGATACTCTGCTTCGCCCGGGTGCTTTGCAGCAAGTTGCTGCATGATTGTTTCTACCTTCATGGTTTTAATTAATTAAATGTATTTGGTTAATACGTTTGTTTGCGAATTTGCTTACACTTTGCTATCCACTAACAGGCGACAAAATTACACTTTTTTTCTGAGATAAACAAAGAATGTAGTTCCTTTTTTTGATGTTTCAAAACATATTTTTCCGCCACTGCCTTCAACGATATTCTTCGATATAGCGAGTCCGAGTCCCATGCCCGTGCTCTTGGTGGTGAAGTTGGGCACAAAGACCTTGTCACGCACTTCGGGAGGGATGCCCGGACCATTGTCGGAGAATGATATTTCCACCCAACGGCTATCTTCCGGAAGACCTTTGGCGGTCTGCTGCTCAGAGGGTAACTCCTTGAGAATGATGATGATGTCGCTGTTTTCCCGTCCCGCCATGGCTTGTACGGCATTGCGGACGATATTGGTGAAGACCTGCGTGATTTGGTCGGCATCCGCTATTGCCATCACACCGCTATTCGGACCGATATAGCGAAGCGGAATGCAGCCAGGGTTGTTGCTGAGCAGAGCAATACATGAAGACAACTTCTGCGCTACATCCACCTCTGTGGGGTTCACTTCGGGCATTTTGGCAAACGAGGAGAACGATGAGGCGATATTGCTCAGATTGTCGGTCTGGTCGATGAGTACGCGGGTAGAGCGGTCGAAGTATTGGTCGAAACGGTCGGTGCCCTTGAGGCGTTGCATCTGCTGAAGGGTGAGTTTCATGGGGGTGAGACTATTGTTAATCTCATGCGCTACTTGCCTTGCCATGGTGCGCCAGGCTGCTTCACGCTCGGTGCGGGCAAGACGCTCGGAGGACTCGGCAAGGGCATCCATCATGTCGTTGTAATGGTGGACAAGGTCGCCTACTTCGTCGTTGAAGAAATAGTCGATATGGGTGCCTTTCTCCCCCAAATGGTAGTTCTGCAGGTTCTTGCTGATAGCACCCAGAGAGGTAGAGAGGATGCGGGCAATAATCCAAATCACCAATATAGTAAGGAGCAGGAGCACCAAATAGAGGGGCAAGAGCCAAACCACATAGTTGTCCACATTGGCATTCAAGTTGTCTTCGGAAATAAAGAACGGCAGGGCTATATAGCCGATTTGGACATAGGCACCATTGTAGAACTCGGTATAGGCAGTCAGGTAGCGGACATCGCCTATATGCTCGTATTGTATGCGGGTAGAGGTGCTGAAGAAAGGTTCGGGCGAGATGTAGCGAGAAAGGATGCCCTGGTCGAACAGTTCGGGCGAAGAACTACCAATCAGCATGCCCTCCATATCATACACATGGATGTCCGTCTCGTAGGCATAACAGAGGTCGCGCAGGTCGATATTAAGCGAAAGCGTGTTGGCAGGCGTGATGTCAAAATCCCAAAAGTAGAGGTTCTGCAAAGCATTCTGCACGTATTGGGCTTTCTTCTCAAGGTTGTACTCCTGACGCACAACGAACATCTTGCGGATATAAACCACTGACAGTATGAAGTTTGACACAAATACCAAGGTCAGCAGCGACACCAAGATAAGTTGGAACTTCCCGCCCAAACGCATACTTCGGAACCCCCGACAACGAATCAGCCAATAGACGGCTATGGCAACGAGAAGACCAAAGAGGATGATAGTCAGTGTGTAGTAGATACGCAGTCGGTTCTTCTGTGTCTCATTCTGCAACTGATTGGACGTAAAAATAGAGTTATAGGAGAAACTATGCGACGCAGGGGCATTGGACATGTGAGGCACCGTATCGGGGAGGTCTGAGATAGAAAAGAGAAACGAGCCATCGTCTGCATAGATGGGATAGTAGTGGGCTTTGTTTTCCGATTTCGGCACCAAAGTCCAATCCTCGTCTCCACGAAACGGCTTAATGAAGTTGTTGTGCAGTTGCTCACTGGTGATGGCATAGTCGTACTTCAGGGGAAGAATGACAAGCACAAAGTAATCTTCATAGCGTGTCCGACGGCAGATACCGTAAGCATTGTTCCAATGCCGGAAGACCCATTGGTCAAAGACACGCTTGAAGGGCAGTCCCGAACTATTGAGCCAAGCGTCCGACCAATAGATGACATCATTACCACGATAGACAAAGAACATGATGTTGTCATCGCGGTCAGAGAGAGCATGGAGGGCATTCATATCGTTGTTCTGGATAGCAAGAATGACCTCCTGCGTTTTCTCCATGGCGCGCTGCTGTTGCTTGATGATGGCACGCTGGTTGTGCCTGCCGTCTATCTCGAGACGCGAACAAGAACAAAAACAAAGACCAACCAACGTACAACCAACCACTAACAACGCAAGCGTCCGTACCCTGCCTAAGAGGATACGAACACCGCTATTCACAATGACCGATTGTACATTGCACATTGCCATATATCGTTTTCGGTTATGCTCCTACGTATATTTCCAAGAATTTAGTAGGACTTATCGGGGTTAAACGAATATCATTCAGGCACGCGGGGAGGAGAACAGACTCACCTTTGCCGATATGCAGGGGCGGTTCTCCGCATTCTGCCGCCTCGATGTTGGCTTCGCCCTCCACGCACATGTAGATAACGAAACTGTCCAACGGGGCATAGTCGCGCTCAATGATATGGTTGAAACACAGCAGATTGGTGGTAAAATGTGGGTCCTGCACCAAGTTCACAGCCCCCAATTCCGTGGGTTCGTAGTGCACTTTGGGCTGTTCGCACACTGTGTAGTCAATTACCTCAATGGCTTCGTCGATATGCAACGGACGCAACTTGCCGTCCAATCCGGGGCGCTCGTAGTCGTAGATACGATAGGTGATGTCGCTGGACTCCTGTATCTCAGCCACTTTCACGCCGCGATTGATGGCATGCACCGTCCCCGCAGGCAGGAACAGCACTTCACCCTGCTTCACGGGTACACGCTGCAAGAGTTCCATGACGCGGTGTTGCTCCAACGCCTCCTGCAACTCCTCCATATCCGTATCCTGTGCGAAACCGACAATCAGCGAACCATCCTCCTCGGCATCCACCACATACCACATCTCCGTCTTGCCCAACTCGCGATGGCGGTCGTACGCCGTCTCGTCGTTGGGGTGTACCTGCACGCTTAAGTCGTCCTGCGCATCAATGAACTTCGCCAGCAGCGGGAAACGATTGCCGTATATCTCATACACGCTATCGCCCACCAAATCAGCCATATAGGTCTCCAACAAGTCCTGCAGACTATCGCCTGCCAACTGACCGTTCTCGACCTCCGACACGTGCTCGCCGTAGCAAGACACTTCCCATGACTCACTACCCCACACCTTCGGCAGCAACTGCGGCTTGAACTTCAACGGATACAACGTCATAGTGCTCTCATTTTCTTCTCCCAGTTCCACGCGCTCAGTAGCACGTCACCCACAGGCGTCTCAGCTTTCCAACCAAGCACGGTGTTTGCCTTCTCGGGGTTCGCCCACACCTGCTCGATGTCTCCTTCGCGGCGGCCGACAATCTGATACGGTATCTTCACGCCCGTCACCTGCATAAAGGTATTGACTATCTCCAACACGCTCAGTCCGCGTCCTGTGCCAAGGTTAAACACCTCCACCTGCTCCGAAGCCTTGCCTTGCAGCATACGCTCCACCGCTTTCACGTGCGCCTTGGCGAGGTCCACCACGTAGATATAGTCGCGGATACACGAGCCGTCGGGCGTGTTGTAGTCGTCGCCGAACACTTTCAGTTCCTTGCGCAAGCCCGCAGCCGTCTGCGTAACAAACGGCAACAGATTGTTGGGCACCCCATTAGGCAACTCGCCAATCAATGCCGACGGGTGCGCCCCTATCGGGTTGAAATAGCGCAACAGAATGGCATGCAAGTTCTTGTCGGCATGCGCCTCGTCACGGATAATCTCTTCATTTATCTGCTTGGTGTTGCCATAAGGCGACAGCGCAGGCTGGATGGGCGCGGTCTCGTCCACAGGCAGGTGCTCTGCCGTCGGCTGTCCGTACACCGTGCACGAACTCGAGAACACGATATTCTGCACACCATACGCCTTCATCAACTCAAGCAGCGTCAGCAGCGACCCGATATTGTTGCGGTAGTACAGCAGCGGTTTCTCCACCGACTCGCCCACTGCCTTGCTGGCTGCGAAATGGATTGCTGCCACAATGTCGGGGTATTTGGCGAACACGCCATCCATTGCCACCTTGTCATTGCAGTCCACTTTCTCGAACTCGGGGCGACGCCCTACGATGGCGGTAATGCCATCCAGCACACCCTCGTTGGAGTTGCTCAGGTTGTCCACAATGACCACCTCATACCCCTGCTGCATCAGTTCCACAACGGTGTGCGAACCGATATAGCCGGTGCCGCCTGTAACCAATATACGTGCCATAATCAGAATAGTTTGTTCGGGTAAACGCCCTCATTCACAAGGGCTTGAATCTTGTCTACCACCATCTGACGGTCCTCGGCATACGTCACGCCGAACCACTTGGCGGGCGTGTCTAATACCTGGCATGTCACTTTGCCCGCCTTGATGAGGTCGTTGACGAGCGTCGGGATATAGAACTCCTTCTTCATCTCCTGCCCGTTCTCTTTCAGGAACTGCTTGAACGCCTCCTCGGTGTATTCGAAATACTCCGGCGTGAAGCCCCACATATTCATGCTCACAGGCGTGTTGAACGGTATCTCCACGTCCTTGCCGTCCTCGTCCAGATAGCAGATATGCCCGTCTTTCGACTCTATCGAAGTGCGCTCCACCACGTCGGTCAGGTACCCGAATTTGTCCGTGGCGCACACACCGCGGCTCACACTGCCGTGCTCGCTCAGCGTGTTGCCCACGCGGTAGCCTGCCATACAGTATTCGCCCTGCTTGCCGTCCACATCGCGCAGGAACTTTGCCATCACCTCAAAACTCTCCTTGCCATAGAAGTCGTCGGCGTTAATCACCATAAACGGCTCCTTGATAAGGTCTTTGCCCATCAGCACCGCATGGTTGGTGCCCCACGGTTTGGTGCGCTCGGGGTTGTAGGTGTAGCCTGCGGGCACCTTGTCTAATGACTGGTAGCACACGTGGCACGGCACATGGTTCTCATACTTGCTGAGCACCACCCTGCGGAAGTCCTCCTCAAAATCCTTACGAATGACAAAAACAACTTTGCCAAAGCCTGCCCGTAGCGCGTCGAACACGCTATAGTCCATTATCGTTTCCCCATTCGGACCCAAGCCGTCTATCTGCTTCAGTCCGCCGTAACGACTGCCCATGCCGGCAGCCAAAATAAACAACGTCGGTTTCATCATTGTATTCCTTTCTATTAGTTTTATTCGTCTATTTCTATGTGTCCGTGGCGTTTCTTGTGTTTTATCCACGTGCCATAGACCTCCGAGCAGTTGCCTGCCGTGATGAACGCTTTGATGTCGTTGTCGCGTACAAACGCCATCACCGATGCGAACTCGTCCGCTGTCAGCAGGGCTTCAATCTCTATCTGCTCCTCGTTACTGAAGCCGCCGTACACCTTGTACAGCGAGCAGCCGCGCAGCAAATCATTGATTATATAGCGGCGTATCCTGTCATAGTCTTTGGATATGATGCACACGCGCTTGCGTTTGTTCAGCGAAGCCGTGAAGTAGTCCACTACCACGCCGTTGATCCACGTACCTATCAGACCTATCACCACCATACGGAAGTCATTGATTAAGAACGCCGTACTGCATATCAGCGCGCCGCCGATAGTCACCGACATTCCTATATCGAAGTGCAGGTACTTGTTGATAATCTTTGCCAATATATCCAAACCGCCTGTCGAAGCGTTGATGCGGAACTCAAACGCCTGGCATACCGACAGCATGAACACGAAGCAAATCAAATCAAACCACACATCGCCCATGCCGATGCCTGCCGACATCACCGAGTCCTTCACCTGCTCCATCACTTCCCCTGCGCGGTTCAGCAGATAGGGGTTCCCGTTGGCGTCCAACACCGTCTGCCCTGCCTGCAACTGCGCAAGTATATCGGGGTTCTCAATCACCTTGTGTGTGAAGTTGGTGTACGGGTAAATCCTGTCCCACAACTGCGTCAGCGGACCCAGAATCATCGCCGTATAAACCGTTTTCGCGCCGAACTCGTTGCCTATCAGCAGGAACGCCAACAGCAGCAGGAACGCGTTGATACCCATCACCCAATACGAGAACGTATCGGCGTTACCGCCTAACACGGTGTTAATCACGATACTCAGACCCGAGATAGTTCCCACTATCAGGTGGCTGGGCATCAGGAAGTAATACACTGCGGCTGCTCCGAAAAGCATACCGATGGTCATCAGCACCAGTTCTTTCCAGAACTTTTTGGTGCCTAATGCACTCACAAAGGCCTTCAGAAGATTCGTCCAATACCGGGCGGTGAAGTACTGTTTAACGTAGTTATTCATTGTATTAAATTGGTTTCTTTTATCACAAACCGTGCTGTCCTGCGGGTGGTCTGGCTCAGCAGAATCGTCCTTCCCTCTTGCTCGCGCCGCAGTATCTCGGGCGTGGTGCCGCGCACCGTCAGCAGGCTCAGCCCCTCGTTCCAACTCACCTTGTAGTCCTCCTGCAATGCTTTTATCGCCGCCTCCACGTACCGCGTGCTGTCCACGCACACCGAAATCGTCACGGCACTCGACTGTATCAGCGACACCCGCAGCCGGTACCTGTGTATAATCGCGAAGATGTGGCTCAGACTCTCCTCCAATACAAACGAGAAGTCCTTTGCCCGCATCGTTATCAGCACTTGGTTCTTGCGCCAAATATACACCGGCACATCTATCGCTTTCGCCTCGTCTTTGATAATCGACCCTGCAGCCTTCGCATCGCCAAACGGCTTGACATACAGCGGGATATGCTTGTTCTCCAACGGGCGTATCGTCTTGGGGTGAATCACCTGCGCACCGCTGTACGCCAACTCCACGGCATCGTTGTAACTCAGTTCGTCAATCTTCGTCGTCTCGCTCACCAACCGCGGGTCGGCGTTCAGAATACCGGGCACATCTTTCCATATCGTCACCGACTCCGCACCCAGTATATTGCCGATTATCGCCGCCGAGTAGTCGCTCCCTTCGCGTCCCAACGTCGTCGGCTCGCCGTTCTTTGTCCCGCCGATGAAGCCCTGCGCCACCACAATCTTCCGCCCCTCAATCTTGTCCCACGCCTTGCGTATCAACTTCTCCGACGCCTCCATATCCACCGCTGCCTCACGGAACGTCTCGTCCGTCTGCAGCAGCCACGTCATATCCCACAGCACCACGTCTATACCGCACTGCCGCAGGTACGCTGCCACTATCGTCGTGGACATACGCTCGCCCATGCTCACCACCGCATCGTATGCCCTCTCATACACATTCGCCACCTTGCTGTTCACACTCCCGTCCCCAATCAGGTTCCCGAGAACGCGCTTCACACCTGCATCGCGCAACTGATTCGGTTGCCATCCGCCCCCTAATTTCCTACTCACCTCACAACCCAACTCATCGGAAAAGTCCAGCCCCGCCATGATGTCGAAATGGAACTTCAGTATATCCTCCCATTTCTTGGTCGCCTCCTCGTCCTTATTCGCCAATAGGTCTGCAAGTACGGCTTCCAACGCATTGGTTGTCTTGCCCATGGCGGACACAACAATCACCAAGTCGTCGCTCTCTTGTGCCACGATTTGTTGCAGGTTCCGCACGCCTTCTGCGTCCTTCACCGATGCTCCACCAAACTTATAGACCTTCATTTATCCTCGTTTCCGATTCAGTTTCTTTCCAATCATCCCCCGCCATTCTCTCACCACTCTCCCGTTTTTCTGTTCACTTCCCCCCTTATATTCTCCGTTTCTTAATTCTTATTAAGTCGTTTCAAGCCCTTACCTCTCAGCAAGGGATGCGCAAGGGATACGTAACCCTTATGCGACCCATACACTATTCAAAAACTCCCCTTCTGCGCTCAATCCTTAAATTATATTATCACAACCATTTCACCACCCCGCACAACTCCCCGTCTTCCTTCCACTCACTCCCCAATACACTTCCACTCCCCCCTCAACCTTCTCCCCACTCTCCACTTTCCACTGCACTCAACTCTCAACACTCAACACTCAACTTCTCCCAACTATCTCAACACTCAGCCCTCAACTTCTCTCAACTCTCTACTTTCCGCTGCACTCAACTCTCAACACTCAACTCTAAACCTCTCTCACAGGTTCGCCATGCGAACCGCCGTCACCGCCCCTTCCACGCCTTTGTTTCCGAGTCGTCCTCCCGCACGGTCCAGCGCCTGTTGCTTGTCGAGTGTCGTCAGCACGCTGAATATCACGGGGCACAATCCCTTGGCATTGAGCATCGCCGTGCCTTGCGTCACCGACTGGCACACATAGTCAAAGTGCGGCGTATCGCCTTTGATGACGCACCCAATCACGATGATTGCCTTGCAGGCATTACGCCTCAACAAACCATCTCTCAGCACCTCACCGCCTTCCCACGCATCTCCGTAGCCCTCGCGTATCAACTTTGCCGCCGCGTATGTCAGTTCCACGGTCCCGGGAACGTGTTGCACGAGGATATTCTCCTCTTGCACACCGCATTTTAGCAGAGTATCCACCGCGCCTTGCGCCATAGGGTATGTCACATCACTGTTCCAATCGGCTACTATAATTGCGTAACGCTGACGTTTCAGCACGTCAGCGTTAGGCAATTGGTCTGCATTATACTGCGACAAGTTTGTCGTCATAATGGTTTGACTATCTGTTAGTTATCAGTCTTTCGTCCTTACTCCTTTTTCCTTATTCCCAATAGTCTTACTCGGCAATCGCGATATATTTCTCAATATCCTGTGCTTCGTTGGACATCGGGTAGTCTGCCTTCACAGCGGCAAATGCCTTGTGAGCGGCTTTCTTGTTGCCCATCTCGAGGTAAACCAGACCGGCTTTTTTCAGACTCATCGGGGCAATCAGGTCGTTACCCGACTTAGCGGCTGCCTCAAACGCCTTGACGGCTTTGTCATACTCCTGCATCTGCACATAAGCGTCACCGAGCAACTGTTTCGCAGCGGGGTCGATGGTCAGGTCGTCTGCCGAGAACTTCTTCAGGTACTTCGCAGCGTCCTCATACTCACCCATCTGGTAGTAGCAGATACCGGCATAGAGAGCAGCCAACTTGCCTGCCTGATACATCTTGTAGTCTTGTGCAATCTGCTCAAAACCAATGCACTCGGCATCATCGCCGTTTAGTGCTTTCTCATAGTTCTCTTGCATGAAGTAAGCCACAGCCTTGGCGTTCTCGTTGCTTGCCTCTGCGGCTTTGGGCTTGATGACGTACTGATTGATTGCCATGATTCCGAGCACTACAGCCACCACGGCTACCACTACCCATGTGATAACCTTCTGGTTCTTCTCAATCCACATCGCGTTGGTATTCAACGCTTCTTGTACATTCTCCAAGTTCTGGTCTTCTTTCTTAAAGTTTTTCTTTGCCATATCTTTGTTATTTTATTTTCAATTTGTTATTTTATTTTCTACATTAACTGCTAATCATTCCCTGTTACAGGTAACATTTCAGCCCGCAAAGGTACAACTTTTTCCGTACATACACAAATGAACTATTATTTTTTCACACAACACCGATTTTACAGACCTATACAGAACCGTCTACCTTCTTCAAACCACACAAACAACCACCCCAAGACGGGACAAAGCAGGCGATAGCATCTCGGCATCATCGTGTTAATCACATACTAATAACATACTAATCACATACTAATTGCATACTGCACACCCTACTATATATCGAAACACTACTGATTTCGGGTGACTATGCCATCGAAAATAAAGGTACTATTGCATATCTCAAGAAAAAGCACTACCTTTGCGCGGTTTTGTGGTGTCCATAAAAAGCGATGTTTGGCTCCATTAAAAGCCATTAAAGAGCCATTAAAAAGACTCCATTAATTACCGTTGATGGACCGTTAATGTGATATACTCCATTAAAGACCATTAACAAGGAACTGAAGATACAAATATGCGGATAGCGTTGATAGGATACGGAAAGATGGGGCATACCATTGAGGAGGTGGCGCGGGAATACGGGCATCAGGTGGTGTGCGTGATTGACAAAGATAACCAAGAAGCGTTTGACTGTGAGGCATTTGCATCGGCAGATGTCGCCATTGAGTTCACCACCCCCGCTACGGCAGAAGCCAACATACGCCGCGCGTGGCAAAGTGCAATGCGCAATGCACAATGCGCAATGCGGCAAGGGGTGCTGCCTGTGGTCTGCGGGACAACGGGTTGGGACGTGGAAGGATTCGTAAAGCGTAATGCGCAATGCGTAGAAGATAATGCACTAGTGTGGTCGAGCAACTACAGCATCGGGGTGAACATATTGTTTGCACTCAACAGGCGGTTGGCGGAGATAATGAGCAAGTACCCTGAGTATCAGCCCAGTATCACCGAAGTGCATCATGTGCATAAGTTGGACGCTCCGAGCGGGACAGCGAAGGCATTGGCATGGGCAATAGAGACTCCCCCTACCCCCTCAAAGAGGGGGGAAGCAGTATCGGGTGAAGGTACGGTGGAATTTTTTCACAATGTCCCTATCACTTCTATACGCGAGGGGGAAGTGCCGGGGATACATACCGTGACATGGGACAGCGAGGTGGATACGATTAGTATCAGCCACTCCGCCAAGTCGCGCAAGGGCTTTGCACTGGGTGCCGTACTTGCCGCCGAATGGATAATAGGGAAACGGGGATTCCATACGATGGAAGAGGTATTGGACCTCCCCAACCCCTCCAAAGGAGGGGCTCAACAAAACGAGAAATAAATAGTCCATAAAGTATGAGCATAATACAAACAGGACATAAGTAAGATATAGATTGCAGAATGAAAAGTTTTAAGGATAGGATACGTGAAGTAAAGGTGAAAGGTTGGGTGGCAGCAGGTGTATGGAGTGCTGTGTTTGTGGCGTTTATCGTATGGTGCGCGTGGGACGACAGCAAGAGCCTGTGGTGGCTGCTGCTATTGCCTGTCATCGTGGACATGTTCACAACCAAATACATTCCGTGGAACTGGTGGCGCAAATACAAACCGCTGACCAAAGAGGAACGTGAGGCAGGCAAAGTGAATCCGCATGAGAGCAGTTGGAAATACACGGTATGCTCGTGGGTGGACGCTATCCTGTTTGCCTTGATAGCCGTATATTTCATCAACCTGTATGTATTCCAGAACTACCAGATACCCTCGTCATCATTAGAGAAGACCTTGCGCGTGGGAGACTTTCTGTACGTGAGCAAGATGAGTTACGGTGCGCGTGTGCCCAATACCCCGCTCTCGATGCCGTTGGTACAGCATACGTTCCCGAACTGGTTAGGAGGCGGAAAGAGTTATATCGACAAGCCGCAGTGGGCGTACAAGCGTCTGCGCGGTTGGGACACCCCAGAGAAAGGCGACATCGTGGTATTCAATTTCCCTGCGGGTGATACGGTATGCACCAAGATGCAGAATCCCGACTATTACACACTCTGCCACTACTACGGCAAACGGGTTGTGGAGAACCGAAAGGACGTGTTCGGCGACATCGTGGTGCGCCCTGTGGACCGGCGCGAGAACTATGTGAAGAGATGTGTGGGTACTGCTGGCGACACTCTGCAAATCATTGACAATGTGGTGTATATCAACGGCGTGGCGGAACCGCGTCACGAGGAGTTGCAGTACAACTACATTGTACATACCGACGGACATGTGTTGGGTAACTCGTACCTAAGCAAGATAGGCGTATCGAAAGACGACCGCGAGAGCAACGGTGCGGGCGTATATCACCTGCCGCTGACCCAGGCGATGAAAGCCGAAATGGAGAAGAACCCTCACATCGTGAGTATCGAGATAGAGCCCGAAACGATGGGCGGGGAAGTGTATCCGTTGGGGCATAATGACTGGACACGCGACAACTACGGTCCTATCTATATCCCGAAGAAAGGCGACACGGTGATGATAACCGAGGATAACTACTGGCTGTACAAGCGTATCGGTGATGCATACGAACACCAACCCATGCGCATCGGCGAGCCGTACACTTTCGCCATGGACTACTACTGGATGATGGGCGACAACCGGCACAAATCGGCAGACTCGCGCTACTGGGGCTTCGTGCCTGAAGACCATATCGTGGGAAGACCCGTGTTTATATGGCTGAGCATCGAGAAGGATAATCCGTGGGGGAAAGGGCATATACGGTGGAACAGGATAGGGAAAGCAGCAAGGCAATAGACCTCCCCCACCCCTCCAAAGGAGGGGCTCAACAGAGTATGGTGAGAAGTGAGGCGAAGGAATGAAGAATTAAAAATGAAGAATTAAAAATTGATGGTAGTACCTACTGCATACTTGGCACCGATATCGTATTATAGTGCGGTGTTGCGTGCAGATAGTATGGTGGAGGTGGAGCAGTGGGAGTCGTTTCCGAAGCAGACGTATCGGAACCGATGCGTGATAGCGGGGACAAACGGTGTGCAGATGTTGAGTATCCCTGTGGGGAAGTGTGAGAGGAAGCAATACACACGTGACGTGAAGATTACGTATCAGGATAAGTGGCAGCACCGCCACTGGATGGCATTGGTAAGTGCCTACCAGCATACGCCGTACTTCGCGTACTACGAGGACTTGTTCCGTCCGTTCTATGAGCAGCGGTATGAGTACCTGATGGACTACAACGAAGCACTGCATGACGTGGTGATGCGGTTGCTTGGGCGCGCGCAAGTGAAGATGACCCGCACCAAGGACTGGGCACAAGAGGAGTTGGAGCAATACTGGGAGGGAGCGACAAAGCCTTACTACCAGATATTTGCAGACCGACACGGGTTTGAGAACAATTTGAGTATTGTGGACGTACTCTTCAATATGGGTCCCGAAGCGATACTATACTTATAAAAGAGCAATCTCACAGAGATGACAGATAGCAAGCACATAGACTGGAGTCAGTTGAGTTTCCACTACACGGAGACGGACTACATCGTGCGTGCCGCATGCCGCAATGGTGTGTGGGAGAAGCCTTACGCCACGAAGGACAAATACATGAGCGTGCACGTGGCATCGACAGGCATACAATACGGTCAGGGGCTGTTTGAGGGACTGAAAGCCTTTCGCGGCGTGGACGGCAAGGTACGCGTGTTCCGTATGCACGACAACGCCAAGCGTATGCAACGCTCGGCAGAGGGGCTGCGTATGACACCCGTACCCGAAGAGTTGTTCTGCGAAGCGATACTATTGGCATTGGAGAAGAACATGGATTTCGTGCCGCCTTACGAGACGGGTGCCACCCTGTACTTCCGCCCTGTGCTGTTCGCCACCACGCCTGAGATAAGCGTTGAGCCCGGGAAGGACTGCGAGTTTATCGTGATACCCACTCCGATAGGTTCGTATTTCGCAGGGGGCTTCCATTGCACGCCTTTCATTGTGAACAGGACTATCGACCGTGCCGCTCCGCTCGGCACCGGGCAATGGAAAGTGGGCGGTAACTACGGGGCATCGTTCCGCGCCAGCGAGGCAGCCCATGCGCTGGGATATGACTGCATGTTCACCGACGCCAAGACACACCGTTATATAGACGAGTGCAGTGCTGCGAACTTCATAGGCATACAGAAGACCGAGAAGGGCATTACCTATCTGACTCCCCGCTCTACGGCTATCCTGCCGAGTATCACCAATGATTCGCTGATGACGATAGCCCGAGAGATGGGTATGCACGTGGTGCGCCGGCATATCCGCGTGGAAGAGTTGGCGGATATGCAGGAGGCTGCTGCGTGCGGTACGGCATGTGTGGTGTCGCCTATAAACAAGGTGTATGACCCTGACAGAGAAGTAACATATCGGTTCGGCGAGGTGCCCGGTCCGGTGATGACGGATTTGTACAACAGTCTGCAAGATATACAATACGGTCGGGCCGAAGACAGGCACGGCTGGTGCACCATAATAGAAACAAATAAATAACCCTAATATAAACCATTAAAAAACAATTTTTATGTTCAAAAATCACCCTAAAGGTTTAATCCCTGCGGCACTCGCGAACATGGGCGAGCGTTTCGGCTACTACATCATGAACGCCGTGCTGCTGCTGTTTCTGGTATCCAAATTCGGTTTGCCTGATGCTACGGCAGGTGTCATCTACTCTGTGTTCTATTGCGGTATCTACGTACTGAGCCTTGTCGGCGGTCTGATTGCCGATAAGACACAGAACTACAACAAGACTATCCAGTGGGGCTTAATCATTATGGCTCTCGGTTATGTGGCATTGTCAGTGCCTGTGTTTAGTTCGGTGGACGGTGACGGAAAGTGGTGGGGCATTTTGGTATTCACCTGCTTTGCGCTGCTGATGATTGCCTTCGGTAACGGTCTGTTCAAGGGCAACCTGCAAGCCATTGTAGGCAAGATGTACGACGAACTGGAGACAGATGCAGCGAAGAAAGGTCCCGAAGCACTGGCAAAGGCAAGAGACAGCCGCGACTCGGGTTTCCAAATCTTCTACGTATTCATCAACATCGGCGGTCTGATTGCTCCTTTTGTGGCTCCTCTGCTCCGCCAATGGTGGCTGAAAGCGCATGACCTGGTTTACAATGCCGATATGCCGGCTTTGTGCCACCAGTACCTGGCTAACGGTGAAATCACCAACAAGTTTACGGAGACCATGCAAGCCGTGATTGGCAGCGGTTACAACTTCGCAGACACGGCATCGTTCTGCCATGAGTACATCGAAGTGTTCAACACCGGTATCCACTACTCGTTTATCGCGTCGGTGGCTGCCATGCTGATTTCGCTGATTATCTTCCTGTGCACGAAGAAGATGTTCCCGCAACCAGCCAAGAAGGAGACAAATACCGTAGTGGAATACACGGCTGCCGAGAAGGCTGCGATGGCAAAAGAGATTAAACAGCGTATGTATGCGTTGTTCGCAGTATTGGGCGTGGCTATCTTCTTCTGGCTCAGTTTCCACCAGAACGGTCAGTCGCTGTCGGTATTCGCCCGCGACTTCGTGAAGACAGAGAGTATCGCTCCCGAGATTTGGCAAGCACTGAACCCGTTCTTTGTGATAGTGCTGACTCCGGTTATCATGTGGATATTCTCGGCATTGACCCGCAAAGGCAAGAGCATCAGTACTCCCCGCAAGATTGCTATCGGTATGGCTATCGCAGGTTGCGCTTACCTGTTCCTGATGATATTCTCGGCTGTGAACAACTATCCTTCGGGTACTGCTTTCCGTGAGATGGACGCTGAGCAGATGGCTGCTGCCGGTTTGGCAAAAGCCGGTCCGTGGGTATTGGTAGTGACTTACTTCTTCCTGACAGTGGCAGAGTTGTTCATCTCTCCGCTGGGCTTGTCGTTTGTGAGCAAGGTGGCTCCGCGTCACATGGTAGGTCTGTGTCAGGGTCTGTGGTTAGGCGCAACGGCATTAGGCAACCTGATGATTTGGATTGGCCCCGTTATGTACAATGCTTGGCCGATTCAATACTGCTGGGCTGTATTCCTGGGCATCTGCTTAGTATCGATGAGCGTGATGCTGGGTATGGTGAAGTGGTTGGAGCGCGTGGCGTGCTAAGCACTTGAGAATGAAGAATTAAAAATTAAGAATGAAGAATTAGTTCGGTTATGAACGAAGAATTGATTCAATCACTGAATGCGTACACCAATGCTCTGGAGCAGAGACTATCTGCTCTGGAGCAGCGGGTGACGCTGTTGGAAAACCGTTTGTCTGCCAATTCGCAGACTGACCAGTCTGTGGCGGGTGTGTTGGAGCAGATGCAACAGCAGATAGCCCTGATACAAGCCACCAATAACACAATCGAGGAGAATATCCAACTGATACAGGACTTATCGAAGGCAGTAGAGACCGTAAAGAATGAGCCCGAAGTAGAGGTGGAGTTGATAGTGGGTGAGGACGAAGATGCTGAGGCAGAGCCGGCGACAACGACATTGGTAGAGGAGGATATTGAGGAAGAGACCACACCCGAGGCAGAGGATATGCCCGAAGTGTATGAGGAAGCGGCTCAACCGCAAGAGGAGGTACGCGAGGAGGCAGCAGCACCCGCAGAGACGGAGAGTGCGCCCGCAGCGGAGCCTCAAAAGAAAGCAGAAAAAGAGGTTGTGCAACCCTATGCAGAGGACCCAAAGCCCGCAGCGGAAACACACCAAGAAACAAAGACAGAGGTAAAGACGGCACCGACACAGACATCGCTGTTCGGTTCGCCCGTGAAGGATATACGTCAGGCTATCTCGTTGGGAGACCGTTTTCTGTTTCAACGCGAGTTGTTTGCAGGCAACGGCGAGAAGATGCAACGGGCATTGGACGAGTTGAACGCCCTTGACACATTGGATGAGGCATTGGAGTATGTGCGTGAGCACTTCGATTGGGATAAGGAGAGTACCGCTGCGCAGTTGTTTGAGAATGTGCTGAGGAGAAGGTTCTGATTTAGAGATTAGAGGTTAGGGATTAGAGGTTAGAGAGAGGTTAGAGAGATGCTGTACGTAGTGCCGACCCCGGTGGGGAACTTGGAAGATATAACGCTGAGGGCGTTGCGTGTGTTGAAAGAGGCGGATTTGATTCTTGCCGAAGACACACGCACTTCGTCGGTGCTGCTGAAGCATTATGATATTCACACACCGCTGAAAAGCCACCATAAGTTCAACGAGCACGAGACATCGGACGAGATGGCATCGCGCATCGCGACGGGAGAGAATGTGGCACTGATTTCGGACGCCGGCACACCGTGTATCTCCGACCCCGGCTTCATGCTCGTGCGCGCGTGCGTAGATAAAGGTGTGGAGGTGCAATGCCTGCCCGGTGCCACCGCTTTCGTGCCGGCATTGGTGGATTCGGGACTGCCCAACGACCGCTTTTACTTCGAGGGGTTCCTGCCGCAGAAGCAAGGACGGCAAACACGACTGAAAGAGTTGGCTACGCTAACCCATTCGATAATCATTTATGAGTCGCCGTTCCGCCTTCAAAAGACGTTAGAACAATTAGCGGAATACCTTGGGGCTGACCGCAGAGCAAGTGTCAGCAGGGAGATTAGCAAAATACACGAAGATACCCAACGGGGCACATTGGAAGAGTTGGCAGCATACTATAAAGCCACTCCTCCGAAAGGAGAAATTGTAATAATTATAGGACCTCCCCCTACCCCATCAAAGAAAGGGGATGCAGATTCGGTCGGCATCGTGGAGGAATCGAGGTCTTAAAGAGCATATATTGATAGCAAAAATGGCAGGTAATGCACAAATGAAGGTGTTGGCGAAGGAGACGGCGATATACGGCGTGTCTTCGATAGTGGGCAAGTTCCTGAACTGGCTCCTTGTGCCGCTATATACCTACGTGCTGGCACAACAGGCTGATTACGGGATTGTTACCAACCTGTACGCATGGACGGCGTTGCTGCTCGTGATACTGACCTACGGTATGGAGACGGGCTTCTTCCGCTTTGCCAACAAGGAAGGAGAGAACCCGAATACGGTATATACGACGGCGATGATTAGTCTGCTGACGACATCGGTGCTGTTTGCCGTGCTGTGCTGCGTGTTCCGCCAACCGATAGCCAACGTATTGGGCTACCCTACCCATGCGGAGTTCATTGCGCTGCTGAGCGTGGTGGTAGCGATGGACGCCTTTGCGAGTATCCCGTTTGCCTACCTGAGATACAAGAAACGCCCGCTGCAGTTTGCGGGACTAAAACTGCTGTTTGTCTTTTTGAATATATTGCTCAACCTGTTCTTCTTAGTGCTCTGCCCGAAGATACAAGATTGGAGTATCATTGCGCCGTGGTATGACCCCGATTACGGGGTGGGATATGTGTTCGTGGCGAATATCATTGCGACGGGAATCCAGACGCTCTGCCTGCTGCCCGCTATTCTGGAGCCAAGAATAAGGAATAAGGAACAAAGACAAAATACTACCGATGACGCCCTGTTCTCGTGGGCACTGCTCAAACGTATGTTGCGGTACTCGTTGCCATTGCTGGTATTGGGCGTGTGCGGGATAATGAACCAGACATTGGACAGGATAATGTTCCCGTTCTTCTATGCGGGCGATGACGCGCAGACGCAGTTGGGAATCTATGGGGCGTGCTTCAAGGTGGCGATGGTGATGATGATGTTTACCCAAGCATTCCGCTACGCATACGAGCCGTTTGTGTTCGCGAAACATAAGGACAGGAAGTCGGTGGAAGCCTACGCGGACGCGATGAAGTACTATATCATCTTCTCGTATTTGATACTCCTCGGCATGGTGTTCTACCTTGATTTGCTGAAGTTTATCATCGCGCCAAGTTATTGGGAAGGCTTGAAGATTGTGCCCGTAGTGCTGTGGACGTACATCTTCCAAGGAGTGTATTTCAATCTGAGTTTCTGGTACAAACTGACGGACAAGACGCAGTGGGGTGCGTATTTCTCGCTGATAGGAGTGGTGATAACGTTCACTTTGCAGGCGATATTCGTGCCGAAGATAGGGTATATGGCATCCGCCGCGAGCAGCACGGTGTGCTATTTCGTGATTATGCTGCTGTCGTATTTCGTGGGGCGCAAGTACCTGACCATTCCTTATGACCTGAAACGCATCGGGGCGTACACGCTGGTGACGATAGGTCTGCTGGCGGTGTATTACGGGGTGTATGACCTCGGCATGTGGGCGCGAATGGGGATAGGGACGGCGTTGCTAATAGTATATTGTGTAATTCTCATAAAGTTTGATTTCAATGTTTTCAGGAATCGTAGAGACCATGGCTCAGGTCGTTAAGATTGAGCAAGAACTTGGTAACAAGCATTTTACGCTGCGCAACCCGTATAAGGACGCGCTCAGCATCGACCAGTCGATAGCCCACAACGGGGTGTGCCTGACCGTGGTGAAGATTGAGGGTGATTTGTACACCGTTACCGCGATGCAGGAGACGCTGGTGAGGAGCAATCTGGGTCTGTTGTGCGAGGGTGATTGGGTGAATGTGGAGCGTTCGATGCTGCTCAACGAGCGGTTGGACGGACATATCGTGCAAGGTCACGTGGACCAGACGGCACGTTGCATCGAGGTTCGGGAGACCGAAGGGAGTTGGTATTACAGATTTGAATACGAGACAAGCAAAGAGATGGCACGGCGCGGCTATCTGGCTGTGGATAAGGGTTCTATCTGCATCAACGGAGTGAGCCTGACCGTGTGCGAACCCGACGTGCAGGGCGAGAAAGGGTACGTGAGCGTGTGCATCATCCCCTACACCCACGAGGAGACCAACTTCAAATATATTGAGGTGGGGAGCGTGGTGAATCTGGAGTTTGATATTATAGGGAAGTACATTGCAAGGATGCAAGCACTTTGTTAAGTGCTTGCATAGTAATAAGTAATAGTTAATGGTTAATATGCATTAAAGAAATCCGGTTTATATCCCTTGCGTAAGGGTTGCGCATCCCTTGCCTATCCCTTGCTGTTTGACACGGGAAAGACGGGGCGAAGATATTATCGGATTTTAAGAATTGCAGCATATAGGATTGACTTTGGCAGCCTACGGAATTTGCTTCAGCAGCCTACGGGATACGCCATTGACGGAAAAAAGACAATAAACAAATAAACAAGATATGGATAAGATTAGTTATGCACTCGGACTCTCGATGGGTCAGCAGTTGCTCAGCAGCGGTGTTGAGAACCTCAACTATGCAGACCTTGCAAAGGGTATTGAGCACGTTTTAGAGAAACAAAAGCCCGAAATTACGTATTCGGAAGCACAACAATTGCTGAACCAGTTCTTCACGGAACTGGAACAGAAGATTGCCGGTCAGGCAAAAGCCGACGGGGAGAAGTTCCTCGCCGAGAACGCGAAACGCGAGGGCGTGAAGGTGACCCCGAGCGGATTGCAATACGAGGTATTGGAGGCTACGCTGGGTCAGAAGCCGAAAGCCACAGACACCGTGAAGGTGCACTATGAAGGCACGCTAGTGGATGGCACAGTTTTTGATAGTTCGTATAAGCGCGGCGAGCCTATTTCGTTTGGGCTGAACCAAGTGATTAAGGGCTGGACCGAGGGTCTGCAACTGATGTCGATTGGCAGCAAATACAAACTGTATATCCCCTATCAGTTAGGCTACGGCGCACAAGGTGCGGCAGGAAGCATTCCGCCTTATGCTGCGCTGATATTCACGGTGGAGTTGCTGGGAATCAATTAAACAATTTGAAAATGTGTAAATTTGAAAAATTTTGAGATATGAAGAAAGCATCTATTCTCGTCGTTGCCGCCATGGCAATGATTTCGTGCGGCAATACGTACGAGGCAAAGACGGTTGCACTGAACAACCAAAATGATAGTATGAACTACGCACTGGGACTGGTGAACGGCAGCCAGATGAAGATGTACCAGTTGCGCAACGACTCGTCGAAAGAGACTGTGAATGAGTTTATTGACGCATTGCAGCGCGGCTACGACGGCAAGATTGAGGAACTGAGCGAGGCTGCCAGTGTGGGCAGGAACATCGGTCAGGCGATTAAGAGTTCGGAAAGCACCGGTCTGGCTGACAACGAGGCATGGACACTGAACGAGAAAGTGTTCTTCCAAGGGCTGGTAAACGGTCTGCACCACGACACCGTGATGATGCAAGGTGACGAGGCGCGTGACTATTTCCAGAGCCAGTATCAGGCTTCGCGCACGGCAGAGGACGGCGCAAAGGCAGGCAAGGCTATCAAAGCGAAGTGCGGCAAGACGGTGAAAGTAATCGCGCTGAACAACCAAAACGACAGTCTGAACTACGCTTTCGGCTACCTGAACGGCGACGAAGTGGCACGTTATATCCTCGCCACGGACACCACGGGCGAGCAGAAGAAAGAGTTTATCGAGAACATCAACAAGGGCTTGAAGAGCAACGTGAAGAACCCGCAAATCGTGAACATGGGCGAGCAGATAGGCAAGAACATCAAGGAGCAAGAGGCCGGCGGTCTGATTGGCGAGGAGAGCCTGAGCACCGACTTTGCGCTTATCAAACAAGGCTTTATCAACGGCTTGCTGGGCTACACCGAGCAGATGACCGGTGAGGAAGCAGGCGAGTATATCCAGAACACGATGAACACCATCAAGTACGGCACCGTGAAGGAAGACGGCGAGAAGTTCCTCGCTGAGAACGCACTCAAAGAGGGCGTCATCACCACCGAGAGCGGTCTGCAATACGAGGTCATCAAGATGGGCAAGGGCAAGAAACCGAGCGCAACCGACCGCGTGAAGGTGCACTATCACGGCACGCTGATTGACGGAACGGTGTTCGACAGCAGCGTTGACCGCGGCGAGCCTATCACTTTCGGCCTGAACCAAGTCATCAAGGGCTGGACGGAAGGCGTGCAACTGATGCCCGTAGGCAGCAAGTTCCGTTTCTATATCCCGCAGGAGTTGGGCTACGGCGCACAACAGGCAGGGAACATTCCACCCTACTCTACGCTGATTTTCGAGGTAGAGTTGCTGGATATTGAGAAGTAAAACGATTGCCCTATTGGTCCAATTGGTCTTATCAGGCTGATTGGACCAATAATATATCTCTCATGGGCATTATCGCAAGGCAGAGCATCAAAGGCACCATCGTGACGTATTTAGGCGTTGCGGTGGGCTTTGTTACTACGTTCTTCGTGCTGACCCGTTTCCTCACCGCCGAGGAAATCGGGTTGGCACGAGTGCTTATTGACGCTGCCACGCTGTTCGTGAGCCTTGCGCAGTTGGGGACATCGTCGTCCATTATCCGTTTTTACCCGTATTTCCGTGACAAGGAGCACAAGGATAACGGTTTCTTTTTCTGGACGTTAGTGGTGCCGTTAGTGGGATTTGTGGTGTTTGCGCTCATCTATTGGGCGTGCCATGTGCCGCTCAGCCAGTGGTTCGGGGAGAAGTCGCCCGAGTTCGTGGACTACTACTATTTTGTGCTACCGTTGGCGTTCTTCCTGCTCTACCAGACCATCTTCGAGACCAACGCCAATGTGCGTATGCGCATCGTGGTGCCGAGGGCGGTCAGGGAGTTGGTGACCCGTGTGGGACTGCTGGCAGTGTACCTGCTGTACGCCTTCCGGGTGCTGACAATGGACGGGTTCGTGGTGGCACTATGCGGCGTGTATGCGCTAGCGGCATTGTGCAACATCGTGTATCTGTTCTCGATGGGCGATGTGTCGCTCCGCCCCGATTGGACGTTCATGCGCACCCACAAACCGCTGGTGCGGCAGTACCTCTTCTATACGGGGTTCCTGATTATCTCGGCGTTGGCATCGGCACTCGCCCCTACCCTGTCGTCGTTCTTCATCACCGCCAAGATGGGGCTCAACTTCACGGGCATTTACGCCATTGCCACTTACATCGCGGTGATGGTGAGTATCCCCTGCCGCTCCGTGACGGCGATTGCGGCACCCCAGTTGGCGGCGTCCATCAAGGAGCGGAACCGCCCCGAGACTGCCCACCTGATGCAACAGGTGAGCCAAAACCTGCTGTTGGTCGGGGGACTGATATTCTGCCTGATTTGGCTGAATATCGACCTGATATTCCATATCCTACCCAACGGCGACACCTACGCCACGGCGCGCATGGTGGTGCTCATACTCGGCATCACCCAAATGCTGACCGCGACATTCAGTTTCTGTCTGTCCGCCATCAGTTACTCGCGCTACTATGTATTCTCGCTCATCTTGTCTTTTATCCTGACAATCAGCGCAATCGCACTCAACAATTACCTCATTCCGCACTACGGAATGAACGGCGCAGCCGTCAGCACGTTGCTGTCGAATGTGCTCTATTTCGCCTTGGCGACCCTCACGGTGCGTGTGGCATTGCGCATACAAGTCTTCTCCCGCCAACACCTCAAGACGTTGCTTTTGCTCGGGGGAATTCTGCTTTTGAACTACCTGTGGCAGCAGTATCTGCCGACATTCAATATTTGGCTCAGCAGTATCGTCCGCACATTGGTGCTGGTAGGCGCGGGATGCGCTGTGGCATGGTTCGGGAAACTCAGCCCCGAAATCAACGAGCAAGTCAGGAATTTCGTGCAACAAGCACTGCAAAAAATACAAAAATAATACGGCATCGCCGCAAAATCGTATATAGCATGCGTTATTTCGTCCGCTTTTCATATATGGGCACCCCTTTCCACGGCTCGCAACGGCAGAGCAACGGGGCTGTGACAGTGCAGGAGGTGATGGAGCATGCCTTCTCCACTATCCTGCGGCGCGATGTAGTATTGACCTTTGCAGGGCGCACCGACGCTGGCGTACATGCCCGTGAGATGTACGCTCACTTCAACGGACCCGCCGTGCCTCCCCAGCAGGAAGGTCTGACGGGGGACGATTGGCAATACGCCGTCAATGGCGTCATCATGCGGCTTAACGGGCTACTACCCTACTCTATTTCCGTGCATGCCATCGTGCCCGTAAAGGAAGACGCCCATGCCCGTTTCGATGCCCTCAGCCGCACCTACGAGTACCATACCATCGATTACAAGGACCCCTTTTCGGTCAATCTCGCCACGCTCATACGCCCTGGACTGGACTTCGACGCCATGAATCGCGCAGCCATGCATCTGCTTGGTCGTCAAGACTTTATGTCGTTCAGCCGAACCTATACCGATGTCAAGACCACCTTCTGCGACATATCGCAAGCCGAGTGGTCAGTCCGCGCAGACGGACACCGTGCCGTCTTCACCATCACCGCCAACCGTTTCCTCCGCAACATGGTGCGGGCGATTGTAGGTACGCTGTTTGATGTAGGAAGGGGACGTTTGTCTGAAGAAGAATTTATCGGGGTGATTGCAGAAAAGAACCGCTGCAGTGCAGGAGAGTCAGCCCCCGCAGAAGGGCTCTACCTCACCCACGTTGCCTACCCCGAAGATATTTTCCTACTCTCCTAATAGGATTGCCAACAAAACACAATTTTATTATTAAATTATACTAAACAGACTACCCCTATAAGGCTCCTGTTCGGGTAGTTTTTCCCCATGAAATTCTCGGGTTAACCTCGAGAGAACACCGAGTAAACCCTCACACTTCCTTGTGAACATCGTACTTTAACATTTCTTTCCGGATCCACGCTTCTATTGTCTCACCGCGTTCAAGACCGGCGTGCGACTTGATACGCAATCGCCTGCTCCATATTGTATGTTGCGTCAAACCCAGCAAAAGACATATATCGGATATGTCCAAGCCCAACGCAATTAAGGCTATGACTTGCAAGTCTGCGTTGGTGAGGCTCGGATAATCATGCTTCAACTGCGTCAGAAGGTTGCCGTGGCAGGCGTTGAACTCGTGGAGGAAGTCGCGCCATTGTTCAGAGGAGGTGAAGATATTGGTGTCGATGAAGTCCTTTGCCCATTGGGGTACCGCCTCGTCGTCACGCTTGTGCAGTATGGCTTCCTGCAGGCTCTTGCTCAGACTGATTCGCTGCTCCAATACGCGCTTGAGGGCATCGCGACGGAGTTGTAACTCGTGGCTCAGGTTCTCTATCTGCTTGGCAGTGCGCTCTCGCTCGACAAGCACTTGCGTGCGGCGGCGTAACGTATAGACAATCACAAAGATAGACAATACCAACACTACGATGACGATAGCGGTGATGGTGATGTAGAGTTGCTGTTTCTCCAACCTGAGTTGCAGGTTCTTTGCCCGCTCCACCTCATTGTCGTAGCGTTGGGCGATGACATACGTGCGCGATTCGCCCGCTGCATCCGTATCGGCACTGCGCTGCGTGTAAAGCGCAAGCAGTTGGTCGTAAGCGGCACGGTCGTCATGGAGCAGGTGGAGGTATTGGCTGCACCAAAGCATGTATTGGTACTTGCTCCAGCGGAGTTGCGCGGTGTCCTGCGCCAGCACATCCAGATAGGTGCGCCCCATGCCGGCATCACCGTGACGAAGGTAGTACTTGACCAAATCATAGGCATAGCGTTTCAGCCCGACAGTATCGCACAAGTAACGGCTAATACGCGCAATATCAGGCGATTGCGGGCTGAGCATTGCGGTACGCGAATAGAGAATATCCAGGTATAGCAGTGTGTCGCCTACGGCTTGTGCATAGTGGAGTGCGCTGTCGAAATAGCATTGTTGAAGCGAGTCCGAACAGAGACCGGTGCTGTCCTGTACGGTGCGTGCGAGGTCCCTATAGGCGGAGGCGATGTAAAGCGGGTGACGGGCAGCCAGAAGGTGCGGCAGGGCTTGCTCGTAATAGTGTGATGCCACGTCGTAGAGTTGCTCGGTCTCACTGATACGCCCCATCTTGTAGTACGTCATGCCTCGGATGATGTCCGTAGTGGCATACTGTTCCGCCTGCTTGAGGTGCTCCATGGCATGCACATCATCGCCTATCCAGTTCTCGTACGCACCTTGTATATATAGGGCTTCGCCCGCAGAGGGGTCGTCATGGCGGCGATGGAAGTAGTCCGATAGTTCGGCGAGCCGGGCATCAGGGGGCAGTTGCTGTGTCCGTTTGAGTTGGAGATGTGCCCGCAGAAGTTGGTAGCGGTGTGCATCGTAGTCGTTGAGGGCATCGGCAGAAATGGCGGACAGCAGGCTCATGGCAGAGTCCGGATTGCTCCATAGAAAGTCCGACGCTTGCTGCAGGGCCGGGTCGGAAATGGTGTTGCGCGGCGTGCAACCAAGGAGTGCCACCGCGATAAGGAGCAGGAGTGATATGTGTCGTCGTTTGCCCATATTCGTGAAAGACGATGTAAAGGTACTGCTTTTTTGTGTGTCTTGCAAGTCTGCATAGCACATTGCATAAGTATTCGTTTTTGTCACATTGCTATTTCGTTGATAATCAATATAGGCTGTGACGGGTGAAAGTATGGTTGCGTAAGTGTATGATTTGCGTATATGCGGGAAAAGCAGTACCTTTGTGCTGTAAAAACTAACGAGATTATGTGCACAAAAGGTGGTAAAAAGTTCGTGATGAGCATGGTCGTGGCAGCAATGTGCTTGCTGGTGTATGGCTGTGCGCAATCCCCAGGGGTTGACCCCAATGGCGGCGCCGGAACAAACGGGTTCCCGAATCGATTAGTGGTGGCAAACCTGAGTGATGACCAGCGTGAAGTGCTGTGGTCTGATACCATCACGCCGCCGAACAACCCCTTTGCGCCTGCTGCCGACGACAGTATGGTGACGGTTGTCGGGGCCATCGGGCTGGATGAGGTGCCTCGTAGCGGTAGTGACGAGTTGTATTGCTGTGTGAACACGAGTAATGATAACCGATATTTCCTGACCTCCAAGCAACCATTTACGGAAGGGGGCGTGGAGCGATTTACGCTGTGGCGGTACGATGCGGAGATGTTGCAGCCCGGGTATGGCGGAAGTTCGGACACGATTTGTGTGGGTGACACGATAGCCGTGACGGGGTATGCATATACGATGGTGTACGCTCGTGCGGTGGTGTTGGATGTGCGGTTTGTGCAGAAATACTCGTCGTCTGCAAGGGAAGATACGGGTGAAGAATAGATGCGTGCGTGATTGTTAATGAGAAGATTATGAACAGGTTGGCATTATACTTGGGTGGTCTGGCAGTTGCGGTGTGTATGGCGGTACCTGCTACAGCAGAGACGGCAACGGCAGTGGAATCACCGCATGAGTTGCGGATAGGTTTTGCGGATGCATTCGTGTCGTCTGCGGCAATGCGAAGTGCGGTGCGCAGTTACTATTCGTTTGGCAGTGGAGACCTCCCGTACACAGACGGTCTGCCCGTGGCGGAAGCGGATAAGTACCTGCGTGGAACACGGCACTATCAGTATCGCGATTGGTACTCGACGGGGCACTTTTTCCTGGGGTACCAGTACCGATTGACTGCGTTGGTGAGCGTCGGGGTTGACGTGGACATGGCGAAAATGGGGTCGAAGAGCATGGCATACAACGGGTATGGTTCGCAGGTGGGAACGCTGGATAATCACCTATATATATGGAGTGTGATTCCGACGGTGCGGCTGACGTACTTTGAGCGTCCGCATGTGCGGTTGTATTCATCGGCGGGCATCGGCTACTCGTGTTATGTGGGCGAGTGGAACAATGCGGGCGTGATGCAGAACGGTGCGGGCATGAATGTGACATTGTTTGGCGTACAGGCAGGCGGTGAGCACGTGTTCGGTGCCGTGGGGCTGGGTGCATACAACGCATGGTATGTGTCGCGCGAAGGTGTGGACTGGCTGCCGTTTTCGCGCCTGTTCAGTGCATCGATAGGGTGGAGATTCTAATAGAATAGGTGCTGCATAAGTTTTGAAACTTGTGTATTTCGTAACCCGCTGATACTCAATATGTATTAGCGGGCTTGTTTTTGCATGTGCATAAGTCGTGAATTTGCAGGGAATAGCGCAAAGCAGTAATTTTGCATTCGGAAACGGTGGGGAAAAGTATGGAACAAAACCTGTAAAACAAACAAAACTTTTGCGCGGACAACACGTCCGTGCAGGGGATATGTAGAGTGAAACTTAGAACATGAATTGCCATGTAATTGACCACGAATTATTGCTCCGTTAAAGTCCATTGTAGGAAGAAACAAATGAAATAAACGATGTATATAATGTTAAACTAATAAATAATGTGCATATGAAGAAGAGAATTTATCTGCTCCTGCTGTTGGCAATGTGTATGTCATGCGGCCAACAAGAACAAGATGTCAACATCGGCTTATGGCTACCATCCGTATATGCGCAAATATAATTGTTGGAATCTTCACTATGGTTTGACCCGATAAAAGCTGTGATGTTATGAGAAGAAATGTATTTTTAACAAACATAGTGCTATGTACCATAGCACTATGTTTACAAGGATGTCCAGAAGTAAATCCGCCATCTTATCATTATGAATTCAGACAAAGCCATGGGAATGTATGGATATATTCCCCAATGGATTCTTTATATACATATTCTTATTCTAATATAGAAGATAATCCTCGAAAAGAGGCGTATTATTATGCTCCAAATAATGATTATATCATGCAAGGAACATGGTATACACCTGAAGAAAGAGAAAATGTTGCATACGACGAGAAGTATCATGCGTTGCACGTACGTAAATTGAGCAACAAAGATACTACTTTTGTGATTAGTGGCAGCAGTAATTTTTACTTGAATGACATTAAATGCTACTATGGAACGTGGATTATTCCTGAATATCTATACGGTGAGCCTGATTCACTGCGGACTATGTACTCTTTCAGACAAATCATTGATAGTCTGCGCGTGCATTATCCGCATTTTATTACTACTATTGTGGATACGGAAGAACACATATTCAGTGAAGTTTACGTGCCTAATAATGAACCTCTGCCAAGGATTATTATCAAGTGACTGGTATGTTCAGTATCGGCTATATGATAAATATATGTATAGTGGTTTAACTCTCTAAAAGATTATAGCATCATGAAACGAATAGTACTAATTTCTATGTCAGCATTATGCGTAGTGGCATTATGCTTACAAGGATGTCCCGGTTCTATTAATCAGTTGCAAACTGAATATCACCAAGGTCTCACCAATGTGATTTGGCTGTATTCCCCTGCTGATTCTGTTTATATTACATCTTATCTCGATATTCTAACTAATCCAAAGAAAACAATCCACTATCATATTCCTGACAGTTGCTTTGCCATACAATACGAATGGCAGTGCCCATGGAATACGGATCCTGTACCGTATGATGAAAAGTATCATGCCCTGCATTTGCGTAAATTAAGCAATAGAGATACGACTTTTGTGATAACAGATGACCCAAATTTTTACCTAAATGGTGTCAAATGTCACTATAAGTCATGGATAATCCCCCAGTATCTGCATGGTGAGCCTGACTCACTACGTAGTATGTACTCTTTTCGGCAAATCATTGACAGCCTGCGCGTACATTATCCGCATCTGGTAACTATAATAACCGATACAGAAGAACATATATTCGATGAGATGCAGATACCTAATAGTCGACCGCGTCCAGGTATTACCATAGAGTGAGTAGCAGCCCCTTGTAGAGTCTTTTTTATAAGGACATTCACTAAAGTTTGACCCGATAAAAGATATGTGATATTATGAGAAGGAATGTGTTTTTAACAAACATAGTGCTATGTGCCATAGCACTATGTTTACAGGGATGCCCTGGTGCATGTAGTTTTTCGGAAGAAGGTGCATGGCATGATGAAGAACCTCCTATAGAAAAAGGCGTTCAGATTTATGCCCCTCAGGATTCAGTATATACCCGTCACTATCAAGATTATACCAATCGTAATTATAAGAAACTGGAATTACAGTATGCTCCTAATGACACTCTGCTAATAGGAATAATGTGGGAGGTTCGTCCATATCCCAAGCCATCGCCTGATGATAGTGAATATCAAGAACTACATATCCGTAAATTGACAGACAATGGGACTATTTTTATCATAAATGGAGCCATGGGGTTTTATATAAACGGTACAGCATGTGGCTTTAATGTATGGGACACGACAACACTCTACGGAAAAGAACATAGAGATATTGCCGTAAAATATACTGCGCGACAGATTGTTGATTCCATACGGACAAACTATCCCCATTTGGTAATTGCAATAAATGATACAATAGAACATTCCTTCCATCAAGAGATTCTTGCCAAAAAGGATTGGCCGCGGATAGTAATCGAATAAAGAATGTCAGAAGAAAATTACGATATGAACGCAAGAAGATTGAGAAAGGCGTGCACGATGTGTGCGGGGATGTGCGTGATGGTCGTACTGATGATGGCGGTGAACGGGTGCGGAAGATGCCCACAATTGGTGCCAACAACAGCAAACTTGTATGTAGGGGATTCGGTGAGGTTGAGCGTGAAAGACGGAGCCGATGCACTGCTGTTCTCGCGGGACTCGTTTGTGGCATCAGTGGACAAGCAGACCGGTTGGGTGAAAGCCATGCATGTGGGTACAACGGATATTGAGTGTACCACGACGGGGACAGGCAACACTGCGACAATGGTTGTGCGTTGCAGCATCAACGTGATGCCGAGATATACGTATTGGAAAGAGCCGCTGTTGGAATGGGGTATCAGTAAGGACGAGTTGGTGGCGCGATTGGGTGAGCCGACATCCATGGACGATTCGGAATCGGACAGGTGGTGCTGTTGGTATGGCGACACATTGAAAGACGCAACGGTAACGATGTACTACGTAGCGTGGGGCGATTTGGAGTCGGCTGTCGTATGGTCGAGTGCAGTAAGTGTGGAGGAGGCACACCTATATATAAAGGAGCGTTACCACAGGGAAGATTGGTGGAAAGCAGGCTACTACATGAACACCTACGCGGAGGATGATTGGGAGTGCGAAGGCGTAGAAGTGTATGTGGGGGAAGAAGGCGGGAAGACAATGGTGTGGTATACGACGCCGTGTATGAAAGTTGGCTGCCCCTGTTGGGAAAGATATGGAACAAAACCGAGAAAACAAACAAAACTTTTGCGCGGACAACACGTCCGCGCAGGGGAAACATCAGGGGAAGCAAAGAACATGAATTATCGTGTAATTGACCACGAATTATTGCTCCATGAAAGCCCATTAAAGAACCATTAAAACATTGATGGACAAGAATTGCAGGAAGGGTTCCGATAATTGCCGGTAATGTGGGGAGGGGCATGGGAAAGTGAATGTATGGTTAAAAGATGTTTATGATGTCTTACACGGAAAAAGGTTGACTCATAGAATATAAAAAATAAATAAAAGATTT
>SAMEA104315439__coassemble_135_pt1 | contig 41796 bp, 31 predicted proteins | sample SAMEA104315439__metabat2_low_PE_016 | metagenome-assembled genome bin SAMEA104315439 (sample SAMEA104315439) | gut metagenome | biome: Monkey gut; feature: monkey-associated habitat; material: faeces | place: China | collected 2013 | reverse complement strand
ACCAGCGGACGGAGGTCTTCCATATCCACAACTTCAATCTTCTGATACTCGTGGCTGGTACGGAAACCGTCGAAGAAATTGAGGAACGGCACACGGCTCTTGATAGTAGAGAGGTGAGCCACACCGGAGAGGTCCATTACCTCTTGTACGCTACCCTCGGCGAGCATAGCGAAACCGGTCTGACGGCATGCCATCACGTCCTGATGGTCGCCAAAGATACAAAGTACGTGGCTTGCCAGTGTACGAGCCGATACGTGGAAGACAGTAGGAATCAATTCGCCCGCAATCTTGTACATGTTCGGAATCATCAACAACAGACCCTGCGAAGCAGTAAACGTAGTGGTCAGTGCACCTGCATTCAGCGAACCGTGTACTGCCCCGGCAGCACCGCCCTCTGACTGCATCTCCTGAACCATCACTGTCTCGCCGAACATGTTCTTACGCCCGGCAGCAGCCCACTCGTCTACGTTCTCTGCCATAGGCGAAGATGGCGTGATAGGATAGATTGCCGCTACCTCGGTGAACATATACGCGATATGTGCCGCAGCGGTATTCCCATCATAGGTTACAAACTTTTTCTCTTTCATGTTAACTAATACCTTATATTTAAATCAAACTGTATTCTTTGTTAATCGTTTAGGCATCCACCCACGATTCCCCAACATGTGACAGGCAGGGCATCAGTACAGGAACCCGAACAGCCACATCGGTATATTCTTGTTCTCCCCTATCTCTATGTCCGCTATCGCGCAATGGCGTATGCCAGCTTTTACGGGTGTTGTCGCACAGGCGTCCATATAGTACTTGCCGTCGATGATAAACATCGCGCTTCTGTCCGTGGCGTTTATCTTGTGGTTGCCGTGCAGCGACGTGTAGAAGAACGTCTCTGCCAGCGTCTTCTCGTCGGGCTCACGCGTCGAGATGGCATAGCACAGGTTGGTGTTCTGCATATACACCTTGCGCGGCTTCAGCGGATACTGCTTATCCTCCTGGTACAGCAGGTTCAAGAGCCGCGCATCCTTCAGGTACTTGATGTAGTTCATCGTCGTCGAGCGCGAGCAGTCTATTGCCTGCGAGAGGTTGGTGATATTCAGCGGGCACGGCGTCTCTTGCAGCATGACATACAGCAACTTGCGCAGTTTGCTCAGCGAACCGACCTCCACTTGCTTTATCAGCAGCACGTCCACCTCCAGTATCATGTTCATCATCTTCAGCAGCGACTCCGAGAAGTCGTGCGGCTCCAAAAACAGCGGATAATACCCGTGGTGCAGATAGTCGCGGAAATAGGTCATCGGCTTCACCTGCTGACATATCGCTTTGGCTATATCCACGTGGTTTTGCAGTATATCCTCCAGCGTATACGCGGGCAAGTCCAGCCTTTGCGTCACATTCAGGTACTCGCGGAAACTGAAACCCCGCAGGTTGTACAGATGCACCGATGCGCCGATGTCACGGTTGTCTTCTATCAACCGCATCACGGGCGATGCCGTGAACACAATATGCAACTTCGGATATTGGTAGAAGCAAGTCGCCAACTCACGCGACCAATCGGGGTACTTGAACGCCTGGTCTATCAGCAGCACCTTGCCGCCCTCGCGCACGAACTCGCCCGCAAACTCCACTATCGAGTGCTCGGTAAAGTAGAAGTCGTTGAGGTTGATATACAGCATGTGTTTGGCAAGTTCTGGGTCTTTCTCGCGGGTCTCCTTCACGTAGTTGAGCAGGAAATCCGTCTTGCCGGCACCACGACCGCCCTTGATGGCTATCAACCGGTCATCCCAATTGATTTCGTCCATCAACATACGCCTGATAGGAACCTGTACGTGGTCCACTAAGTAGTCATGTGTCTTCTTAAAAGCCTCCAACATAAGCCAAGTTGTTTTGCGCTGCAAAGTTACTACTTTTTTGTGGATTTTGCAATATCCATATTACATTTTGGAGGAATATCGTTTTTCTGTATATATCGTTTTCATTTAGGAACTCAAAAATTGCGTTCCTAAATGGACACTATAGAAAGCCACATACACCGAGAGTTGCAACACCGAAAGCAAACTGCAAATCACCGTTACCGCCACACCAGTTGTCTATTTCACAGAGGCACCTGCCAACCCCATAACATTCCCCACAGTAGAGTGCGGCGAAAGCACTGCTTTGAGCGACAAAAAGGCTGTTTCTGTACAGGGATATAATTTAGCGGGGGGGGAGCAGCCTCAGTATCAACAGGTTATAAGACAGCATCTTCTGCAGACGCAGCCCTGTCTGACTATGCACAATCCATAACACTCCCCAAGAACGACAACGGCAAACTCAATACTGCCAACAACACTATGTACATCATTGCCTGTCCGCCAAAGAATAGCACCGCACCTACCACAGGCACTTTGACTATCACCACCGCCGGCGGCAACACTATCACTGCCAACCTCTCCACACCCGACATCACCTGTTCGGGCTACACCTTGAGCATCAACAACAACGGTGCTGTATCTCACATCGGTACATACTGCGAAGGTGCTTCTGTGCAGCAGCCGGAAGATCCCGTCTTGGCAGAGGACTGCCCCTACACCTTCGACGGTTGGTCTGCTACTCCCGTCGAAAGCGGCAGCAATACCTACACCAAGATTGACTTTTCCACCTACACCATGCCCAAAGGCAACACCACTATCTATGCCGTTTACAACCAAACAAAGGGCAGCAAAATCTATGGCACAGAAACAATCAAATCCACTGATTTTGTTATACAAAGTGGTAGCAAGACGGCTATCAAAAATGCCACTGCAACCAAGTGGACATGGGCGACCTCATTCACTCAATACCCCATCAACTACACCTGCAACTATATCTTGTTAAGACTTCAGCATACAATGACCATAGCCGTACAAGACAACTATGAGATTTCATCCATCGTGGCAAAGGTACAGACAGGATATGAGAACCTCCTTGTTTCTACAGGAGCAGATATGACGGCAGACGGTACTACACTTACGCTTACCCCCACTGCCACAACCATCACACTGACAGCACAAACCTACTATTGTAACATCGATAGTTTCATCGTCAATTATTGCACCGGCTCCGTCACCACCACCTACTACTCCACCCTCGATTGTGGCTACACGCAGAAAGTTGTAACCGCCGACGAGACAATGGCAGACATAGTCAATCAGAACATGGACGTCATTGTCAAAGAGGGTGCCACACTCACCATCACGGGCACATCCCAACTCCACAGGCTCACCATCGAGAGTGGTGCCACGGCAGCCCTGCAGGACAATGCAGCCCTCACCTTGTCGGGTCTGTACCTCGCAGGCGGTTGGGCTACTATCGCGGGCGCGGAGACCTACGATATGCCGCACCTCTACATTGAGGACGGCAGCACCCTTGCCACTGACCAAGACTCTATCTTCCTCGACCTGACCATCGACAAGAGCAACTACTACCCGTTTGCAGTCCCCTTCGATGCCAAGGTTAGCGACATCCGCTACGCAGACGCAGAGTTGGCACAGGCAGCCACCTACGGCAAGCACTTCGTTGTCAAAACCTACGATGGCGCAGCACGTGCTGCCAACACAGGTGCCGACACATGGGTCGCACTCGCTACCGACGAGACCCTCACTACAGGAACAGGCTATATCCTCACAGCCGTACCGCGCTCCGGCGAGACCCATACCGTCATTCGCATACCGATGGCATATACCAACGGCAGTACGCCGCGCAACACCGTAGCCGTTACCGCCTACAACAACAGCGGTGCAGCCGAGGAGAACAATATCGGTTGGAACTTCATTGCCAATCCTTATACCACCTCGTTCAATGCCGCTCAACTCACAGGTATGGACGACCTCCTCTACGCACAGGTGCCCGAACACGACTTCTCGGACTACAAAGCCGTACTGCTCCGCGAGACCACCCTGCGTCCTGAATGGGGCTTCTTCTCGTACAGGTACCCGAGTCGGGCACGCTCAACTTCGCTGCCGAAGGGCAACAAGGTCGCGCCATCTACGCAGCGGACGAGAAGAATATCACCAACTATGTCAACCTCTACCTCACAAATGCCACCCTCACCGCGAGCGACCGCCTCGGACTTGTTATCAACGACCGCTACTCTGCCGCTTACGAGATTGGTGCCGACCTTGAGCGTATGTTTGGCGAAGCCTACACACTGGCTACCTATAGCGTGATGAACGGCGTGCAGTTGGCATTCAATGCCCTCCCCTCATCGGAAGCAGAGAAGCCCGTTGCCATCGGTTTCCGTGCTCCCGAAGCAGGTGAATACACGTTCAGTCTCGACCCAGACCAAGACCAAGACATAGTGGGCATCCGCCAGATAGAGTTGTACGATAGCGAGACCGACCTCACCACCAACCTTCTGCTGACGGACTACACCTTCAGCGTGGCCGAACCCACGCAGTCCGACACACGCTTCACCCTGCGCGTCACGCTTCACCGCAACATACCTTCCTGTGTAGATGATGTGCTCGGCACCCAGCAAGGCACGCACAAAGTAATCAGCGACGGACACTTGTATATCAAGTGCAACGGCAAGACCTATGATGCTACAGGCAAAACCGTCAACAACTGACCATAAGTACCTTTCGCTACGACAATGATATCACTGTTCCTATTGTTGATATTCGTGCTATGCCCTGCGTCCGTATTGTGGGCGCAGGGCAACCAATGGGCTCCCCAAACGGCAAACATGGCATTGGAGCAGGCAACGGTCAACCCGTTACCCGTACTGGAAACCGAAGCCACTACCACCTATGATGCGTATCCTTCTGAGCCGCGCCCTGTCCAAGGCCGTTGCAATGCGGAGAGCAACGACCCGTTTGGCGGCAGTACTATCGATGATGTGACCAACCCCAAAGACCTGGGAGTGCCTGTCGGCGATGTGCCGATAGCGTTTCTGCTGCTCCTCGCCGGTCTGTATGCCGCATCACGACGCCGTACGAACTATTGATAAATTAACGCTTACCCACACAAAAAGGGCTGTCTAATCGAGTTAGACAGCCCTTTTTGGTAACTTGCTTTTCGTACTACTTGTTGTTCGGCTCTTGTTTAGCGGGCTCCTGTTTCGGCTGTTTAGGCTTGCCGTTTGGGTTGCCCTTGGGTTGTTCTTGTGCCGCAGATGCCTTGGCGGGCTGAGCCTTGTCGGAAGGCCGGCTCTCTTGCGGAGCCTTGTCGTCAGGCTGTGGCTCTTCCTGCTTGGGCAACTCCACCGGCTGCCCGTTTCTGTCAAAGAACTTTGTCTGCAATATGCCAAGACTCTGGTTCTCAACCACATGTACTCCGTAGCGCAACCGCCATTGCCACTTCAAGCCTGAAGTCCACCCCCTGGATACATAAGCGTACACATACGGGTGCAGATGCAGGCGCAGTCCTCTGCCATACTGGGTTTTCAAGGTCTCAATCTGCTCCTCTACCTGGTCGGTGAAGAAAATGGAGGATTGTATCTTACCTTTCCCCATACAAGTCGGACACGTCTCCGTCACATCTATTTCCACCGCGGGGCGCACGCGCTGGCGAGTGATTTGCATGAGTCCGAACTTGCTGAGTGGCAATACATTGTGCTTGGCTCTGTCGCGACTCATCAGTTCACGCATATGGTCATAGAGAGCCTGTTGGTTTGCCTTGTCGTCCATATCGATGAAGTCAATCACGATGATTCCACCTATATCACGAAGTCGTAGTTGATGCGCTATCTCGTCTGCTGCCAGCATGTTGAAATGAAACGCATTCTGCTCTTGGTCTTCAAACAGTTTCTTGCTGCCGCTGTTCACATCTATGGAGAAGAGTGCCTCTGTGCGGTCAATAATCAGATAGCCGCCTTTCTTGAAGCCTACCGTGCGTCCCAACCCCGTCTTCATCTGGCGGGTGATGTCAAACTTGTCGAAGATAGGTTGCTCGCCCTCATAGAGTTTCACCACTTTCGGTGCCTCGGGAGCAATCAGTTCTATGTACTGGCTTATCTCCTCGTAGGTGTCCTTGTCGTTGACATGGATACTCTCAAAGTCGGGTGAGAACACATCGCGTATCAGACCTATGGTGCGCCCCAGTTCTTCACTGATGAGACTGACGGGTTCTTTCTGCTGCAATGTGCGGACGCAGTCGTCCCATCGCTTCACCAATATGCGGAGTTCGCTGTCCAGTTCGGCAACGCGCTTGTCTTCCGCCACGGTGCGGACAATCACTCCGAAGCCCTGTGGCTTGATGGATTGCACCAACTGTTTCAGCCTGCCTCGCTCCGATTCGCGCTTAATCTTGTTGCTGACCAGCACTTTGTCCATCAGCGGCATCAGCACAAAGTTGCGCCCCGTAATGGAAATCTCGGCGGTCACGCGCGGACCCTTGGAGTTTATCGGCTCTTTGGTCACCTGCACCAGCAGGGTGTCGCCCACTTTCAGATAGTCGGCTATATGCCCTTCTTTGGTGCATTCGGGTTGGCGTTCCTGTTTGCGCATCTCGGGTATGTGACGGCGGTCGGATACCACGCGGCTCACATACTTCTGCATTGTCAGGAAATCTGTTCCTAAATCCAAGTAGTGTAGAAAAGCCTCTTTTTCACAGCCTACATCCACAAAGACTGCGTTGAGCGCCGGCATCACCTTTTTCACCCGTCCGTAATAGATGTTGCCCACTGCGAAGGTGTCTTTGCCACGCTCCTCGCAACTGACCTCCATCAGGCGGTCATCTTCCGTCAGCGCCATTGCAATCTCCTGCGGACGCACGTCCACAATCAATTCGCTTTTCATATGTTCTGTATTTCAAATAAAAATGCCTTGTAGCACACCTGTTTGCGCCCAAACAGGATTCACCACAAGGCGGTTACTTGCATCGCCGAAGCCTACTTGTGCTTATGACGATTCTTACGCAAACGTTTTTTACGTTTGTGCGTAGACATCTTATGTCTCTTATGCTTCTTACCGTTTGGCATAGTTGTTATGAATTAATTATTTAACGATTTTCATGAAACCACTTGCGGGCTTGAAAGCGGGAATCTTGTGCTCGGGAACCACAATCGACACGTTCTTCGTGATGTTGCGAGCCACTTTCTCCTTGCGGGTCTTGGTAATAAAACTGCCAAAGCCACGGAGATATACGTTCTCACCGTTAGCCATAGTCTTCTTGATGCTGTCCATTGCCGTTTCCACAACGTTGCCAATCGTCTGCTTATCGTAGCCGGTCTTAATTGCAATGGCATTAATCAGTTCTGCTTTTGTCATAATAAAATGATATTTTATAAGTTATACTTTTTACAAGCCAAAATACGGTCTCGCAGACGCGAAGACCGAAATCGGCTGCAAAGGTACGATATTTTTTTGATTTACAAAAGAGAATGACAGAAAAAGTACGTTTTTTTGTGTTTTTGCCATTTTTTCCGTACCTTTGCAGAACATTTGAATATCAAGTGTATATACATTGAATACGTACCTGTTATATAATAAATTGTACCGGTGGTATGAGGCGGAGCATCGCGTACTCCCTTGGCGCGAAACGGAAGACCCGTACCGCATTTGGATTTCCGAAATCATCTTGCAGCAGACGCGGGTGGCACAAGGAATGGACTACTATATGCGCTTTGTGGAGCGCTTCCCCGATGTGCAGACCTTGGCACAGGCTTCCGAAGATGAAGTGATGCGCTACTGGCAAGGGTTGGGCTACTATTCCCGGGCGCGTAACCTGCATCGTGCCGCACAGATGGTTGCCGCCACGTGCGGCAGCGTGGGGGGCGTGGCAGGCTGCACTCAGCCTGCGCAGGAGCAGGTGTTCAGGTCGCTGCTGTCCATGCCTGGTGTAGGCGAATACACCGCAGGCGCCATCGCCTCGTTCGCATTCAACCTCCCCTACCCTGCCCTCGACGGCAATGTCTATCGCGTGCTGGCACGCCTCTATGACTGCGACATCGCCTTCGACACAAGTGCAGGAAAAAAGCATTTCCACGCCCTTGCCTGCCAACTCCTTGACCGGCACAACCCGCGCTTGTTCAACTCTGCCATCATGGAGTTCGGCGCACTCTATTGCACACCGCAATCGCCTGATTGCGAGGCATGTCCGCTGCAGGAGTTCTGCCTTGCGCATGCTCACCATACTGTTGCTCTGCTGCCCGTACGCAAACCGCGTACCACGCTCCGCGACCGTTACCTGAACTACACTATCTACCTCACACCCGACCGCCGCACACTTATCCGCCAGCGCACAGGCAATGACATCTGGAAGCACCTCTATGAGTTCCCCTTGGTCGAGTCCGACCAACTGCTGCCCGTCTCCGCCGTGCCCGTCACCGACATCACTCATATCCTCTCCCACCAACGCTTGCACGCCCGTTTTCATATCGAGTATGTCTCCGCTCTGCCCTCCATCCCCGACACCCTCGCCATTCCCCTCTCTTCATTGGACGACTACGCCCTCTCCCGCCTCACCCTCAAGGCCTTGGAGGCTCTGCTGATTACGGAGAATATATAGCCCCACAGACAAAGGTCCCTCTCAATGCACTGTTGTATACATGAGCAAAAAGATGTATCTTTGTGCCACTTATTAGAATGACAAATATGGATTTCTCTTCCCTCATATCTTCCCGCATAGGGATTGGTGCCCAGCAGGTGGCTGCCACTATCACCCTACTCAATGACAAAGCAACTATCCCCTTTATTGCCCGTTACCGCAAGGAAAAGACAGGCAGTCTGGATGAGGTACAGATTAGCACGATTGCCGATGAATACCATCGTTTCTTGGAGTTGGATGACCGCAAACACACTATCCTTGACACCATTGAGGGGCAAGGCAAACTGACACCTGCATTGCGTCAGCGCATAGAAGCATCATGGGACACAACAGAGTTGGAGGACATCTACCTGCCCTACAAACCTCATCGCAAGACACGTGCCGATGTAGCCAAAGAGCAAGGTCTTGAACCCTTGGCAAAGATACTGTGGAAGCAGGAAAATGCCCGTCCTGATGAGTTGGCAAGGCGTTTTGTTAGCAAAGATAGGAATGTATCAGACACCAATACAGCCCTACAAGGTGCACGTGACATCATTGCCGAATGGATTAGTCAGGATGAACCTGCACGTGCTTCCATACGCCGTGAGTTCACTTATTCGGCAGTCATCTCTACCAAAGTGGTGAAGGAGAAAGCCGATACCCCCGAAGCACAGAACTATAAGGACTACTTTGCTGTCAATGAGCCCCTTAGGCGTATATCCTCACACCGTTTGCTGGCTATCCGCCGTGCTGAAAGTGAAGGGTATATCCGTGTGGACATCTCCCCCGACAAGGAGAAAGCCCTTGACAAACTGGCACACCGTTTTCTGCGTGCCAACAATGATGTTGCCTACCAGGTGGAAATGGCTATGGAGGATAGTTACAAACGCCTCCTCAAACCTTCCATAGAGACGGAATTTGCCGCGAGTAGCAAAGAAAAAGCAGACACAGAGGCTATTCGCGTATTTGTCACCAACCTCAGACAATTGCTATTGGAATCCCCTCTCGGACAGAAACGTGTGTTGGCTCTTGACCCAGGTTTCCGCACAGGTTGCAAGGTGGTGCTCTTGTCTGCACAGGGGGACTTGCTTCATCATACGGTGGTCTTCCTCAATACCGTACAAGCCACCAAAACCCTTCAGGAACTGCTCCATATATATAAGGTACAAGCCATTGCCATTGGTAATGGTACTGCCAGTAGGGAAACAGAACAGATGGTGCGCCATGCCATTGAACCCCTCTCGGAAAAGCCACAAGTCTTTGTGGTGAGTGAGAGTGGGGCATCGGTGTATTCTGCAAGCAAATTGGCTCGTGAGGAGTTCCCCGATGAAGATGTCACGGTAAGGGGTGCAGTGTCAATAGGACGCAGACTCATGGACCCTTTGGCGGAACTGGTGAAGATAGCCCCCAAGTCCATAGGGGTGGGGCAATATCAGCACGATGTCAACCAGACACGCCTTGCCGAGAGCCTCCAACAGACAGTGGAGAGTGTGGTCAACCATGTGGGTGTGGATGTGAATACAGCCAGTCGGCACCTGCTGACCTATATATCAGGACTCGGACCTGTAGTGGCACAGAATATCGTGGATTATCGTGCCGAGCATGGGGCTTTCCCCAACCGCAAGGCACTCCTCAAGGTACCCAAGATGGGAGCCAAGACTTTTGAGCAAGCAGCAGGTTTTCTGAGGGTTACAGACTCTGACATGCCACTTGACAACTCGGCAGTACACCCTGAACGTTATCACCTTGTGGAGCAGATGGCACATGACCTCCGTTGCACTGTGCAAGACCTTATGCAACGTGCTGACCTCCGCCAACAGATAGACCTCAACCATTATGTCTCCGATGAGGTAGGACTGCCCACACTCACGGATATTATGCACGAGTTGGAGAAGCCCTCACGTGACCCCCGCACACAGATAGAGGAGTTCCGTTTTGATGATTCAGTACATACCATTGACGACCTGCAAGAGGGTATGGTCTTGCCTGGTATTATCACCAATATCTCCAATTTTGGTGCTTTCGTGGACTTGGGAGTGCATAAAGACGGACTCATACACATCTCCGAGATGGCAAACCGCCGTATCACTGACCCCAATGAGATAGTGCATCTCCACCAGCACATCCGTGTCCGTGTCATTGCCATTGACCATGCCCGTGGACGCATACAACTCTCCCTGAAACAAGTGTAGGCTTTCACTATCTATCAAAAAAAGGCTGCCTGACAAATTGTCAAGCAGCCTTTTTCATTGTGCATTGCGTATTGTTACTTCACTTCCTCGAAGTCAACATCCTCGGCACCGCCGTCGTTGTTGCCCGAGTTGGAAGAACCGTTGCCCTGCGCACCGTTGAAGCCGTTACCTTGTGCCCCGCCGAAGTCTGCGCCTTGTGCACCTGCTCCCGCATTGGCGTTGGCAGCATTGTACATCTCTGCACTTGCAGCCTGGAAGGCGGTCATCAGTGCGTTGTTGGCAGCCTCGCAAGCGTCGGCATCTTTCTTCTCGTAAGCCTCTTTCAAGTTCCTGAGCGCTTCCTCGATAGGAGCCTTCTTGTCGGCAGGCAGTTTGTCGCCCAGTTCGGCAAGTTGCTTCTCGGTCTGGAAGATAGTAGCGTCGGCTTTGTTGAGTTTGTCAACGCGCTCTTTCTCGCGTTTGTCTGCCTCGGCGTTAGCCTCTGCCTCAGCCTTCATACGCTTGATTTCCTCCTCGCTCAAGCCGCTCGATGCCTCGATACGAATCTTCTGCTCTTTGCCCGTAGCCTTGTCCTTGGCGGTTACGTTCAGGATACCGTTGGCATCGATATCAAAAGTAACCTCAATCTGCGGTTCGCCACGACGTGCCGGCATAATACCGTCGAGGTGGAATATACCGATTTGCTTGTTCTGTGCAGCCATAGGACGCTCACCTTGCAGCACCTTGATCTCTACGCTCGGTTGGTTGTCCACCGCAGTGGTAAAGGTCTCTGTCTTCTTGGTCGGGATAGTCGTGTTGGCGTCAATCATCTTGGTCATCACACCGCCCATGGTCTCGATACCGAGGCTCAGCGGGGTAACATCCAGCAACAGCACATCTTTCACTTCGCCCGTCAGCACACCGCCCTGGATGGCTGCACCTACGGCAACTACCTCGTCAGGGTTAACACCCTTGTTCGGGGTCTTGCCGAAGAATTTCTCAACTGCCTGTTGGATAGCAGGGATACGGGTCGAACCACCTACGAGGATCACCTCGTCAATATCGCTGGTGCTCAAGCCGGCTTTCTGCAAAGCGGTACGGCAGGGAGCGATAGTACGCTGAATCAAGTCGTCAATCAACTGCTCGAATTTCGCACGGGTCAAGGTCTTTACCAAGTGTGCAGGCACGCCGTTTACCGGCATGATGTACGGCAGGTTGATTTCGGTAGAGGTCGTGTTCGACAACTCAATCTTGGCTTTCTCGGCAGCCTCTTTCAGACGCTGCATAGCCATCGGGTCTTTGCTCAGGTCGGCACCGCCGTTCTCATTCTTGAACTCCTGAACGAGCCAGTCGATAATACGGTGGTCGAAATCATCACCGCCCAGGTGGGTATCACCATCGGTCGCTTTTACTTCAAAGACGCCGTCGCCCAACTCCAGTACGGATACATCGTGCGTACCGCCACCGCAGTCGAAGACCACAATCTTCATATCTTTGTTCGATTTGTCGAGACCGTAAGCCAGAGCGGCTGCCGTAGGCTCGTTTACGATACGGCGCACGTTCAAGCCCGCAATCTCACCAGCCTCTTTGGTAGCCTGACGCTGGCTGTCGTTGAAGTATGCCGGTACGGTAATCACGGCTTCGGTAACCTCTTGCCCCAGATAATCCTCGGCGGTCTTCTTCATCTTCTGGAGAATAATAGCCGAAATCTCTTGCGGCGTATAGAGACGTCCGTCGATGTCCACACGCGGAGTGTTGTTGTCGCCTTTTACTACTTTATACGGTACACGCGCGATTTCGTTGGAGAGACGGTCATAGGTCTCACCCATGAAACGCTTGATAGAATATACGGTTCTTGTCGGGTTGGTAATGGCTTGACGCTTTGCAGGGTCTCCTACTTTGCGCTCGCCGCCATCCACAAAACCTACAACCGAAGGAGTCGTACGCTTGCCTTCCGAGTTCGCAATTACGATAGGTTCGTTGCCTTCCATCACAGCAACGCAGGAGTTAGTTGTTCCTAAGTCAATTCCAATAATCTTGCTCATATTCTTTTATATTTGATTTCGTTGGTTATTATGTTGTCGTGCGCTCACCTCTTGCAGGTTCTTGCGCGCCACAATCGCAAGAGATTAGACAAATGTTGTGCCAAAACGGAAATAGCGTGTTTTGACTGACAAAAATATGACAAGATGGCAGGATAGAAACTGACAAGGGCCCCTCCTGCCACCTCAAAGAGAGTGAGATGACTTCCCAAGTTCCTCCAAATGATTGCGATAGAGTGAATCTCGTGTTAAGAGTATGTGATTAGTATGTGGTTAGTATGTGATTAGTATGTGATTAAGCCTACTATATCGAAAGAATATCCGTAGCAACCGCATATTAACATATAGGAGAACATGGGAGACAACGCGGCTCGCGCCGTTATTCGGCTCCACCATAGAACCTTTTCCTCACAGGGAAAAAACAGGAGGAGTTGTATAAACAAAAAAAATGTTGTAACTTTGTGCGTTTTTTGATACGGTAAATTTGAGAATTATATAACCTGACAGATAGAATCATACTGCGTAATGAAACATCAAGTACTACTACTGACACTTATCTTGGCATTGCCTTTTTCGGCAAGTGCCGACACGTTGACCGACATTCTGGGCGGGCACTACAACGCCAAAACGATGTCCGCGCACGAGATGGACAGTGTGCTCAACGGCACAGAGACAGGACGCTATCGGCTTGATTACGAGAACAAAACGCAGTTGTTCCGCAGGTCGTTTATGGCGGACTACTACTTGGTGGACAACCAGAAGGGCACACGCACGAAGTTGAGCGACGGTCCTGTGCGCGATGCCGTGATTTCACCCAACGGCGAGTACGTGGTCTATGCCAAGGCGGACGGCAACCTCTATATAAACAAGGTGCGCTTCGAGGGCGTGGAGGTGCCTATTACCAAGGACGCTAATCCGGAGATATTCAACGGAATAGCCGATTGGTTGTACGAGGAGGAGTTTGGCATCACGGGTATGTTTGCCTTCTCGCCCGACAGCAGGATGGTGGCATTCGTGCGTCTCGACGAGACGGGCGTGCCCGTGTTCGAGTGGCAGAACTATATCAATCAGGCAGGGCAATACCCCACTCTGGACTCCCTGCGCTACCCGAAAGCGGGTGAACAGAACGCTTCGGCGAGCGTGTGTGTGTACGACATTCAGACCAAGGCGATTCGCACCATGCAGTTGCCCGAAATGAAAGAAGCATATATCCCTCGCATTCAGTGGACTAACCTGCCCAAAGCAGCCAACGGCAAAGAGCCCGTAACGGCGGAACTGGCGATACTGCGTATGAACCGCGACCAGAACAAGATGGAGGTGCTGCTGGGCAACCCGAAATCCACCGTGACCAGACCGTTCTACAAAGAGGAGAGCGACAAGTATTATGTGGATTACGAGTTGTTTGACTCATGGCAGTGGTTGCAGGACAATCGCGTGATAGTGCTGAGCGAGAAGGGCGGTTACACACAGGCATACCTCTATTCTGCACAGGGATTCGAGCAGAAAGTACTGACCCCCGAGCCACGTGACATCACACAACTCTACGGTTTCGACGAGACCACACAAACGCTTTACTATCAAGCAGCTACATCGCCGGAGGAGCGTCAGTGCTTTGCACTCAACATCCGCAAGAACGTGACCACGCCGCTGACCACAGAGGCAGGCACGCACGACCTGAAGTTTGCGCGCAACTACAAGCAATACATCGACTGCTATCAGAGCATCCGTACGCCCAACCGCTACACGCTCTACACCACGGGCAAGCCCGCAAGGCGCGTGCTGCTGGACAACGATTCCATACAGCAGGCATGGCAGGCATTGGGCATTCCCGAAATGGAGTTCTTCACATTTAAGACAGAGCGCGGCGACGAGTTGCACGCATGGAAGATGATGCCCATGCACTACGAGGCGGGGAAGAAGTACCCCGTAGTGATGTTCCAGTACAGCGGTCCTGCCAGTCAGCGTGTGCTGAACCGCTGGCGCAAGCGTTTCGAGTACTACTTGGCATCGCAGGACTATGTGGTGGTGTGTGTGGACAGCCGTGGCACGGGTGCGCGCGGGCGCGCGTTCCGTAATGAGACATATATGCACCTCGGATTGAAGGAGGCGGAAGACCATATCAGCGCGGCACAGTACCTGCAAACCCTACCCTACGTGGACGGCAACCGTATCGCCATGATGGGCTGGAGTTTCGGTGGGTATGAGACGCTGATGTGCTTGACTAAGCAACCGCGTGTGGCTGCCGGACAGACACCGCTCTTCAAGTGCGGCGTAGCGATTGCGCCTGTCACCACGTGGCGTCTCTACGACTCGGCATACACCGAGCGGTATATGCGCCGTCCGCAGGTGAATGAAGACGGCTACAACGGCAGTGACTTGACGCGCATGGCAGGTGACTTGGAGGGTAAGTTGCTGATTGTGCACGGATTGGCCGACGACAATGTGCACGCACAGCACACATTCCTCTACACCGAGGCACTGGTGCAGGCGGGCAAGCAGTTCGATATGCAGATATACCCCGACGACAACCACTTCTTGCGCAACCGTAGCAACTACGAGCACCTGCACAGGAAGATAATGCTGTTCCTCGGGAACAATCTGTAACAGACAAGACTAAATAAAGGTATTAACAAAAAAGATAACGGTATGAGTAACAAGCAAAATCGGAACATTCTGCCTATTGTGGTGATGTTTCTGCTATTCTTCATGATTGCCTTCGTCACCAACTTCGCGGGGTCGATGGGCGTCATTGTCAAAGACCAGTTCGGTGCAACCAACGCTTTGTCGCAGTTGGGTACGCTGGCTAACTTCATTGCCTACGCATGTATGGGTATCCCCGGTGGCATTATCCTCAAGCGCAAAGGCTATAAGTTCACATCACTCTTGGCAGTATCTGTCGGCTTCCTCGGCGTGGGTATCCAATGGCTTAGCGGCTATGCGCAGAGTTTCGGCGTATATGTGCTTGGTGCATTCGTGGCAGGTTTCTCTATGTGCCTGCTCAACACAGTGGTCAACCCCATGCTCAATACGCTTGGCGGTGGCGGCAACCGCGGTAACCAACTCATTCAGTTCGGCGGTTCGTGCAACTCTATCGGTGGTACGTTGGCGCCTATATTGCTGGGCTACCTGATAGGCGGGCAAACCGAAGGGGCAACCGTGGCTGACGCAGCACCTGCTATGTTGGCTGCCATGCTGATATTTGTGGTAGCCTTCTTGGTTATATTCTTCACCCGAATCCCTGAGCCGCACATTGAGACTGCCGAGCAGCGTGCAGCCGCTCAGGCACAGAAGGGCAAATACAGCCCGATGTCGTTCCGTCATTTCGTACTGGGTGCCGTGGCAATCTTCTTCTACGTAGGTGTGGAAGTGGGTATTCCGAATATGGCAAACCTCTATATGTCCAATGACCCCGCTGTGGGAAAAGCCATTGCCGGCACGGTAGTGGGTCTGTATTGGCTGATGATGATGTGCGGTCGTCTGTTGGGCGGTGCCGTAGGTGGCAAAGTAAGCAGCAAAACCATGCTGGCTGCCGTATCGGCAACAGCCATTGTGATGCTGCTCTGCGTGATGTTCTTCCCCGAGACTTGGGTGGTAACCTTCAAGGGTGTAGCACTGCCTGTCAGCATGATTGTTATGTTCCTCTGCGGTCTCATGACCAGTGTGATGTGGGGTGCCATCTTCAACCTCGCGGCAGAAGGCTTGGGCAAGTACACACCTGCTGCCAGCGGTATCTTCATGGCTATGGTATGCGGTGGAGGTATTCTTCCTTTCTTCCAGGGATTGTTGGCTGACCATGTCGGCTATCTGCTGTCGTACATCGTGCCGATTGTCGCACTGCTGTACATATTCTTCTATGCCCTCGTGGGTAGCAAGAACGTGAACAAAGATATTCCAACTGACTAATTATCTAACTACTACTTATATGGAAAAGCCGTATGTAATGGGTCTCGACATGGGAGGCACCAACTCTGTATTAGGAATCGTGGACGCGCGCGGGCACGTGTTGGCGCGTACGTCTATCAAGACGCAGGACTATCCCGTTATCACCAACTACGTGAGAGCGCTGTACGATGAGGCTATCAAGATTGTAGAGCCCCTCGGGGGTATGGAGCAGATACGCGGTATCGGTGCCGGCGTACCCGATGGCAACTACTATACGGGCATGATTGAGTACGCACCCAATCTGCCATGGAAAGGCGAAGTGCCTTTTGCGCAGTTGCTTAGCGACCAGTTTGGTATACCTGCCCGTATCACGAATGATGCGAATGCCGCTGCTATGGGCGAAATGACCTATGGCGCAGCACGCGGTATGAAGGACTTTATCATGATTACCCTCGGTACGGGTGTCGGTTCGGGCATCGTTATCAACGGGCAGATGGTCTACGGACACGACGGCTTTGCCGGCGAGTTGGGTCATACCAAAGCCGTGCGCGGCGAGAATGCCCGTCTGTGCGGATGCGGACAGAAAGGCTGTTTGGAGGCTTATGCTTCCGCCAATGGTGTGGCTCGTACTGCCAAAGAGATAGTGATGACCACCAACGAACCTACCCTGTTGCGCGAGTTGGATATTGACAGCATCACCTCCAAGGACGTATATGATGCCGCTGTCAAAGGGGATGCCGTGGCAAAACGTATCTTCGACTTCACGGGACGTATGCTGGGTGAGAAGTTTGCGGACTTTATTGCCTTCTCATCGCCTGAGGCTATCATCATGTTCGGCGGCTTGACCAAGAGCGGTGACTTCATCCTCAAACCCATTGTGGAAGCGATGAATGCCAACGTATTGCCTCACTGGAAAGACAAAGTGAAGGTTATCTTCTCCGACCTCAAAGAGTCGGATGCCGCTATTCTTGGCGCATCGGCACTGGCTTGGGAGTTATAAGAACCGCGAATAGCAAAGTGCTGTCGCACAAATAACAGATAATCATCGTACGGGTACCTCTGTTATATCAGTTTCCCACGTGGCTGCAACGCCTGTACAAGGGTGTCACATGGCGGTTTGAACCATCGTCGAAGGTCGTATATCTGACCTTTGACGATGGTCCTGTACCAGAATGTACCCCGCAGGTGTTGGATATTCTGGCACGGTATGGGGCGAAGGCTACGTTCTTTATGGTCGGCGACAACGCAGAGCAGCACCCCGGCATCGTGGAGCGCGTGCGGGCTGAAGGGCATAGCATAGGCAACCATACCTACCATCACCTGAAGGGATTCCGTTTTGCCACTTCCACCTATCTCAAGAACATCGAATACGCCGACCAAGTGCTGCATACGCGTCTCTTCCGCCCGCCGTACGGGCGTATGCGCTATGCGGAGAAGCAAGCCCTGTTGCATGCAGGCTACCATATCTGCCTATGGGATGTGCTGACCCACGACTACAACACCGGTTACTCGCCGGAAGACATGCTGGCGGTGGTCAAGCACTACACCCGCAACGGCAGTATCATCAATTTTCATGACTCTGTCAAGACGCAAGACCGCCTGCTATGCGCCCTGCCGCCCGTGCTTGAGTGGCTGCAGAGTGCAGGGTACCGGTGCCTTGCCATACCTGAACCCCAATCGCAATCCTGATGCGCCGACACCTTATATATACAGGTCTCCTGGCTGTCCTGCTCTGTACCGCCTGCGCCAACCGCGGCGGCGGACCGCAAGGCGGACCGCGTGACACCATTCCGCCTATGGTGACCAAGGAGTCACCCCTCAACGGCACCCTTGCTTTCCGCGGCAACAAAGTGGAGGTGCATTTCGACGAGTATATCCAATTGGACGACATTCAGAAGAACGTCCTTATCTCTCCCCCGCAACAGCGTCCGCCCGAGGTCAAGGCATTCGGCAAGACGCTGTCGGTAGTCTTTGTGGAAGACCTGCTGGATTCCACTACCTACACCATAGATTTCGGCGCCGCTATCTGCGACTACAACGAGAAGACCCCGCTCCGCGACTATGTATTCTCCTTCTCTACGGGCGACTACATTGACTCGTTGGGCATAGAAGGCTTGGTCATCAACGCCGAAGACCTCAACCCCGTGCAGGGCGTGGTGGTCGGTATCCACAGCAATCCCGAGGACTCGGCACTGAACACCCTGCCCTTCACCCGCATCACCCGTAGCGACGAAGACGGCTATTTCGTCATCCACAACATACGCAACGGCTCCTATCGCCTCTATGCGCTCAACGATGTGAGCCGCGATTACCTCTACCAGCCAGGCGAAGCCCTCGCGTTTTGCGACACGATACTCACCCCTTACCTCGACATCGTTGCCGAGCACGACACCCTTTGGCGCGACACCATCGGTATAGATATTGCCACCGGCGACACGCTTTTTACACGGCAGATAGACACTATTCGCACCCACGAAGTACGCTACTATGAGCCGCACGACCTCGTGCTGTGGTACTTCACCGAGGACAAACAGCGCCATTATTTCCGCGGCGTCTATCGTGAGGAGCAGCACGCCTTCACGTTGATCTTCGCCACCCCGCAGGACAGCCTGCCCACCATACGCGCCATGCGACCAAGTGAAACGGATAGCACACGCTCCGACTCTATGTGGGTCAACTGGATGGACTACACCCTCTTCCAGTCCTCGCCCAACCGCGACACGCTGACCTACTGGCTCACGGACTCTGTTGCCATATCACAGGACAGTATCTATATGCAGATGACCTACTTGGTATCCGACTCGCTCTATAATCTTGTGCAGCAAACAGACACTATCCTTGTCGTATATCGCCGCCCGCGTATGTCGCAGAAGGCGCGCGAGGCACAGGAACGCAAGAAGCGGGAACGCAAACTGGAACTCAAGACCAACGCCTCCTCCAAGTTCGAGATATACGACACCCTGCGTATCTATTCGGCTTTCCCGTTGGACTCCGTGCATACAGAAATGATTCACCTCGCGCACAAGGTCGATACAGTACTGACACCCGTACCTATACGGATAATGGAAAAGGACTCTATACGTATGCAGACCTGCGTGATAGCCAAGTTGGAACCTGCCGAGTCATACGTATTGGAGATAGACTCTGCCGCTTGCCGCGATATCTACGGCATCTGCAACGATGCCGTAAAGGCGAATATCAAACTCAAATCCGCCGACGAGTACGCCAATATCCTTGTGCGTATGGCGCAGTACGACCCGCGGGCGCGTATCCAGTTGCTCAGCGAGAAAGACGCGGTACTGCGCGAGCAACCCGCCTCGCCCGACGGCACGAAGTTCGAGTACCTCGCGCCGACCACCTACTACCTGCGCCTGTACCTTGACCTCAATGGCGACGGACACTGGACAACGGGCGACTGGCTCACCCGCCGCCAACCCGAACCTGTCTATTATTTCCCAAAGAAACTCAAGTTGCGCGCCAATTGGGACTTCGAGGAGACTTTCGACCATCTTGCCGTGCCGCAGGTGGACTCCAAGCCTGCCGCCCTGCTTCCCAAGCCGACCGACAAGAAATAGTCCCGCCCGATGGAAACGACAAACCTGCTATCCGCCGCATCCAGACAGGAGTTCCGTGCATGGCTGGCTGCGCATCATCAGTCGGAAAAGGAGAGTTGGGTGCGCGTGCGGCGCGGTCGCCCTGTGGACAACGGCACGTTCTGGTACATTTAATCCAATCCATTGATTACCAATATGCAAGCCAAAGAAAAGATATACCTCTACGGACTGCTCGTGACGGGTATTGCCGTCCAAATCATCACTTTCGTCCTCATTCCCGACAACCCGTGGTCGCTCGTCAGCGGACTCTTCGGCATCTGCTCCGTGGTGCTTTGCTCGCAGGGCAATATCCTCACATTTTTCTTCGGCTTCGGACAGATTCTCACGTACACCTACCTCTGCTATCTGGAGCGTTTCTATGCGGGCATCGCTATGAACGCCTTTTATTTTATCACCCAAATCTACGGCATCTACGCTTGGCGCAAACGCCTGATACACAAAGAGGTATCGGCAGTACCAACCGACACACCCGCCGCTTCTGCCTCAACCACAATCGCTGAAATCCACACACGCCGCCTGTCGGTCAGGACGGTCTCCGTTCTCTTGGTGCTCGTGGTTGCCATATCCCTGCTTACAGGCTGGTTACTAAGCCGTTATACGGACGATACGCAGCCGTATCTGGACGCTTTCACCACCGTGCCTGCCATCGCTGCCCAAGTGCTGATGGTGCTTGCTTACCGCGAGCAATGGTACTTGTGGCTCTTCATTGACGTGCTGTATGTCCTCCTCTGGCTCCGTGCCGGCAACTACTGCATGACCGCCCAGTACGTCTTCTGGTGCATCAACTGCATCTACGGCTTCGTGCACTGGAGCAAAAATGCCCATACAACAAATGAATAATACGTTATATTTTATTAACAATTGCGCTCTTTTACTCCTTTCATCCATCTGCTATCCTCTCGTTATCCTCTCGCTATCCTCTCGTTAACGACACGCATTTATAACTATTTACATTGACGACGCAAGCCGCGTTACCTCCTATACAGAGCGCACCTGCCTTATGCTGTATATCTCCAAGCAGTGCTGCAGTCTCTCAAAAACGTCATTCTACAAAGTCAGCGTGACAGGTACAAAAAGAGAACAGCCTGCACCGTGAACACTAAATTGCGAAGTGGATTGTACAAATAAAACAAAAACAGGCATATTATTTGCACGGACAAAATATAAGCAGTACCTTTGCCGAACAATATACTATACGCGGCTATGAAAAAAGGAATTCTCATTATATCCATTGTACTATCTGCAGTATTCGGCATTCATGCTGCCAATGTGGCGGACACTATCCGTATCTATGCCACGAGACTGGCAGCGTGTGAATACGACAAGGATGCCAATGACTGGTATTTAGCCCTTATCAGTGAAGATTACAAATATATTGCGTGCTTTGATTACGTGTCGGAAGAAGTAACGGGTACGTTTAGCCAACAGGATATGTTGGCTGACTATTCGTGGATTCAGGAGCGCAGAAGCGGCAAGTACATTGACTATCGTTCTGCGACATTGACCGTGCGGAAGACAGACAACGGGTTGATTGAGGTACACGCAGACATCTTGGGTTCCGACGGCAACGTATATATAGTGGATGTGCACCGCGTTGATTTGGTGCCCAAAGACACAGTGGTATATCATTTCGAGGACGCCGAACTCAACATCGGCACCATCAATTTCCAAATGCACACCGCCGATGTACCCGAGGCGTATTTCTCGACTATCATCTACTACGAGGGGCTCATCGACGGCAGTTACACCGACGCGGATATGGCTCCTTACGGGGCATGCCTCCGCTTTGTCAAGCCGCAAGAGGAGAAAAACGACACCATTTGGGTGGACGCCCTCCGCTATGACTTGGACATTACGCAGCAAGGCTATGTATATCAGGCAAATGCAGAGATGTTGGGCTCCGACAGCGTCCTCTACCTTGTCTCCATGACCTCGCACTCGTTTGAGCCCAAACGCACCGTGGACATCGCCATTCGCAACATGACCATCGAAAACCTCACCACCACGCAAGGCATCTACTATTTAGACGGCTTCAACGACGATTACGAGGTGTCCGTACAAGTGACGGCGGACAGCATCGCCGACGGCGAGTTCTCCACCAACCTTGTCACCACCGTGACTTCGGCAGCAGGCGCCGTCACAGGCTTGCAAACCACCCTCACCATGACCACGGACCTCAAGTCCCGCCTGGTGAAAATCAACATGCTCGGCAAAGACACCGTACTCTACCGCATCGACATGGGCTACATCATCCCCACGCCCACCGACACCGTCAGCGTACCCTTCATACATTCCTGCGAACTCACCCACGCCAAGGCGGCGGGCAACTACCAGTTCTACAACCGCGACAGCCGCTACATCGCCGCCATTGACGTGCACACCGACACCCTCGGAGGCACTTTCTCGGGCGATGACATCGACAAATACTACTCATTCCTCGGCGTCATTCGCGGTCACGACACCTTGGGAGTGCGCGTCATGGATGCCAAAGTCACCCTCAGGCAATCAGCCCCCGACACCACTTTCCTCACCGCCGAGGTGATTGGCGACGACTCCGTTATGTACCATGTCACCATGTTCTACGTGCCGCCTGTTGCCAAGGACACCGTGGTGCTCAATATCCCCCATGCGGAGTACTACGACAAGAATATGCAAGGTGCCTATCAGATGCACGGCTATACGCCCGACTCCACCTATTATATAAGCATCACCCCCTTTACCGAGACCACTGAAGGCACCTTTGAGGTGTCGGATATGTACTCCAAGTACTCCTATATCGCCCGCTTCGACAGCAAGGACCGCTTCACGCGCATACCGTTCTACAGCGGTGCCGTCACCGCCTCCCTGCAAGGGCGCCACATCACCATGACGGGTGGCATCATGGGCAGGGACAGCATTTTCTACAAGGTGAATATGTCCGCCCTCAAACCCCTACCCTACGACTCTGTCTCTGACCAAGCAGAATTCGCCTACTCCACGCAGGACGAGGTGACTGTCAACACCGCCTACCTCGCCGACAGCAGCATGATTCTGTTCGATGCCGTGTCGTATGGCACCACCAACACCACCTATATCCGCTTCAACACCACGACCACCGACCCCGTAACGCTCATACCCACAGGCGTTTATCCCATTGACGACTCTCGCAAGCCGGGCACGGTGCTGGCAGGTAGCATCAGTACAGACAAGGACGGCAACCCCGCGCCTGCACCGTCGTTCTTCGCACGCACCTTGTGGACGGGACAGATAGTACCCCCGCTCTACTTCATGGTAGAGGGTACGGTCAGCGTGGAGAACCGCGACGGCTACCTGTATATCGAGGTGAATGCCCGCAACTCCTACGGTCGCCCTATCCATATCACCTACAACAGCAACCCCACTCCTGTCGATAATATCACCACCCCCGCCACCCGTGCCCGCAAAGTGCTGCGAGACGGGCAGGTGCTGATACTGCGTGACGACAAAACGTACACCCTCACCGGTGCCGAAGTTAAAAGAAAGTAAAAGCTTTCTTTCTCGTGTCAAACAGCAAGGGATGCGCAAGGGATAGACAAGGAATATCCAAGCAATAAAACAACAAAAATATAGAAACAATTATGTTTAACCACTAATTTTATTATGTTATGAAAAAGTTATTACTAATTATCACGGCAATCTTCACGCTCACCAGCGTGCATGCCGACCTCATCCTCCACGAGAGTTTCGACCGTGAAGTGGGACAACTAAGCAAAGGAGACAACACCGCTATGGGTACCAATACCACCGATTGGTGGAGTTTTAGCGGTACCTCCAAATACATTCAAGTAGAAAAGGGCTCGCTGTCATATTCTGGTTATGTGGATGAGGGAAAAGGAAATAAAGTTCTGTATAATGGTTCTGGAGCAGACGACTTCCGCCAATTTCAACAGATTAACTCAGGCAAAGTATACGTTGCAGCCATTATTAATGTAGATAGTCTCAAGCAGAGTGCGACAGCGGACTATTGCCTTGCTATCGGCGATGCAAGTATGGATAAAATGTATGCCCGTTTGTACACCAGAAGTGTAAAACCGGATGACAAATTTGTTGGCTTCAATTTAGGTATCGCCAAAAATAACGAGAATAGTGTAAACCGTGGTTGGTCGGAAGAGGTATATACCCCAAAGACAAACTATTTGGTAGTACTTGAATACGAATTCGTGAACGGAGAAATGAACGATACAGTTCGTCTGTATGTTAATCCGACAAAGACCAACAAAGTACCCGTGGCTCAATGCAACCAAGAAGGTACACAGGCAGGCAAGGGGGCAAACGGGCAAGCAGATGCAGCCTTTCTTGCTACCGTGAATTTGCGTCAAGGTACTGGAACTCCACAAAAGGTATATGTGGACGAAATCAAAGTTGCTACCACTTGGGACGACCTCTTTGCAGAAGGCGGCAACACACCTATTGAGAACAATCCCGAACTAACCGTCTCCACCAAGACTCTCAGTTTCGCAAGCGGTATGCCATACACAGGTGAGACCTACACTGCCACTTTCACCGTTACGGGCAAGAACCTCAAAGGCGACATCACGCTCACCAGCGACAATACCGAACTCACCCTCGACAAGACCACCATCGCCAAGGCAGACGCAGAGACCGAAACAGGCGTTACGGTTACTGCCACGCTTACCCCTGTGGCAATTGATGCACAAAAAGCAACCATCACCCTCACCACAGAAGATGCCACCGCTACTATCACATCCAATTGGTGGACAACGGATGTCAAGAAATGCGCCACCGTGGCTGAACTCAAGGCACAAGCGGCTACCGCAAGCGGAGGGGATTATGCTTACATGCGCTTCACCGGTGAAGCCGTTATTACCTACAAGTATGCCAAGGACAATGGCGAAACCGTATTGTACTTGGAGGACAACACCGCAGCCATCAGCATAACCGACACCTACTGGAATGATGCAGTAAAACAAGGCGACAAAGTAACCGGCTTCGGAGCATACACCTATGCAGACGCTGCTGTCAGTGGAGTTCTGCCCATCACTCCGTTGAACGCTACCATCACAGTACTCAGCAGCAACAACGAAGTTACACCACAGGCAGTCACATTGGCAGCATTGCAGAGCAACCCATTGGACTACCTGCTGGAGTTGGTAAAAGTAGAAGATGTTACCCTTGACCAAACAAGCACCAAGTTCGGGCAGACAACTCAAGACGAGCAAGCATCTATCATACCTGACTATATCACCCAAAATGGCACACAGGCTAAAATACAACTGCAAGACGGTAACGAACTAATCGGTGCTGTTAAGCCCAAGAAAGCCGACATCACAGGTATCTCCACCAACACGCAAGGCAACTCTATCTGCGTCCGCGGCAAGGCAGACATCATCTCCAAAGATGCCCCGACGGCTATTGAGAACATCACCATCGATATGCTCTCCGGCGACTATGAGATTTACACCGTCTCCGGACAACGTATCAACGCGCTTCAATCGGGCGTGAACATCATTCGCCAAGGTAACAACACCTACAAGGTAGTCCGCTAATACGCACCGTTTACCCTCAAGGTGCACCCTTGCACTTTGAGGGTAAACTATACTTCTTGGGGGACGTGAAGCGTAAGGCAGGTGTGCGCAGCACACTGAGTGCCTGCGGGGTCCCCGTAAGCCCGTGGGCGAAATGGGGTGCTTTCGTAGCGAAAACGAAGCCCTGTGGGCTAAGTAGAACCTCCTTATCGGCTCGCGTCGTCATACTTTAATAAGCCAATCACTAAAAACTAATGTTTTTTCACCACAAGAACCGATAGTTTTTCGCCTTTTTTGCATTATATATATGGGAACCAAATATAAGAACAACGAACACAGAACAACCAATATGAAGAAATCATTTTTACTCCTTGCCCTTGTGGCATTCACCCTGCCCGCTATGGCAGAAGAGACCAACCTGTTAGAGAACGGCGACTTTGAAGAAGCAGAAACCAAGTCCTCCCCGTTTGGAGGTACAAACGTGGTATTTGCTCCGTGGGAGTTTGCCCTGTCAGGATTGGAGATAGAAACAACAGACGTATATCATGGCAAACAGGCAGCCAAGACAGTCAGCAACTCTACTTCCGTCCTTCGGCAAGATGTGAGTCTCCTAAACGATGAAGTCGGACAAGAATATGAACTGACCATTCACTACAAGGTTATCCAAGCACAAGACAACGACATCGCTTTGGCTTGCGAATGGACATACTCTCGCCAGCACGATGGTGAGCCACACGATGCCGCCGTACTGACACAGACCTTACCCTTATCCCAAGAGTGGAAAGAACTGAAAGTAAGAACTACCAAGCCCGAAAACGGTAGCGCACTATATATCGGCATCAAAGTGAACAAAAAGGCACAAGTCCTCTTTGACGACTTTTCACTGATACGTGTGTCTCCCTCTACTGCCATAGACAACATACAGACTGACGAGTGGCATGGCAGCGACGAAATGGAGATATACACCCTCTCGGGTCAGCGCATTGACGCACTGCAACAGGGTGTAAACATCATTCGCCAAGGCAACAACACCTACAAGGTGATACGATAAACATATATACGATATTTCCACAATACCCCGCATACTATGAAGCGATTATTAGCCGTACTACTCCCTTTGTTAGTACTCACCTACACACCATGTAGGGCAGACGACGACCCCAATGCACCGCACTACACCGTCTCCCCTGAAAAGGTGGACACCGCCAAGACCACATTGGGCGACTCTGTCCTTGTGGCGGAGTTCACCATTCAGCACTACAACATCACCCAACCGACCACTATGTACATAGGAGGTCTGCACCGTGATATGTTTGTGTTGGAGAAAGAGTCCATCACAGGCAACGGCGGTACGGTGAAAGTGTGGTACAAGCCCACCAAAGTAGGCAAACACACAGGCTACTTCAACACCGACAACCCTGAAGCCACCGCTGACAGCAAGAACATCAAACTCAACGGAGTAGCCATGGATGCCGCCAACCCGCCACAACTGACCGTCACGCCTGTCATACTGCCTCCATTCCACGCCATAGTGGGTGAGAGAGTGTCCGACACCGTATATGTAACCTCTGCCAACTGCACGGAGAATATCAGCATCACGGTTTCGCACAACGAAGGTGCGGCATTCACTATCAATGGCAGCGAGTTGCCCAAGAACATGGATAGTATCAAGACGGTCATCACCTTTGCACCCGTCAAGGCAGGTGCCTACGCATCTACCGTAACATGGAGCAGCGAGGGTGCGCCGACACGCACCATGATAGTAACAGGCGTAGCCATCGACAAACCGCGAGAACCAAACGACTACGACACCGCCTTCGTATGGCGTCAGGACACCGCACTACGCTTGCTGCGTGAGGGCTTTGACTCCATCACTGTGCTTAACCACAACAAACCTCTCTCCTTGACCGGCTGGCAAAATGTAGTACTGCAAGGCACGCACCCGTGGTGGGGTTATGAGGACAGGACTTCGCTTGAAGGTCCTGTAGTGGAACGTTGTGCCAAGGTAACCACATACGGCTACTTGAGCACCGATACCGACAAGCAGTGTGAGATGTGGCTCATCACGCCCGCATTGGACTACAAGAACGCTGCCAATCAGATATTCACCTTCCGTGTACGCGGCAACTACCTGTACGAGGGGCAGTCCGCCAAACTGCAACTCATGTACATTGACGCTACGGACACTGCCGATGTCGTTATGCAGGACCTTGAGATAGCCATGCCCAACACTGCCGACCAGGCAGGCGACTGGTTGGACTTCCAGGTCAATCTCACAGGACAAGATGAGAGCATAGCCGATGTATTCTTTATGGGCTTCCGCTTTACGGGTGTCAGTGGTGCCGAAGGTGCTGCCGTATACCTCATCGACGATGTATCATGGGGACGCGAGGACCTGCCATTGATTACCACAGACTCTGTGCACATTATAGCCACTGCATTACCCAATGAGATTAAGGCATTCCCCGTAATGGTCACGGGGGAGAACCTCACCGAAGACATCAGCATCACCATAACTGGCAGCAACCGCAGCAAGTTCAAAGTGGAGCCTGCTACCCTACCCGCCGAAGGTGGTATATTGGCAGTGGGCTTTCAGTCTGACGAAGAGGGAGTACACGAAGCGTATCTCCGCATTCGCTCCCGCGGTGCAGTAGATGTATATGTACCCATGGCGGTGTTGGTACGGCAACACGATGCTGTGGATAACATCGGTACTGCGGGAAAACGTACCACACAATTGGTATTGGAACATGGTGCGCTGTACGTTCTTACCTCTGACGGCAAGCGATACAGCCTTATGGGACAAGAAATGAAATAAAGATGCACTCCCCCTGTTTTTCCTCGAGGAACAGGGGGAGTACTGAAAATAACAGGCATTTCGCATAAAAGATTTGTGCATCTTTCGGGTATGTAGTAATTTTGCGAGCGTAAACTGATACAGATATGAAGCCCATACCCCGACATATAGTGCCCTATCTATGGTGGTTGCCGTTCCTGTTGATACCCCTGGTGTATTCCGCGGTGGTGCTATGCCGCAGCGGGTGGTACGAGGCGGGGCAGGCATTGTGGAACTGGTTCTGCTTTATGCTCCCGTTCCTGCTGGTCTTTCTTATCCATGAGGTATTGTTAGTGCGCGGGCTGCTGATGCGGGGAAAGATAGCCGCGTATATCATAGGTCTGGCTGTTCTTCTCGGAGTCTTCGGGGGAGTGGAGTACTGGCGCAACGGACGCACAAGCAATGCCCGTCCCACACCTGCCGAACAGCACCCGCAACCCATGGGACAAACCCCTCCGCCCAACAGGGAACCACTACCGCGCCCAATGGGTGAACAAGGAGTACCTCCTGTGCAGGCTCCTCCACGCCATGCCGTGCCGCCCGCCGAAAGGCGCACTGCCGTAAGCGATGCCCACGGTCCCAATCCGATAGTGATGGACTTCACCCTTATGATACTCATCATCGGAGCCAACCTGTCCGTGTATATGTTCGCGCGCTACGAGCGGGAAAAGGAGCGCAACACTGCCCTTGAGAACCAGCGTCTGCAGCAGGAACTGCAACTGCTCAAGGCGCAAATCAACCCGCACTTCTTCATGAATGTGCTCAACAACATCCACGGCATGGTGGAAATCAATCCCACGGCGGCGCAGGAGATGATTATACGCCTGTCGCAACTGATGCGGTATGTGTTCTACGACGGCACCAAAGAGCGTATCGCCCTGTCGCAGGAGGTGGCATTTCTGCGCAACTACGTGAGCCTGATGCAACAGCGATACTCCGCCAAACGTCTCGCGGTGGAATGCGACCTGCCCGAAGAAGGCACGGAGCACTTGTACATATCACCGCTGCTGTTCATCGTCATCATCAAGAATGCCTTCAAGCACGGTATCTGTCCCGGGCGGCAATCGCAGTTCACCTTCCGCCTGACAATAGAGCAAGAGACGCAGCGCGTGGTGCTATACAGTGCGAATACCCGCAGCGAACAGACGGCAGACAACGCCACGGGCGGCATCGGGCTGACCAACATCAAGAAGCGGCTGCCCATACTCTTTGGCGACAACTACACGCTGCATGTGGACGCACGTGAGGATGTGTATATTGTGGAACTCTCAATACCTTATGTATATGAATAACCCTCTCCGCTGTCTGGTGTTGGACGACGAACCGATGGCACTCGAGAAGATGCAGGCTTACATCAGCCGTGTGCCCTATCTGTCGTTGGTGGCACTATGCGAATCGCCCGTAGAGGCACTGCCCCTCGTCGGCGAAGCAGACGTTATCTTTACGGACATCAACATGCCCGATATCAACGGGTTGGACTTCCTTGCCTCACTTGACAACCCGCCCCTCGCGGTATTTACCACGGCATATGGCGAATATGCCGTAGAGGGCTTCCGCTTGCAGGCGATAGACTATCTGCTGAAGCCCTTCGACTTCGAGTCATTCTCGCGTGCGGCAGAGCGGGTGAGAGCACAGTATGAATTGTTGCATCCCGCATCGAAAGAGTTGCTGTACGTCAAAGTGGACTATAGACATGTACCGATAGAGTTGGATAATATCCTGTATATCAAAGGAATGAGCGAGTACGTACAGATATGTCTGCGCGAAGGCAAGCCGCTGATGGTGCACGGGGGTATGCAGCAGATGGCGGAGCGTCTGCCACAGCAGTTCCTGCAGGTGCACAGGTCCTACATCGTGAATATGTATCTTGTCCGCGAGGTCGCCCGAGGCGTAGTGCGCATGACAGACGGAACAGAGATACCCATCAGTGATACCTACAGGCAGAGCGTGGCAGAGTTTCTGCAAAAGCACAGAATATAGTCATCGGAAATTGCCGGTGATATTGCTACAAAGAGTTGGGTATATCAGAAAAAAAGCGTAATTTTGCAGGCGTGGAGTGCACATTAGTGTGCTACTCTGTTTTTATGCGCCTACAGACAGATGCTGAATATATTGTTTATCCTCTCTATATTGACGACTCATCCCATTACGCGAGATGCCAATGTGGGTGTGCTGATTTGTGACTATCAGACGGGAGACACGATAGACGCCTATCGTGAGAATTGCGTTATCCCGCCTGCTTCCACTATGAAGTTGCTGACAACCGCCACTGCCGTGGATATGCTGGGCGGGGCATACCGTATTCAGACCCCCGTTACCTACACGGGACATATCCGCGACGGTGTGCTATACGGCGACTTGTATGTCGAAGGACGCGGCGACCCGACCTTCGGTTCGCGTTACGTAGGCAGCAAAGCGTTCCTGTACAAATGGGCTCGGCAACTACACGAGGCGGGTATAAAGCATATTACCGGCTCGGTGATAGCCGACGCTTCGTATTTTGACGGTGACGCACTGAACCCCGCATGGTTGTGGGAAGATGCAGGCAACTACTATGCACCCGGTATATTTGCACTGTCTTACCTCGACAATACAATGAACATTGTACTCAAGAGCGGTGCGGTAGGTAGTATAGCGGAAGTGCTTAACACTACGCCCAATATACCGGAAATAGAGTTTGAGAACCATATACGCTGCACCCATATATCCTATGACGGAGCATTTGTACACGGTGTACCATACAGCAACCGCAGGTACCTGGTGGGCAGTGTACCATCCAACCGGCAGACATTCGGCGTAATGGGAGACCTGCCCAACCCGCCATTGACCTTGGCACGTGATTTCACGACCATACTACGCTCCGCAGGAATAGCCGTGGACGGTGCGGCATCGTATATCAGCGAGGCTCCTGCAGACGGAGCAATGCGCAATGTACTGTTCATAAACGAGAGCGCAGACCTGGCTACTATCATCGAACACACCAACCACAAGTCGGACAATCTATACGCAGAGATGCTGTTCCGGACTTTGGGTGTGCGCTACGGTGTGCCCTGTACCATACATAATGCATCGGATTTCATTCGTGAGTACTGGCGCAATCGCGGTGTAAGCCTTCGGACAGCCAAGATATTGGATGGCTGTGGTTTGGCACCACAAGACGCCGTGTCTCCCGCACAGTTCGTACAGATACTGCGCTATATGTACGGTTCGCATGAGCGCGAAGCCTTTGTGGAGTCCCTTCCGCGCAGCGGAGAAAGCGGAACACTGCAGTCGTTTCTTGCGGGAACGGCATTGCACGGGTGCGTGCAGGCAAAGAGCGGCACCATAGGCGGTACCAAGAACTATGCGGGATATGTCTTTCTGCCTGACGGCAGAGTGTGGGTATTTGCCGTTATGGTAAACAGCGCCAATGCGAAACCGAGACAGATACAACGTGTGATAGAACAATACCTGTTGGATGTATATCAGGCAAACAAATAGTACCTCTACGCTGCTCCGCGAGCAATATACGGACGCACTGCCCGATATGTACACGATACGTACGGACTATCAGTCGGCAGGTCGCGGGCAAGCAGGCAACGGTTGGGAGAGTGAGGACGGGAAGAACCTGCTCTTCTCTACCCTGATGCGGTGCAATGTGGCAGCCGGTGAGCAGTTCAGGCTCACGATGATGGTGTCTGTGGCTATGGTGGAAGTGCTGTCGCACTACCTGCAGGCAGAGGCATTGCATATCAAATGGCCGAATGACATATACTACGGCGACAAGAAACTGTCGGGTATATTGGTGGAAAATACCCTGATGGGAGGTCGTGTAACCTACTCTATCGTCGGGGTGGGACTGAACGTAAACCAGCAGGAGTTCCACAGCAAAGCCCCGAACCCTGTCTCGATGCGGCTGATAACGGGCAAGGAATATGATGTAGAGATATTGCTGACAGAGTATTTGGAGGCACTACGGACACTGACAAGGTGTGCCCAAGACAGGCTGAAGGATATGTATATGACGCACCTGTATCGCCGTGAGGGATGGTTTCCATACGTGGAACGCGAGGTCAATATCACACCTACGGACATAGTATGTGCAGGGAAAGCAACTGATAATTCCGCCTTTTTGGCAGAGATAGAAGACGTAACCGATATGGGAGAGTTGGTGCTTCGTACAGAAAAGGGAGAAAGGAAGACCTATCATTTCAAGCAGATACGCTTTGTGATATGAGGTATAGCAAGCATAACAGGATATTATGGATAATCTGTGCCGCAGCAGGCATACTGCTGACGGGCTGTATTATGGTGTGCCCCGGTGAGCCTACATACGAGCCGCCCACTCCTGAAGATACCGTTCCCCCTACCCCACCCACACCACCCGTAGAGGATACGACACAGATAAACCCGTCGAAGCGCAACCTGACGTACCTCTTCGACCTTGATGCCGTGCCGGAAATCACCCTGTCCGTTACTGAAAAGGATTGGAATACGTACCTCAGCAATTTCGACAAGTGGGAACACAACGGACTATATGTGCCTGCCGCCTTTACGTTCAAGAAAGGCGACAAGGAGTTTCACCGCGACAGCGTGGGTCTTCGTCCCCGTGGCAACACCTCGCGCAGACGCCCTGAAGGTAATAACGGCGATGTGCACAGGGACGGAGCACAGTGGCATCACGCCCACTTCGGCATCCGCTTTACCGAGTATGAGACAGGGGAAAGGTTCTTCGGTTGTGACCGTATGATACTGAAATGGCACAAGGATGATGCCGCTTACTGCAGGGAGATATACTGCTATGACCTCTTTCACCGCTTCGGCGTGTGGAGTGCTCCCTATGCTTCCTATTGCAGGCTATCCGTGCATATAGAGGGCGACAGCCGCCCTGTGTATATGGGAGTATATGCCATGATAGAGAATCCCCGCAAGGGTTGGCTCAATGACCGTATGAAAGCGGGACATATTCCCGATACTGACGGCAATATGTGGAAAGCCTCATGGGGTGCCGACCTCAGCAATGCCGACAAGTCGCGTATGGGTATCTCGGACGACTATGGTCTGGTGAATCCCGTTTACGACCTGAAAACCAATAAGTCGCAACTTGCTACAGCCCAACAGGAATTGGCAGATTTTATCAACGGTATGACACCACTCCAATCCGGCAGTACGGAGTTGCAAGCGTGGTTGGAACAGCATGTGGATATAGACCTTTTCCTGCGGGCCTATGCCGTGAATGTGATGGTGGGTATGTGGGACGACTATTGGATAAACCAGAACAACTACTTGTTCTATTTTGACTCGAACCACCGCTTCTACTTTATTCCTTTTGACTACGACAACACATTGGGAACAAGCGGATTAGGCATCAATCCGGGCACGCAAGACATGCTGCATTGGGGCAGTCTGGGAGGCGACCGCATACTAATGCGCAAGGTGATGTCCATCTCCGCCTTTCAAGAACAATACAAGATCTACATACGGGAGTTGGCATCGTCGGACGAGTTGTTCGGCACACAAGGCAGCAAAGCACGTATCCGCAAGTGGCAAACCATGGTGCGCCCGTACGTGGACAACGATACAGGCGAGGATACACGTATCGAGGACAAGCCTGCATCATGGGGACAGCACGGGCAATACCGCCTGCTAAGCGGAGGTGTAGGTGACGGACAAAGCAGCGAGTCGAACTATTTTGATACTAAAATCAACTCAATATACTGGAAATAACCAAACAACAAATCTATATGAACACCATTATTATCACAGGCGGTGCCGGCTTTATCGGCAGCCATGTTGTTCGCCTTTTCGTGAACAAGTACCCTGAATACCGCATTATCAATGTGGACAAACTGACGTATGCAGGCAATCTTGCCAACCTGAAGGACATTGAAGACAAACCTAATTACCGGTTTGTGAAGGCGGATATATGCGACTTTGACACGATTTACGCCCTTATGCAAGAAGAGCACGTGACGGGTATCATCCACCTTGCCGCAGAGAGTCATGTGGACCGCTCTATCAAGGACCCCTTTACCTTTGCGCGTACAAACGTGCTGGGAACATTGTCAATGTTGCAAGCCGCCAAACTCTATTGGGAGTCATTGCCTGAGAAATACGAGGACAAACGTTTTTACCATATCTCTACCGACGAGGTATATGGCGCATTGGAACTGACTCACCCTGAGGGGCTCCCGTCGCCATTCACCACCACGGCATCGTCCAGCGAGAACCACTTCGCCTACGGGGAGAATTTCTTCGTAGAGACCACCAAGTACAACCCGCACAGCCCCTACTCGGCATCGAAGGCTTCGTCCGACCATTTCGTGCGTGCATTCCACGACACGTATGGTATGCCGACCATCGTAACCAACTGCTCGAACAACTACGGACCCTACCAGTTCCCCGAAAAACTGATTCCGCTGTTCATAAACAATATACGCCACCGCAAGCCGTTGCCCGTATATGGCAAGGGTGAGAATGTGCGCGACTGGCTGTATGTGGAAGACCATGCACGGGCAATAGACCTGATATTCCACAAGGGAAACATAGCGGACACATACAATATCGGCGGCTTCAACGAGTGGAAGAACATTGATATTATCAAAGTGGTTATCAACACAGTGGACCGTCTGCTCGGTCGCAAAGAGGGAGAAGACATTGACCTTATCACCTTTGTGACAGACCGTGCTGGACACGATATGCGGTACGCCATCGATTCCAGAAAGTTGCAGCGCGAACTGGGTTGGGAGCCGTCGCTGCAGTTTGAGGAAGGCATAGAGAAGACCGTGCGCTGGTATCTCGACAACCAAGAATGGATGGACAACATCACATCAGGCGAGTACGAGAAATACTACGAGTCGATGTACGCCAACCGATAGGCAAACAGGATTTATTTAAATAGTTAAAACTCGCTATATCGCGAAAACGATGGAGTTATGGGTCTGCTATCCTCTCGCTATCCTCTCGTAGGAGGTCCGCCTTGATTTCGGTGACGATACGACCAAGAAAGGACGGACATACGAAGATAAAACGAATATATAATGAATTTTTGTTAATATAATCAATAAGGAACAGATGAAACGCCTACGAAGTACAATACTGCTACTCCTGCTGGCATTGGCGGTTCACGCCGCGGGATACACGCCGCAGAGCGTCCCCAACCCCAAGCATGGAGACCGAAGCAACTACGTATGCAATCCCAATGCCATCATCTCAGAAGACGATGTACAGTACCTCAACCGCTGCGCCGCACAGTTGGAAGCGACCACGGGCGTGGAGTTGTGCGTGGTGGCGATTGATAACATCGGCGAGTATGACGCTTTTGACTTCACATACGAGTTGTTTCAGCGTTGGGGCATCGGCAAGGAGGGCAAGAATACAGGTGTACTGCTCATTCTGGTGCTTGACTCGCGTGACATACGGATTATGACGGGTGGCGGAATCGAAGGCGTACTCACCGATGCGGTATGCAACCGTATCATTCAGCGCGACATGATGCCCGTGCTGCGAAAAGGCGACTATTCGGGGGGATTGTGCGTGGGTGCACTGCGGATATACGAGGTATGTACCGATGGCGATGCGCCTGAAGAACTGCGCAATGCGTCGTCTGTGACGAACCGGTACGGGTATGCCAATGCAGACGAGGACGATGAGTTGGAGGGTCCGGTATTCTGGAGTTGCCTTGCTCTCTGTTTGGGTGTTCTGATACTGCTGGTATGGATCGTAAACCGTCCGAAGCGTTGTCCACAATGCGGCAAGCGTGAGTTGCGCAAGAAATCGTCCCGCGTGTTGCGGGCGGCAACGTACGCAAATGCGGGAGCGGGGGTATATACGTATTGCTGCAAGCACTGCGGATACAAGACCGAGAAGAACTTTGTGATTCCGAGGAAGACGCGCACTTATGTTGCAACAGGAGGCAGCATGGGCGGAAGAGGCTTCGGCGGCGGAGGTTTCGGAGGTGGAAGTTTCGGCGGAGGCAGTACCTTCGGCGGAGGTGCAGGGGGAAAGTTTTAACAATACGCAATGCGTAATGAGAATGTGAAACCAATTAAAAACTAACAGAATATGAAGAAAGCATTACCGTGGATTGTGGTACTTGGCGTACTGGCAATCATTGCTCTGTGGGGCGTAGGTCGCTATAATGCGATTGTGTCCGCAGAGGAGGAAGTAGAGACTGCATGGTCACAAGTGGAGAACCAGTATCAGCGTCGTAGCGACCTGATACCCAACCTTGTGGAAACGGTGAAGGGTTATGCCACCCACGAGAGCGAGACCTTGGAAGGCGTGATGACTGCACGTGCCCGCGCCACGCAAATGGTGATTGACCCCACCCATGCAACGGCAGAACAGATAGCCGCTTACCAGGCTGCACAAGGAGAACTGACGCAAGCATTGGGACGCCTGCTGGCTGTGGCAGAGAACTACCCGGACTTGAAGGCCAATGAGAATTTCATGGCTCTGCAGTCGCAATTGGAGGGTACAGAGAACCGTATTGCCGTGGCACGCAACAACTTCAACGAGACGGCTCGCGGCTACAACACCATGATTCGCCGCTTCCCGACCAACGTGATTGCGTCGATGTTCGGATTTGAGAAGAAACCTTACTTTGAGGCACAGAACGGTGCGGAGATGGCACCGCAAGTGAAGTTCTAACAGGAGATTTTGACGACGCGAGCCGCGTCGTCCCCCAAGAGATCCGCAACATTCCACAAGAAGTACTGCATCGTCCCCCATACCAAACAAAAAAGAGGTTGCCTATATTAGACAGCCTCTTTCTGTTGTGGACTTGGTATCAGCGTTTCACCCACGCCTGTATATCTTCGTACGAGGTGTAGTTCAGCAGTCTGCCATCCTCGATTTTAAGGTTCGGGTAGGTTTTGCGCAGGGCTTTGGTGCAGCCTGCTATGCCGCTGCCGCCCGAAGTGGCAAAGGGGATAATCGTCTTGCCCGTGAAATCGTACGCCTCAAGGAAAGTGTTGATGATGCGCGGTGCCACATACCACCATACGGGAAAACCGACATACACCACATCGTAGCCATCCAAGTTCTCTTTGGTCTTTTTGATAGCGGGACGCGCACTCTCATCGTTCATCTCAATCGTGCTGCGCGACTTCTTGTCGTTCCAATTGAGGTCGGCAGACGTGTACGGTTGCACGGGTGCAATCTCCAGCAACTCGCCGCCGGAGGCAAGCGCAATCTGCTCAGCAACGGCTTTGGTGGTGCCGGTAGCAGAGAAATAGGCAACCAACACTTTGTCGGCTGCGTTCATACTTGAAATAGCCATAATGGTCAGGATAGATAAAATTAAACGTTTCATATTTTTTGTTTATGAGTTTATGCGTTTATCAGTTTATGGGTGGTTTAATTAGTTGAATGGAGTCATATTAACCAATCCGACGGAACTCCGTGGGTGTTACCCCTGCATGCCGCTTGAAAAAGCGCACAAAGTGTTGCGAATGCTGAAAGCCCGTCTGCAGTGCTATCTGCTTGATAGTCATATCCGAATGTTGCAGTTGCCGCTTGGCGTATTCAAACAACCGCAGTGCGATATACTCCTATGCACTCTTGCCGGTCTCGGCTTTCACCATATCGCCAAAATAATTGGGCGAGAGATGTACACGGTCGGCAAAATACTTCACCGTCGGGATGCCGTCTGTTGCCGTTTTTCCCGAATTTATGTACTCATTCAGCAGTTCACTGAAACGCGACAGCGTGGTGATATTCATATCCTGCCGCGTCACAAACTGCCGCTCGTAGAAGCGCATGCAATAGTCAAGCAGCAACTCCAAGTTGGTGATTATCAGCCCGCGCGAATGTTTGTCTATCGGGTGCTGCAACTCCACTTCGATGATGTGCATACAGTTTTTCACCACCTGTACCTCGTCTTCCGACAGATGCAATGCCTCGTTGCTGGCATACGAGAAGAACGAATACTCTTTCAACCTCTTCTCCAATGGTGTGCCATGCAGGAAATCTGGGTGAAACAGCACACCCCGTGCATGCTTGGGAACACCGGGCACAGGGCGGCTCTCTATCACCTGACCGGGTGCCATGCTCACGATGGTCTCACAATCAAAGTCATACTGCGTCTGCCCATAGTTGATGATACACCCTTTGGTTTCCTTCAGAAACAGCGTGTAGAACCCATAGCAGTGCTTGCCGACGATACGTTGCGGCGCATCGTGAAACTCCACGTACGCCACCTGCGGGTGCATGGTCTTGAATCCGTTGATGTCGTTGTACTCGGTGATTGTTTCTATTTTGCGTACTTGTTCCATATCTGTATGTTTGTTTACGTTGCAAAATTACACATAATTCTTCTATCTCCCAAATACCGACAGCAAAAAGAGTAATGCAGGTACTGCAATCCGTAATCGAGTTAGCAAGGCAGAGGATTTCACAGGTACTCAGTGTGCTACCGCATACCTGCCTGACGCTTCACATCATCCAAAAGCCATGTATTCACCTACAACACAATCACTTATAAAAGAAAAGTGACGGAAAGTAACAGAAAGTGACGGAAAGTGACAAATAACGCCAAATCGCGACGGAAAGTGACAATAAGTGACAGAAACGCTCAACGGGTTTGGCAAATGTAGTATCTTTGCAACGTGATTCGAAGTGTCGAATCCGGTAGGCTGCATACGTAAGCAGCCCGTGTTCTTTGACGTACGAATACTGCCCGTGAGGGTGGTGGAGGGAGCAGTTGGCTCTCTCGTCGGAGGCAAAGGTGCCTCCGAGAAAAGTGGCATATTCAAGTGTTGCTATCGGGTGTCGTAAGTCGCATAGGATACTCTGACGACACGAGCCGCGTCGTCTCCCACCCCATAGTGTAGTCCGCAAACGCGAGATATTCCTAAAAAAAGAGACTGTCCACACTTGTTAGACAGTCTCGTGAAATGTCAGTTTCCGGTTGGTTTATTTCTTCTTGAAGAGTCCGATAAACGTCTCCCACAGACTCTTAGGCTTCTCCACTTCCTGAACATCACCTACCATGGGGACTAATTTGACATCCACAACATCTTCGTCCATCAGCGGGTTGTACGGACGGAAATTGGTGTACACCGCCGGCGTACCACAGATAGTGACATGGGTGATGATTTTGCCTGAATAGTCGAAATAGAACGTCTCATTCAGCAGGAAATCCGCATTGTACTTTTGCAACGCAGCAGCACGTGCCGTCTCCTTCAAATCCTCCTCTTTGACTACGGCATTGCCTGTGCCGAATTTCAGTTGTGCCCGAGGTGCAATGGGTGCGACATCGGCAGCAATGGTCTGATAGTTGACCACAGGACGCAAAGTGGGTTTGAGTGCCAACTGCTCACGCAGAGTAGTCTTGCGATAGTTAGCGTACTTGCCCGGGAATGCGGTGAGCGTGAAGGAAGTGATGTTGCCATCGTTGATAGAGATGGAGTATTGCTCCCCAAAAAGGACATCCACCTTCTCTTGTCGCAGCAGTTTCTCTTTTGCAAACTGCAGTGCGGAAGCCTCGTTCTGCCCTGCCAGTTCTGCGGGAGCGAGAGAAATAGACATCTTTGCACCGTACTCGACATCCGCCACAGTCATCGTATTGAATGCGACCATCTGCGGCTGAACCTGCTGCTTCTCAAGCAAAGAGTCGCAGAAAACGACATCGGCTTCGGTCATAGGGCGGAAGGAACTAATCTGAGCAGCATAGCCCGAAACGGAGATAGAGGTCATCTTGCCTTCGGGATTTCTCTCAATGAAGAAATGAGGAGCCAGCATAATATCTCCACTGACCGTAGCCAAGGCTTTGGCTACCACGGTTTGCTTGGCCAACCTTTCGTCCAATGACTCCAACTCCATTGCATCGGCTGTTGCCGTTACGCGAGTTGGCTGCACCTCCAAATTGGCTATTGAAGGAATAATACGGACACTCTGCGCCAAATCTACATAGGTTGATGTGGAACGTGTCATTCTGGTGCTGCCACCACAAGCAGTGAAGCAGAGGATTACGGAAGCCATTACCACACCAATCAGTAAGGTCTTTTTGCTTGCCACAGGGGCATAATAGAATAGATTTTTCATTGTTTTTATGGTTTTATTGTGATTATTTCTTGACAGGAGCCACCAAATGAAGTTGTGCAGAGATATAGATACCCTGCGGCACAAGAGCCGTGTTGCCCTTCAGCGGGTTGCGGTACTCCATCTTGATTTCCAACGGGATATGAGGAACTGCGGAAAACATTAGTCCCGCACCGCAATGTATGCCAACGAAGAAATTCTGTTCAGGTATCTTCGCTCCCTCCTTGCGGCTGATATCTTGCGAATTGGTATAATAGGAGCGGTTTATGGAACTCCACATCTTCGTCAAGTCCACTTCCATACCTCCATACAACTCCACAGCCAGCCACTTGGTGCACGGGATATAGAACTTGACCGCAGGCTTGTAGGCAAACCACATGGTCTTGCCTGTCGCCTCCACCCGCTCGTTAGGTTTCTTGCCACCACGCTCAAACTTATACGTATATCTCTTGGGATACCCCTCCAAAATGCCCGTACTGTTAATACCCATTTCAAAATTGAGCATCTGCATACCAAACCACTTGACACGCCATTCAAGGATTTCAAAATTGAGCATATTGCGTTTGAAGGTATAGTCCATTGCGGAGCCATCCATCGTCTGGCCTACTTGGAAATAGGTGGAATGTCCCACGCTGAGTATAGAGATGAGGTTTTGACCACTGTGTTTGTAGTAGCGCGTGAAGACGGTCTCTTTGCCCGTTGGGGTCGGTTGCCCGGTTTCCATTTCTGATGCCGGTTGTTCAGCGGGTTCCATATATGCTTCCGAAGTTGCCTCTTGATTGGCTTTGTTCTTGGCTTCCAGTAGTTTCAGTCTCTTCTCCTGTTGCTGTTGCAACTGCATGATAGAGTCAGCCTTTGCAGCCTGACGCCGTGCATCTTCACTGGCTTGGAGCGCAATCCTTTGGGCTTCCAAGATGGCATCCTTTATATCATCGGCATCATTAGATTGCGTGCTTTGGGTTGTTACGGCTGTCTTTCTCTCCGCTTCGAGGCGGGCAGCCTCTTCGGCAGCCTTACGCTCCGCTTCGAGACGGGCGGCTTCTTCAGCAGCCTTGCGCTCTGCTTCAAGGCGGGCAGCCTCTTCGGCAGCCTTGCGCTCTGCTTCAAGACGGGCGGCTTCTTCGGCAGCCTTGCGCTCTGCTTCGAGACGGGCAGCCTCTTCGGCAGCCTTGCGCTCTGCTTCAAGACGGGCAGCCTCTTCGGCAGCCTTGCGCTCTGCTTCAAGACGGGCGGCTTCTTCGG
>SAMEA104315439__coassemble_133_pt1 | contig 41843 bp, 37 predicted proteins | sample SAMEA104315439__metabat2_low_PE_016 | metagenome-assembled genome bin SAMEA104315439 (sample SAMEA104315439) | gut metagenome | biome: Monkey gut; feature: monkey-associated habitat; material: faeces | place: China | collected 2013 | reverse complement strand
CATATATGCCCAACCATGTGCAAAGGTAACACTTGTTTTTGATATACACAACACTCTTAGGGAAAAAGTGAAAGATATTGCAAAATAGTGCTGTTTTGTGGCGTTATCGGGAGTAGTGGGAAAGTTTGAACAGACGGCTACGCCGTATTAACACGAATTATCCATAAACACACTGCCCAAAGTTATATCGAACTCACGTTTGTTAAGGATGATGGGGCTAATAAGTCTAATAAGTCTAATAAGTCTGATAGGGCTAATGGGGCTAATAAGAGACGACGCGAGCCGCGTCGTCCCCCAAGTACATGCATTATGCTTCGCGTCCACTATGTGCATAACAAAATTGCGTTATATTATATTAACAATTCAAATTCTGCGCTCATGACATACTCTCGCTATCCACTCGCTATCCTCGGCTTATCCTCTCGTTGAAGGTAGGCATTTACAACTATTTATAATCGCGGTATAGACCAGTTATAATCGCCGCAGCCATTAAGAATTTGCGGGAGGGCTTGCGTTTACCACAAATTCTCACTAACTTTGCACAAAAATTCGGAAAAGTAATTAGCAGAAAGTTCCCTTTGTAAGCATATGAATTTTACACACCTACACGTACACTCGCAGTATTCGGTGCTCGACGGAATGAGCAAAGTGCCTGATATTGTGGATAAATGTCTGAGAACCGGCATGGGGGCTGTGGCACTGACCGACCACGGTAACATGTACGGCATCAAGGAGTTCCTCGACTACTGCAAGAAGGTAAACGGCAAGAACCAAGAGGCATGGGACGCCAAACAGGAGGAACTGGCGCAAGCCGCATCGGAGAAAGGCGAGCCCTACGAAAAACAGCCGTTTGTGCCCTTCAGGCCGATTGTGGGGTGCGAGGCCTATTGTGCGCGGCGAGGGCGGCACTCGATGACCGACGAGAAAGCCGTAAACGGCGAGGGACGGCAGTATATCATCGACCGCTCGGGGTGGCACCTGATACTGCTTGCCAAGAACATGACGGGCTATCACAACCTGTGCAAGATTGTGAGCGCGGGATTCATGTCCGATGCTTTCAACTACACGAGCCGTATTGACAAAGACCTGCTGCAGGAGTTTCACGAGGGTATCATCTGCTCGTCGGCGTGCCTGGGCGGCGAGTTGCCCCAGAAGATTATGGCAGGCGACATCGCGGGGGCGGAGGAGACGATTGAGTGGTTCAAATCGGTGTTCGGCGAGGACTACTATATTGAGTTGCAACGCCATCAGACCGACAAACCGGGCGGCGACCAGGAGGTGTATCAGCGGCAGAAAGAGGTGAACCCCGTGCTGATAGACTTGGCACACAAACATGGTGTGAAGATAATCTGCACCAACGACTCGCATTTTGTGGAGGAAGAGAACGCCGAGGCGCACGACCGGCTTATCTGCCTCAGCACGAACCACTATGTGGACGATGTGAACCGCATGCACTACACCAAACAGGAGTGGCTCAAAACACCCGAGGAGATGTATGCCATATTCTCTGACATTCCGGAGGCATTGGCGAACACGCAGGAGATAGTGGACAAGGTGGAGATATACGACATCGACCACGGACCGATTATGCCGCTGTTCGACATCCCCAAAGACTTCGGCACGGAGGACGAGATACGTCAGAAATATACCGAGCAGGACCTGTGGCAGGAGTTTATGGCCGACGAACACGGGCAGAATCCGCTCAGCGAGAAGGACGCGCAGAAGCGTTTCAAGAACCTCGGCGGGTACGACCGTATGTACCGTATCAAGTTTGAGGCGGAGTACCTGAGTTTCCTCACATGGAACGGTGCAAAGAAGCGTTACCCCGAATTGGAGCCGTTCTTAGAAAACACGAAAGGGCTGGATTATCACTACTGGGACGCGGCGGATTTGGACGAGCGGCAGCGCGAGGTGGTAAACCGAATCCTCTTCGAGTTGCACGTAATGAAGACGATGGGCTTTCCCGGTTACTTCCTTATCGTGATGGATTTTATCCGCGGTGCGCGTGAAGAATTGGGCGTGAGCGTGGGTCCTGGGCGTGGTTCAGCTGCCGGTTCCGTAGTAGCCTACTGTCTGCATATCACCGATCTCGACCCGTTGAAATATGACCTCCTGTTTGAGCGTTTCCTCAATCCCGACCGTATCTCGCTGCCCGATATCGATACCGACTTCGACGATGCGGGGCGCGGCAAGGTGCTCGACTGGGTGAGCCGCAAATACGGCGAAACGCACGTGGCGCATATCATCACCTACGGCAAGATGGCGACCAAATCGGCTATCTCCGACGTGGGGCGCGTGCAGCGCGTGCCTTTGGCAAAAGTGAACGAACTGAAATCGTATATCCCCGACCGCGGTTTCCCCGACAACATCAAGGACGAAAAGGGCAAGTCGCCGAAGGTGAACCTGAAGAACTGCTACAAGTATGTGGACGAATTGAAGCGCGAGTACGAGCAGGGCGAACCCGAGATACGGAGCATGCTCAACTATGCGCTGCAACTTGAGGACACCATCCGGCAAGTGGGTATCCACGCCTGCGGTGTGATTATCGGCGCGGACGACCTGACGAAGTTCGCCCCGCTGTCGAGCGTAGAGGACAAGGACACCAAACGCCGTGTGCTGGTCACGGAATACGACGGACACGTGATAGAGAGCGTGGGACTGATCAAGATGGATTTTCTCGGGCTTATCACGCTTACTATCATTAAGGAGTGCCTCAAAAACATCAAGAAAGCGCGCGGCATCGATGTGGATATCGACCATATTCCTATTGACGATGCCGAGACTTACAAACTGTTTCAAGAGGGACGCACGATAGGCGTGTTTCAGTTTGAGTCGCCGGGCATGCGCAAGTACATGAAGGAACTCAAACCGACCGTCATAGGCGACATCATCGCCATGAACGCCCTCTACCGCCCGGGACCTATGGACTACATCCCGCAGTTTATCCGCCGCAAGCAGGGACTCGAACCCGTGACGTACGACATCCCCATTATGGAGAAGTACCTCAAGGACACCTACGGCGTTACGGTCTATCAGGAGCAGGTGATGCTCCTCTCGCGACTGCTGGCGAACTTCACCCGCGGCGAGAGCGACAAACTGCGTAAGGCGATGGGTAAGAAGCAGATGGCTATCCTGCAGGAACTGAAGGGCAAGTTTATGGCGGGCGGCAAAGCCAACGGACACGACGAGACGGTACTCGACAAAATCTGGAAAGACTGGGAGAAGTTCGCCTCATACGCTTTCAACAAGTCGCACGCCGCCTGCTATTCGTGGGTGGCATACCAGACCGCTTACCTCAAAGCGCACTACCCTGCCGAGTTTATGGCTGCCAACCTGACTGTCTCGAAAGACGACATCAAGGAGGTGACAAAGTTTATGGACGAGTGCAAGGCGATGAAGATACAGGTGCTCGAACCCGATGTGAACGAGTCGGAACTGACTTTCACCGTCAACAGCAAAGGCGACATCCGTTTCGGCTTGGGTGGCATCAAAGGTGTGGGCGAAGGTGCCGTGGAGGCGATTATCAACGAGCGCAACAAGAACGGCAAATACAAGGACATCTTTGATTTTCTGGAGCGCGTCAGTCTCTCTGCCTGCAACCGAAAGACCATGGAGAGTCTGGCATTGGCGGGGGCGTTTGATTGCTTTGACGGCACGTACCGTGAGCAGTTCTTCGGTATGAACAGCAAAGGCGAAGTGGTGTTGGAATCGCTGATGCGCTACGGCAATATGTATCAGCAAGACAGACAACAACAGCAAAACTCGCTCTTTGGCGACATGGGAAGCGAGTTCGGCGTGGATATCCAGCGCCCCGAGATGCCGCAGGTACCGCGTTGGAGCACGATAGAAAGGCTGAACAAAGAGAAGACCCTGATAGGCATCTTCCTCTCCGCCCACCCGTTGGACGAATGGGAATTTGAGGTAACGGATATCTGCAATGTCACTGCAGCCGAACTCACACGTTTCGAAGGTTGGCGCACACCCGAGGCACGCAACGCGGCTATGGCAGCCATGGCAAACAGCAACGAGGAAGAAGCCGAGGGCGAGGAAGCGGTAAACCCTGTAGAATGGATACGCCAGCACGAAGACCAACCTATGCTTTTCGGCGGTATCGTAGTGTCAGCGGAAACCCGCACCTCGCAGAAAGGCAACCCTTACGGACGCTATACCATCGAGGACTACACGGGCAGCCACGAGTTTGTGCTCTTCGGCAGTGCCTATCAGCAGGGCGACCCTATCCTCAAGCCCAATGTCTATGCCTTCCTTACCTGCACCATTCAGCAGCGGGGCAAAGGGCAACGGTGGTTCCAACACAAGGAGGCGGATAAGGCGGAGTATGAGTTCGCCGTACAGCAGGTAGACGTGATGGACGCTGCCCAAAAGCGGCTCAAGCAAATCACATTCAACATCCCCATCGAGAAGATACAATCTGATTTTGTGGACGACCTCGCTACCTATTGCGAATCGCACGAGGGCACTACACCCCTCCGCCTACAGGTGCACGACGGCACACGGCAGAACATCGTATCATTCAACGCGCACCCCATCCGCATGGATAAGGAGTTCTACCATTGGCTGAAGATGCAGGAGATGGACGAGGTAATGACACACGCAACGGAGTAACCCCTACGAGGGGTTATTTCCGTTTCGGGTTGCGGGGGAACCAGCCCTTTTCGACACGTTTCTTCTGCTCGAAGAGTTCCAGTATAGACCAGAAACAGGAGAATGCAAAGACCCCAAGAATAGCAGAGCCATAGATATTCTCTGTGAACATGGAGCCTATGACAGCCCCAATGCCCACCAAAGCAAACGCCCACCAACAGCGTGTGCCGATATAATATTCCGCCTTAACCACTATGGGGTGAAACATACCGATACATACAAAAGTGGCCAAGCCTAACAATATACCTTCAAAATTCATAGATACACATTTTACGTGGCAAAGTTAGATAAAATCCATGGATTACACAACATCGCCATTTCAAATACCTAAAATAAGCATCTCCTCAAGAGAAATAAAAAAGACACATTTGTGAGATTGGCAGTTTTGTTGTAATTTTGCAGCGTGTCGGTATAGAAATAATATGGAAAAAGGTGCGGGTATGTGCATAAAGGATATAACAATGTTCCATTTTTCCGTAAGCCACTGCCACTCCGTGTCAGTGGCAAAGAATTTGTTGGTACAAGGCGGCTATGCGGGAAATATAAACACCGCAAAAACAAAGATATAGAAATTAAGGATAAAAAGATATGAAAAAGAATTTGACAAGCAAGTTGGCAGTGCTGGCGACAGTGCTGATGGGATTGGCAGCGTGCCAAGACACGGCAGAAGTACGTGACGTGAAAGGTGGCTATAGGTACAAGACCACAGGGCAAGTGACACTGCAAGAGAACTTCAAAGGTGCCACTTTGGCAGACACCATTCCCGTGAAACTGACCAATGAGAGCGGACAACTCGAGGTTGTCAGTCTGTACAACGAGGACAGCCTGCTCATCACCTTCGACCAACTCAACGGCGATGTATGCTACACCCGCGGCACCACCGACGGCAAGACCGTTCACTTTGCACCCTATACCCGCACACTGGAAATCCCGTTCGAGACAACCAAGTATGACACCATCAAGATTGGGGTCAAGCCGTTTGAGTACGACACCATCATATCTATCCCCGCACGCGAGACAGAGATATTCAATATCACAGTGAGCGGCAGCGCGCAGGTATATGAGAACAATCTGATTTTCAACCTGAAGTATAGCGGGAAGTCGCAGACTTCGGAGCGCACATTACTTAGAAGTAGTGTACGAATGCAAGCCAAGAAGAACTGATTTTTGTTTTTTGCTTGTATCTGCTTGACTTTTACTCAGTCACAATGCCCGCATTGCTCCTTCGTGCAAGCCAAGCATCTACTAAACAAAAATTCAAAAATCACAGATAGTACATTTCTAAAGCAATCATGGAAATGAAACGAACGATATTGGCGCTATGTGCGGCGATGAGCGCGTGGGTGGCGGGAGCACAGGTGCTGCCCGAACTGACGCTGACCGACTGCCGGCAGATGGCAATACAGAACGGTGCCTCGAGCAAGATTAGTGCAGAGGCACAGGCTGCTGCCGACCTCAACAAACAGGCGGCATTGGCTGCGATGTTCCCCAAGGTGAGTGCGAACGCCGCTTACACTTGGAACTCGAAGAATGCGACATTGCTTGCCAATCAGATGGACTTCGGTTTCGGTACCGCCATCGTAGGCAAAGACGGTTCGTCGTCCTTCGAGTGGGCAGAGAGTTCGAGTCTGAACCAGTTGGCACAGAAGACCTACAACGACCCCACGCTGTACAATCAGGTGACGGGTTTCCAAAACGAAGCCGGACAGATGATGGCGGATGCGTATCAGCAATTGTACAACGCGCTGAACCTCGACATGACGCACGTGGTTGTGGGGCAAGTGGGTATCACGCAGCCGATATACGTGGGCGGTCGCTTGCGCGAACTCTACAACATCGCCAAGGCTACCGAGCAGATGGCGGTGCTACAGGGTGACAGCAAGCGCGACGACATCATCGTATCGGTGGACGAAGCCTATTGGCGGGTAGTCGCCGTGGAGAGCAAGAAAACGTTAGCCACTCAGTACTATGACCTGCTGGTGAAATTAGAGGGTGATGTAAACGAACTCGTGACAGAGGGAATGGCTACGCAAAGCGATCTCCTGAAGGTCAAAGCCAAACGAGGAGAGGCCGAGGTGAAGAAGATGCAGGCAGAGAACGGGTTGGTGCTCTCGAAGATGGCACTTTGCCAGATATGCGGGTTGCCTTTGGACACGGATATCCATCTGGACAGCACGGGGATAGGCGACATCAACCTGCACGACAGCATCGGTGACGTAGAGTCAATCATCAACGGTCGTGCGGAAATGCAACTGTTGGAGCAGGCAGAGAAGATTGCCAAGTCCAACACCCGTATCATGGCGGCAGGGTTGCAGCCGAACATCGTGGCGTCGGCGAACTACATATACACCAACCCGAATGTGGATAACGGATTCAGCAACGACTGGAAAGGCAAAGGGTTCTTCTCGGCAGGCGTGGTGGTGAACATCCCCATCGTGCACGCCGACGACATCCTGCGCGTGAAAGCCGCCAAGCATGAGGCGGCGCTGGTGAGTCTCAAGAAAGAGGAGGCACGCGAGATGCTGAACCTGCAGATAACGCAGGCGCATCAGAAAGTCTTAGAAGCCAACCAGAAAGTGGCAATGACCGAGATGGGTGTGAAGAACGCCGAGGAAGTGCTGCACTTCGCCACGGAAGCCTTTGAGGCAGGCATGGCAACCGCCTCGGAGGTGCTTCAGGCACAGACCGCGTGGCTGTCGGCATCCAGTGACCATATCGACGCCAATGTGGAAGCCAAGGTGTGCGAGACGTATTTCCAGAAATACACGGACACATTAAGGTACTAACAGACTCCCCCTGCCCCCTCAGAGAGGGGGTACAGGCTCCGTTAAAGGGTGGCTTTGAATCCATTAAAGACCATTAAAGGAACATTAAAAGTAAGGGAACATATAATTAACCGTGTAATTAACCATTAATTTTTGCAAAATAGGATATGGGCAAAATATGGGTGGTCGGTGAGTAAAATATGGGGTGGTTGTAGGATGTTTATGTGATGTTTATGGGTAGCGTATCCCTTGCTCATCCCTTGCGTATCCCTTGCTGAAAAGTGTACGCTTGACAGAGGAAAAAAACGATGGTTTGCCGAGAGGTTACCGAGACCTTACCGAGAGGATATGGAGTGGATACGGGGTTAAAAAAGAATAATAACAAACTTTTGATATATTAAAAAGAGATGTCAGTAAGTAAAGAAAAGAAAGGCAGTCTGCTGTTAGGTTTGGTGGCAATGCTTGCCGTAGTAGTGATTGTGGCAGTGGTCGGCGTGCTTGCCATACAGCCCGAAGAGGTGCTGATAACGGGCGAAGCCGAGGCCTCGGAATACCGTGTGTCGGGCAAAGTGCCAGGGCGCATCGAGATGTTCCTCGTGGAAGAGGGCGACAAGGTGAAGAAAGGCGACACTGTCGTTATCATCTACAGCCCCGAAGTGGAGGCGAAAATGGCACAGGCACAGGCTGCGCGCGCGGCTGCCGAGGCTATCAATGAGAAGGCACAGAACGGTGCCCAGCACGAGCAGATAGTGGGTGCCTACGAGTTGTGGCAGAAAGCCAAAGCCGGCGAGGAGATATACCGCAAGAGTTACGAGCGCGTACAGCGGTTGTACGAGAAAGGGGTCGTCTCTGAGCAGAAACGCGACGAGGTGCATGCCCAGTACAAAGCCGCAACGGCAACGGTGAAAGCCGCCAAGAGTCAGTACGATATGGCGATGGCGGGTGCGCGCTCGGAGGACAAGGCTGCCGCTGCTGCGCAGTTGGCACGTGTGGACGGTATCATCCAGGAGGTGGAGGCTGCGCGTGCGGAACGCTACCTGGTGTCGCCCGTGGACGGTGAGGTGTCGGAACGCTTCCCGAAGGTGGGCGAGTTGGTAGGGCAGGGCAGCCCCGTGATGGCGATAGTCGATTTGAACGACGTGTGGTTCACCTTTGCTGTGCGCGAGGACATGCTGGCTGACATCACGCCCGGGACCCACCTGAAAGTGCGTATCCCTGCCCTCGGCGACGAGCATTACACCGTGGAGGTTACGTATATCAAGGCGATGGGCAGTTACGCGACATGGCGCAGCACCCGCTCCAACGGCGAGTACGATGTGCGGACCTTCGACGTGAAGGCGCGTCCGCTGCACCCGATAGACAACCTTCGTCCCGGAATGACCGCAATCGTAGTGCGATAGATGTCGGTACTGAGAGCAATAGGGCGGGTGGCGAAACGCGAACTGGGCAGGATGTTCGTGCGACCGCTGTACATCTTTGCGTCGGTGGGGGTGATGGTGCTGAGCACCTTCTTCTTCATCAGCATTATGAAGTACGGCACGCCGGAGAATATCCCCGTGGCGGTGGTGGACCAAGACCATTCGTCGATTTCGCGACGCCTGTGCCACGAGATGCAGGCTACGTCGGCGGTGAATATCACGTTGGTAACCAGCGAGTTCGCTGAAGCCAGACGTGCCATGCAGCGGGGTGAGATATACGGCATCCTGCTGATTCCAGAGGATTTCTATGCGGACTTGGCGGCGTTCCGTCGCCCGCAGATGGAGTTCTACGTGAACAATGCGTACACGGTGGGGGCGAGCACGGCATACAAACAGTTGCTGACCATGTGCAACCTCACGTCGGGTGCGTTCCAACGGGAGGTGCTGCGCAAGAAAGGGCTGCCCGACGACCTGATAATGAAGCGCATACAGCCGATAACCATCGAGGCGCACATGGTGGCGAACCCGTGGAGCAACTATGCTATCTACTTGGTTTCCACTATCTTGCCGGGCATTCTGGCACTGGTGGTGCTGATGCTGACCATCTTTGCTATCGGCTACGAACTGAAATGCCGTACGTGCCACGAGTGGCTGCGCGCCGCCGAGGGCAACTACACGGTGGCGATGATAGGCAAGTTAATCCCCTATACGGTGCTGTTTCTGGTGCTCGGGATAGGGTGCGAGGTGATATTGTTCAAGTTCATGCACTTCCCCGTCAACGGTTCGCTGACGCGGCTGATGCTGTCAATGGTGCTGTTTGTGATTGCCGAGGAGGCGATGGGCATCTGTATCATCGGGGCGTTGCCGACGCTGCGCGACGCGGTGTCGATAGGTGCGCTGTACGGCATGCTGGGGTTCTCGCTGTCGGGATTCACGTACCCCGTGATGAACATGTTGCCCGTGATTCAGGCGTGGTCGAACCTCGTGCCGCTGAGGCATTACTATCTGATTTACGTGAACGAGGCACTGATGGCGGCACCTGTGGCGAACTCCATACCGCATTGTCTGGCGTTGTGCTGCTTCCTGGTGATGCCGCTGATTGTGTCGCCGCGGTTGCATAACGCGATGATTTACCAAAACTATCCGTTGAAATGAGTAAAGTGAGCCGTTTTCTATATCATCAGTGGCTGAAAGTCAAGGAGTTGGACTGGGTCTTCTCCTATGAGTTCAAGCGTATTTTTCACGACCCGGGTGTGCTGGTTATCTTCATTCTGGCGACGGTGGCATACCCGATTCTGTATAATTGTATCTATTGGAAGGACACGATTGAGAACGTTCCCGTGGCGGTGGTGGACCTCAGCAACTCGCCCGAAAGCCGTGATTTCCTGCACAAATGGGGCGCGTGTCCCGATGTGAAGTTGGAGTATTTCTGCACGTCCATGCAGGAGGCGGAACGGCTGATGCGCGACCAGAAGGTGCATGGCATCATCTATTTCCCGTCGGACTACGCGGTGGCAATCAATTCGGGCTTGGAGCAGGCGCATATCTCGCTGTACTGCGACATGTCGTCGTTCCTCTATATGAAGGCGGTGTACCTGAGTTGCAACCAGGTGATGCTGGAGAGCATGCGCAACATTCAGATTGACCGCTACGAGGCGATGGGCTACGACAACGAATTCGCGTGGTCCTTGGTGCAGGACGCGCCCTATACGGAGACGGCATTGTTCTGTCCTACAGGAGGTTACGCGTCATTCCTCATACCTGCTGTGCTGATGCTTATCCTCCATCAGACGCTGCTGTTCGGCATCTGTATGCTGGGCGGTACGGCGCGCGAGGAGAACAACGAGTTGTACATTCTCCCTGGCAGACGGCGCAGCGTGAGTGTATTCCGTATTATTCTCGGACGCTCGGCAGCCTACTTCGTGCTGTATATGGCACTTGGAGCACTCAACCTGATACTCGTTCCGCGGCTCTTCGGGCTGCCGCATGTGGGCGACCCCATGGATGTGTTGCGGTTTATGGTGCCGTATCTGCTGGCGGTCATCTACTTCTCCATGTGTGTCAGCGTCTTCACGCGCAACCGCGAGACGGGGCTGGTCATGCTGATTTCCTCCACACTGATATTCCTCTTCATAGCAGGCGTGTCGTGGCCGCAACAGATGCTGCCAAAGGCTTGGCTGTATTTGAGTTACGCTTTCCCGTACACGTGGGGCGTGCATGGCTACCTGCACATCAACTCCATGGGCGCCACCCTCGCCGGCACCTCGCGCGAGTACTATGCCCTGTGGATATTGGCGGCGGTGTATTTCGTGACGGCATGTGTGCTGCTGTGGGTGCTCGGGCGCCGCGAGTTGAGGAGGCAACAGAAAGCAGACACGACCTCCCCCACCCCGTCACCTACCGGCAATATCGAACCTGTCGGACCGAGTTACGATTAATCCTCCTACCCTGTTATTTTTACTTTTTTTATCACAGTCACTCGCCCGTCACACCTCTCTTCTTTCATCGAAACCGGACAAGGCTTTCAACGAGAGGATAGCGAGAGGATAGCGAGAGGATAACACACAGATAAACGCCAAAAAGAAGGCTGCTTGACAAATACAAGCAGCCTCTTTTTATACAAATATATATTAATGAATATAGTATCCGCACACCTATCTGCGTGTGCTGCCGCCCGAGCGGGAGGAGGAACCTCCGCCACCGGAGCGGGGGCCTCCTGAATAGGAGCCGCCCGAAGAGCGCATTGTGCTGCCCGAAGACGAGGAACGCATGGTGCTTCCCGACGAGCGGGACGGGCTGCTGTAGGAGCCTGCACTGCTGCTGTTATAGGAACGCGACGAGCCACTATTGTACGAGCGTGAGGGCGTTGCCGAGGTGCTACTTGACGAGCGTGAGGGCGTGCTCTGGTACGAGGAGCGGGTGGTCGTAGCAGAGGATGTGCGTGTAGCCGAAGTGCTTGATGATGAGCGCGTCGGAGCGGCTACGCTGCTACGGGTGGTCGTGGTGCTTGCCGTGCGCGAAGCAGTGGTTGCGGCAGTACGCGAAGGCGTGGAAGCCGTGCGCGTGGTGACCGAAGCATTGCTGTTGCTGCGCGAAGATGTAGCGGCTGCATTGCGGGTGGAAGCAGCAGTGCTGCGAGTGGCAGCGGTGCTGCTGGTGCGGATATTGCTGCTGCCGAAGGAGCGCGAAGCGGCACCTTGTGCGGATGCACTACGGGTGGTTGCGCCTGCCACGGCGTTGCGGGAAGATGTGCCCTGTCCCACGGCTGCACGGGTAGCGGCACGGCGGTCAGCCTCGAAAGCGCGGGCGTTGGTAGCCCCGCGTGTGGCATTGCGCGTGGAGAACGAGCGTTCCGGGTGGCGTGCAGCATAGTCTGAGCGGCGAACCGGCTCATACATAGGGTGATAATGGTCGTGCGGGTGGTGCCCCGTGCGATAGGAACAGATGGGGTGCCAGTGGTGATGCCAATAGCAGTGGTCCCAATATATATAAGGTGCCACGCAGTAGTAGGGGTGCCACCAGCCGGGCCAGTAGTCCCAGTAGTAGGGCGAGTACCAGCACACCCAGTCGGGACCCCAGAACCAATCGTAGATATAAGGGCGATAGACATATACGGGCTCGATGATGTAGTTGGTGCCATAGATGTACTCATCGCCGATAACCTGCACCGTAACGCTCTGTGTCTCAGGGTCTTTCTCTACATAGATAGATGCCACGTCCTGATAGACGTCCTTTGCCAGCACCGCCTGAATGACCACGAGGTGGCGGCTGCCGTCGGCGGTCTCGATGACACGCAGGTAGTCCACCTGCCCGTCGCCGTTGAGGTCAAGGTTGGAGAACGCCGAGTCGGGGTTGTTGAGCATCTGCTCAAACTGTTCGAGGTCTTTGGCCTGCCCGAACAGCGTAGCCACCGTCTTCAAGTCGAGGTTTTCTGATATATCCGTGGAAGTAGCGGTGACCGTGACGGTCTCGTCGGCGCGCCCCAAAAGGGTAGAGAGCAAAAGTCCGACAGAAAGAAGGAACATTCTGGTTTTCATACTCATACAAGTTTTAAGTTGTGATGCATTTTCTCCTTTTTGGTCCGCATATAGCGGAGGTTATAGGGATTCGGAGCAATCTCTATTGGTATATTCTCTACAATTTCTATGCCATAACTCTCGAGACCGACACGTTTGACAGGGTTGTTTGTCAGCAAACGGAGTCTTTTAGCACCCATTTGTCGGAGGATTTGCGCGCCTACTCCGTAGTCGCGTTCGTCGGGTTGGAAGCCGAGATGTATGTTGGCATCGACGGTGTCGTCGCCCTGCTCCTGCAGTTTGTAGGCGCGGATTTTGTTCATGAGCCCGATGCCGCGCCCCTCCTGGTTCATATAGACGAGGATACCCTTTCCCTCCTGCTCAATCATCTGCATGGCGCGGTGCAGTTGTTCGCCGCACTCGCAACGCTTCGAGCCGAAGATGTCGCCGGTCATGCATGACGAGTGGACACGGCAGAGGACGGGCTCGTCGGGCTCCCATGTGCCCTTGACGAGGACGATATGCTCCAGTCCCGTGCTGAGTTGGCGGAAGGGTGTGAGCATAAATTCGCCGTATTCGGTGGGTAGGAAGACCGTCTCACCGCGCTCCACGAGCACACTCTCGGGCGCATGGTTGTCGGGTGTGGCAGCCGTGAGCCCTGCCATGCTGAGACGGTAGGCGATAAGGTCCTTGATGCTGATAAGACTGAGTCCGTACTGCTCGGCGACTTTCTCCAGTTGCGGCAAGCGTGCCATAGTGCCGTCCTCGTTCATTATCTCTATGAGTGCGGCAGCGGGTTGCAGCCCTGCCAAGCGTGCCAAGTCAACAGCGGCTTCGGTGTGTCCGGCGCGTTGCAGTACTCCGCGTTCGCGTGCATAGAGGGGATTGATGTGTCCCGGGCGACCAAACGTGGAGGGCGTGGACTTCGGGTCGGCGAGAGCGAGTATGGTCGCTGCGCGGTCTGCCGTGCTGACGCCGGTGGTGCAACCCTCCAACTTATCGACGGTGACGGTGAACGGGGTGCCGAGCATCGAGGTGTTGTTCGCTACCTGGTGGGTGAGGTCGAGTTCGGCACAACGCTTCTCGGTGAGGGGTGCGCAGAGGACTCCCCGCCCGTGTTGGAGCATGAAGTTGACTTTTTCGGGGGTTATCTTCTCGGCTGCGATGATGAAGTCGCCCTCGTTCTCGCGGTCTTCATCGTCCACAACAATCACAAATTTGCCCTCGCGTATGTCGCGAATCGCTTGTTCAATCGTATCCATATCAGTTTGATATTTAGTTTCAGTTTGTCCCATATCTTGAGCCATACCTCGGGGTTGAACAGACCGGAGTCGGTTGCGGCTTTGTAGGTGAGGAAAATGCCGATGGGCAACAGCACAAACGAACTGAGCCACATGCCCGTCCAGCACGGCCAGAGGGCTTCGCGCGCCATCTTGTAGCCCGTGTTGTCGATAATGTAGTAGATGATAAACATCACCACCGAGATAACCACCGGCGCACCCAGTCCGCCTTTGCGGGTGATGGCACCGAGGGGGGCTCCGATAAAGAAGAAGATGAGGCAGGCGAATGCCAGCGTGAATTTGCGGTGCAGTTCTATCTCGTGCTTGCGCATATAACGCTGATAATCATCCAGCATCAGGGCATTGTAGTCTATCTGGTCGCGCTGCGCCTTGGCTTTCTCGAGGGCAGTGGAGAGGGCGCGGCAACGCTCGTCAATACTGAAATGGGCATAGAGCGAATCCACATCGTACACACGCTCCGCGGTCTGTGCAACGGGTGCGGCATCAATCTGCCTGTTGGACTTGCGTTCCCGCCCGAAATAGCGCGTCTCGACCATACTCTTGCTCTGTTCCTGACTGCGGCTGTGTGCCAGAACTCGCACAGAATCAATGGAATGTACCAACTGCCGCACATCCTTGGAGACATGCTGGTCTGCGAGAATATCCTCGTTGTAGCGGTTAAACTCTGTGTCGAAATCAATAAGCAGTTGCTTCTGCGAAAAGGACTCTCGACGATACGGCACGCTCTGTTCCGACCGTGTGGCGCGTTGCTGCTGACGGTCGAGGTTCTCAAAAGACTCGCCACTATACAGACGCAAAAGCAGATACTTCTTGTCGTCGGTAAAGAATATCTTGCCTGAGTCGGCAACCATCACGGTGGCGTTTTGGAACCCGTCCGAGTAGTCATAAATCATTAGGTCATAGAGCATTCCGGTGCGCGGCTCCTTGTGCCGGACATAGATATTGTAGCCGTCAATGCCGTCGTAGAACTCGCCCTGCGGGATGTCTAATTCGGGCGACTTCTGCCTGAGCGAGAAGATGAGCGTCCAAAGTTTGACCTGCGTGACCGGCAGGATGTTGTTGGAGAAATAGAACGCTCCCACACAGACAAATGCAATGCAAACCGTCAGCGGACGCATGATGCGGAACAGGCTGATGCCCGCCGCCTTCATGGCAGTGAGTTCGAACTTCTCCCCCAAGTTCCCGAACGAAATCAGCGATGCCAGCAATATAGCCAGCGGCAACGCCAACGGTACCACCGATGCCACGGCATAGACGAAGAACTCGGCTAACACGCTGACTTCCACCCCCTTTCCGACCAAATCATTGACGTGCATCCACACAAACTGCATCAGCAGAATGAAGATGCAAATCATAAACGTCGCCAAGAACAGCCCGAGGAAGTTCTTGATAAGGTACAGGTCTATTTTCTTGATAATCCGCACGCGCTCCGAGGCTCACCCTTTCAGGTTGTCCGACACGAAATTCAGCGGCAGCAGGTCCGATGCGCTATGGAAGATATGGCACTCCCGCTCGCCGTAGAGAATCACCTCCATCGGCTGTCCGAAGCGGTGTTCCGTCTCCAGCATCACCTGCCGGCAAGCGCCGCACGGGCTGGCGGTATCTTGCGTGAAGTGCCCCTCGGTGAAGCACGCAATAGCCAATGCCACAACGGGTGTCTTGGGGTGGTTGGCATTGGCGGCAAACAGCGTCGTACGCTCCGCGCACAGCCCGCTCGGGTATGCGGCATTCTCTTGATTGGTACCTGTAACTATCTGTCCGTCAGCCAGTAATGCCGCCGCCCCTACATGGAAATGCGAGTACGGAGCGTATGCATCTTGTGTCTTCTGCTTGGCAATCTCCACTAATTGGCGTTGCTGCTCGTTGAGTTCAATCTCCTGACATACGGTCAGTTTGGTCTGCAATGTAACCTCTCTCATGGTCGTTTCTTTTTACGGGTTTGCGCCCATTTAGCCCGCAAAGGTACGAAAAATCGGCGAATAATGCAATATGCACCTGCATAATGCACAATAAATGCGCCATTGATGTCCCTCGCCGTTGTGCGTGTGCGGAAAAAAGCGTACCTTTGTAGCCGCTGTTGATAGACCGCACGTGTTTCGCAAAGAACTCACATACTATTTCTCCACCCCCATCGCGTACATCGTGATTGGGCTTTACTTGTTGGCTGTCAGTCTGTTTCTGTGGGTCATCCCGGGGCAATGGAACGTCATCGAGTCGGGCTATGCACAGGTGGACGGGCTCTTTCAACTCTCCCCGTGGCTGCTGATGTTGCTCTGTCCGGCCCTCACCATGAGGCTGTTTTCCGAGGAGCGCCGCAGCGGCACATGGCTGCTTTTGCGTGCCCAGCCCATACCCCTGTGGCGCATTGTCACGGGCAAGTACATGGCTGCATGGCTCCTGACCGTCATGGCACTCCTGCCCGCCGTGGTACATTATTTCATAGTCTTCTGCATGGCAGAGCCTGTCGGCAACATTGATGGCGGGCAGTTCATCGGCTCCATGCTCGGACTGGTGCTCCTCAGTGCCGCATTCACGGGTGTCGGACTGCTGGCAAGCACCCTGACGCAAAGCCAACTGCTGGCATTCATCATCGGGGCAGTCGCCGATTTCGCCCTCTTTTGGGTCACGCTCCAAAGCCACTACCGCAGCATCTCGCGCGGCGTGGTGGACCTTCGCGATGTGCTCTTCTTCCTTTCCGTGGCGGTGGCTGCGGTCTTGTTCAGTATCTTTATCATCGACCGCGTCACCAAGAAATAACCCCTATGACCCGAATCGGACTCCTCAGCGACACGCACGGACTCTTGGATGCACGCATCTTCGAGCATTTCCGCGACGTGGACGAGATATGGCATGCGGGCGACATCGGCAGCACCGAGGTGCTCCAGGCCCTGCGCGAATTCCGTCCCACACGCGCAGTCTATGGCAACATGGACTCGGGTGACGTGCGCTACTCACTTTCCGAATTCTACCGTTTCCGCGTGGAGGACGTCAACGTCCTCATGACTCACATCGGCGGCTACCCGGGCAAGTACAACCCGTGGCTGCTCCCCATGTTCCGCAAGAGTCAGACGGACCCCGACCCCAACCGCCATATCCAACTCTTCGTCTGCGGGCACAGCCATATATTAAAGGTGCAGTACGACCGCCAATGGGGTTTCCTCGCCATGAACCCGGGCGCGGCAGGCAAGCAGGGGTGGCAAACCGTGCAGACTCTCTTACGTTTTGTCATCGACAAGGCGGACATTCGCGATTTGGAAGTCATCGAATTGGAGAAGAGGTAAAGCGGACTCCCTTTCGTTTTGTTATTGTCAAAGCGGATATTCACAATTTAGAGGTTGCAGAACGGGAAAAGGCACACACCCAAACCACCTTTTGTATAGAAAAGTGTCACAAAACATGCTGTACAACACGTTATTGCAAAAAGACAGCAAAAAACGTGTTACACAACATAAAAATTGCTATTGTGAGGGTGCTTGAAAAGCAGTAATTTTGCAGCCGTAAAAAGAAGTAATCGACACAATCTTTTTTGTACCTTAAAAATCAAACAGACTAATACCGTGGAAAAATAGCCGTCGCGAGACGGCTTTTTTCTTTATTGCCCAAGTTCTCTTCCCGCATAGCAACAGGTCTCTCGCCGCATAGCAACAGGTCTCTTTGCACATAACTTCTTGATTATTCCCTGCCAGTAAACCAAACCGCACTCCTCAACACACACCACTCTACCCCCGCTCACCTGCCTGTTCTATGCCTTCGTCATTGCAAAAAGCAGAACTGACTTGCAGATACCAAATAAATGTAGTAAATTTGCGGGTTGTTTAATAACCTTCCGAAAAAGTATAGAACATATATGGAACCAACAAAACGCAACATAGCCATCATAGCGGGCGGCGACAGTAGCGAACACGATGTATCACTCCGCAGTGCTGCAGGCATCTACTCGTGGATAAACAAAGACCTATACATTGCCACCATCGTAACCTTGCGGGGCTCCGAGTGGAAAGCAATGCTTATACCAAATGCAGCCAACGGAGACGATGCTCTGGGGACAACTCAGCCCGCATCGTCAATCACCATGTTTTCGGAGGGTGACGCGGCTCATATTGTCAACGAATGGAAGGATTGGGCAAATGTAGATAAGAACGATTTCTCCTACCTCCGCAACGGCGAAAAGATACGTTTCGACTTTGCCTACATCACCATCCACGGCACACCCGGCGAGAATGGGTTGCTGCAGGGCTACTTTGAGATGATGCATATCCCCTACTCGTGCTGCAACGTGTTAGCCGCCGCCCTGACCTTCAACAAGTACGCCTGCAACCATTACCTGCAGGATTTCGGCATACGCATATCCCCAAGCATTCTCTTGCGCAGGAGTATGCCGCGCCCTACAGACGAGGAGATTGTCGCAAAAGTAGGCTTACCCTGTTTCATCAAGAGCAACGTAGGCGGCTCCTCGTTTGGCGTTACCAAGGTCAAGACACTTGAGGAGGTGTCCCCCGCCATAGAGAAAGCGTACCAAGAGGGCAATGAAGTGATATGCGAGGCATATATGAAGGGCGTGGAAATCACCAGCGGAGCCTACAAGACACGCGACAAAGCCGTGGCGTTCCCCATTACCGAGGTGGTCACGAAGCACGAGTTCTTTGACTATGACGCCAAGTACAATGGGGCGGTGGATGAAATAACGCCTGCGCGTATCCCCGATGAAGTGCGCGATAAGGTGCAGGCACTGACCCTGCATATCTACGACATTCTGGGCTGCAACGGCATTATCCGTGTGGACTATATCCTGACAGAGGGCTGGAATATCAACCTCCTCGAAATCAACACCACCCCGGGTATGACCCCCACCTCGTTTATTCCCCAACAAGTGCGTGCCGCAGGCATGGAAATGACCGATGTACTCACAGACATCATCGAAAACACAATGCGCAATCGTAAATAAAGCCGCAGGCAAATCGTACATAAATCGTACATCGTAAATTCGTAAATTGTAAATAATATATATCATGTTAGATATAGAACAGGAGATATCCAACCTCGATTGGAACCGTGAGCCCCGCGGGCTTTACGAACCTATCGGATACACATTGGAGAGTGGTGGCAAACGCCTGCGCCCACAGTTGGCAATGCTTGCCTCGCAGATATTCGGCGGCAAAGACGAAGATGTGCTGCCCGCCGCCCTGGCATTGGAGGTTTTCCACAACTTCACCCTTCTCCATGACGATGTCATGGACCGTGCCGATGTACGCCGCGGACGCCCTACGGTGCATGTACGTTGGAACGACAACACCGCCATCCTCTCCGGGGACCAGATGCTCATCGAGGCATACAAGTTGCTATCGGGTGTCCCTGCTGGCAAGTTGCCCGAGGTGCTGCGCCTGTTCAACAAGATGGGCACGGAGATATGCGAAGGCCAACAATACGATGTGGACTTTGAGGCGAAAGCGGATACCACAATTGACGACTACCTGATGATGATTCGCCTCAAGACCTCCGTCCTGCTTGCTACCGCCTTGCAGATAGGAGCCTGCATCGCAGGGGCTGACAATGGGGCACAAGACGCTCTCTATCAGTATGGCATCAACCTCGGATTGGCATTCCAGATACAAGACGACATTCTCGATTGCTGGGGCGACCCCGCCACTTTCGGCAAGGCAATAGGCGGCGACATCATGTGCAACAAGAAAACCTACGTGCTCCTTACCGCAATGAAGATGGCAGACCCCGCCACCCTTTTGGAACTGGAGCATTGGTTGCAAGCCATCCATGCGCCGAAAGAAGACAAGATTCATGCGGTCACAGGGTTATACAACCGCCTTGGTGTACAAAAGGTATGCGAACAGGTGGTGGAGCAATACACCCGCCAAGCACTGGAGTGCCTCAACACTCTTCCTCAGAATGATAGCACCCAAGCCCTCCGCGCTTTAGCCGGTAAACTGACTAACAGAACAAAATAAATCATACATCGTAAATTCGTAAATCGTAAATAAAGATGCCTTACCGTCGATTACCGAAAACAGACAAAACCCGCCTGCGCGCCCTACAGCAAGCCGTAATGCGTGCCAGCGAAGCCGAATACAACGACCAGGCCATCAACTACAAGACCCTCTCCGAGGCACAGCGGTTCCTGATGCAGTTCGAGAATCAGGTGGCGCAATACCATGCCAATACGGACACAAAAGTGTCTGCCAACAAGCAGTATCGGCATAAGGTGCGCAATGCCCGTATGTACATCTCCCATTTCATACAAGTGTTGAATATGGCGGTGATACGTGGCGAAATCAAACGCGCTACCAAAGAACTCTACCACCTTGACCCTGACAACACATCCCTGCCCGACCTCGCTACCGAAGAGAGTCTGCTGGAATGGGGCAAGAACATCATCGAGGGCGAACAGAAACGCATTGCACAGGGCGGCTTCCCCATATACAACCCCGCTATCAACAAAGTGCAAGTGCACTACGATATATTCAAGGAGCAGTACACCACCCATACTATCCACAAGAAGACCCATGCCCGCGTGTTTGAGGACATCAACGAGATGCGCGTCGAAGCCGACCGCATACTGTTGGATATATGGAACCAGGTGGAAGCCTTCTACCAGGACGAACTACCCTATGCCCGTCTGTGCAAGTGCAAAGGATATGGAATGATATATTACTACCGTACGGGGGAAGCGCACCTCACTGCCGAGACGGACAATGCCATTGCCCACCAGAGGAATATGCAGACTACCTTACAATGGCCTGAGAAGGAACAATAACCCCCTGCAAGCGCATATCATTGCGCTCCGTAGGCACTTCGTCCACTATCTGGAAATCATACCCCACCCCAATGAGTTTGGAGTGTCTCTGCTTGCATAGGAATCGGTCATAGTACCCGCCCCCGCGCCCCAACCGGTTGCATTTCCTGTCGAATGCCACACCGGGAATCAGAATAAGGTCTATCTTACCCTTATAGGGCTCTGTCTGCGGCTCAGGGATATTAAACTTACCCCTTTTCATCAGCGCATTACCCCGATAGGGGCACGCATCTATAGTCTTACGGTGTGTTACGGGAAACAATAGCGTCTTCTCGTGCTTGTACTTCTTCACCAGCGGCAGGAGGTCTATCTCATTATGTATCGGGTAATAGATAAGCACCGTCTTCGCCTCTCGGAACCACTCCATCTGCTCCAGCCGCTCTATCACGCGCGATGATGCCTCCGTCTTCTGCTCATCAGTCAGCAATCGCCGCTTCTGCGTCAGCAGTTCGCGCATCTCCACCTTTGCCTTACGCGTACGATACGTAGGCAGCAAGCGCAGCAAATCCCTAATATTGGTCTCGAAAAGCATACGAAAGGTATATTCCCGTCAAAAACATTGCAAAAGTACTGCTTTATTTGCATATTTCCAAAAATGGCACTAACTTTGTACGGATTTTCTGATATGAAACGACTTCTATACATAATACCCCTGCTCTTGGCTCTGCTCACGGGCTGCAAAGAGAAGACTACGGAGACCACATCCCCATACGCCGAGATAACCGCCTTCACTTTTGCCAGCGACACCGCCAACCCGGGACTGAGCACCGCCACCTACAAAGTGGAGCAGCGCACCGACACGGGATATATATATAATAAGGACTCCCTGACTTTCGGCACACGGTTGGATAGCGTGGTACCGCGTTTCACGTACAAGGCAACCCCCGCATCCGTGACCTTCGTACTGCCCGACACCTCTTTCGTTGCAACAGGCACCGACACCTTGGATTTCAGCCGCGAACCTGTCTTCGTGCACGTCAAATCCTCAGACCTGACCAACGAGAAGTGGTACCAACTCGCATTCACCGTCCATCAGGTGGACCCCGACTTGTACGTATGGACACGTCTCACAGAGCGTATCTTCAGCCGCATGTGCGACATGCAGGTCTTCTGCATCGACGGGCAATTGGTGCTCTACACCAACGATGGCATATCCACTGAAATCTATACTTCTACCAACGGCAACACATGGGAGAAAAGCAGTGCCACAGGGTTGCCAACCAACTGCCGCGTGCGCAATATCTTGCCACTCGGCAACACCCTCTACTACGCCGACGGCGACCTGCTCTACACCTCCGCCGACCTCACCACATGGACTGCCCGCGACTACAGCGGCAGTACCTACGCCTTTGTCAATATGCTGGTGGCATTCGACAACAAGGCATGGTGTATCTTGCGCGACCGCACCTCCGGGCAACTGCTCTTGGGCTGTACGCAAAACGACAGCATCCTCCCCTCGCAACCCGTCTATGGACTGCAAGGCAACGTCCTTCCCTCCGATTTCCCCGTCAGCGACTTTGCTGCCCTCTCCTTTGCTGCCAGCAGCGAGCGTCCGCGTGCTATGATTGTGGGCGGACGAACCGACGACGGCACCCCGCTCAACACACGTTGGAACCTCGAATACGAAGCGTCTGAAGGCTACCGGATAAAGAATTTCAGTATCGAACAGCCAGATTTCCATTCTCTTACAGGCATATCACTGATACAGTACGACAACCACCTTGTCATGTTCGGTGGCATTGACAACGACTCCCAATGGCGCACCTCCATGCTCTTCTCCGACGACGAAGGCATGCATTGGTACACTCCCGATACCGCCCACAACCGCCTGCCGGACGACTATGGCCAGCGCCAGAAGCAGACAGCGGTAGTCGACGGCCGCAATCACATCTACCTCATTGGCGGACAATCATTTACAGAGACCTACAGCGACGTATATCGCGGATATTTAACTTCCATAGATTGGCAATAGCATGAACACGATACAGGAGATTCGCAAACCCATACAGACCGAGTTTCGCCAATACGAACAAGCCTTTGCGGACACCCTACAAACCGACAACAAACTACTCTCCGAGGTATTAGACTATATCCACACCAAGCGCGGCAAGCAGTTGCGCCCCATTCTCGTGTTGTTGTCCGCCTCCCTCTGCCGCGGTATCACCCCCAAGACCCTGCAAACCGCTGTGGCTCTTGAACTTATGCACACCGCCTCTCTCATTCACGACGACGTGGTGGACGACTCACCCCTGCGCCGTGGCAACGAGGCGATACACACCCGCTGGACCAACAAGATTGCCGTACTCGTAGGCGACTATCTCCTTGCGAAAGTGATTGAACTGCTGGCAGATGTGCGCAACACCACCATTCTCGGCACCGTAGCCGACATGGGCAAATCCCTCGCCTCGGGCGAACTGCTCCAACTGCACACGGGGCAGTCCATGTGGATTAGCGAAGCGCAATACATGAAGGTCATCGAGCAGAAGACGGCCTGCCTGTTTGCCGCCTGCAGCGCTGCAGGAGCCGCCAGTTCGGGTGCCACTCCCCGCCAGATAACCGCCCTGCGCCAATACGGACTCCAACTCGGGCTCTGCTTCCAACTCAAGGACGATGTCCTCGATTACTCCGACATCGAGGACCTTGGCAAACCCACCATGAACGACATCCGCGACGGCAAAGCCACCCTACCCCTCCTCATCTCACTCGCACGTGCCACGCGCGAAGAGGCGGAACACATCCGCGACCTCGCGGAGGGCTTGGCCACACAGGCACCACACATCAACACCCTCGAAGCGTCCGAAGAAATCAAGTCTTTCGTACTCCGCTACGACGGCGTCCGCTATGCCTACCAACAAATGCAACAGCACCGCAAGCGCGCCATAGAGGCACTCTCGCTGTTCCCCGATACCAAATACAAAAAAGCCCTTGTGGATTTATTGGATTACGCGATTAACCGCGTCTTCTAACTGCTGACGCACTACCTCGTCCGACACGCCCTGCAGCACATCATCAAAGAACGCACACAGCAGCAGCCTGTATGCCGTCTCCCTGTCTATGCACCGTTGTTGCATGTAGAATATCGCCGACTCGTCCAACTGCCCCGTGGTTGCCCCGTGGCTTGCCTTCACGTCATCGGCATAAATCTCCAACTGCGGCTCGGTAGTCATCATCGCTTCCCGCGACAATAGTATATTTCTGTTCGTCTGATACGCCTCCACTTTCTGCGCATCGGGCAGTATTTTCAACTCGCCTTTGAACACCCCACGCGCCTCATTGTCAAGCACATACTTGAACAACTGCGACGAATATCCCCCCCCCGTGTTGTGCAGCACGCGCGTATGCACCTGCATCTGTTGTTGCTCCCGCACTATCCCCATGCCTAGCAACTCGGTCTTGCAGCCTTTGCCGTTCTGCTCCACCACAATCCTCGACTGCCACTGTGCATCAGCCGCCGCCTTTTCGGGCAGGCAGACCACGTGCAGCCGCAGGGTCGAACCCTCTTCCTGCACCACATGCCAGTCCGTTTCAGGCTCGTTCACCAGCACCCATTCGCGCGTCTCGTCCTTATGCAACACTATCTCTTTCACCATCTTACCCCCTCTGATTCTCGTTCAGAAACGCATATCCCTTCTCTTCCAATTCCAGTGCCAACTCTTTGCCTGCGGTGCGCACTATCTTTCCGTCCGCCAGCACGTGCACGAAATCGGGCACTATGTAGTCCAGCAACCGTTGGTAGTGTGTAATCACTATCGATGCCGTCTTGGGGGTCTTCAGTTTGTTAACGCCCTCAGCCACAATGCGTAGCGCGTCTATGTCCAACCCCGAATCCGTCTCGTCCAGTATCGACAGGCACGGCTCCAGCATCGCCATCTGGAATATCTCGTTCCTTTTCTTCTCGCCCCCCGAGAAACCCTCGTTCACCGACCTGCTGGTCAGTTTGTTATCCATGCCCACCAACGCCTTTTTCTCGCGCATCAGACGCAGAAACTCCGTCGCGGACAGCGGTTCCTCGCCCTTGTATTGCCGTTTCTCGTTCACCGCCGTGCGCAGGAAATTCACCATCGACACCCCGGGTATCTCCACTGGATATTGGAACGACAGGAATATCCCCTCCCTTGCCCGCACTTCGGGTGCCATCTCCAGCAGGTTCTTCCCGTTGAAAATCACCTCGCCTTCCGTCACCGTGTACGCGGGATTACCCACTAATACATTCGACAGCGTGGACTTTCCCGCGCCGTTCGGACCCATTATCGCGTGCACCTCACCCTCGTTGATGGTCAGGTTCACGCCTTTCAATATCTCTTTGCCTGCAATCGAGGCATGTAAGTTCCTTATTTCCAACATATTACGTTTATCACAGTCTCTCCGACCGCCTTTAATGTTTGCTTGCTTATGTTGCGCATATCATCGCGCTTCGTATGCCACCAGTCGGGGAATCCCGTCTCTGCATTCACCTTGTAATCAATCACATCCAAGCACGGCACGCCCCCTATCGTGTTCACGTAATAGTGGTCGTCCGTGATGGGAAAAGCCCTCTGGTTCGTGAAATACCTGCCGTATCCCAACGACGATGCCATCCGCCACAGCCTTTCCACGTAGGGCTGCGCATAGTACAGCGAGAAGTACTCTTTCGGGAACGTCGCCGACGGGTCGCCCACCATATCCAGCAATATACCGTACTGGTAATCAGTGCGTGTCTTCCTGTCCGCCTGCTTGTACCGCATCGCCCACAACTGGCTGCCAAGGCACCATGTATTCTCTCTTTCTTCCCCCGTGTAGTGGTTCGGGGTACCCATATCTTCGCAATCGAACAGCACCACATCCACAGGCGGGAATGTCGTCTCTGTCCCCCGCAGCATCTGCAACTGCCGCAGCACTTCCATCAGCACTCCCACGCCGCTCGCACCGTCATTCGCACCTGTCACGGGCTCAAAACGGTCATCATAATCCTCTTCCTCGTCGCACCACGGACGGCAGTCCCAATGCGCGCACAGCAATACAGCCTCCTCGCTGCCGTTTGTCCCGTCCACATGAGCCACGATGTTGCGCACGGTCTGCGCCTTCCCCTCGTAGTTCGTCATCGTTCCCTGCTGCTCCTCCACACGCACGCCCCATGCCTGCAACTGCTCCATTATCCAGTCCCTGCACTCCGCATGAGCCTCTGTCCCGGGCACTCGCGCCCCGAAACTCACTTGTTTCTCCACGTATGCGTATGCCGAATCTGCCGAAAACGCCACACGCTCCCCCGCAGCCTGAGTGGCAGGGTGCGGCTTTCCGCCGCACCCTGCCAGACTGCCAATCAGGGCTATGCACCCTGTCAAAACTATCTTGTTCCTTGTTTTCACACTGTCTATTAGTGGATATTCAGTTCGCTCACCGACCTGTGCTCTTGTATGGCGAGTATCGTCTCGGCTATCGGAGCGGCAAGCGACACGGTCTTCACCTTGGGGCAGCGGCTCACGTCAAACGGTATCGAGTCGGTGAATACCAGTTCTTCCAACTCCGAATCCATTATCCTTTGGCATGCTTCGCCCGACATCAGTCCATGGGTCACCAATGCGCGAACCGACAGTGCCCCTTCCTCTTTCATCACTTTGGCGGCCTTGCACAGCGTACCTGCCGTATCGGCTATATCGTCGATAATCACCACATTCTTGCCTTTCACGTCGCCTAAGACGCGCATTTCCGACACTTGGTTGGCCTCGGGGCGGTGTTTGTAGCATATCACCATCGGCACCTCCGTTCCCGTGCTTGCACGCAGTTTCTTCGCGAACTCGGCGGCACGCTTGCTGCCGCCTACATCGGGCGATGCCACTATCAGGTTGTCAAGGTTCAGCGACAACACGTACGACGCCAGCACGTTTGAGCCGTACAGGTGGTCAACGGGTATGTCAAAGAATCCCTGTATCTGGTCTGCGTGCAAATCCACCGTTATCACGCGGTCTGCACCTGCCACCTGCAGCATGTTCGCGCACACTTTCGCGCCAATCGACACGCGAGGTTTGTCTTTTCTGTCCTGACGTGCCCAGCCGAAATACGGTATCACCGCAATCACCTTGTACGCACTCGCCCTGCGCGCGGCGTCAATGGATAGCAGCAACTCCATCAGGTTGTCGCTGTTCGGGCACGTGGACTGCACCAGATACACCGACTGCCCGCGGACAGACTCTTCAAAACTCACGGCAAACTCCCCGTCCGAGAAGCGTGCCACGTTGACTTTACCAAGCGAACATCCTAAATGCTCGCAAATTCGGGATGCCAATGGCTCTCCCTTTGAACCCGCAAATACCTTGTACGGACTGGCTTCGAATATCATTGTAACTAACGTTGATTAGGCTCACCTTACGGGTTGCAAATGTACTGCTTTTCCGCCACATACACAAGTCCGCAAAATAAAATCCGCAAAAAACAAATTATTTGCAAATTCTTTTGCCGCGCTTTTGTCGGGTCAAGTGTATGATATTAGTATGAAATTAGTATGTGATTAGTATGTGATTAGTATGTGATTAGTATGTGATTGAGCCGACTTCTACGATACTATACGCCTACCATCGGCATTTCGTGCGTTGCCTTTCGGCATTTCGGACGCGGTAGTTCGGGAAATTTATTGTACCTTTGCAGCCCGTTTAACAAAAAGGAACAAGACAGAGCAACCCAACAAACTAATAATTCTTCATTCTTAATTTTTAATTCTTAATTTCCCAATCTATGACTCATCATTATTTCTACTACCTCAATAACGTCATCCGTCAGCAGTGGAACGAGCCCGCGCTCACCGACTACGGCGAACAGAAGGAATACACTTGGGGCGGGATGGCGCAGGCCATCGTGCGTCTCCACGTGCTGTTCAAGCAACTTGGTTTGCAGAAGGGCGACAAGATTGCCATTGCCTCCCGCAACTGTGCCAACTGGGTGGTCGCATACTTGGCGATTGCCGCCTACGAGGGTGTCGTAGTCAGCATCTTGCAGGACTTCAAGGCTGCCGACATCAGCAAACTCCTCACCCACTCCGATGCGCGTATGCTCTTCGTCGGACCCTATGTCTGGCGCGAACTGCAAAACGAACCGCTCACTCAACTTGAGGCAGTCATCTCCATGGAGGACTTCTCCATTCTGCGTCACGCAGACCATATCTCCGACCTCTCGCGCGAGATGTGGAACGAGGTCAGCCCTTCCGATATCCGTCCCGAGGACATACATTTCACCGCCGACCCCGATGCCTTGGCGTTAATCAACTACACCTCCGGCAGTACCGGCTCGCCCAAGGGTGTCATGCTTAGCGGACGTTCCCTCAGCAACAACGTGGAGGTCGGGCTCACCCTCCTGCCCGTCGAGCCTAAGCAGCGGCTGGTGTCCATGCTCCCTCTCGCACACATGTTCGGACAGATATGCGAGTTCCTCTATCCTATGTGCGCGGGCACGCACATCTATTTCCTCACCAAGAGCCCGACCCCGAGCGTACTGCTCAAGGCGTTGCAGGATGTGCAACCCTATATGGTCGTCACCGTCCCCCTCGTGATTGAGAAGATTCACAAGAAGAACATCAACCCCCTTACCTCCAAACCCGCTATCAAGTTCTGTTGGCGCACGCCCATTCTCGGAGACATCATACGGCGCAAGGTCAAGAATGCCCTTAAGAAAGCCTTTGGCGGCGACATACGTTACTTCCTCTGTGGCGGAGCCGCTATCAACCCTCTTGTAGAGAAGTGCCTGATTGACATACACTTCCCCATATCCGTCGGCTATGGCATGACGGAGTGCGGACCGCTCATTGGCGGTTCCCACCCCAAGAACTTCGTAGCCCAGTCGGGAGGACGCCCCGTGGCTAACATGGAGGCTAAGATAGTCAACATCAACTCACAGGGTGTGGGTGAAATCCTTGTCCGCGGCGAAAACGTGATGATGGGCTACTACAAGAACGAGGAAGCCACACGTGCCGCCTTCACCGAGGACGGCTGGATGCATACCGGCGACCTCGGATATATGGACAAGAAGCACAATATCTTCATCAAAGGCCGCAACAAAACCATGATTCTCGGCGCATCGGGTCAGAACATCTACCCGGAGGAGATAGAGGACAAACTCAACAATCAGGAGGGTGTCGGCGAGTCCATTATTGTCGAGCGTGAAGGCAAACTGGTGGGCTTGGTCTTCCCTGACGAGCAGACCACGCGCAAGTTCTCTATCGAGGAGATAGAGCGCCTGATGAAAGAGAACTTGAAGAAACTGAACGCCCTCATCCCCTCTTATTCCCAAGTCAGCGACATCGAAATCAAGAAGGAGCCTTTCGAGAAAACCCCCAAGCGCAGCATCAAACGCTTCCTATATAAATAATCTTCGGGACAAACTTTAAGAGACAACGCTTTGTAGGGACGATGCATTATGGAGACGACGCTTTGTGGGAACGACGCGTCTCGCGTCGTCTATACCCCATCCTACACATGCAATTCTTAATTCTTCATTCTTAATTCTTCATTGCTTCACCATGCCATTCTTCATTCTTAATTTTTAATTCTTCATTCCCCCTCCCTCTCCCCACTTTTAGGTAGTATTTTCATAGAAATTTGCCACACTCATATATTTTTTGTACCTTTGCGCGGTGATTGTGTGCTGTGGGCTGCCACGGCACTGTGTGGGGTGCGGCGTATCCGCAGAAAGCAGAGAACTAACAAATAAACTAATACAAATAAATCAACTAAAAATCTATGTGGTTAAAAGATTCATCTATTGGCCGTAAGTTCGTTATGAGCATCACCGGCCTTGCTCTGGTTTTCTTTCTCCTCTTCCACGGCTGCATGAATGTGGCGCTGGTCTTCTCGGAGGAAGCGTACAACTGGATCTGCTCCGTACTCGGAGCCAATTGGTATGCGATTGTGGGTACACTCGGGCTGGCTCTGCTCATCCTTATCCACTTCACCTATGCCATCTGCCTCACCATTCAGAACCGTCACGCACGCGGTAACGACCGCTATGCTATCTCGGCAAAGAAAGAGGGTGTGGACTGGGAGTCGGAGAACATGCTCGTTCTCGGTATCTGCGTATTGGGCTTCCTTGTGTTGCACCTCTACAACTTCTGGTTCAAGATGCAGTTTGCCGAACTGACAGGCATTGAGACGGGTGCTTTCGACCCGCAGAACGGTGCCGCTTATGTCAAGGCACTCTTCACCACGCCCGTCTGGGGACAGGTTTACTGCGTATTGTACCTGATTTGGTTTGTAGCTTTGTGGCTCCACTTGAACCATGGTGTATGGTCGGCTCTGCACACACTGGGTTGGAACAACCTCACTTGGATGAAGCGTATCCGCGTCATCGGAACAGTGCTCGCTACACTCGTTATCCTCCCCTTCGCAATCGTGGTATTCTACTACCTCGGCGTAGGTATCGGCATGCTCTGCGCATAAAGCAAGGTATTGACCTTGAGGATATTGTGAAACAACATAGCACAAGCAAGTATGAGCAGCAAAGTCAAACTTTCGTACGCAGACAACTTCAGAGAGTCTATGCTTCTGATGACTGTATTCTATGTCATGTTGTTGCCTACGCATGATGTTAAGGCGACTGCAATAGATATTACATGGTTGGTGATACAGTTTTTGGTGTTCGGGAGTTTCCTGTTTCAGACGGCAAGACTGGTTGCCAAAGATAGTATGCTTTTCCCTTGGGACAAAGTGATATTCTTTATCACCCTTCTCATGGAAAGCGGACTTATGGCAGCAAGACCGTTTGTAGAACTACCAGAGGTTTTGAGCCATATTGCACTTGTTTGGGCATGCGCTATGATGATGGGGGGATTAGCATTGATAGGCATATATCCTATTTTGGAGAAAAAAGGGAAGTGGAAATTACCTCTCTCCGCAGAAGAAATAGGCGGTATGGCTATCAGTAATTACCTGACTATGGCAGTATCTCTCTTGGCAATAAATCACGTTATTTTCTAATTGTAAATAATCAAACAAATATATGGCAACAAAACAAGCAACAGGAGTCATTACGCCTGAGATGGCGAAGATTCCGGCAGGTCCATTGGAGAAGAAATGGACAAACTACAAAGACCATCAGAAACTGGTCAACCCTGCCAACAAACGTAAAATCGACATTATCGTTGTAGGTACCGGTTTGGCAGGTGCATCGGCTGCAGCCTCTTTGGCAGAGATGGGCTTCAACGTACTCAACTTCTGTATTCAAGACTCGCCCCGTCGTGCGCACTCGATTGCCGCACAGGGCGGTATCAACGCTGCGAAGAACTATCAGAACGACGGCGACTCTATCTACCGCCTCTATTATGATACCATCAAGGGTGGCGACTACCGTGCTCGCGAGGCAAACGTATATCGTTTGGCAGAAGTGAGCAACAACATCATCGACCAGTGCGTGGCACAGGGCGTTCCTTTCGCACGCGAATACGGCGGATTGCTTGACAACCGTTCTTTCGGTGGCGCACAGGTAAGTCGTACTTTCTATGCCAAGGGTCAGACCGGACAACAATTGCTGCTCGGCGCATACTCGGCACTGAGTCGTCAGATTGGCAAGGGCAAAGTGAAGATGTACAACCGTCACGAAATGCTCGACATCGTGATGATTAAGGACGAGAACGGTGAGGCACGCGCACGCGGTATCATTGCTCGCAACCTTATCACAGGACGTATTGAGCGTTATTTCGCACACGCAGTAGTTATCGCTTCGGGCGGATACGGCAACACGTTCTTCCTCTCGACCAACGCGATGGCTTCCAACGGTTCGGCGGCTATGCAGATGTATCGCCATGGGGCATACTTTGCCAACCCCTGCTATGCACAGATTCACCCGACCTGTATTCCGAAGCACGGTGATTTCCAATCGAAACTGACCCTGATGTCGGAGTCGTTGCGTAACGACGGTCGTATCTGGGTACCGAAAAAATTGGAAGACGCAAAGAAACTGCAAGCCGGCGAAATCAAGGGACGTGATATCCCCGAAGAGGACCGCGACTACTACTTGGAGCGTCGTTACCCCGCTTTCGGTAACCTCGTACCGCGTGATGTGGCTTCGCGTGCTGCCAAAGAGCGTTGCGACAAAGGCTATGGCGTCAACAACACCGGTCTGGCTGTGTTCCTCGATTTCTCGGACGCTATCCAACGCCTCGGCAAGGATGTGGTGGCTCAGAAATATGGTAACCTCTTCCAGATGTATGAGAAAATCGTGGACGAGAACCCCTACGAGAACCCGATGATGATATTCCCCGCTATCCACTATACGATGGGTGGTATCTGGGTGGACTACGAACTGCAAACCAGCGTGAAGGGCTTGTTCTGTATCGGCGAGGCTAACTTCTCCGACCACGGTGCAAACCGTCTCGGTGCTTCGGCATTGATGCAAGGTCTGGCTGACGGTTATTTCGTATTGCCTTACACTATCCAAAACTACCTCTCCGACCAGATTGGTGTACCTCGTATGTCCACCGACCTGCCTGAGTTTGCAGAGGCTGAGAAGAAAGTGCAAGACAAGATTGACCGCCTGATGGCTATCCAAGGCAAACGCTCGGTGGATTCGATTCACAAAGAGTTGGGTCTCGTGATGTGGGACTTCGTAGGTATGGGACGTACCGCAGAGGGCTTGAAGACGGCTATCGAGAAGATCGATGCTATCAAGAAAGAGTTCTGGAGCAATGTCTATATCCCGGGCGAGGCAGGTTCACTCAACAACGAGTTGGAGAAAGCACTGCGCTTGGCTGACTTCATCGAGATTGGCAAACTGATGGCACTCGACGCCCTCAACCGTGAGGAGTCGTGTGGCGGACACTTCCGCGAGGAATATCAGACTCCCGAAGGCGAGGCACTCCGTCAGGACGACAAGTTCTCGTATGTATCCTGCTGGAAATACACCGGCGAGGACAGCGAACCCGAACTTATCAAAGAGCCCCTCGACTACGAATTCACCGAACGCAAAACCCGTAATTACAAGAGTTAATCAACGCTTGTACGGCAGTCTGTAGAGTGTCAGTAACTCTTTTTGAGTTTCTGCGACCTCCTGAGATAGCGGAGGGAAACGCCCTCCGCTATCTTTCAACTCTTAAACGATCAACGATAACGAAACTCAAGCCCCCGTATCTCTACCTGTTCCTACCCTGCTAACTACGGTAAAAACACGGCAACGAGACGGCAACGACGCATACTTTCACCGTACCATTCCGCAGCAACTGTCAATGGTTTTGTGGCAACCAAACGGCAGAAAGTATCATCATTAGGATAAGCAACCAACAGGCAACCATTGCCTACAATATATAATAAGGAGAACAAGTAATGGCAAAAGCGACATTGGAGGTACCGTTCAGCAGTATCAGTGGTAGGCTCTCGGGTGAAAGCGAGATGTATGTCACCACTCGTTTTGGTGAGACGGTGATTAGCACATACCCGAAGCACCGTGATCCGAAGAAGATTACGGCTCATCAGCGTGCGTTGAATGCTAATTTTGCGCAGGCGGTTGCCCAAGCCAAGGTCGAACTCTCCGACCCCATCCGCCGTGCCTACTGGCAAGACCGGTTCAACCAATACCAACGCAACCCTGCGGCTTACACCTCTGCATCTGCTTCCGCATCAGCATCTTCCGCTTCCTTTTCCGTTTCGGAAACCACTGCCGATAAAACTCTCTCTGGTGAAACTGCCACTACCCCGACCAACAAGCCCGCCCTGCAGCCTGCTCCCACGCAGTACCCCCGCTACAAGACTCTCCGTGGCTTCCTCATCGCCCAACTAATACAACAAATCTGATAACAATATATGAACGCTTTACTTGACACAAATATAATCATTCATCGCGAAGCAAATAAAGTTGTTTCGCAGGATATTGGTATTCTGTATCGTTGGTTAGATAGAGGAAAATATACTAAATGTATCCATTCTGTAACCATTGATGAGATCAAAAAGAACCCAAATAAGGAAACTGTATCTACATTTTTGACAAAGTTGGATAGTTATGAAAAGATTGACATTCCATCACCAATGCAACCGGAGGTGCAGTTGATTTCGGAAAAGGTAGATAACACCGAAAATGACAAGAATGACACAATACTGCTGAATGAAGTATTTGTAGGGCGTGCCGATCTCCTTATTACGGAAGATAAGAAGATTCATACTAAAGCGTTCCAACTCAATATCGCAGATAAAGTATTCACGATTGATTCATTCTTAGAAAAGGTTTTTGCAGAACATCCTGAACTTGTAGACTATAAAGTACTCAATGTTCAGAAAATAAAATTCGGGAAAATCGATTTAAGGGACAAGTTCTTTGATACTCTTCGTGAAGACTACGACGGATTTGACAAGTGGTTTATCAGGAAATATGATGATGAAGCCTACATTACGATCAACTCAAGCAATGGTATGTTACTGTCTTTCTTATTTCTGAAGGTTGAAGGAGTTGATGAAGACTATTCTAATATTAATCCGATATTGCCACCTAAAAGACGTCTTAAGATAGGTACATTCAAAGTTATCAATAATGGCTTCCGCTTAGGTGAGCGTTTCTTGAAAATTATATTCGATAATGCGCTAAAAAATCATGTTGAGGAAATCTATGTGACCATTTTTGACAAGCGAGAAGAACAATGTCGATTAATTTCCTTGTTAGAGCAATGGGGATTTTCTTTTTGGGGTATGAAAGGTGAAGAGCGTGTGTATGTACGTGATTTTTCTCGATCTATGAGTATAAAGAATTTGAGAAGCACATACCCGTTCGTCAGTGTAACACAAAATGTGTATCTTGTTCCTATATACCCCGATTATCATACCGAGTTGTTGCCGGATTCAATACTTAACACTGAATCTCCCGAGGAGTTTGTAGAGGATTTTCCACACCGAAATGGAATAGGAAAAGTTTATGTTTCGCGCGCCTTTGAACCTCACCCCAAGTGTGGAGACATTCTTGTTTTTTATCGCACAGGGGGATATTATAAAAGTGTGGTTACCACAATTGGAGTTGTAGAAGAGATTCAGTATGATTTCAATGGCGAGGATGATTTTATCAAATACTGTAGAAAAGGTAGTGTCTTCCCAGAAAGTAAATTACGAGAGATGTGGAATTATCGCGCTGGCAAACCATTTGTTGTGAAATTCTTGTATTTATATTCCTTTCCTCATAGGATAAATATGAAAACTTTGATTGGTTTAGGGATTCTCAAAGGGGAAAATGATGCTCCACGAGGTTTTAAACCAATAACAATCGAGCAATTTAAAATAATTCTTAAAGAAACAAAAAGCGATGACAGTTTTATTATCTATTAAACCGGAATTTGCCGAAAAGATATTTAACGGAACCAAAAGATATGAGTTTCGTAAAACCATCTTCAAAAATACAGATGTCAAGACTATTGTTGTCTATGCATCATCTCCTGTTCAAAAAGTAATTGGAGAGTTTACAATTGATCGCATTTTGAATGATGATTTAGGTACCATTTGGGATGAGACGGCTCGTTATGCAGGAATAACCTATGATTTCTATATGTCATATTTTGCGAATAAGGAAAAAGCCTATGCGATCAAAATCGGCAACACAAAGCGTTATTCTCATGCACGCAAATTGAGCGACTATAATATTCAATTTGCACCACAGTCTTTTGCGTATATACAATAACAAGGTACATAGCAGCACATAGATATGAATGTAGTAGATAACGAAAAAGCGATTAGAGCAATTGTAAAGTCTTCGGTTAAGACTTTTGCTGGTGCTTTTGCAGAAAAGCATTTATCACAGTTAGATAACGAAGACGGCATTATCAACAGCAAGATACACAATGTATTTATTGCTGCGTTGGGTAGTGAAATACAGTACTATTCTGCGCTTTGTCGTTCTTTAGATAGTAGTTTAGGTAATATGTTGGAAGCTATGGCTATCAGCATAGCAGAAATGCACTATCAGGTAACTCAACAGGTCGAGGGAGATCTTTATGAAGAGCAAACGGACTACATCGCAGAATTGTTGGAAAGTTACAAAAGTAACGAGAAAAAGCCTAAATTAGCAGACTATATTGGTATCACAAAGCAACATAATGTTGGATCTAAAAAGAACAAGCGTCATATAAGTGATTACTATTTATACGACGAGAAGAGTGGAATGCACTACCTTATTGAATTGAAAATAGGTGGTGATTTAGACAATAAAAAGGCACGCTCAGAAAAAGAAGCATTGCTTGAGCAGTATTGTATCTTGGCTAATACTCTCGGTTCAGAAGAGCATGTGAAAATATATTTTGCAACGGCATATAACCGTTATGGCGAGGGAAGACCATGGACACAAGGACGAGTGTTGCAATTCTTCGCAAAAGACGAATTGCTTATCAGTGCCGACTTTTGGAATTTAGTATGTAAATCTGATAAGGGCTACGAAATAGTATTGGATGAATTGAGTAAAAATATGCACCTGCTTAAGTTTATATTTAAGACCTATAAACAGCAAATAGCATGACTAAAGTAGACGCCATAGAATGTGTTTTGCGCAATAATGGGGGGAGTGCCTCGTTGTCCGTCATTTACGACAACATAGAAAAGTACTATCCCACAGCAAAAAACTCCAAATGTTGGGAAGCGGGTATTCGTGGTGTTCTTTATCGAGAATTGAATAGTGGTAATCATTTCAAGAAAGTAGGACTTAGCATCTATGCATTATCAGACTATCAAACGGAACATATCATAAAGAAAGATAAAATTCGTATGCACTCACTAATGGAGGGGATTTGTTTAGAAATGGGGAATACCCACAAGTATCAAACATACACTGCAGACCCTTCTAAGTTATATAGAGACAATACTTATCTCCGAGATCTTTCTACAATGAAGGATATACCACCTTTTACTTATAAAGACATCGTGCATAGCACTAAATTGATTGATGTATTGTGGTTCTCAGCACGCTGTTTGACCTTTCCGTTATATGCTTTTGAAATAGTGGATAGCGTTGGCACACTCAATGCTGCAATAAATCGTTGTCTGCAATTGCAAAATTTCAGGACGAAGTTTTGGATCGTAGCGCCGGAGATACACCATCAAAAATTCGAGCAAGCAATGGCAATGAGTGTATATGAGCCGTTTAGAAATATGTTCTCATTTATCAATTATGATACTATGCAAGATCAATATCAGCGATTAGTCTGTGGTAACGAACTTTCTAATCTGTGGACATAATGAAAAATAATTAGGTATGAGTCGTAGTTACGGATACATTCTTAATGTATAGAGAAAAAGTAATGGATAAACGATAACCCCCACACCCAATGTACGCACCGCCGTTCAATATAACAGATGAGATTCTATGGCTTGTTTCTGAGATTTCGGAACAGGTAGGAGCCTTGAATGCCGTGTTTGGAACACGCCTGCCATCTCCTATGCTGCGCAAGGAAAACAGGATAAAGACCATTCATTCATCGCTGGCGATAGAGCATAACAGCCTGTCGCTGCAGCAGGTTACGGATGTTATCAACGGCAAACATGTATTGGGAGCACCCAACGAGATACAAGAAGTCAAAAACGCCATACAAGCCTACCAACTGATGAAGTCTTTGGATGCGTTCCAAGAAGCAGACTTGTTGCGTGCGCACAAACTGATGATGGTGGATTTGGTAGATAACGCAGGACAATATAGGAAAGGTGGTGTTGGCGTCTTTGCAGGTGAGCAGTGCATCCACATGGCTCCGCCGGCAGACAGAGTCCCGACATTGATGGCAGATTTGTTTGAATGGATTAGCCAAACCGACACACATCCGCTTGTCAGCAGTTGCGTCTTCCACTATGAGTTTGAATTCATTCACCCCTTTATGGATGGCAATGGACGCATGGGACGCTATTGGCAAACAATATTACTCAGTCGGTGGAAGGGCATATTCGCTTGGCTGCCTGTGGAAACGATTGTAAAACAGCACCAGCAAGACTACTATAACGCCATAGCGCAGTCTGATGCACAAGGCGAAAGTACAGCCTTTATCGCTTTTATGCTGCGGTGCATTCTCCAAAGTGTCAAAGAGCAGCAAAAAGTAACGGATAAAGTGGCGGATAAAGTAACGGATAAATCAGAAGATAAACTGCTGAATATAATCCGTGAAACGCCCTCTGTCACTATTCCTCAGTTGATGCAGATGCTTTCGATGTCGGATAGCGGAGTTCGCAAGATACTGCGCAAGTTGCAGCAACAAGGACGATTGGTTCGCATTGGAGCCAACAAAAACGGACATTGGGAAATCAAATACAACTGACCGACCAACGATAATTAAGTGAATATGGAGTCGCATATCGTAGAATACAAACAATCATGGCGTGACGAATTTCTAAAAGAGATTTGTGGCTTTGCTAATGCACAAGGTGGCACGCTTTATATTGGTATCGACGATAAAGGAGATGTTGTTGGCTTGCAACACGCACAAAAACTATTAGAAGATATACCAAATCAATCAGTAGCCACAATGGGCATTTTGCCTGATGTCAACTTACTGGATAAAGACGGAAAGGAGTATCTCTCAATAGAAATTAAGCCTATCGAGCAACCAATTTCATATAAGGGAAAGTATTACTACCGCTCAGGTTCAACTCTACAAGAGTTAAACGGTTCTGTATTGCAGGACTTCTTATTTCGCAAAATTGGTCGTTCTTGGGATGATCTCATTTGTGATGGAGCCACACTTGATGACTTAGATACAGAAGCCTTTACTTTCTTCATTCGTAGAGCAATTGAGGTAGGGCGTATGCCACAAGAAGCCAAAGATGATGCACCTACTACAATACTCAAAAACCTCAATCTCATTACTCCAGATGGTAGGTTAAAGAATGCAGCGGTCTTGCTATTCGGTAAAAATCCACAATACTTCTTCTGTACAGCCAATTTTCGTCTTGCAAGAATAGGAAAAGATGATACTGACCTCATTTTTCAAGATGATATAAGTGGAAATATCTTGCAAATGGCAGGTAGAGTAATGTGGCAGTTGCGTAGTCGGTATTTATTAACGGCTAACCGCTACGAGGGAATGCAGCGTATTGAGGAATTGGAGATACCAGAAACAGCGTTGCGCGAATTGCTGTACAATGCTATAGTACATCGTAACTATACGGGTTTTGATACACAAATGAAAGTCTATGATGATCGTATATGGCTATGGAATGCGGGGACATTACCACAAGGGTACTCGATAGAACAACTTACCGCAGCGCACCTCTCTTTTCCACGCAATAAACGCATTGCAGAAGCATTCTACAAGGCGGGCTTTATTGAGTCTTGGGGTAGAGGCATCCAGCAAGTGCAGAAATCATTCCAAAGTATCAACCTACCAGCCCCACTATTTGAGGATAAGTTTGATGGCACATCTGTGGTAATCTATAAGAATAATAGATTAGAGAAATTGCAAAATGGCACGAAAGATGGCACGAAAGAACTGACTGATAGACAGAGCGTTATAATTGGACTGCTTTACCAAAATGGCACGATAAATATACCCACTTTGGCACGAATGGTGAATGCCAGTGAAAGAACTGTTAAACGCGACCTATCTATTCTGCAAGATAGAGGGTACATTGAGCGTGTAAATGGAAGAAAAGACGGATTTTGGAAAGTCGTGTATATGCAATAACATAGTAATCAAATAATAAACTAAATACAAACAACCAATTAATTTAACTAAGATGGACAGTTACATTAACATTAAGGTTCGTGTTTGGCGGCAAGCCGGACCGAAGGCGCAAGGTTATTTCGAGACCTACGACCTCAAGCACATCTTCCAAGGTGCTTCGTTCTTGGAGATGATTGACATCCTTAACGAGCAACTCATCAGCGAGCACAAAGACCCCATCGCTTTCGACCACGATTGCCGCGAGGGTATCTGCGGTATGTGCTCTATGTATGTCAACGGACACCCCCACGGACCTGACTCTGCTATCACCACTTGCCAACTCCACATGCGCAAGTTCCACGACGGCGAGACCATCACCGTAGAGCCGTGGCGTAGCCGCGCTTTCCCTGTTATCAAAGACTTGATGGTTGACCGTCAGGCGTATGATAAGATTATGCAGGCAGGCGGTTTCGTCAGCGTCAATACCGGCGGTGTGCCCGATGCCAATGCTATCGCTATCCCCAAGGCTGTGGCTGATGAGGCTATGGACGCTGCTTCGTGTATCGGTTGCGGTGCGTGCGCTGCTGCCTGCAAGAACGGCTCCGCTATGCTCTTCGTTGCTGCTAAGGTCAGCCAGTTGGCACTCCTCCCGCAAGGCAAGGTAGAGGCTAAACAGCGTGCAAAGAACATGTTGGCTAAGATGGACGAACTCGGTTTCGGTAACTGCACCAACACGGGTGCCTGCGCTGCCGAGTGCCCGAAGTCGGTTTCGTTGGCAAACATCGCTCGCCTCAACCGCGAGTTTATCTGCGCCAAGTTCTCTGACTAAGAGAGTATATATACAAGCAAGGGGCTGCCTGACAAGTGTAGGCAGCCCCTTGTTTTGGGAGAATTATGGAGATTTCTCTTTATTTGGAGGTTGTTCCCATCACGGTGTAAGTTTGGTCGCCGCGTTGAATGAGTATTTGTCCGTCGCGCAGCACTTTGCGGGTTTCCACATTGCCCGTAACATCCGCCTCCGCTATGCCTGTGCCGACAGCCTTCACATCTTGTACCAAGCGGACACTCATTCCGGTATTACGCATACTCACAAACATATCGACTCTGTCTGATTCGCATCCCAATTGTTTGGCCTCATTAGCATCATTTGGTGTAGAAGTCCAATAGGGGGCATAACTATGCACATTGTACATTTGTTTTGCAAAACGGTAACCCGCAGCAGGCAAGAAGACAGCACCGGCGGACTCCAATTGTTGCCATTCGGAAATCGTAAAGGTCTGATAATCTGCGTATGCTTGTAGGCTTCGTTCTCTTGCCACACCACTCTTGAAGGTTATACCTGCGGGAGCCGTCCATGTGTCGGGCAGCAGAATCAGCCCATTGGCATACACGGTGCCGTCGCTAATCAGGTTGATACGTGCCACACCTTTTTTGGTATCAGCGTCCGCACGATTGGATAGCACATACTCCCACTCATTTTCAGTCAATGTACGCCATGTGTTGGGAGCATCCGTGCCGATAGTGTTGCTACCCCAATCCACAAAGTCGCCGGAGTAGTCGGTATCATTACCGGATATTCCCACACCCCATTGTACCGCAGCCGTATTGCCGCTCCAGCCAAACAAGTCTATCTTGTCAGCCAATGCCTCACCGGATACTTTATCACCAACTTTAGCATCGTGAGACACGGTGCCACCTGTTACATTATCAGTCCCAATCATATCGTATTGGTGTTCGGCAAACGCCCATGTGGCGGTCGATTGGGTGTACTGCAAGTTGCCTTGCGAGAAATAGACTTGCTTGTCCGCTGCTACCGAAAACTTGCCGTTGATAGCGTTGGCGGGAGCCGTTTGTGCGCTTGCCTGTGTGCCTGCGCCTGCGATGGCTACGAGTGCCATACTGAGTAGAAATTTCTTCATAACAAATTATTGTTTAGTTGGTTAGATATTGTTTTTGATTATACATTATCCCTATATGCAGCAGCGTCTGTCAGGCACAATATGCCCGACAGACGCTGTTATAGACAACATACGTTTCGTCTTTTTTATAGATGACAGAGCATGGTTTATCCTGCTTTTCGCAGCCTTTGCGTATGCTGATAGGGGGGGGTAAATCCGCTGATACACAGCACATTACGCACGCAGTATTCCACTGCCGCTTTCGCACTACATGCCGCCATACAGGTTGCCATACACCTCAAGTGATAGCCGCCCATACCCCGCATATATGTATCCATGCTTAACATAGTATATATCCTTTTCGCCCGCAAAGATACAACTTTTTTCTTATATAATAAACATTTGTGCCAAAAAAA
>SAMEA104315439__coassemble_128_pt1 | contig 43456 bp, 36 predicted proteins | sample SAMEA104315439__metabat2_low_PE_016 | metagenome-assembled genome bin SAMEA104315439 (sample SAMEA104315439) | gut metagenome | biome: Monkey gut; feature: monkey-associated habitat; material: faeces | place: China | collected 2013 | reverse complement strand
CATAGAAACATACTACTCACTTTCCAGCCTGCAAAATGACCTATACGCCGAAAAAAACGCCTAAGGCTCTCTCCTTACGCGGGGCTGCCCAACGTTTACCAATTCCCAAAGTCTTGCATCAAACCTCCCCTTAATGGCTTTTGGGGACGACGCGGCTCGCGTCGTCATATCCGGGAAGGGGTGTCCCTAATGGTGTAGGGGGTATTTTAACGGTCAATTAATGGTTTTAATGGAGTCTAAACTGCAATTAACGGGTGATTAACGGCTATTAACGGAGACCTCTCCCCTTCAATGGACTCCCGATTGCTGTTTAACGCCAAAAAAAGAGGAGAAGTCCCCACCAATAGATGGAAACTTCTCTTCTTCACAGCCCCCCCCCCTCAAAGAGGGGGGGGAAGGTCTCTCCCCCTCATTGATGGGGTGGGGGAGTCTTGGCTAATGGGTTTTTATCCCTCATACTCCTCCCACTCCTGGTTGAACACATACTTGTACAGTGTATCATACTTGCTTTGTTTCTTGAACGCTGCAATATCTGCTGCCTTTTTCGTGGGGTCCATCAACCGCGCACGGGTGGCTTTGGCGACGCTGGTGAATTTCGTCTGCACAGCCGCTTGCGACGGGGTCACAGGGCTGCCGGCACTTTTTGCTCTGTGTGGCTTCTTCTTGCGCACACTGGTGTAGCAAAAGTTCCTTGATGTCCTGTGATTGTAGATGATACTACAATTCTTCTTCGATAATTTGCCGGATAAATAGTTCACCGGCGCTTCGGTCATGATCTCAGCCATATCTCTGCCAAATTAATAGTTAAACAAATTAAAATTACGCTCAGTTTCTTCATTTCCATGGCTATCTTGTAGCCTAAAAACGAATGATACCGGCTCTGCTTGCCGAAAGCGGTACGGTAAGCAGTGTTTTCCGCCTCACTCAGTGCCAAGGCATTGGCGCGAGCCTGTTTGAATTTCTCGCGTTGAGCCTTTTGCGCCTCGCTGGGCTCGCCCTCGTAGGGGTGACAAATCTGACTTGTGTACAGTGTGTCGTACACCTTCTTGTGAATGATATGCGAATGTTTGCATATCTTGCCCCGATATTCTGTGAATGGGGCTTCTGTATTAAATTTCGCCATTTTTGACTAATTTTTAATTTTGTTACAATTTTTCTCGGTTCTTTTCTTTCCCATCGCTTTCCCGAAATTTCCGATGTCCTATATCTTGCGCAATATATTAGGTCTGTTTTGTTCTTTGTTTCCGTACTGTTCTTGCAGACAACCAACTTGTTTCCTGCCTTACATTCGGATAGTCATTCCGACAAGGTGCGGGCTTTTTTCGAACCACCTTCGAATCACCTCTGAACCACCTTCGAACAGGCTCCGGACAAAACCGCTCTTCTCTCCTTGTTCTAACCGCACCCGTTCTGTTCAATTTCCGCTGCAAAGGTACTGATATTCAGTGAGTAGGCTCAGCAAAAATACAACAAAGAAAGGGAGGTAAGGTGATGTCACCGTACCTCCCTTTCTTCAATGGGGACTTCTTCTCCCTTATCGGGGCTTTATGCAATTATTGCTGCACTCTTTTTACATCATCCAATGCGGCTTTGAAGTCTTTGATTAGGTCTTCTTTGAACGCAGTTATCGTACCCGTACTGAGATATTGGCTTATATCCTTGCTTATCCTGCCGCTTTCACTATGAAAACCGTATTTCAAAATGTTACCAATAGTCTCGTCACGCCCCAACTTCACACCTTTGTCATTTACAAAATAGTCCGCATAGTACAAACCGCAAAGCAGCAATTCCAAACGGCTCTTTTTCCTGTCGGCAATCCGTATCGGTGTCCCGCTTTCTGCCGAAGGCATCCCCTCCCTCATCTCTGCCAACTCCCTCTCTTTCTCTTCCAACAACTCCTCCAACTCCTTCACACGCTTTTCCAACCGCTCCGCTTCCTCCTTGTCCGCCCCCTCGCTTACTGCCGCCGTCTGTGCCGCATCGCTTTGTGCCAATCCTTGCACCTTGCTCCTGTTCCCGTCATTGCGCAGCAACTCCTTTATCTCGTCCGAAATCCTCCGCTCCGAGTTCAGATAATTGCGCACATACGAGATGATATTCACCTCGCCGCTATGGTGTATCGCACCTTCTTGCTCCATTCTGTTAGCCATTATCAGCATCGGAGAGTGATACCTGTATTCTTGCTCTATCTCGCTTGCCAACTGCATAAGTTTCGTGCGGTAATTGTCATTCATATTGTCCTCATAACGGGTTATCCAACCATACACCCCATCGGCAATCATCTGCAACGTCTCGTCTTTTGTCAAACGGAGCAACTCGCACAATGTCACTATTACCAAATAGATATCACGATGAAACTCATCTGCCTCTTCTTCTGTATATTTCGACTCCAAATCATCGTATATGTATTCTGACACGTATTGCATTTCCTGTAGGGCACGTGGGTCTTGCCAATCCCCGTACTTTTTCAATATATCCAGCCCTTGATAGCAAGCGTAAAACACGCTGCTCGGATTGATAATCTTTTTCCACGACCTCAAGCGGCGGCACGGACCTTTCAGCCAAATATACACAAAATCCTCCTCGTAGGCTTCCTCAACCCACAACGCTTGCTTCTTATCCAATAAAAACTTCATATATCTGTTATTTTAATAAAACTCCTAACCCCTAATCCCCAACCTCTAACTCCTGTCAATCTCCACGCAAAATTACTAAAAATTCCCCATATATACAAGATGTATTTGCATATCTCGTAGAAAAATAGTAACTTTGCAGGCAATAGGATATTGGCGGATGTGTATGCAACCGTTTAATTTTAATCGCAACTGTTATGAGTGAGTCTGAAGGCAAAGAGCAACAAGCAATACATGATATGGTGTCTCGTGACGCTTCATCCGGTTATTTGCGGGCAGTGAGTTCGCATATAGAAGTTACTATATTGAAAGGAACGGATATTGTACGCATTTGCGATGGAAAAGAACAGGTTGTTGGTACTGTGGCGGAAAGACCTGCCACAGCGCAACCCGCTCAATATACGCTTCGATAAAAATGTCAGGAAGATTGCGTATATTGGCAGGACCCAACGGTTCGGGGAAAACATCTGTATTCGGCGAACTCAGGGAGAAATTCCATTGGGGGGTATTTGTCAATGCGGATGAGATTGAACGGCGATTGAAAGAAGAAGGAAGCCTTGATTGCAGAGAATATGCGGTAGCGGCACTGGATGAGGAAAAGTTCCGGGAAGTATATTCTGACTATTTCCGTACTGTTTCAACGCAATGTGCGGCTGATAATATATTTGTGGATAACACATATATTAAAGTGCATAATGCGGCACGGGTGGACTCTTATTTCGCTGCTTTCCTGGCTGCCTATATACGGGAACGATTGTTGGAAGCGGGGATTTCTTTTTCATTGGAGACGGTTATGTCGCACCCGAGTAAGGTGGACTTTATGGCGCGGGCACGCCAATCCGGTTATCGTGTCTATCTGTATTATGTATCTACGCAGTCGCCGGAAATCAATATAGGGCGTGTGCATACACGTGTACAGGAAGGGGGGCATAATGTTCCCGAAAGTAAAGTAAGGGAACGTTATGCTCGTTCTTTGCAAAACTTGTACGCGGCTGTAAAACAATCGGATAGGGCGTACTTCTTTGATAACAGCGGCAAGCATTTTGAGTTGCTGGCAGAGTATGATGCCGCAGATAAGTCTATCCAAGTGTATAGTGAAACGGAGTGGCTGAAAACCTATTTGTTGAATATGGCAGAGACAACGAGCAAATGACTTGTTCCATCATTACCATAACGTATAATAACCTTGCGGGACTGCGGCGGACGGCAGACTCTGTTGCGGCACAGACATACAGGGATATGGAGTGGATTGTCGTGGACGGAGGGAGCACGGACGGCACGAAAGAGTGGCTGGACAATGCACGATGCACAATGCGCAATGCACAAATCCTCTCCGAGCCGGACAAGGGGGTGTATGATGCGCAGAACAAAGGCATACGGTTGGCAAAAGGAGAGTTCTGCTTCTTCCTCAATGCAGGTGATACGTTCTGCGGGGCGGATGTGGTGGAACGGATGATGGCGGATTGCGAGGGGGCGGATATTGTGTATGGCAATGAATTGGTGGTGGATGCCGAGGGTAGGGTAGTGGAGCAGTGCAGAGGCGTGGAGAACCCCGGTTTCGTGGACTTGTACAATAGTTGTATGAAGCACCAAGCCACATTCATACGGAGGAAACTGTTTGACAGATACGGTGATTACGATAGTACGATGCGTATTTGCGCCGATTGGGAGTGGTTCTTTCGGGTGATTGCTTTTCACGATGAGGTGCGGCTGCTGTACAAGGATGTGGACGTGGCATATTTCGAGAATACGGGGCTGAGTTACCATAACCCCGCATTGTGTGCGCAGGAACGCAAACAGGTATTGGACAGACTGATGCCCGCCCGCCTGCAACGCGACTATGAGACAATAGGACGCTACCCGCGAATAACCAAGGTGCGGAGAGAGCGTGTGGCAAAAATGTTGCTGCGTGTGGTAAACAGATTGATGAAATGATGGAAACAAGAATGGCAAAACAAGGACGAATAGTATGGATAGACGCATTGCGAGGACTTGCGATGTGGCTGGTGGTGATTATGCATGTGCAGTTTTTCGGTGGCTGTCAGGGGACAATATATAATACTCTGATTGCGTGGCTGTTTATGCCTCTGTTTTTCTTTGTTTCGGGATTGGTAATGTATAATCCGAACAGGCAGTGGACGGCTCGTTCCGTACCGACCTATTTATGGAAGAAAGTGCAGCAGATATTGCTGCCGACGGTTATTATGTTTCTGTTGGCGAATTGGATATTGGGGTATAATATGGTGGAGCAGTTGCTTCACCCGATGAAAGCAGGCTACTGGTTTACAATCACATTGTTCGGATTTATTGTATTGTACGTATTGTTTGAGTGGTTGATGCAGGTATGCAAGGCGGGCAACAAAGGATGGTTGGTGTGTTTGGTGGGGCTAACTGCGGTGTTCTCGTTGCTGTTATCTCGTCATGGGTTATATACACGTGTGTTCGGAGAGGGGGCTATGGTGTGGTTTGATGCTTTGCAGATTGGTAAGTGGAGTTATTTTCAGTTCTTTGTGTTGGGTGTTGTCGTGAGGAAATATCGGGATTTCTGCTTGCGACTTGTGTCGAATAAATATGCAATGGGGATAGTTATTGTGACTTATATATTGATGGCAGTGGTTAATACCAAAGGACTTCCATACTGTGGCATACAACGCTATTTGACGGCTATATGCGTGCGCCTTCTGCCTTATGCGAGTATCTGTATTGTAACGGCATTGTTCTACTCTGTGCGGCAGTTTTTGGCAGATAGCAGGACAGGAAAAGCATTGCAGAGTGTGGGGCGTAATACGTTGGGTATCTATCTGATACACTATTTTTTCTTAAAGGGTAACTGGTCGTTCTTGCAAACGGCATGTGCGAATACCCCCCCCCTGCATTTCGCTGCTAATGTTCGCTCTGTTGGCGGCAGTGATAATAATCTTCAGTATGGTTGTTATTCGTGTGATTCGGTTGAGTCCGTTTCTTGCGCAATATATGATAGGGGATAAAGGATAGATTGTTAGTTGCGGAAATATGACACGTATCTTGTTTATCATAACAGGTCTGGAAGGCGGAGGAGCGGAAAAGGCTCTGGTTAACCTGTTGCGTGCGATGGATAAGCAGGTATATAACGTCAGTGTACTGGTTATATTCGGTGATAAGGTCGGAACGAACATTATAGATGGGATAACCTATTACACCTTGTTTGGAAGCAATCATAGTAGGGTATATAAAATTGCCAAACATTTGTATTTGGACGTGCACATCGCTGCATTACTTGGATATCTGACAAGACGCAAAGTGTCTGATTATTATGATGTAATAGTATCTTTCTTGGAGGGAGATTCTTTATTATATCATTCTTTTGTATTTGATAGGGCGCAGAGAAATGTGTCGTGGGTGCATACTGATTTTGTGGAAAATCATTGGTCGGCACGACATTTTACCGGTAATGATGAATATAATGCCTATCAAAAATTGGATAAATTGGTATTTGTGAGCGAGTATGCAAAGAGACAATTTAATAAGACTTTCCATCTTTCTGCAAGGATAAAGCAGTACATTTGTCCGAATATAATCAATGAAACAGAAATCGTGCAAAAAGCACAAGAGACGGTGACAGATGTCGTTAAGTGGACATTCACAATATGTTCTGTGGGACGTTTGGAAGAGGTGAAGGGATATGATATGGTGATAGAGGCGGCACGAATACTGAAACAACGAGGGGTAGTTGTGGATTTTTGGATTATAGGTACAGGTTCACAGGAAAATAGATTGAGAGCATTAATACAAGAGGTGGGTGTGGATGACATAGTACATTTTTTAGGATATAAAAAGAACCCCTATCCCTATATGCGAATGGCAGACATATTTCTCTCGTCTTCTCGTGCCGAAGGGTTACCTTTGGTATTTGGAGAGGCGATGTGTTTGGATAAACCAATCGTAGCCACACGGACGATAGGGGCATTAACAATGCTCCAAAATGGAGAATACGGAGACATTGTGGATATTACGCCACAGGCAATCGCAGATGCAATAGGTGATATGTATAGAGAACCTTTGCTGTTACAGAATTATGTTACGGCATCGTCATTAAGAAAAAAACAATTTAGTCCGCAGTATATTTTAGGTTTAATAAAATCCATCTTATAGTGACATGAATACTCTTCATGATTTTTTGCACATATTGAATAGTTCCCTGTTGTGGTGCAGTTGTTTGTTAGTGCGGCATAACCCTCGTTTTGTGGAGGATTTGAAACGATGGGCAGAATGGAAATCGTGCCCTTACAAGGGAAAGTATATGCAGTTTGTATGTTTGATGAGCGAGTACAAGGAATTCAGAAATATATGTTACTATCGTATGGGTAAGTGGCAATATCTTGTCCGTTGGATGTGTCCGCCATTGGATAGTCTGTATATCCATTGCAAAGATATTGGGGGAGGATTGTTGATTCAGCATGGTTTTGCCACGATTATACAGGCAGAACATATTGGAAAGAATGCCAAGATATTTCAACAGGTAACCATCGGATATAACGGGGATAAACGTCCTGTATTGGGAGATAATGTAGAGGTCTGTTGCGGTGCTAAGGTAATAGGTGGTGTGCATATCGGAGACAATGTTACTATCGGAGCACAGGCGTTGGTGGTAAAAAATGTGGAGAATAATGTGATAGTGGGTGGTGTGCCGGCTCGTGTAATCAAACGAAAGTAAGATTATGCCTTTTGTATTTCTGGGAAATAATGTGCCGATACAGGGGCAAATCCTGATGCAGATATTTGTCCTTGCAACGCTTGTATATATGCTCTGCAAGCATTACAAGGACGTCCTCTCTGTATTCTTGATATTGCTTTGTTTCCCGCGTGTGTTTATCTTCTTCGGCAAGGGCGTAGAGGATACCTACAAGATAGCGATGCTGCTGTTATGCTTGTATGTCGCCTATAGGTACAAGGTATGGAAAGTGTATGTGCCGCGTGAACGCTGGATAATGCTTGCCTTTGTCCTGTTCACGGTACAATATGCGTTCTCAACAATCTATTTCTCTCCTGCTGCAACAAACATAACAACCCTCTTAAGCCAGTATGCACGGTATATCGAAGCCTTTCTGCTGTATTTTATTGTCAAAGAGGCGGTATATCGCCGTGGCAGAAAAGAGCAACTACTCAGGTTGTTCTATGAAATAGGCTTGCTGCAAATTGTCATATCCGTATTCAAGTTTGCAGTCTTTCGCACGCAGATAGAAGGGCTTGTCGGCTCATTCTCTATTGCAGGTGGTGCCATGGGAACCACCATACCAATCTTGTGGTTTATTATTCTTTGGCTCTATCGCAAAGGACAATTTAGCAAATGGGACTGGCTGTATCTGTTGGGACTCCTGTTTCTTGGATTTACGACAGGGAAAAGGGCAGTGATGTTCATTCTGCCTGTAGTGGTATTCATATTCTTTGTTTATGTACAAGGTGTACGCGTGAAAAGGTCTTGGATAGTCATACTTGCTTTTGTGCCTTTGCTTTTCTATTTGGGTGTTCGCCTTACGCCGACCCTTAATCCGGAGCATCAGGTCTGGGGGAGTTTCGATTGGGACTATGCAATAGGCTATGCCGAGGAGTATCAGTTCGGGCAGAAAGGCATCGAGGGGCAGGTGGAGGAATATCAGGAGGAGAAACATAATCTCCAATATGCAGGGGGGCAGTTTTCTTCTATTGCGTCATCCAAACAAACGGCAGAAGGACGTGGTGGTGCCACCATTGCATTGTTCAAACTCTTGGTCGGTATCTACCCCTCTATTGACCAGGATTGGTGGGGCATGGGCTTCAATAGTATGTATAGTACCGACTATGCAGAGTTTGACGAACTGCCTCTTACCATTCGCATCAATCACAAGGGCTCTGCCACAGGCTTTTTCCAGAGTTATGTAGCAACAGGTCTGTTGGGTGCCTTGTGTACCATCTTCTTTTGTTTTGTCTTTTGGTTCTATTGCCGCAATCACCGCCTGCGGCTTACGATTATCGGTATATGTGCATGGGAGTACTTCATGTACACGGGAATACTTTTCCGTACGCCCGTATTCATGACATTGCTGTTCCTTGTCATGCATTACACCAACGCCGAAATCATACAAAGCAGACAACAATTCAATCGTATTACACACAGCAGATGAAAGTAAGTATTATCATACCCGTTTACAACGTGCAGGTATACTTGCAGCAATGCGTGCAGAGCGTGTTGTTACAGACCTACCGCGACTTGGAGATTATCTTGGTGGACGATGGTTCTACCGACGATTCGGGACATTTGTGTGATACCTTGGCTGCCGGAGACCCGCATATCAGCGTTATCCACAAAGCCAATGGCGGGTTGAGTGACGCACGCAATGTCGGATTACAACACGCTATGGGCGAGTACGTTGCTTTCTTGGATGGAGATGATGTGTGGCTCGAAAAAGACGGATTGCGCCAAATGATGACATTGGTGGAACAGAAAGCAGCAGATGTATTATTGTTTCAATGTGTAGATATATACCCGCACAGACAACAATCACGCCGAGAGTACGACATGGAATATATATATACGCATACAGCGCAAGAAATCTTTGATAGATTGGTACGCACACAAGTATTCAATATGAGTGCTTGCTTCCAATTGATTCGACGAGGACTTTTAACAGAGAATGATATATATTTCGAGAAAGGCTTGTTGAGCGAAGATATCGACTGGAGTTTGCGTTTGTGGAAACATGTGCAACACGTACAGGCGATAAATATACCGATGTACGGCTACCAACATCGCAACGAAAGCATTACCACATCGTATTCAATACGCAACCTTCGCTCTTATGACCATATATTCTGCAAGTTCTATGACATGTACCAACAGGAACAGGCAAAGAACAATGAGAAGTTTTCTGCATATTGGACAACCGCCTTGGGCTATCTGGCACAGATGTATGTATCCTGCCTCTATAGTTACAACCGGATAGCCTGCAAAGACAGAAAAGAGGCAAAACACTTGCTCCGCACCAACCAACATTTGTTGGAGCATAGCATCTCCCGCAAATCGGGTAGGGTAGTGAAGTGCCGCCGGATTATGGGGCTTGACATCACGATACACCTGTTTGCCCTCTACGGCACTCTGAAACGCATAGCGGAAAACGGTATGCTTTTTGCTACGAGACATGTAAATGTATCAGCAAAAAATGTAGAACTCTACAATTCTTGATAATGTAAATAACAGATGAATATCTATCCGAGAGAGAAATATGTGCAGCAACTCTTGTCGCTGCGACAAAATGGATTGGTAAAAATAGTTACAGGTCTTCGGCGTGTGGGTAAGTTGTATTTATTGTTCTCGCTTTTCAGGCAACGCTTGCTGCAAGAGGGCGTGCCGGAGGACCATATCATCGGCATACCTTTGGATTCGTATGCAAACAAACATCTGCGTAAGGCAGAAACGCTCTATCAGTTTGTGCAGGACAAGATACAGTCAACGAAGGAGAGATACTATATTCTTATCGATGAAGTGCAATTGTTGGAATACTTCGTGGATGTGCTGAACGGTTTCCTGTATATGCCAAATGTGGATGTGTATGTTACGGGGAGCAATGCCCGTTTCTTGTCGTCCGATGTAGTTACAGAGTTCCGCGGGCGTGGCATACAGGTGCATCTCTATCCGCTTAGTTTCAAGGAAATACACGAAACCTCTAATGTCGATGTGTTTACGCTATGGCAAGACTATATGTACTATGGTGGCTTGCCGATGGTGATATTGGCAAACAATGCACAGCAGAAAGCACAGATATTGCAAGAGCTGCTGAAAGAAACCTATTTGAGCGACATCATTAGCCGCAACCAAGTAAAGAACGACAGCGATTTAGAAGAGTTATTGGTGCTTTTAGCCTCTAACATTGGCGCATTGACCAACCCGCACAAATTGGCGAATACTTTCAAGAGTGAAAAGAAATCGGATATATCGCATAGTACGGTCAAACTGTATATTGACTATTTTATTGACTCTTTCCTTGTTTCTCGTGCCACACGCTACAATATCAAGGGGCGTAAGTATATTGACTCTCCGTATAAGTATTACTTCTCCGATATGGGACTGCGTAATGCATTGTTAGAATTCCGGCAGGTCGAACCCACGCACGCAATGGAAAATATTCTCTACAACCACTTGTTGGAACAAGGGTATTTGGTCGATGTGGGAAATGTGTCTGTGGTAGGAAAGAATGTCGAAGGTAAATCACAGCGTGCTACTTATGAGGTGGATTTTGTTTGTAACCGTGGCAGTGAACGTGTTTATATCCAATCTGCTTACAGCCTGCCCGATGACGACAAGTTACAACAAGAGCAGCGATCTCTAATGCTAACAGGGGATTCTTTTAGGAAGATGATATTGACCACAGACAATATCCCTTGCCATTCGTTGGATAATGGTATTGTGCTGATGAATGTATATGATTATTTATTATCATAATGCCTTCTTGCATAATATAATCCATACATTGTGGCTTACATGAAATAATCCACACGCAGTAACTCACATGAAATAACTTACACAAAGTCAAAATATGAAAACAGCATTAATCACAGGCATCACGGGGCAGGATGGCTCCTTCTTGGCAGAGTTCCTTCTCGAGAAAGGCTACGAGGTACACGGCATACTCCGCCGCTCCAGCACGTTCAACACAGGGCGCATCGAGCACCTTTACCTGCAGGAGTGGGTGCGCGACCAGAAGAAAAAACGCGCCATCAACCTCCATTACGGCGACATGACCGACTCCTCTTCGCTCATCCGCATCATCGGAGAGGTGCAGCCCGACGAGATATACAACCTCGCAGCGCAGTCGCATGTCAAGGTCTCTTTCAACGTCCCCGAATACACGGCAGACACCGATGCCGTTGGCACCTTGCGTCTCTTGGAGGCGGTGCGTATGCTCGGCTTGGAGAAGAAGACCAGGATTTACCAGGCTTCCACCTCCGAACTCTTCGGATTGGTGCAGGAAGTGCCACAGCGCGAGACGACACCCTTCTACCCGCGCTCACCCTACGGCGTGGCAAAGCAATACGGCTTCTGGATTACCAAGAACTACCGCGAAGCGTATGGCATGTTTGCGGTGAACGGCATCTTGTTCAATCACGAGTCCGAGCGTCGCGGCGAGAACTTCGTCACGCGCAAAATCACCCTTGCAGCGGCAGCCATTGCCAACGGCAAGCAGGATAAACTCTATCTCGGCAACCTCTCTGCGCGCCGCGATTGGGGCTACGCCAAGGATTACGTAGAGTGCATGTGGCTCATTCTCCAGAACCCGACCCCCGAGGACTTCGTCATCGCTACGGGCGAGATGCACACCGTGCGCGAGTTCTGTACTTTGGCTTTCCGTGAGGCGGGCATTGAACTCACATGGCAGGGCGAGGGCGTCAGCGAGAAGGGCATCGACAGTACCGGACGTGTATTGGTAGAGGTGGACCCGAAGTTCTTCCGTCCCACCGAAGTCGAGCAACTCTGCGGCGACCCGACAAAGGCGAAGACGCTCTTGGGGTGGAACCCGCGCAAGACTTCCTTTGAGGACTTGGTCAAAATCATGGTTCGCCACGACATGGCAGCCTACGACTACGCTAAGTAATTGATACGTCTGCTAAAAAAGTGCGACTAAGTATTAAAAAATCAGATAAACAAAACGAAACGTCGAGAAAAATGTAACCTCACAAAACTGGTCGTTTTATCTATGATGTCGCAACGAGAGGATAGCGAGTGGATAAGCCAAAGATTGTAACGTCATTTTGAGTCCTGTGTTTTCTCTATACCTATTGTGTATGTCTATATTTTTTTGTAATTTTGCAGGCTAAAACGGAGTGTAGCAACTCCCCACAAAAGGATTACTACAGATGAAAGCATTTGTTTTCCCCGGGCAGGGGGCGCAATACACGGGCATGGGCAAGGATTTGTACGACAAATACCCTGCCGCGCGTGTCAAGATGGAGCAGGCGAACCAACTCCTCGGTTTCCGCTTGACGGACGTGATGTTTGAGGGCAGCAGTGATGACCTCAAACAAACGAGAGTCACGCAACCTGCTGTATATCTGCATTCTATAGTGGCTGCCGAACTGATGACGGTGGAGCGTCCCGACATGGTCGCGGGGCACAGCCTCGGCGAGTTCTCCGCGCTCGTAGCGGCAGGCGTATTGGGCTGGGAGGACGGGCTCCTATTGGTTAGCGCGCGTGCGCGTGCGATGCAGCGTGCGTGCGAGGTACAGGAATCCACAATGGCGGCGGTACTCGGGCTTCCCGATGAGGTGGTGTACAACACATGCCGGCAGATAACGGACGATATTGTCGTGGCAGCGAACTTCAACTGCCCGGGGCAGGTAGTGATTTCGGGTACGGTGAATGGGGTGGAGCGGGCTTGCCAACTGCTCAAGGCGGCAGGTGCGAAGCGCGCATTGCGCCTGCCCGTAGGCGGTGCCTTCCATTCGCCGTTGATGCAGCCTGCGGCGGAGGAACTGCGCGAGGCGATTCTCCGTACCGACTTCCATACGCCGCAATGCCCTGTATATCAGAATGTAAGCGCACATGCAGAGACTGACAAAGACGTCATCAAACAGCAGTTGTTACAGCAACTTACCTCGCCCGTACATTGGACGCAGAGTGTGCAGCAGATGATTGCCGACGGAGCCACCGAGTTCTACGAGTTCGGACCCGGAGACGTGCTCAAAGGGCTTATCCGCAAGATAGATGCCACCGTCAGTGTGGGGTAGGGGAGAGAATAAGGGATAGAGAATAGAGGGTAGGGGACAGAGATATAGAAACGACTAAAAACCAACAAGATATATGTTTAGAACAGCAACTTGCGGCGAGTTACGTCTCGCCGATGTGGGAAAAACGGTAACACTCGCCGGGTGGGTTCAGCGAATCCGCAAAATGGGTGGCATGACCTTTATCGACTTGCGCGACCGCTATGGCATCACGCAGTTGGCATTCCAAAGCACAGGCAAGCCCGAAGAGGATGCCATGCTTGAGAAAGCCAATTCGGTAGGCCGCGAATATGTATTGCAAGTGAAGGGCGAAGTTATTGAAAGACAGAGCAAAAACGCCCAGTTACCTACAGGAGAAATTGAGATAAAAGTACGCGAACTCAACGTACTCAATCCCGCTGTAACACCGCCTTTCACCATTGAGGACGACACCGACGGAGGCGATGACCTGCGTATGAAATATCGTTACTTGGACTTGCGCCGCTCATGTGTACGCAAGAACCTCGAACTGCGCCACAAGATGGCGTTTGAGGTGCGCCGCTACTTGGACGAACAGGGCTTCCTTGAGGTGGAAACGCCTGTGTTGGTCAACTCCACACCCGAAGGTGCACGTGACTTTGTCGTACCGAGCCGCATGAATCCGGGGCAGTTCTACGCATTGCCGCAAAGCCCGCAGATACTGAAGCAGTTGCTTATGGTCAGCGGATTCGACCGTTACTTCCAGATTGTCAAGTGCTTCCGTGATGAGGACCTGCGTGCCGACCGCCAGCCGGAGTTCACCCAAATCGACTGCGAGATGTCCTTTGTAGAACAGGAAGACGTACTGAACATGTTCGAAGGCATGTCCCGTCACCTGTTCAAGACTATTCTCAATATAGACCTCCCCAAACTGCCGCGTATGACGTGGGCGGACGCCATGAAGTACTATGGTAGCGACAAGCCCGACACACGTTTCGGCATGACCTTTGTCGAGTTGCAGGACATCTTCCACGCGGCAGAGGAGCAGAAACCTGAAAATGAACGCTTTAGCGTCTTTGCCAACGCCCAGTATATAGGTGGTATCTGCGCCAAAGGTTGCGCACACTACACCCGCAAGCAGTTGGACGCACTCACCGAGTTCGTGAAACGCCCGCAAGTAGGTGCCAAAGGTATGGTTTATGCGCGCGTGGAGGCTGACGGCAGCATCAAGTCGAGCGTGGATAAGTTCTACGGACAGGATGTATTGCAGGCGGTTGCGCACGAGATGCAGGCGGAAGCAGGTGACTTGCTGCTGATTTTGAGCGGCGACGACGCTATGAAGACGCGCAAGCAACTGAGCGAATTGCGTCTCGAAATGGGACGCCAACTTGGGCTTCGCGACCCGAAGAAGTTCTCATGCCTGTGGGTTATTGATTTCCCGATGTACGAATGGAGCGACGAGGAGAACCGCCTCATGGCGATGCACCATCCCTTCACCAGTCCGAAGCCGGAGGATATCCCGCTGATGGACACCAATCCCGCTGCCGTACGCGCAAACGCTTACGACATGGTAATCAACGGTGTAGAGGTTGGTGGCGGTAGTATCCGTATCCACGACGCGCAGTTGCAGGAGAAGACGTTTGAGATTCTCGGATTCACGCCCGAACAGGCACAGAAGAAGTTCGGCTTCTTGATGAATGCCTTTAAGTACGGTGCGCCGCCTCACGGAGGTTTGGCGTATGGCCTTGACCGTTTTGTATCTTTGTTTGCGGGCTTGGATAGTATCCGCGACTGCATTGCATTCCCCAAGAACAACCAAGGTCGTGACGTGATGCTAGGCGCCCCTGGTGTCCTTGACCCCATCCAATTGGACGAACTCCAACTCGACATCCGCAAAAAGAAAGACAGCGAGTAATGGCAGAAAGATAGCAAGTACAACAAATATACCAAATGGTGTGGCTACTGACAAGCCACTCATTTGGTATCCTAATTACGATTATGTAAAATAGCATTTAGGCAAACTCCCTATTTGCATAAAATACACCTTGATATATAAGAGATGTACGAATGATAACCTACCTTGATGAAGTATTGAATGAGGAGCAGGATGTGCAGCAAGATGTGGAATATATCCCATTGACTGCAGATGACGATGCTACCAAAGAACCGGAACTGAACGATGGCGATGTGCTTGGCGTATTGCCACTTCGGAATATGGTTCTGTTTCCAGGCGTGCTGTTGCCCGTGACAGTAGCGCGACCGAAGTCAAAGAAATTAGTAACCACCGCTTTCAAGAACGATGCCCTGCTTGCAGTATGCTGCCAAAAAGCACAAGATGTAGCAGAGCCTGGTTCTGACGACCTATATATATTAGGTACTGCAGGGCGCGTATTGCGCACATTGGATATGCCCGATGGCAGTTTGATGGTGATATTGGAAGGAATGGAACGTGTTGAAATACAAGAGATTGTCAGCACGAAGCCCTACTTGAAAGCTCGCGTGAAAGTGGTAGAAGAAGTCTTCCCGAAGCGCAATGACAAAGAGTTCATTGCGCTGGTAAGCAGCCTCAAAGAGCAAGCGGAGAAGATTATCAAGCGCATGGAGAACCTGCCTGCCGAGGCAGGAATGACCCTGCGCAGTATCGACAATCCACCTACCCTTGTCAACTATATCTGCGGCAACTTCGGCATACGCATTGCTGAGAAGCAAAAGTTGTTGGAAGAAAGCGAGATAAAGCAACGTGCCATCGCACTCTTGGAACTGCTGAATACCGAGTTACAAATGCTTGATATGAAAGCCGTCATCCAGAACAAAACACGTGAGGATATCGACAAGGAGCAGCGCGAATACTATCTGCACCGCCAGATGGAGACCATTCAGAAAGAATTGGGTGATTCCGATGAGCAGATAGCCAATGCCATGCTGGAGCGTTCCAAGCAGAAGAAATGGGGCGAGAAGATGCAACAGACTTTTGAGAGCGAACTGAAGAAGTTGCGTCGTATGCCGTCCCATTCGCCTGAATACTCCACACAGCAAAACTACTTGGATACGCTCCTTGACCTGCCTTGGAACGAGTATTCGGAGAACAACTACGATATCCGCCATGCGCAAGAGGTGCTGGACCACGACCACTACGGCATGGAGAAGGTAAAGGAGCGTATCATCGAGTACTTGGCTGTGCTGAAAATGAAAGCCGAAAGCGACAAACCGCAAGAGATGAAGGCGCCCATTCTCTGCCTATATGGTCCTCCTGGTGTGGGTAAAACCAGTCTCGGACGCTCAATTGCAGCGGCATTGGGGCGCAAGTATGCGCGTATCAGTTTGGGTGGTCTCCACGACGAAGCCGAGATTCGCGGACATCGCCGCACCTATATCGGTGCCATGCCCGGTCGCATCATCGAGAGCATCCGCAAAGTGAAAACGAGCAACCCTGTCTTTGTATTGGACGAGATAGACAAAATCGGCATGGACTACAAGGGCGACCCGACCAGTGCATTGTTGGAAGTGCTTGACCCTGAGCAGAATGGCACTTTCCACGACAACTACTTGGATGTGGATTACGACCTTAGCAAGATACTCTTCATCGCCACGGCTAACTCCTTGGACAGCGTGCCGCGTCCCCTACTCGACCGTATGGAACTCATCGAAATGACGGGTTACCTGCAAGAGGAGAAAGAGGAGATTGCCAAACGCCATTTGTTGCCGAAAGAACTTGAGAACCACGGACTTAAACCCGCGCAACTGAAACTCAGGAAGTCTATTATCGCCGAGATTATTGATGGCTACACACGTGAATCGGGTGTGCGCAGTTTGGAGCGGCAGATAGCGGCAATATGCCGCAAGGTCGTAACGAAAATTGCTTTGCAAGAGCCTTATAACGTGAACGTTACATCGGAAGATGTGGTCGAATACCTTGGCAAGAAACGCTACTCGCGCGACTCGTGGGAGACCAACAAATACATCGGTGTGGTCACAGGCTTGGCGTGGACACAAGTAGGCGGTGAGATACTCTTTATCGAGACTTCGCTCTCCCCTGCCAAGACCCCTACCCTCACCCTTACAGGCAACCTCGGCGATGTGATGAAGGAGTCTGCCACCATCGCATTGGGCTACATCAAGGCGCACGCCGACCAATTCGGCATCTCGCGCAAGGTGTTAGACACCCATTCCGTACATATCCACGTGCCCGAAGGTGCCATCCCGAAGGATGGTCCCAGTGCGGGTATCACGATGACAACGGCATTAGTTAGTGCTTTTACCAAGCGCAAAGTACGCCCTCGTATCGCCATGACGGGTGAGATGACGCTCCGCGGTAAAGTCTTGCCCATCGGCGGTGTGAAAGAAAAGATTCTTGCTGCCAAACGTGCTGGCATCACCGATCTCATTCTCTGTGAGGACAACCGCAAAGACGTGGAGGAAATCCCCGAAAAATACCTTATCGGCTTGGCTTTCCACTACGTGAAAGACATTCAAGAGGTTATCAACTTTGCCCTACTCAAATAATTGTGCTCTAAAAGAGATATGTAATTCAATAGTATCTTTCTAAATCGTAGAATGTATGGCTCAATACAACTGGACCTTTGCCACAATCGGTGGCACAACACGAGTGAAGATTCAATCGGGCGAGGATATCCGCCATCTCGGAGAACTGGACGAGAAGTTATGGACCGTTCTGTCCTGCCCCGTAGCAGGGTTGGAGATACCCGAAGAGAGCCTGCGGCTGATAGACATATCGGGCGACGGCAAGATACATGTGCAGGAGGTGGTGGCGACTGCCGATTGGCTATGCGAGCAACTGCACGACCCCAAAGTGCTCCTCACGGGCAAAGCACAACTCCGCCTGACGGATATTGCCGATGATACCCTGCGTGCCACGGCTGCCAAGATAGCCAAAGACGACAAAATCACATTGGAGGACGTGGACGCCGCTATGGCGAACATCAGCGTAGAACAGCAATCCGCGCCCGAAGCCCCCTACCCTGCTGACATCATAGCCGCCTACAAGGCATGCCAACAGGCATACAACGACTATTTTGCAACGGCTCATCTGCAGTCGTTGGGCTTGGCGACACTGCCTGCCGATGCAGCGATACCGGGGATGAAGGAAGAGGAGTTCCGCGAGATGGGCGCGATGATTGCCGCCTACGAAGCGGCTGTGAACGAGGTGAACAGTGCCAATGCCGCCGCCCTTGCGGCAGCACAAGCCGAATATGTGCCTTTGCGCAAGTTGCTGCTGCTCACCCGCGACTTCTACACGCTGCTGCGCAACTTTGTGTCGTTCCAAGACTTCTATGCCAAACGCACCATCACCGCGATCGGGAAAGCCGACAAAGAGAACAAGTCGGCTATCTTTCAAGCGGGCACACTGGTCATTGACCAACGCGCCTGCCACCTCTGCCTGCGCGTGAATGACATGGCGAAGCACGATGCGCAGGCAGCTGCAAGCGGCATGTTCCTCATCTACTGCAACTGCACCTACCAAGCCACGGGCGAGAAGATGCAGATAGTTGCCGCCATGACCGTAGGCGACATCCGCAACCTGAAAGTGGGCAAACATGCCCTGTTCTACGACCGTCAGGGGCGCGACTGGGAAGCGGAAGTGGTGAAGATAATCGACAACCCCATATCCATTGCGCAGGCGTTCTGGAGCCCGTACCGCAAGTTCGGCGAGTGGCTGACCAACCTAATCAACAAATCCGCAGCGGACAAAGAGAACAAAGCCTTCTCCGGCATCACGGCAAAGGTGCAGGAGAATGCACAGAAGCCCGCCGAAGAGAAGTCGGCAGAAAAGGTACAAGCCTTCGACATCGCCAAGTTCGCCGGTATATTTGCCGCCATCGGTATGGCAGTAGGCTACATCGGGGCATTTATCACGAGCGTGGTGGGCGGTTTTGCCAAACTGACATGGTGGCAAGACATCTTGGCTGTGGTTGCTATCCTGCTGGTAATCAGCGGACCGGCAATGGTAATGGCGTGGTTCAAACTGCGCAAACGCAACCTGTCGCCACTACTGAATGCCAACGGTTGGGCGGTGAATGCAGACGCGATAGTGAGTGTGATGTTCGGCGGCACGCTGACCGAACAGGCGCAGTTCCCGCTGCTGAAAGCCCAGAAAGGCAAACTGACCAAAGGCAGCAAACGGGCTATCGCCATTGCGGCAGTAGTGGCAGCACTGGCAGTGGCAGCATTGGTGCTGTATCTGCTGGGGTACTGCCCGTGCGCATGCTGCTAATCATAGTATAATATCAAGGTGTACGAATATGAAAAACAAGTCGAAGAAAGTGGCATTGGTGCTGGCATCAGGCGGTGCCCGCGGTATGGCGCACATAGGTGCCATTGAGGAACTGGAGGCTCGCGACTACGAAATCACCAGCATCGCAGGGGCGTCCATAGGAGCAATGATTGCGGGTATGTACGCCTCGGGGCGACTGGAAGAAGCCAAACAATGGTTTCTGCAGATTGACAAACAGCGTATCCTGCAGATGGGAGACCTGTCGCTGAGCCTCAGCCACCTGGTGAAAGGCGAGAAGGTAATCAACGAACTGCAGAAAGTGGTGCCGGATTGCCGGATAGAAGACCTGAATATCCCCTGCACCATCGTGGCAAGCGACATGGTGAACAGCGAGGAAGTGCTGTTCGAGCAAGGCAGTCTGTGGGAGGCTATACGTGCCTCTATCAGTATTCCGCTGTTCTTCAAGCCCGTGAAACAAGGCGATAAAGTATTGGTGGACGGCGGTGTGCTCAATGCCCTGCCCCTCGACAGAGTGCGTAGGACCGAAGGAGACTTGCTGGTGGCGATGAACATCTCCGCACGCGATACCATGCAGTTGGAGGAGGTAAAGCACCCCACCCTGCCCAAATTCATCACGGACATACCTGCCGTAAACAAGTTCTTGGAGGACACGCACCAAAGCGAATTGTCGCCATCGGTGAACTATATCTCGCTGCTCAACCGCATGACGGATATGATGATTCAGCACAACACGATGATGATGACCCGTCTCATGCACCCCGATATCCTTGCCGAGATGCCGCAAGGAGCGTACTCGACCTTCGCTTTCGACCAGACCGCCCAACTCATAGAGCACGGGCGACGCCTGATGCACGAAGCCATAGACCGCTACGAGCAAGGGAAATAACAAGGCTGCTATTCTCACCCTGTAATATCTGAAATCTGCGAGATAAGGGCGGTGCAGCAGGAATGGTCTTGATTGTCGGTCTGCTGGTATTGGATAGAGTGGTCGGTTTGGACGAAGTGGGTGTACATCTGTTCGCCGAAGTGGAGTTCCTTCACGTAGTTGATGTCCAAGCGGAAAGGCTTGTCTGTGTGATGCCACGTGCAGGCATTGAGCATCCATTCGAGGTAGCGGCATGAGTTGCAATGGCGGTTGTAATCCACATCGGAGTATTGAATTGTGTGCGGAACAATGTCTGCAGCAAGAGTCTGCGACAACAGACGCGCCTCGTCCACGTGAATGGGCAGCAGGCGCACAGGTTTCGCTATCTGTAGCACCTCACCATCTACGGCACCATCGAACATCGGCAAGTCGAAGACATTAACTATCTCGCGTTTCTCCAAATCAAGTACCGCCCAAACGGACTTGGCAATACCAAGCAGCATATCAGAACCGTCTGCCTGACGGACATACAGCCTATAGTCACGCACAGAAAGCATGTGCGCGTTCTGTTCAATCCATGTTTCAATGGTGAGTACCTCGCCATGACGCGGCAAATAGCGCATCTCCAGATTGAGGCGCGTGATAATCCACGTATAGCCCATTGGCAAGAGGTTGGGAATACCGAAACCCAACTCGTCTGCCACGCGCCCTGCTACATTGAGCAGATAATTCTCCAACGTATGCAAACGCAGACGACGGTCTGCATCAACGTCTTGATACTGAACGGTATAGGTATATTTGTATTTCATTAGTTGAGAGTTTAGAGTTGAAAGTTGAGAGCGACCTCTATTCTTCAATCGGGAAGATACCCGTGGGGCGGAGAATGGTGTAGTTGGTCATCTCCTGATTGGAGCGGAAACCGACACCCTGAATAATGGATTTCGCTTTCGTGATGACAATGGACGAGTCCGAATAGACACTCTCCTCGCGCTGGTCCCAGTAGAGCAAAGGTGTCTCAAACCGCTCTCCCTCAAGGTTGATGGCACGCACATTGCCCCGCAACGTCCACCGCTGGGCGGGTTCATTATAGTAAGCATAGTCGGCTTCGACGGTGGCATCTGCTTCCAAATCAGCATTGAATTTCTCCAAATAGATGCCCGCAGGGAACTCCCAATAGGGCGTATCCGCCTTGTCGAAAATGAGCCACTTGGTGGCCTTGATACGATAGCGCGTGATGCCCGAGTCGGAGATGAGCGTGGTCACCTCTTGTGCGTCCAAAGCGGGCATGGAAGAGCGGTCGGTAACCGCATCCGCCCGCAAGCGTACATCATGGCGTTGGCACGCCACAGCACCTGCCACAATCAACACCAAGAGAACCACTCGCGTGATTCTCCCGATGGTGAATATGTGGAATTGTCTCACTTGAATCTGCTATCTTATTCCGCCTTCGGCGTGCAAATGGTGGTCTTGTTAATCCAACCGCCCACGCGGATAGGCTCGTTGAGGTTCATCTCCTTGTGGAAGAAGATGTCTTCCTTGCTTGGGAAGTATTGTGAATAGGTGGCAATCAACTTGTTAGCATCTGCAGCACAGGACGAATCCACCTGCTTTGCCTTGCGGAACATATCCACTGCGCACCAATATACGGAACGGCTCATGATGGGGTCGTCCGACACTTTGGCATTGGCATAGCACAAGCCGATAAGGATATAGTAACGACCGTCCTCCTTGTTGATTTCAGCAGCCTTGTAAGCATAGTTGGCAGCCTGCTGGAAGTTCTTGAGGTTAGCGTAATATACAAGGGCGATATTGTAGAGGTAATCTGCCTGGTCTTCCTCAGTAGTCGCCAGTTGCAATGCCTGGTCATAGTACGCAAGAGCGCCCTTTGCATCGTCCTTCTTGACGCACATCTTGGCGCAACCTGCCGCCGACTCGTCGGTCGGTTTCAGTTTGTGGGTAGCCTCAGCGGCAGCGAAATACACCTCGCTCTCGGTGCAACCCAAACGGCGGTACAATTTCATGACAGCATTCAGGTGGTCGAGGTCAGAAGCATGTGTCTTCACATCTTCAGCATACATCTGATCCATTTGACCGCAGTCAGCAGCACCCGAAGCGGCATACAGACGGTCGATGTAGTTCTTCTGAGGTTGTACCTCCGTAGCACGTTTGCCGCCGGCAGCAGCAATCTGCTCCATCAACCCCGAAACGGTCTGATAGTCTTTGAGGAACTGGTCGCTGTACTGGTCGGGATTGGACTTGTAGATATTGTAACTAACCTCCACCAACTTGCGGAGCACAATGATTTGCGAGTTTGCACCCATACCTGCCACCGACTCTTTCAGCCACCCGTAAGCAGGCATAGCCAACTCGTCCTCAGGATAGTACTTGAGATAGTCTATCGCCTTGAGTCCCAGCACATAAGCGTCCGGATACTTGGGGTCGTCGAAATACTGGATACGCTCATCGTGCAACTTGAGAATCATCTCGCGCCATTTGTTCTTCTCCTCGGGCGTTTGTGCATTCTCGTATTCGTATTCCAGAATCTTGTTGCCGTCAATGTAGATGTTCTTGTGGAAGTCCGGACGGCTCTGATACAACTCCAGCCAAATGGGATAAGCATCCTTGTACTGCCCGTTCTTCACCGATTCATGGGCAAGTGAGAGGTGTGCAAGGCACTCCTCATCGGACAATACTTTCGTCTCTTCCACAACAGGTTGTTCCTCACCTTTCTTGGGCTTCTTGGCAAAACTTGCCATCGGAACGGCTACACAAAGTGCAATTATCAATAACTTTTTCATATTTTGGGTATTAATTTTATATGCTTATGTTACAATTTACGTTTGAAGAACCAGTTTTCAGCAATGGCTGCATTCACCACAAACCGCAGATAGTTCTCGGTCAGTTGCCCCGCGCCGCCACCGCGATGCCCGTATTCAAAGGTCGTGTTGATAACCGTTCCCACGGTGCGCAACGGAAATCCCATACCCACCGACACGCCCAAATCGGGTTGCGTCATGCCCTGCGTGTAGGACGTGGTGTAGTTGAACCCCACACGCCACATCATGCGCTCGGCATAGTTGCGGCTCATCGGGTTGTGGCGATACTCTGCCCCCACCGCCCAACGCTGACGGTTATTCAAAGCCTCCTTCTGATTGAAATACAGTGTCTTGGACCAATCCTGGCATTGATAATCCACCGCCAATGTCAAACGATTGTCATACACATAACTAATGCCCGCGCCATACATCATCGGCAACTCGAACGCCCCACCCATCGTGGTCACGGTGTCCGCGGTCTTGGTCTCCACCTGCGTGTATTCGCTGCGCGAGAAGCGCTGCTTGTTCTCGAACACACCGCCCAATACAATGGTGTGCTTGCCGAACGTATGGAAGAATTGTGCGCCGTAACGAAGACGCAGGCTGTTGATTTTCAGTACATTGGACTGCGATACATTATTGAGCGACGACTCCGTAAAGGTCAGCGTACGCGACTGCGTCACATTGCCGAACATATAGTAGGCGTTCACGCCCAACGCCACCCAGTCGCAGATATTGAAACTCACTCCGCCGTACACCTGCGTAAATCCGCCTTCACCCGAATACGCCTTCGTGAAGTGGTAGTCGGAATTCAGCGAGTCGGTCAGCGAGAAGTTGTAACCCATTGCAGAATAAGGCGTTAAGCCTGCCGAGAAAGCAATATACCTGCGCCATATCGGGAACTGCAACGTCACGTATTCGAGGTTGCCGTTCATCCTGTTGCGTGTGCCGAAAGCATCGCCATAGTTGGTGTAGAGCAGCGAACCCGCAATGTCGAACATAAACGTCATGGAGTCGCACGCGGTATAGGAAGCGGGTTGTGCAGGGTTAATCGCCTTGGCAGAGCGCATACCTACCCCTACTCCACCCATCGCACGATACGCCCCGGGCATGTTGTCGTTCAGTTCGCCGTATCCGAAACGTGACGACGGCGACGACGTGGCATTCTGTGCCCACGCGCCCATTGCCAGTGCGGCAACCGCTATCACTGCTAAAAATCTTCTCATATCCTAAGCCTTCTCTGCCTTGTTAAATTCCAGTATGCCGTTCAGCCCCTTCAGCACCAGATGCGGTTCGTGCCGCACCTCGGTCTGCAGGTTCCCTAATATATAAGGTGCGTTTCCGCCTGTCACAAATGTCACAAACGGCGTCCCTTGGTCGGTCAAAGCGCGCATATAGCCTTTTACCTCAAAAATTATGCCACGTATCACACCTGCCGCCATTGCCTCGTGCGTATTTTTGCCGAACAGGGGGATAAAAGCATTCTCCTCCACCTCCACTGCGGGCAGTTTCTTGGTCATCTGACGCAATACGGTCAGCCTCATCTTCACCCCGGGAGCGATGTTTCCGCCCAAATAGCCCTCCTCGGCTGACACAAAGTCGTAGGTAATCGCCGACCCCGCGTCCACGATGAGCAGGTTCTGCTTCGGGCAGATATACGATGCCCCGACAGCCGATGCGATGCGGTCCTGCCCCAATGTCTCGGGCGTCTGATAGCAGTTGCGCAGCGGCAAGGGTGTCTTGTGGTCAAATAGTATAAAACGTGTTGATAATCTGTGCAATACATTCACCACGGCAGGGTCTATATTCACCACCGACGACACGATGCTGTCCCCTATCGGGTACAACGAGAACAGCCGCTCCACATCCGCCGATGTGAAACTCTTGTACATCAGGTTCTTGGCGATACTTCCGTCTTCGCGGAACAACGCTACCTTGGTGCGCGAATTACCTTGGTCTATACACAGATTCATACCATTCGTTATATCTCAATCGATGTATATAAGAATCGCTTGATGCTCTTCTTGGGGGTCTTCTCGAACTCATGCGGGAACAGCCGCACCTTGTTAATCTGCTCATACGCAGCCAGTTGTGCGTTCAGTTGCTTGCGGTTCTCCTCCATGGCGGCATCCAACTGCTCTGCCGTCAGGTGTGCAGCATCCACCGCCTCATAGTCGGGGCAAACCAACGCCACCAACCTGTTGTCTTGTTGCAGCACCAGCGACTCCAGCACGTATGGCATATTGTTCATCTTCGCCTCAATCTCTTCGGGGTAGATATTCTGCCCGTTGGGTCCGAGGAGCATGGTCTTGTTGCGCCCTTTGATATAGAGGAATCCGTCCTTGTCCAGCACGCCGAGGTCACCCGTACGCAGCCAACCGTCGTCCGTAAACACCTCGCGCGTTGCCTCCTCGTTCTTGTAGTAGCCCAGCATCAGATGCTCGCCGCGAACCTGTATCTCCCCCACTCCTTCCGCGTTGGCGTTCACAATGCGAATCTCCATCAGCCCGGGAAACGCCTGACCGCACGAGTACGGCTTGAAGTCTTTCCAATAGGTATAACTGATGATAGGTGCCGTCTCCGTCATGCCATAACCCACCGTCACGGGGAAATGGATACGGTGCAAAAACGCCTCCACCTCGGCATTTAGCGGTGCCCCGCCCACGATTATCTGCGAGAACTCCCCGCCAAACGACTCTATCAACTGGTCGTGAATCTTATGCAGCACCACCTCGTCGAGCAACGGCACTTTCAGCACCCAACTCACCGGTGCTTTGGATATTACGGGCGCAATCTGCTTGCGGTACACCTTCTCCAGTATCAGCGGCACCGACATTATCAGCGTCGGCTTCACCTCCTTGAATGCCTTCACCAGTATCTTCGGCGACGGCGTACGCCCGATAAACCACGTATGCCCGCCTACCGACAATGCCCCGAGGAAGTCCACCGCGCACCCGAAAGCGTGTGCCAACGGCAGAAATGCCACTTGCCGGCAGCCTCTGAACACTTGTTTGCTGCGTTTCGAGAGCACGATATTGCCCGCCAACGCATTGGCAGGCGTCATCACGCCCTTCGAGAATCCCGTCGTGCCCGAGGTGTAGTTGATGGATGCCAATTCGGCATTGCTCCTTTCTATATAGTGCACATCGTCGCGCGTGAAACCGTTCGGATATTTGGCTGCAAACAGACCGTCGATGGTCTCTTTGTCAACATGCACATCTTCCGGCAAGCGGTTGATTATCACGCTCATATCATTCAGCGAGAACACCACCTTCACCATCGGAATCTGCTCCGCGTCGATGCTCTCCCATATCGCGTCTGCCACAAATAGCAGCGAGGTCTCCGAGTGGTTGATGATATGTATCGCGTCATTTGCCTTGAAATCATGCAGTATCGGCACAATCACCGCGCCATACGTGATACTCGCCAGATAGACCAGCGCCCAGTTGCACGAGTTCTTTCCCATCACCGCCACGCGGTCTCCCTCGTGCACGCCACATTGCTCAAACAGCAAATGCAGGCGGGCTACCTGCTCTGCTACTTCGCTGTAAGTCAGCGTCTTCGTTGTTCCATAGTCCGTCATCGCCTCCAACTCCCAGTTGTCGCGAAACGAATTCTCATAAATCTTTACAAGATTTTCTTCAGGTTTAGTCAGCATATCACATCCCTTATAGGGTCTAATTTTCAAATTTACACACGTACAAATTGTCTATTCCACCACTGGCGGCAACTCCCCCACACCATCCTCCAGCGGGTCAGCGGGAGTCTGCGGTTTAATTGCCTTCACGGAGATTATCGAATCCACCACAAACTGGCTGTTTCCGCGCCATGGCAACGTGCCCAAGTAGCGTTTCCAATGCAGTTTTATCTGCCGTCCCGAGTTGTTGTCTATCTGCTGCGCCACGCGCTCGTCGGTCACCGAGAACTTGAACTCATTCGACTGTATCGTCGCACTCGTATTCTTCGAGTTGTAGCCCGTCTGTATCATCTTCCCCTCGTAGGTCTTGAAGATGAACCCTTCGCGCTGGAAGTAGTTTATATCGCCCTCGTTGGTCCCCTCGCTGTACACGAAGCAGAACTTGAAGAACACGAACCCCGCCAACGCGAGCACTACGATGCTCACCACACTCGTAATCACCTTACCTTTCGTTGTCATACTTGTTTTCTTTTTGTTGTTACACGATTGTCACCCCCGTCTTTCACGCTCTCCGCCACATTGTCCATCAAAGATAATGCACAAAAGTTCGTGCAAAGGTACGAAAAATCCTCCGTTCTTACAAATAAAAACGCACATCGTTATGGAAACCGTATCAAAATCAGGTAGTGCTATACAGAAGCATTTCCCACTATTATGGGCTTGTTAGGCATCATTCAAATAGCATGGGAGACGTGAAGCGTAAGGCGGGTGTGCGTAGCGCACTGAGCGCCGTAAGCGAAGCGAAAGCCTGTGGCTTGAGCAGAACTCCTTATCGGCTCGCGTCGTCATTCCATCTTCCATCAACTTCTTTTAACTTTCAACTCTCCACTGCACTCAACTCTAAACCCTCAACTTCTTTTAACTCTCAACTTTCAACTCTATACTTTCTCGGGATAAGTGTATGACATTAGTATGTGATTAGTATGTGATTAGTATGTGATTAAGCCGACCATACAGGGACGATAGGCAACACATTTTCTGACGACGCGGCTCGCATCGTCTAAAGTGGAAAAGCAAAATATCTGTTAATACTATACGCTCCCGATTTGAGAACGTTTCAAATCGGGAGCGTATATCCTACTTCGCACGCACAAATATCTGTACGGGCGTTCCGTGAAAGTCCCACCATTCACGAAGTTTATTCTCTAAAAAGCGACGGTATGGCTCTTTCACATACTGGGGCAAGTTTGCAAAGAATACAAACGTAGGCACCTGCGTATTGGGCAATTGCGTACAGTATTTTATCTTTATGTATTTGCCTTTCGTGGCTGGCGGCGGATAATTCTCTATCAGTGGCAGGAATTTGTCATTCAGTTGTGCCGTAGGCACTTTGCGTTGCTTGTTCTCATACACGTGCAGTGCCGTCTCCATCACCTTGTATATACGCTGCTTTGTCACTGCGGATGTAAAGATGATAGGAAAATCGGTAAACGGAGCCAGCCTCTCGCGAATGGCGCGTTCATAGCCTTTTATATCGGCATTGGTCTTGCTCTCAACCAAGTCCCACTTGTTGATGCAAACCACTAATCCTTTCTTGTTCTTCTGTATCAGCGAATAGATGTTGAGGTCTTGCGCCTCGATGCCGCGCGTGGCGTCAATCATCAGGATGCAGACATCGGAGTTCTCGATAGCGCGTATCGACCGCACCACCGAGTAGTATTCGAGGTCCTCGTTCACCTTTGCTTTCTTGCGGATACCCGCTGTGTCCACGAGATAGAAGTCTTTGCCGAACTTGTTGTAGCGGGTGTAGATACTGTCGCGTGTCGTTCCGGGTATGTCTGTAACTATGGTACGTTCTTCACCTATAAAGGCATTCAATATACTGCTTTTCCCTGCGTTGGGGCGCCCGACAATAGCAAAGCGGGGCAAGTCATCCACTACTTCTCCCTCACTGCCTGCCTTGAACCGGCTGCATATCTCATCTAATAAATCACCGGTACCCAGACCGTTCTCTGCCGACAGGATATAAGGTTCGCCCAATCCGAGTTTGTAGAACTCAGGCGCACCGTATTGTTGGTCAAACATATCCACCTTGTTCACAGCCAGTACCGTTTCCTTGCGTGCTTGCCGCAGTAGGTGTGCCACTTCCATATCAAACTGGGTAACACCCTCATTGACGTCCACAACCAGCAGCACCACGTCTGCCTCTTTGATGGCGAGGTTCACCTGACGGTTTATCTCGCTTTCAAAGGTGTCGTCCGAATTTACCACCCAGCCTCCCGTATCTATCACGGAGAATTCCTTACCGCACCACTCACACTTGCCGTACTGACGGTCACGGGTTGTGCCGGCGGTATCCATCACTATCGCCCGCCTTGTCTTGGTCAGACGATTGAATAGGGTCGATTTCCCCACATTGGGACGACCCACTATCGCTAAGATATTTGCCATAGATTTATAGTTTGTCGTTATTTTCTCGGACACTCGCCCGAAAAACTGCGCAAAGGTACGAAAAAAATATCGTCTTTGCAAAAGTATGGATATTATTGGTACAGGGACAAGCCTGTTGCATATCTCGCAGAAAAACGCTACCTTTGTCGCAAAATTAATAGTGAGATATATCTTTCAATAACCGCACAATGAACCACCAACTCATCATCTTATCCTCTTCGTTGCACCACGAGGCATTGAGTTTGCCTTTTGAGCCCGACCCCGAATGGCTACAGGACAGTCAGGTCGTTGCGGTGCTCACGGGCGGCAGCGAAGCCCTTTTCCTCGAGAAAGTGCAGTCGGGTGAAATCACCCTTGACGAACCCGTTTGCCTCATTGCGAGCGAGCAAAGCAATTCCCTTGCGGCTTGCTGCGAGATACTCGGTTGGCTCAATCAGCATCACGGACATGGACAGATTAGGACTCATCGGTAAGCCGAGCGACTGGCTCATCGCTTCCACCTACGACGTGGAGGCTGTTCGCACCCGCCTCAATTGCGAATTGGTAGAGATAGACATCCGCGAAGTAACGTCTCTCGGCGAGGTCGAGGATGGCGAAATAGGAGCACTTCGCATATACCAACGTCTTCGCGAAATAGTTGACACATATCACCTTACGGGACTTACCTTGCGTTGCTTCGACTTGCTCACCACGGTCAGGAACACGGGCTGTCTGGCTCTCGCAAAACTAAATGCAGAGGGTATCCCTGCGGCATGCGAGGGGGATGTACCCACCTTGCTGACGATGGTTCTGGCACACCGGCTGACCGGCTGTTCGGGCTTCCAGTGCAACCCCGCCCGCGTCAATACCGCCACAGGCGAGATGCTTTGGGCGCATTGCACCATTCCGCTCAATATGGCGGAGCGTTACGAGTACGAGACGCATTTCGAGTCGGGCATCGGTATCTCCCTGCACGCCGACTTGCCGCTTGGCGACTACACATTGGTGAAAGTGAACGGCGACCTCACACGTATCTTTGCGGAGGATGTCACGCTCACGCGCAACCAGCACCAGCCGAACCTCTGCCGCACGCAGGTATGGCTCAAGACCCGCCGCGTCATCCCTTACCTTCTCTCCGACCCTATCGCCAACCACCATATCCTTGTCCCGGGGCACCACGCACGGGAGTTCGAGAACATCTTTCAACGTATCCGGTAGGCAATAACGGGCTACTTGTCGGTATGCTCAATCTGCTTTATCACTCTTGCGGGGTTGCCCACAGCCACGGAGTAGGGCGGTATATCCCTTGTCACCACGGCACCTGCCCCGATGACGCTGCCTTTGCCTATGGTCACGCCCGGCAGCAGTATCGCACCCCCGCCAATCCAGACCTCGTCCTCGATGCGGATGGGACGCGCGTATGTCTGGCACCAGAAAGCGGGATTCGGGTTCTCACTGTGGTTGCGCACCGCAGGGTCGGTCGAATGGGTGGCGGTGTACATCTTCACATCGGACGCAATCAGCACGCGGTTGCCGATGTCTATGCGGTTGTTGTCCACGAAGGTGCAGTTCATATTGATAATCACATGGTCGCCGACGTGGATATTCTTCCCGTACTCGCAATGGAAATCAATATCCACATGCACATGCTCGCCCAGGCTCCCGAACAACTCCTTCAGAATGGCTTGTTTGGATTCCTCGTCCGAATAGTCGCAACTGTTCAGTTGCCTAATCAGCCGCTTGGCACGCAGGGCAAGACTGATGGTCGACTCGTCTCCCGTGAACGTCTCGCCCGCCATACATTTTTCCAATTCACTTTTCATATAAATGTAGCACGTTGACAAATATACGGCAAAGATACTACAAAAACCTAGTCCGCACAAACATCCTTCGTTTTTCTGTCTCGTTGCCCGCTCTGCCGCCCGTTTCATCAAAGCGTCAATCCATTCCAATCTCCAAATAAACCGTACATTGTTTATCAAATATGCTGCGATTTTATGGACAAGCGTTGTATAAGTGCAAAAGAATGTGTATCTTTGCAGGCGTAAACGATAAAGTATCAATAATATAGAAACTTGTAGATACTTCCGCCTATGGCATAACCGCGCATCGGTAAGGCGATGCAACGACATAATTGAAATAGCGTTATAAGCAAGTCTTGATTTTCTGAAATCTCGACACTTTTGGAAAATTATTATATTCAAGCACAAGCCTATGGACGCTCACGCTTTGGGCGTGGGCTTTTGTGCATTCCTTTGAATATAATAAGGTAGTCGAGAACCTCAGAGAATCAAATGAAATAAGCCAAAGTTCACGCTTTATTTATGCCCGTATATGAACATGATACGTGGAATATATGGTACTCTGCTGGGGGACGACGCGGCTCGCGTTGTCAGAAACTTAAGGAATGACATTTTTCAATACTTGTTAGACACCCTCTTTCTACGCTTTGCTTTTGATATATAGCCGATTACAAAAGAAAAGTAACAGAAAGTACCGGAAAGTGACAGAAAGTAACAAAAACGCTCAATGCATTTTGACTTTGTAGTACCTTTGCATCGTGATTCGAGGTGTCGAATCCGGTAGGCTGCAGACGTAAGCAGCCCGTGATATTTGACGTACGAATACTGCCCGTGAGGGTAGTGGAAGCAAGCAATGCTTCTTTGTAGTATAGTAGTTAGCCCTTACGCTATACACCAAAGAGACCGCCTAACCAACCGTTAGACAGTCTCTGAAATGTATAGCCTTGCGGCTCTTGTTACTTGCTCTGGGCGGATTTGTCTTCCGACTCCTCGTTGAACGGTTGCCACGAGGTCTGGAGCATACGCTGGTAGGAGCGGTAGCGCCACTGGGCGTTGTCGCGTGCAGTGCGGAACAGGTCGGCCGCCTCGGTCGGGTACTGCTTCATCACGGAAGCGAAACGCACCTCGCCCTTGAGGTAGTCCTCGAACTTATCCCACTGCGGCTCCTTCGAGTCGAGCGAGAACGGATTCTTGCCCTCGTTCTCCAACTCGGGGTTGTAACGCCACAAGTGCCAGTAACCACATTCAACGGCTTTTGCCTCCTCTGCCTGACTCTTGCCCATACCGGCTTTCAGACCGTGGTTGATACACGGTGCATAAGCGATAACGAGCGACGGTCCGGGATAAGCCTCCGCCTCGCGGATAGCCTTGAGGGTCTGCGCCTGGTCGGCACCCATTGCGATCTGTGCCACATAGACATAACCGTAGGTGGTGGCAATCATACCGAGGTCTTTCTTGCGCACGCGCTTACCCACTATAATTCAATAAATCCCTTAGAAATCAGAAAAAACACAACAAAAGACATATTAATTTGTAGATATGCTCCGAAAGTCGTAAATTTGTAGGCAAATTTAGTTATTTGTATTTGTTGATATGAAAGAATCAATAGAGATTAGACATATAGGTCCGCTTAAGAATATCATTATCGACGATATTAGACCTGTTACCATCTTTATAGGAGAATCTGCAAGCGGGAAAAGTACAATAATGAAAATTATTGTGATGATGCGTTATATCTACAAAATGCTAAATATCCGATATTATCTAAAGAATGCAGGTATTGCAAAATCCCCATTCAAATTAAGTTTTGCGAGCCTGCCCAAAGATGATATAGCACAATATCTTAAGCCAAGCAACAAAGCAGCATACATCCGGTACTCCGTAACTTTTGACGATAACATCTCCTATTCTATTGTTTACGCAAAAGGAAAAATTGATACCTCGGGCGTCAAATCCATACCTAATGACCATTTGTATTTCTTCAAGGAATCTTGGGTATCAGAATCTCGAAATATTATTCCTGTTTGGACGGCCAAAGCCGCGTCAAACAAAAAAGCGGAATTAGGTTTTTATTTTCATGAGTCGCTTTCTGATTTTGACAAAGCCACAGAGACTATGCAAACCATTCCTATGGAATATGTAGGGATGAAACTGCAAGTGAAAAATCAGAATGGGAAAAAGAAGTATTTCGTCGTTCCTATGGATAACTCATACTCCGAAATAGAGTTAAAATTTGCGTCCTCTGGAATCCAAACATCAGCGCCACTGGTTGCATTGGTGCAATATTTTGCCAAGAATTTTTCATTTAAGGATGCTGGACGCCGTTCTATTTTAGATTATTTATACGAACAAGACAGGCTGAAATCATATCGTCCGGAAATGGAACTTACAGATATGAAGAAAAAAATCCATATCCATATAGAAGAGCCGGAATTGAGCCTATTTCCTAATGCTCAATGCAAAATGATTGATGATATTGTCCGCATAGCTCATAATGAAAATAATGCTGACAGACAAGTCGAAATAATGATGGCAACCCATAGTCCGTACATTGTAAACTATATGAATGTTGTCTTGTATCAAAACAAGGCAAAGCGTGCCAAAATAAGCAATGGAGATTTGGCTGTTTATCGCATATTTGACGGGGAAATACAAAATTTGATGGTCAAGACCAAAGGCGGAGTTACGATTGTTGATACCTCTGATTTGACGGAACAAATGCAAGATATTATGTGTGAATATAAAATGCTGCGGAATTGTTAAGATGGACATGATTCGACATTTGTTGACAAATACATACCCACAAGAAAGAGGATATATTCCCTCTGTGCCTTTGTCATACCCTGAAATAATTCATACAAATAATTTTGTTCTTACAGACACAAAATCATGCAAACCCGCCAAGGATAAGCATCTGCCTAAATGTGATACATGCAAAGAAGATGTCTTATATGTAGATACAAATACTCCTGTTCATGTGTTAGAATTTGAAACGTTTGTGAAACAATTTGATAAAACCAAGGCTGAATTTAAGGGAAATCGATGCGATGTTTTACTATACGATATTAATGAGAGCATTGAGTGCCCCAGGATTGTATTTTGTGAACTTACGTGTTCGAATGCATTATATGTAGAACATAAAGGGAACCTCGATGGAAAACGTGCAAAAGCGTATCAACAGATAAAAAACAGCATCGAAAACCTCTTAGATGTGTTTTTATTGGGAGAGACGATACTCAACTATCCGTCTAAAGTCGGACTATTCGGATGGAGAGAAGAACAATATAGTAATATGAGTGATGAAGCAGTTAGTAATATGACGTTGTTTTCTATAACTCCTTCAGAAGAAAGCCCTTTGTTATATAGTAATGTCTATGTAATGGGGCATAATTTCACATTCATTCAAATCAAACATCCGACCCATTTTGAATGGAACAGGAACTATGTCTAAAAACAATCATTAGCGTCTTATAGCAATAAGGATATTTTTTTCAGCATAAATTAAGAAATCTATTATGGCGACAATACGAAGAAAATGTCTATCAGCAAACAACCTTGAAATGATAGCCCAAATACTCGGTGACACAAATAATGGTCTAACAGGAACGGAGATACATAGGCTACTGCTACAATCAAATATTGAAGATGTGGATGCCAACAACACCAAGTGGAAACGTCTATTCAGTGCCTTTGCTGAAAATCAAAACAAGTTGCAGTGTTCCAATCAAATTCTTAAGTTTATCGCTTTAGCGCTCTCTCCTACTCGTTATATTAATCAACAAGATAGATATCAGCAATTACTTTTAGAAACAAACCAACAATTAGCATTTGTAGGGTATGAGTTGAAAAAAGATGGACAATATAAAGAAATTGCTGTGGCAAAAACCTTAAGTGATATTCAAATAAAAGTAGATAACTTAAAACAAGAGTTAGATAATAGGAAAGTTCACCAAGAGATTTTCAAATACTGTAAAGCAGAATTGCTGCAGAATAATTATTTTCACTCTGTATTAGAAGCAAATAAAGGATTATTCCAGAGAATACGAGAATTGTCTGGGATAGCAGCAGATGGGATTCCGCTAATAGAACAAGTATTTAGTTCTACTCCCATATTGATAATCAATAATTACCAAACAGCATCTGAAAGAAACGAACATACAGGTTTTTGCAATTTGCTAAAAGGATTGTGTGCTATGTTTAGAAATCCGACCGCACACGAGCCCAAGGTGGAATGGGAAATTGGCGAGCAGGATGCTTTGGAAATTTTAAGCATAATTTCATATTGCCATAGGCGATTAGACAAGGCACAAAGAATACGATAAGTAACTAATATAATAATTCTATAAACATTTTGCTTATGTAAACCGGCATCGTAAAGGCGATGCAACGACATATTTTTAACAGCATTGGCTATTATTTCGCGTTTACCGAAAACCGACCAAGTTTTTTTAAGGAGATAAACATCTGAAATAATACGATGAGGCATTCTCAGGGAGTGTCTTTTTACCACGATATAGCAATGCTCGCACGTTTTGTGTGAGTTTCTTAGTGGCAAAAAGGTCTCCTTGGTCGGTTGCCTTGGTACGCGATAAGAAACTCACTTTTTTTCTTGTCGCACGGATTGATAGCATTGCATAAATCTATCAATCTATGGCACGGAAAGACTTGGCGCAAGCCAAAGATGCAAAGAAAGATGAGTTCTATACCCAATTAGTGGACATAGAAAAAGAACTCCGCAACTACAAGCCTTATTTCAAAGACAAGGTCGTATTCTGCAACTGCGACGACCCATACGAAAGCAATTTCTTCAAGTATTTTGCCCTTAATTTCAACGCATTGGGACTTAAAAAACTGATTGCCACCTGCTACAACGGTTCGCCTGTATCTGGGAATGAATTGACTATTGATTTCGAAGAATCCACTCCACAACCCGAGAAAGTAGCCTATAAGGTGGAGATTACCGAGGTGAAAGATATGAATAACGATGGAGCGGTTGATCTATTGGATATTCAGTACATCTTGCGCCATGTGAATGGGGTTATATCGAAATTGCAAAAGAACGGCGATTTCCGCAGTGAAGAGTGCAAGGAACTGCTGCAACAGGCTGATATTGTGGTTACTAACCCGCCGTTCTCGCTGTTTCGGGAGTATGTGGCGCAGTTGATAGAGTATGACAAGAAATTTCTTATTATTGGAAATGTCAATGCTGTTACGTACAAGGAGTTTTTCCCTTTGATTAAGGATAATAAAGTTTGGATGGGCGTAAGTATTCATAGTGGGGATAGGGAATTTAGGGTACCGGATAGTTATCCTTTGCAAGCGGCAGGCTCAAGAGTTGATGAATATGGTGTTAAATATATTCGCGTAAAGGGTGTACGCTGGTTCACTAATTTGGACTATCCACAGAGACACGAAGACCTTATTTTGTACAAGCATTACACGCCCGAAGAATATCCAAAGTATGCCAATTATGATGCTATCAATGTTGGTACAACAAGTGATATTCCTATTGATTATGATGGCGTTATGGGTGTGCCGATTACGTTTTTGGACAAATACAATCCGGACCAATTTTTAATTCTTGATTGTCATGAACCTGCTATTAGTCTGCAAGTGTTAAGACAAAGTCCAACATTCAAGGAATTCAAGTCGAGACAGATTATTGTCAATGGAGAGGTTTGTCAAAAAACATATCATAGAATCTTTATTAAACGGAAACAATAAAGTGAGTTATGCCAATCTTAAAATTTGACACTTTTTATCGGTGGCGCAAGGGTTGCCTATCCTATAACTATCCTATAACCATCCTATAACGATCCTATAACAAAAAGAGAAACAAGGATAGGTTATTTTTGTGCAGTCAATAACAGGCGTTCCATATTGCCGTGGTGCTGAATACAAATAGCGAGATCGCCTTGTTGCAAATGCCATGTATAGAATTTCGCCAAATCGTAGCGGTCAAAACGGGGGTCTATGGCAACATCGAACCCTTGCGGTGAAAAGGCGGCACAAGGAATATGCAATACAGTTGCCACAAAATCGGGGGAGGTAGTGATGCGAATATGATTGCGTTCTTCCGCAGTAACACGTCTCTGCTGCAAAAACCGCTCATACTCCACTATCTCGTAAGGTTCTTTTTCCGCATTGAAAAATATGGTTTCGTTTTGCAAGTCGCAGGCTTTGTTGGAACAACGCAACACCGTGTAGAAATGTCCGTTCCTGGCGTACCCGTCTTTGGCAAACATCAGTGTACCCGTACCGCACCGCGGACATATTCGTTTGCTATGCACAGTCGAGGTCTGCAAACCACCCAACTCGGTAACGAACAACGACGGATATTGCTTGTCATAAAGCACATAAGACGCCCGTTTCGCCCGCGTAACCGTCACATAGAAAAGGCGGCGTTCCTCTGCATGGTCGTAAGAATCCGACTGACTGAGTACATACTCCATAATCGGGTCATCGGCCACCTGCGAAGGAAAACCATAGTCGTCATACCCGCTATTGCAGTTGATAAGAAAAACGTAATCCGCCTCCAATCCTTTGCTGGAATGGGCGGTCAGAGCCTGCACTTTTCTGCCGGCGAGAGTAAGCGAAATGGCTCCTCCGTTCTCCCCCTTTACCACATTCGCCACCTCCGGGAATACGCTTCCGATGTCATACCGATAGCGCGAAAGGATATACACGTGCGCATCTGCCGGCAGTTTGGCTATCTGCTTTTCGATAATCTGTCGCTCCTGTACTTCGTTTTCATATCCTGCGAAAGCCAAATAAGTTACACGGTCTTTGTCGGCTCGAAGCGTTTTTCTCTTTTGAGCGGGATTACGCAGAATAAATTCCGATGAGCGTTCCAGCAGCGGATTGCCAAAACGGTGTGTGGCTTCTATTTTTAGTTCATCTGTATGTCCGTTGAATTTGGAGAACTGTGAGAAAAGACTGATATCGCTCCCAGAGAAACGATAAATGGACTGCCAATCGTCACCTACGCAGAAGATACGGGTTCGCGGGTACTTGCGACGCAGAGCCGACAGGTACTTGTACTTATCCATAGACATATCCTGAAACTCATCCGCCAAGATATAATCATAGTTGTATATCTGTTTCTGTTCCAGCAAGTCGGCGGCACGAAGCAGACAATCGGTAAAGTCTATTTCGTGGTTGTTGCGAAGTGTCTCCTCATATTTCTCATAGACAGGTTGCACCAAGTAACGCAACAAAAAAGAGTTGCGTTCCATATAAATATCTTTGTCCGAAATGGTATTCATAAGTTGAGAGAGCGTCTTTCCGTTGGCTTTGATTAGCGCAATGAAACCAGCAAGCAGTTTGACCAAACTTTCTATAGAACGTTTGAGCGGCACCGCCATTTTCTCCGTCTTTTCTTTCATAGTCAACGGGAAAACGGGAACCCCTTGCTCCTCTAATAGGGCAGCAATATGCGCCCGCGCCGATTGGATACCATTGTAAAAATCGGCGCTTGTAGTATAGATGAGTGTTGTGCCATTTTCGGCATGCACCTGTTGTTTCCAATGAATTGCCTCATTGTAATCCCGGTTGGCTTTTGCCCAACCACCCTGTTTCCCATCGCCAAACCAAAGCGGTACACGTCCGTTTTCGTCCACAGCATAATGCTCCAAATAGAGCGTTTTGTCCACACCATTTATGGTATAGTGGATGGTGAAATCGGGTTTGTATTGGCGGAAACGGGTAGAAGTAGTCGGGTACGGATATTTCTCCTCATAGCGCACATTCAACCCTAACTCAGTCAGAATGACCATTATCTCCATTTCCTGACGACTCTTGACATAGCATATTTTGCCATCCATATCGCGATATGGAGCCATCTTGCCATATTCTTTCAGTGCCTTGAGATAGTCTTTGTAACTATGATATTCATAGTCATATTGCAGGAGTGTCTTTTGTACCGTCTGAAACAACAGGAACGATGACTCAAACGTAGTACTGTGTTTGACCATAGAGTCAAACAACGAATTGAGGATATTGCTATCGCAGATGGCGGGTTTCTCTCCCTCTATTGTGGCAATGGTATCGATGGCGTGCTTATGAAACGTAGTACACTCCACGCCCGATACACCCACGCGCGTTTGCAGTTCTTCCGCCGCTTTGCGGGTGTAGGTAACCACCAAGATACTGCGAGGATCCACATTCATCTTATGCACCAAATAGTGCGTCTTGGCTACAATGGTGGCAGTCTTACCGCTACCAGCAGCCGCTACCACCAGTACATTCTCGCCCAATGTAACAATTGCTTCCCGTTGTTGTTCGTCAAGCGGGAAGGACAAAAGGGTGTCGAAATAGTCTTTGTGGGTAATGAGTTGTTGCTTACGAAACTGCTTGTTGCGCTGCTCCAATTCGTTGTCGTCTATGGTATAGAACGGACAAACAGCGAGCACCTCCCGTTTCATCTGCTGCCAATCCGACCATGCAATATATGGATTTTGTTCTATAAAAGTCTGCTTGATATGGTCTGCCTGTTCCTGCTGCAAACGTTTTTTCTCACGTTCTGCCGCTTCACGTTCTCGGTACTCTTTCGCCAACCGCTCTCGTTCTGCTGCTTTTGCCAATCGTTCCGCTTCGGTACGTTGCTTCCTATTGGTATATAAAGACTTTAATCGTCTGATATATTGCCTGAATATGACAAGAGCGGTCTTTGACATCGTTTACTCACGTGATGATTTCTATGACCACACAAAAATATTTGTTATTTTCTTATTTATCAAAAACTCTGATAATAGGTACAGTTTTCTCAATACCAGACTTTGTATCATATTTATAAATTCCAATATGCATAACCTTTTGTTTACCAGATATATTGATTATTTCATCATCATAGTAATAACGTCCCGAATCATTTACCAGTAAATAAATAGTACCATATGTTGAAAAGTCTTTACTACGAACCAAGGCTGCATTATCCTGAATCACCTGCATTACTTCAAAAGAATCAACATTTATTTCTTCTGCAGGTTTATCAAAGTATGTTGCACCAATCAAACCATTATTATTGGAGTTAGCAAGACCAATAATTAGTAAGATAAGGAAAGTAAGAACTACTCCAGACAAAAAACCTCCGCCAAAAACTAACCATTTTTTCATACTATGCTATTTAGTTTAGAAAGTTAAGATACAATGTCGCATATTACTATTCGACTGCAAAGATACGATAAACATTTGATATATGCAAGGTGGTTGCGGATTTTCCGAATGCTTTATATATAGAAATCGGCTGTCTGACAATGAGTCAGACAGCCGATTTCTATATTCTTTCAAGTCCATTCGACGGATAGCCGGAGGCTTGAACATACCATTTTACTTGCTCTGTGCGGATTTATCCTCCGACTCCTCATTGAAGGGTTGCCATGAGGTCTGGAGCATACGCTGGTAGGAACGGTAACGCCATTGTGCGTTGTCGCGTGCAGCCTTGAAGAGGTCAGCAGCCTCGGTCGGGTACTGCTTCATCACAGAAGCGAAACGAACCTCGCCCTTCAGATAGTCCTCAAACTTATCCCACTGCGGCTCTTTGGAGTCAAGCGAGAACGGATTCTTGCCCTCGTTCTCCAACTCGGGATTGTAACGCCACAAGTGCCAGTAACCACATTCAACGGCTTTTGCCTCCTCGGCTTGCGATTTGCCCATACCTGCTTTCAGACCATGGTTGATACACGGTGCGTAAGCGATAACAAGCGATGGTCCTGGATATGCCTCAGCCTCGCGGATAGCCTTGAGGGTCTGTGCCTGGTCTGCACCCATAGCAATTTGTGCTACATAGACATAACCATAAGTGGTGGCAATCATACCGAGGTCTTTCTTGCGTACACGCTTACCCATAGCGGCAAACTTGGCAATAGCACCGAGAGGTGTCGATTTGGAAGCCTGTCCGCCGGTGTTGGAATACACCTCGGTATCAAGCACGAGGATATTGACATCCTCACCCGAAGCGATGACGTGGTCAAGTCCTCCGTATCCGATGTCGTAGGAAGCACCATCACCACCGATAATCCACTGGCTGCGTTTAACGATATGGTCTTTGTATTTCAGAATCTCTTTGCATGTGTCACAACCGCAAGCCTCCATAGCAGCCACCATCGGCTCATAGAGACGTTTGGTGACCTCAGCACTCTGTTGGTTCTCAAGCCATTCCTTGAACATCGCCTTCAGTTCATCAGAGCAGCAGGTGCACTCTTGCGCCTTGGTCATCAAGGCAGCCAGACGCTCGCGCATCTTGCGGTGTGCAATCTGCATACCAAGACCATACTCGCAGAAGTCCTCGAACAGCGAGTTCGACCATGTAGGACCATGTCCTTTGTCGTTGGTAGTATAAGGTGTAGAAGGTACAGAACCCGAGTAGATAGAAGTACAACCGGTAGCGTTAGCCGCAATCTCACGGTCGCCAAAGAGTTGGCTGATGAGTTTCAAGTACGGAGTCTCACCGCAGCCCGAGCATGCGCCCGAGAACTCAAACAGCGGAGTAGCGAACTGCGAGTTCTTGACATTCGACTGGATATCAACCAGATGTTGCTTGCTCTTAACGTTCTCCACGCAGTAGTTCCAGTTGGCAGCCTCAGCCTCTTGTCCCTCGAGCGGAACTATAGTGAGGGCTTTTCCAAGTTTCGGATTACCTGGGCAGACATCCACGCAGTTGCCGCAACCGAGACAGTCCATAACGCCCACTTGCATGCGGAAGTGCATACCCTTGAGCGCAGCCGGAGCCTTCATCTCGCGCGTTGCGCCGTTGATACCCTTAACCTCCTCATCGTCAGCCACAAACGGACGGATACAAGCGTGAGGGCAGACATAAGCACACTTGTTGCACTCGATACAGTTGTCCGCATTCCATACAGGCACGAATGCCGACACACCGCGTTTCTCGTACTTAGCGGTACCCGACGGCCATGTACCGTCCTCAATACCCTTGAATGCGGAAACAGGCAGCAAGTCGCCATCCTGACCATTGATAGGACGAACCACGTTGTTGATGAAGTCATCACCATCGGTAGGCTTAACGACATCAGCGGCAACGTCCAAGTTCGACCAAGCGGGGTCGATATCAAGCAAGTGGTACTCACCACCACGGTCAACGGCTGCATAGTTCTTATTAACCACATCTTCACCCTTCTTGCCATACGACTTCACGATGAAGTGCTTCATCTCTTCAACGGCTTTCTCTACAGGGATAACACCCGTAATACGGAAGAATGCCGATTGGAGGATAGTATTGGTACGGTTGCCCAGACCTATCTCCTGCGCAATCTTGGTGGCGTTGATGTAATATACCTTAATATCATTGTCAGCGAAGTATTTCTTCACTTTGTTCGGCAGGTTCTTAGCCAACTCCTCGCCGTCCCAGATGGTGTTCAACAGGAACGTACCGCCCTTCTGCAAACCGCGCGTCACGTCGTACATATGCAGGTAAGCCTGTACGTGGCAAGCCACGAAGTTAGGCGTGGTAACGAGGTAGGTCGAGTGGATAGGCTCGTCGCCGAAACGGAGGTGCGAGCAGGTGAAACCGCCCGATTTCTTCGAGTCGTAGGAAAAGTATGCCTGGCAGTATTTGTCGGTCGTATCACCGATAATCTTCACCGAGTTTTTGTTGGCACCCACGGTACCGTCAGCACCCAAGCCGTAGAACTTCGCCTGGAACATACCCTTGCCGCCCATAGCAATTTCCTCGCCGACGGGGAGCGAAGTGAAGGTAACATCGTCGTTGATACCTACGGTGAAGTGGTTCTTCGGACACGGCAGAGCCAGGTTCTCGTAAACAGCCAGCATCTGTGCAGGCGTGGTATCGTTCGAGCCCAGACCGTAGCGGCCGCCTACCACGAGGATATTGTTCAATCCGAGTTCGTCAAGAGCGTCTTTTACATCGAGATACAGCGGTTCGCCGTTAGCGCCCGGCTCTTTGGTGCGGTCAAGCACGCAGATACGTTTTACCGAAGCAGGCAGCGCCTCTTTCAGGTATTTCAGGCTGAACGGACGGTAGAGGTGTACGTTGATCATACCCAACTTGTTGTTGCCCTTGGCAGCCTCGTAGTCAATCACCTCGCGGATAGCCTCGCAAGCCGACCCCATACAGATAATGATATTCTCTGCATCGGCAGCACCATAGTAGTTGAACGGACGGTATTTGCGGCCGGTAATCTCCGAAATCTTGTCCATATAGTCGCTCACGATGTCAGCCACAGCATCGTAGTATGAGTTGCAACTCTCACGGTGCGTGAAGAAAACATCGGGGTTCTCAGCCATACCCTTCATAACAGGGTGCATAGGCGACAAAGCACGCTCGCGGAACTCCTGCAAAGCCTGCATATCC
>SAMEA104315439__coassemble_124_pt1 | contig 44621 bp, 52 predicted proteins | sample SAMEA104315439__metabat2_low_PE_016 | metagenome-assembled genome bin SAMEA104315439 (sample SAMEA104315439) | gut metagenome | biome: Monkey gut; feature: monkey-associated habitat; material: faeces | place: China | collected 2013 | reverse complement strand
GGTCAGTGCCGTACACTTGGTTACATCCAGCGCGGTCAGTTGGTTGCTGTAGCAGTACAGCGTAACCAGTGCAGGGTTGTTGCTTACATCAAGCGTGGTCAGTTGGCAACTCTCACTTAACAAAGATTGTAGTTCTGGATTATGACTGCAGTCCAAGGAGGTCAAAGGGTTTCTGCCACAATTCAAATTGCGTAGCGCAGGACATAGGCTGACATCCAAAGAGGTTAATTTATTGGCAGCGCATACCAACTTGGTCAGTTTCGGGCACTTGCTCACATCCAGTGTGGTGAGTTGGTTGTCGTGGCACCGTAAGTCGGTCAACTCTGGTTGCTCAGAAACATCTAATGAGGTAATGCCTGTGTAGGTGCAACTCAAGGAAGACAATAATCCTACAATCTTCACTACTATCTCACGTGCAGTACTCGCTGGGGCATAAGTATGTTGCATATTCGCATATGCGGGACTTATGTCATAAGTACCATCTCCCCAATTAACGTATTTGGTTTTCCACCCTTTCGCCCCGTTTGATTGTATCTTGACTTCTTTTTCCGTATTAGCAGGAATGAAAAACTTCAATGTCGTTGTCGGTCTGTTTGCCCCCATCATCGCTCTTCGGCGCAGCAGCAACTCATTCATACCCGCCTCCTTTCCTGTTGAAATTCGGCAAGTTAGGTGGTGTTAATCTATTTTTACCCCCCCCATTAGGGGTTGCAAAATTTAATAATCCGTAATCTGTCATCATACTACTTTCGTCTATATCTTTTTCTTATTACTCCGTTTCACAAAATACACCCCCTCGCTTGCCCTCAGTGCCGCGCTCTGCTTGAGCAGCCACACCCCGCCCTCCAGCATGTCCGGGCCGTCCATACGTTTCTGTTTCGGACTGACGTTGCGCATCTGCGCTTTCATACGCTGCATATCCGGGTCGCCCGACTCGTCCGCGTTGAAAACAAGCAGACCCGCACGGTTCAGGGGCTCCAGCGTGCCCTCGATACGGCTGTATTTGTCTTTCTTGTCGCGCGTGTCCGGCACCACCGGCAGCAACGCCCCGCGACGGTGCGACTCTGCGAAGATGGCAGGCTGAAGCACCTGCTCATAAAACGGCGCTTGCAGACTGTTGTTCTCTATATGCACCCGCACATTCTCCCCGCCGTGCCGCACCGCCCAGTCGTACAGGTCGAACAACGCACCCACGAAATGCGCCGTCGACATCGTATCCACACGCACCTTGCATACGTAGTACGTCAGCCCGCTCATCGCTATCACACCCACCGCCTTGCAACTACCCTGCGACACGTCTCTGTTGCTCGTCGCAGGGTCGGCATAGATAAGCACCTGGCAGCGTTTGAGCGGCGGCACCTTGCCGTCGTGCAACTCCTTGAACACCGTACCGCCGTCCATCGGGTTGTTGAAGTACTCCTTCTGCGCCGACTCGTAACTGATGGTCGCCAGCACGCGGTCGATGTCCTCTTCCGTGTTCTTCTCCGGCCACGATGATTTTCCTTTCCTGTCGCGGATGTTCACGATGTCGAACTTGTCGCAGAACGCCGAGTCGCCCAAGTATTTCACCATGCAGTTGTCCGAGATGATGTTGCCGTTTACTAATATGCGCGTCGGAGTGGATATGGAGCGCGTCGGTATCAGTGCCTGCTCCAGCCAGTTGATTTTCTTGCGCATCGTATCTTCATTCAGGCACTCTTCGTCGGTGTCGAAATCGTCTATCAGAATGAAGTCCGGGCGCTTCTCGTTGTTGCGGGTACCACGCGGAGACTCACCCCAACCCAAAGCACGGAATGAACAGCCGGAACGCAGGACAAACTTGTCTTCTTTCCACTGCCCCAGGTTTTTCTGCACGCCATAGTCCTGCTCCACGCGGTTGTTGGCTTCGAAAAACGCCTTGAACGGAGCCAACAGCAGCATGGCATTGTCATGGCTGTTGGAAACCAGAAGCACGTTATGAATTTTTCCTGTCAACGCTAATTTCGAGACCTCCATCATTGAGCGGGCTGATTTTGCCAACTCGCGCGACCATGCACGCACCTCGAACCATTCCGGATGTGCAAACAGACGGCGCGTGGCAGCCTTATGGAAGGCAGCAGGTTCGGCGGTGCAGAAATTCGGGAAATAGTATTTGAACCACGCCTCATTGTCTTTCTCCAATTTGCTCTTCCGCACCACCCGCTCGCCTTGTGTCTCCCGCGTGTTGATAGGCGTGGCATTGCGAAAATTGTCGCAATAGCGTTGGAAGGCTTCCAAATACTCGCGGTCGGTGGCTTTGCCTAATCTTGTTGCCATTTCTGTTTGTCTATGAGTTCGTTGATAAATGCCTGGAACAATTCAACCACTTTCTGCGCCAACTCCAAGTCTATCGGCTTGAGAAAATCGCAAAAGTCAATGGCTATCTGCGTGGTCTGTGCGATGGAGTATTTCGACTCCAATTCCTTGATGTCGGTGATAAGTTTGCGCCGGGCATCGGCTTCTTTGGAAGAGGCTACTTTGTACCCCTCTTTCTCTTTAATCATACGGTTGAACTCCGCCAACTCGTTGTACAACTCCGACAGGCGCTGTTTCTTGCCGGTGAGTAGGTTCTTTTTCAGCGTGTCCCATTTATCCTCGGCAGCCCATTTGGTGATGGTCTGTGCCGACACACCGACCTTGTCGGCTATGTCCTTTTTCGGGAGATTGCCTTGCAGGTATAAAATCTGTGCAATCTCACGTCTGTTGTCCTGTTTTTTAGGCATATCGATATACTTTTTCAGGCTGCAAAATTACCGCGTTTTTACCTCGGACTCAAATAGTTGTGCCAGAATGGCAGTACTTTTTGGATAGGGGTTCAAACCGCAGTAATTTTGCCGCCGAAATTGATTTACGCCCTATGATAAGCGGACTACCATACGACAAAAAAGACGGCATACAACTCTCTCTCGGAGGTGGTGCCTGGTATCTGTTTTATGACAGAAGTGAGGACTTCCGGAAGAAACATCGTTGGCACGAGATACGTATGATAAACGGCATATTGTACTGGCGCAACGTCGGGCGGCTGGTATTCCTCAGAGATGTACCTATCAGGTATCGCACCTTGTGGGATAATCCCAAACGCGAGGTACATCGTGACGGAAACGGCCGCCTGAAACAACTAATCATCAAGCACGCTTAACAACCACTTAAATACAACTTAAACATCAGATGAAAAAGATAGACAAGGAGTTCCTACTGACGGACGACAGCGTCAATTGCTATGGGTATCGTCTATTGACTTCGGGCTTGCAGTTAGACCGGTTCGACCCGCCCATCGGCTTCTTTATGCACGAGCGAGAACAGGGCGTGGCGGTACGTTGGGAAGATCTGACGATGCGCGACAATGCACTCTATGGCAAACCGGTAGTGGACGATTCCCGTTTTCCCGATTTAGTCAAACAGATAGAAGACGGTTTCTACAGTGCCGCCAGCGTAGGGCATATTGTTGCACTGGAAATGAGCGATGAACCATCGTTGAAAATGGAGGGGCAGACAGGACCGACAGTGACCAAGTGGTTCCCGCGTGAATGCTCTATCGTGGATATACCAGGCAACTACAATGCCATTGCACAAAGCAAACTATTCGATGAGAACAACAATGTGCTCATGGATTTATCCGATAAACAAACCGATTCATTTATGAAAGAAAAAACCATCACCATTGAAGCCCTGTTGGCGATAGGGCTTCCGAACCTTGTGGCTGAGAGCACCTCAGAGCAAGCCGTGGAGATTATCAAGGATTTGGTGGAAAAGGCGGCTCGTACAGACGCGGCCGAAACCAACCTGCACAATCTTCAAGCCGAGATGACTGCCTTGAAAGAGCAAGTCACTGCCGAGAAAATTTCTGCTATCGTAGAGAAAGCATTGGCAGACCGCAAAGTCAATGCGGCTATGGCGGACAAACTGAAACAGGACTATGCGACCAACCCTGCCGGACTGGAAGCATTGGTGGCTGCTATGCCTGCACAAACTACTATCACCGCACAACTGAAAGCCGAGGAACTGCCGGAGAAATACAAAGGCAAGACATGGCAAGACCTGTATATGCAGGAAGGCGCATTGGAGGACATCAAGAAGAACTACCCGTCCTACTACGAAAAGTTGGTCGCAAACCGTTAAACCATTTACAAACAACAAACATTTATGGCTTCTATTTCAAAAATCCCCGTTGAAGTCTTCGCGAACTACATCGTCGAGAAACTTCGCAAGGTGAACCCGTTTTTGGCGTTCGCTGTTATTGAAACTGCATTTGTCCTTGGCGGTGCAGTCGTTCACATTCCACAGGCAGGCAGCAGCCCTGAGGTGGTAAAGAACCGTTCCACGTTCCCTGCCACGGCAGTACAACGGGAGGACTCGTTTGTTACGTATGCGCTCAATGTGTTCTCAACCACACCGACGCATATCACATGGCACGAGGAAAACGAAATCTCCTACAACAAAACGGACTCGGTACTGAATGACCATGTACTGACCTTGATGGAGGCTGTCGGTGACGATATGCTGTACCAGTGGGTAACAGGCATTAAGGCTAATGGCAATGCTGATGTTATTCCGGCTTCGCACATCATCCGCACCTCCGGCGCAGACGTGGCAGTCACCGAGGAGGGGCAGACCGGCACACGCAAGGCATTCACGTACAAAGACCTTGCTAATGCACATGCGCTTATGAACAAACACAACGTGCCTAAGACGGAGCGTTATGCCCTGTTGGAAAGTTACCAGTTGCAGCAACTCATTGAGTCGTTGTCTTCTAATCAGATGGCTGCCTATCAACAATCGGCAGACCTTGCCAATGGTGTCGTAGGTCGTCTGTGCGGCTTCAACATTCTGGAACGTTCCACCGTTTTGGCGTTCAACAACGACACGCCTGTCGCTCCAGGTACTGCGCTCACGGCTATCAGTTGCATCGGTGCACTCTGCTGGCAGAAAGACAGTGTGGCCATTGCATTGGGCGACATCAAGCCTTTCCAAGACACCGACAATCCGCAGTATTATGGCGACATCTTCAGTGCCGCTGTTAAAGCCGGTGGTCGTTGCCGCCGCAAGGACTGGGCAGGCGTCATTGTGATTGCACAAGGCACAACGCCTGTGGTATCGAACCCCGATTCTTCTGAGTCTCAAACGCAAGGCAACGCCTAAACTATGCGCAAGATTGACAGTATAATTTTCCACAGCTCCGCCACACCCGCTGGGCGCGACTATACGGCAGCCGACATCGACCGCTGGCATCGCCAACGCGGTTTCAACGGCATCGGCTACCACTATGTCATCCGTCTCGACGGCAAGGTGGAGCAAGGGAGACCGGTAGGTCAGATTGGAGCACACTGCAAAGGGCATAATGCCACCAGTATCGGTGTGTGCTATATCGGAGGTCTTGCCGCTGACTGCAAGACACCCCAAGACACAAGGACAGAGGCGCAGAAAGCCACAATGCTTACCCTCGTGCGTTCGCTCCAATCTGCCTACCATATACCGTCATCCGCTATCTATGGGCATCGTGAGTTTGCCAACAAGGCATGCCCTTGTTTCGATGTGCAACAATGGAAAAAGGAGGTAGGACTATGACCGAACAGACCAAACGGGACAACCGCAGAGAGGTACGCTTTTATGTCTTCCTCCTGTTGGGCTTCACGCTTATGATGTGCGGCTTTTTCGCACCGCCTATTGGAGAAATCCACAACTCCGTACTCGTCGGTGCAGGACTGCTGCTATCTGTGGGCGCACTTGCTGTGGGTATTGACCTCGTCGGCTGTATTCACGAACTCCGCCTCCTCCGTTCCGGCACCACCGATGACCTCAATACGGGGTCCCCACAAGCCACCGCGTAGTGGGGTGTCCTACGGGGTCCCCGCAAGCCCCTGCGTAGTGGGGTGTCTAAACAATCGCAACAATGAAACGTACCTGTCTGTTTTTGATACTGCTTTTGCTTGCTGCTTGCCGTACCACGCAAACCTTGCAAACCGACACCACGCGCGAAGTCCGTATTGTCGAGCGTGATACCCTCATCACCATCGCTCCGGACTCCGCCACCGTCCGTGCCTTGTTGGATTGCGACAGCACCAACCAAGTCATCCTCCGCCGACTCGAAACCCGCAATGGCACCCGCATAGCAGCAACTGCGAAAACCACAGAATCAACGGGCTCCCTGCTCCTTTCTGTGGACTGCCATGAGGACAGCCTTACCCGCGAACTCCGCCTGCGCGACAGTATCATCACCACGCTCCGCACCGAGCAGCGCACCATCGAGGTACCCGCACCGCTCACCCGCTGGCAGTCTTTCTGCCTCGTACTGGGGCAAATCACCATTGCCCTCCTCGCTACCGCATTTCTCACATTCATCATCTTTGTAATATGCAAGTTTCTCATCAAACACTGACCACGGGGTCCCCACAAGCCATGGTGCCGTGGGGTGTCCTGACAGACCATTTCCAACGCTACAAGAGCACGGACGTGGTCTATGTATCGGGCGACCAACTCTTTCTCTCCCGCGCTGCCGCTCTCTCCTACGGTAACGGCGAAGTGAAAACCGTCCGCCGCTCCGACCTCGCGCAGCCCGCGCCTGCCGCACCGGCAAACAACGACTTTCCGGACACGCTCACCGCCGAGCAGGTTGAGGCTATGACCTACGAGCAACTCAAAGCCGCGTCCGCCGCCCCCAACCTCACCACCGGGGATAACAAGAAAACAACCATCAAGCAAGCACTCCTTGCTTTCATCAATCAATAGCCCTATGTCATTTCCACAAGTCAAAGTCAATGTTGCCAACGGCAACCTCATGCAGTCAGTCGCCGTTCTTGACTCTGTTCCTGCTCTTATGCTCACGGTCTCTACCGAAGAACTCGTGGCTAAGACCCAAGAGGTCTATTCCCTTGCCGATGCCGAGTCCAAAGGCTACACCGCCGAGGCGGAACCGTTCGCACACCACCTCATCGAGGAGTATTACAACGAACTCGGCGGCAACCAGCGTCTGTTCATCTTCGGTACTGCCGCTTCTATGACCATGGCAGAAGCACTCACCGCCACCGAGGCCAATGGCGTCAGCAAACTGCTGCGCGACGGACGCGGCGACATCAACCTTATTGCCATCGCCCGCAAACCGCAAACAGGCTACCAGCCGGGTACGGCGTTCTTGGACTCTGATGTACCCGTTGCCGTTACTGCCTGCAAGACTGTCGGCGAAGCGATGCAAACCGCCAACACGCCCGTCCGTTTTATCATTGAGGGACGTGTTGCCAATGCCGGCAAAACGAACGACTACAAACCGCAAGACGCCACCAACGGTTATGCCTGCGTCCTGCTCGGCGGAACATCGCCCGATGGCTCAGCGGCTGTCAGCGTACTCCTGGCACGTGCCTGCAAATACGGCTCGCATATCAAGGTAGGCAACGGGCAGAACGGTGTCCTCTCCGTGCAACAGGTCTATATAGGTGCCGACAAGTACGAAGACCGTGTCGATATGGAGACACTCCACGATGCAGGGTTCCTTACGTTTATGCACCGGCCGGGTTCGGCGGGCTACTATTTCGGACGGGACAATATGTGTTCCAAAGACGACTTCCGTATCCTCGTCCATGGTCGAATCATTGACAAGGCGCAACGCATTGCCACCGCTACCTACGCCCCTTACATTGAGACGGGCATCACTATGAACGCCGACGGCACTGTCAACGCCACCGAAGCCGCTGACATCGAGAACACCCTTGAGCAGGCTGTTCTTGCCGCTATGGGCGACCAAATATCCCAAGTCAGGGTCTATGTCGATTTGAACCAAGACATCATCAACACCTCTACCATCAATATCCAACTGCGTATCATGCCGCTCGGCTATCTCACGTGGATAACCGTCTCGCTCGGACTGGCGGCTACGCTCTAAACTTTGTACATTATGCCTAATATGCACATCAAGTCAAGCGAATATGCTTGGCACCATACCGAGGTCAAAATCGCAGACCGTATCATTGTCGGTATCACCGCATGGGAACTCAAGAAAACCGTCGAAAAAGAGGAACAGTATGGCGCAGGACAGCACCCCATTGACATACAAGCCGGCAATATCAAGTGTTCGGGCAGCATCACTCTTTGGGGCTACGAGGCGGACCGTCTCGAGCAGGCGGCACAAGCCGCAGGCTACGACAGCATTCTTGATGTACCCCACGAACTGCTCTCTGTTACCGTCACGGCTCGCAAACTCGCCAAAGACCCTATCACCAAATGGATAGCCCGCGGCGTGGCTTTTACCAAGACCACCAACGCCCTCAAACAGAATGACAGCAAACGCGAATGCGCCATGCCGTTCATCTGTATGGACATCAACAAAACAACCATCAGTCTCTGACCATTATGAACAAGACAACCGGACAACCGGCACCCACAGCCGTACAACTTGCCGAACAGCGTTTCGGCAAAGAGAAACTCGACCAACTCTCCAAAGAGTTCAACGGTCGCAAACTCTGTATCATCGCTGTTGAAGACAAAATCGCTGTCCTCAAACCGCTCAACGCCAAAGAACTCAGCGACTACACCCGCACCATGATGAGTGCCGGGCTTGATGTGGCTGCACGCCAACTGCTCGATGCGCTATGGCTCGGCGGGGACGAGTGCATCCGCGAAGACGAGGATTATTTCATGGCAGCCATGGTCGAACTCCAAAACGTCATCGAACTAAAAAAAAGCACTTTTGGCAGGTATTAGAGCAAGGCAGACAAGGTGAGGGTTCACTGGAACTCCATCTCTGTTTCGCGCTCTTCTATTATGGCGCACAAGCCGAAACGTGGGATATTGATACGCTCGCTTACCGGACAGGGGTGGCATACCGCTTATACGAACAAGGTACTATCAAACAACTGAATGGGCTACGTAGTTGATTATGTAATGAAGATGCAGGACTTGATGTCCGGACCGTTGGGTCGGATAGCCAAGTCATACACCAAAGTGTCGGACAATGCACAGCGTGCGTCCGACACCTCTTCGCGTTTCGCCAAACTGGCGGCGGGAGCATTCAACATCAACAACATCGTCGGTCTGGTCTCCAATGCCGTCGGGGCAATGAAGCAATATACCGATGCCAATCAGGCACAGATAGAAGCCGAAGCGCGTTTGGCACAAGTCATGCGCAATACCATGGACGCTTCCGATGACGAGATACAGAGTATCAAAGACCTTGCCTCGGCTCAGCAGCAACTCGGTATCGTCGGCGACGAAATCCAACTCGCAGGCGCACAGGAACTCGGCACCTATCTGGAAAAATCCGACACCCTCAAGCAACTCATTCCCGTAATGAACGATATGGTCGCACAGCAATACGGCTTCAATGCCACGCAAGAAGCGGCCGTCAATATCGCTACTATGATGGGTAAAGTCATGGACGGACAGGTCGGGGCTCTCAGCCGCTATGGTTACAAGTTTTCCGAAGCACAGGAGCAGATACTGAAATTCGGTACCGAGGAACAGCGTGCCGCCACCCTCGCAGAGGTCATCAGCGAATCGGTCGGCGGTATGAACGAAGCCTTGGCGCAAACGCCGGAAGGACGTATCAAACAACTGTCCAACACGCTCGGCGATATGAAAGAGCAGGTCGGTGCGCAGTTCACCAAACTCGGTGTCGCTCTGTTGCCTGTTGCCGAACGGTTGGTACAGCCGCTCAGTGCGGGGCTGTCCAAGGCAAGCGGTTTGGTCGATTGGCTCATTGCCAAGTTCGGCAGCATACGTCCGCAGATACTGCAAATATCCCGTCCCGTTCTTTCTCTTACAAAAACCGTCAAGGAAAGTCTCGGCGGCTTGTCCGACTATCTCACGCCCGTTGCCGAATTATTCGAGCAGCGTATCTATCCTGTTGCCGTTCAACTGTGGACGGGTATCACGGGTATAATGGGAGACCTTACGAAGTTTGTATCTTCCTCCGAACTGCTCAAAGATATTTTTGCTTTTATCGGGCACATCATTGGCAGCATTGGCGATATGCTTCGGGGATTGGTCTCTGTAGTACAATGGCTGTGGAATAATGCCATCATGCCCTTGCTCAACGGTATCGAAAAAGCCTATCGGTGGATTAAAGGTTCCGATATGCAAGGCGGTTCCAACAAACCCATTGACGCCGTTACCGGCGCAGCCGTTCCTGTTGTTACGGAGAACGCCGGAACAAACAGCAAACTACAGCAGATAGCCGACAACACCAAACGCAATGCAGATACGAGCGTATCAGCCGCGAAAGCCGTCGCCTCATCGGGACCCAGGGTCGTCAATATCAATGTCGCCAAGTTCTTCGACAATATCCAGTTCACCACCAACAATCTCCAAGAGTCCACTGCCAGGATTGAGGAAACTGTCCTCGAAGTCCTCAGCCGTGTACTCATACAAGGGGCAGCAACCGTATAATTATGGCACACATCGTTACAGACCTGTTAGAGTTGTACAAGACCTATTTCCAAACGCCTTATACCATCACGCCTAAGACCGCAACCGACTTCTCCGGCACACGCTTCGATGCCGCCTACCGCGAGCAGTACCGCGGTATCGAGGTCTTCCTACCCATACGCCTCACCAACGACGACTACGAGGTCTATATCCCATGCGCCACACTACGCGTCTCAGCGCAGAAAACGGTCATACGCACACCCGTCGCCGAGCGTATCGGCACCGTCAAAGAGGTCTTCAACATCGGCGACTATAAGTTCGACATCAAGGGCGTACTCATCGCCGAAAACGCCAATGCCTACCCCGACGACGAGGTCTATCGCCTCCGTATGCTCTTCGAGTCCGCCACACCCGTCCGACTCATCAATGCCGTCAGCGACCTCTTTATGGACAACTCACGCAATGTCTGCATCACCGACATCGACTTCCCCGACGCACCCGCGCAAGAACTGCGATGCCGACCATTCTCCCTCTCTTGCGAGACCGACAGTGTAACATCACTCATTACCCAATAGATATGTTCATCCTTACTTCAGACATACGTATTGGCGACTACCGAGCTATCAAACCTAACAAAGTGGAATGGAAGTCATCGGTCGGCACATTCACCGACACTTGCACCATCACCCTGCCTTTGGCTCCGTTTACGCGCCGGACACAGACCACTACCGAGCAAACCGACGGTGTAGCAGAAATGACGAAAGGAAGCTGCATCGCGGATTTCCAACAGGTGCCGTTCCACAGAGGGGACAAAGTCTTTATCTCTCTCGGCTACGACGGGCGCAACGTGGAAGTGTTCCGTGGCTATGTCCTGCATATCAATTATACCGACCAACTTATTATCGAGTGCGACGGCTATTCCTACCCGCTGCGCGACCTCTATTTCAGCCGCAGTTACCAGACGACCACCCTCAAACAGATATTGCAAGACCTTACCCAAGGCACCGATATACGTCTTTCACCGGTCATTGCCGACATTCCCCTGCAAAATGTGTGGTTCAAAAATGCCACGGGGCTCAAAGTGTTGGAATGGGTACGCAAAGAACTCTGTTGCCGAGTGTGGTTCGATGGGGAGTATCTATATGCAGGCGCGTCAAAGTTCGTGCGCCCGAACCCGACACGAACCACTGCCGACATACGCTTGCAGATAGGTTACAACGTGGTCAGTGCCGATGACCTCAAGAAACAAGAGGCACAGGAAGTGCAAATTAACATTGTGGTCAAAGACACGCAAGGACAGGTCAAACGTACCAAGTCCGAAAGCCGGAAATACAGCAATATCAAGGAGGTCTAAGTCCGTCCTGGATTGCCGCAGTCTTTTTTGCAACAAGCAGTCCGCGAATTGCAAGCCGACCAGGACTACCAAGGCTACGAAGGTAGTATCACCTGTTTCGGTGAACCGCATATATTCAAGTCCGACAAACTGACTATCATCGACACCCGTTTCCCTGAACGCTCAGGTGATTATTTCGCCGAGTCGGTAGAGGGCGAATACGGAGAAAACGGAATACGGCAAACCGTTAAAATGAAGCATTATGGTAACTGATGACGATATACGCCGCCAACTGGTCAATGCTCTCGGCAAACTGCCGGAGACCGTCCTTGCTGAGGTCAAGAGTGTGGACTCCACAGCCCGCACCTGCGACATCGACAATGATGGTGTTCTTATGTATGCCATTCGCCTGCAATCCATTGTGCAGGGCAATACGGGACTGGTGCTATATCCCGCTATCGGCTCGCAGGTGGTCTGTTGCCGTATTGAGGGTACCGAGCAGTATATGGTGCTACACTCTTCCGACATCGACCGGGCACAACTCACCATCGGAGACAAGAGCGTCAAGATGGATAAGAACGGCTTTACTTTCAACGATGGTACGGTCGGTGCCGTTTGTGCGGACAAGTTGGTCGAGTGGATGAGCAAGGTCTATTCCGACCTCCAGACGCTCATTACTTTACTATCCACCTCACCCGTGGCAGGTAATGGTGTACCGTTAGGCGTGGTATTCACCCCGTCCACGCCATCGCCCAACCTTGCAGACTTCACAGACGATGCTTTCAAACACTGATTAAATACTGATTAAACGATGAACGACATACTCCTTACCCCGCAGTTAGACCTCGCTATTGCAGCCGGCGATTTTGCCCAAGGCGATTGCCTCAAGCAGTCGCAGACACTGCTCCTGCTTACCAACAAAGGCGAGTGGAAACAACACCCTGTAGCGGGTGTCGGTACCGGCAATTATCTTGAGACAGCGTCCACGGCGGCATTGTCACGCGAGATACGTGAGCAGTTCTCCCGTGACGGTATGCAGGTCAGCAGCGTTCTTATTCGTGATAACCAACTTTATATCGAAGCCGTATGGAAATAGTACGTCAGGGGCAGAACCTCCTCGATATTGCTCTGCAAACCACGGGCGATGCAGAAACCGCCTTGGATATAGCCCTCTCCAATGGTTTGTGTCTCTCAAACGACCTCACCGTCGGGCAACGGATAGACATCGATGATACGCTCGTCATCAACGAGAATATCCGCAATACCTATCGCACGCAAACTATCTATCCCGCTACGGGTATCACCGCCGCCAACTCTTCCTCTGCTCCTTTCGAGGGCATTGAGTTCTGGGCTGTTGAATACGACTTTATCATCAGTTAAATACAAAATACGAAAACTATGGCACGCAGTATTGATACAATCTTCAACCAGATGGTCGCCCAGAAACAGAGCAGCCCCGCTCTCTCGTCTCTCACCTCATCTTCTGCCACGGCAGTATGGCGGTTGCTTCTTTATGTTGTGGCGTTCTGTATCAATGTGCACGAACGTCTGTGGGACACCTACCGCACCGAGGTCAATGCCGCTATTGAGCAGATGCTGCCCCACCGCCCCAAATGGTATCGCGACAAAGCCCTTGCTTTTATGCGCGACAAAACCCTCATACCCGATACCGACCGTTACGACACCACGGGTATGTCCGATGACGACATCACCGCTGCGCAGGTCGTCAAGCACGCCACCGCCAACGAGAACGAGCAGTCCTCGCTCTTGATTATCAAAGTGGCAGGCGAGGACTCCGCTACGGGTAAACGCACACCCATTACCTCAACAGAACAGACCCAACTCTCGGCTTACCTGCAAGCCGTCAAGGATGCCGGCGTGCGTATCTCGTTGGTCAATCAGCCTGCCGACCGCTTCCGTTGTACTGTGGATATTTACTACGACCCGACCAAAGACCCTGCCACCGTGCAGTATGATTGCGAAAATGCCATACGTAACTATGTCGAGAACCTGCCTTTCAACGGTGAGTATTCCAATATGGCTCTCATTGATACCCTGCAAGCCATTGATGGCGTCCGTATTGCCGAACTTCAATCCGCAGAAAGCACTCCCGCTGCCACATCTGCCTTTGCTGCTATCAATGCCTATGTGGTACCCGCCGCGGGCTATTTTGCCGTTGATAATGCCACCCTCAATATGATTGCTTACAGCCTATGACACGCTACGACATCTCATATCAGCGTCTCGCCATTGCGCTCGTCCCGCTCGCTTTGCGCCAACCGGTTTTGATGGCATTTCTATATGTGCTGCTCTCACCGGTCATCTATTGTGCAAGTCTATTTGAACGTTTCCGGACCGATACAGACTACCGCCTCACACACAATGGGCAGGTCTGTTACCTCACTGCCGTACTCAACGACCGCTTCGACCCGACACTGCGCCGTATCACCATCACCGATGTAGAGCCTTTGCGTGGCAACATCCTGTATCTGCGCGAGGAGAGCACTTTTCTTATGGCACCGCAACGCAACGGCACGGCTGTTACTCTCAACAGACGCGCTTTCTCCGGCTCTGACTCCGTGGACTTTGCTGTCATAGTACCCGCCACCCTGCGAGGCACATTCCCGCAAAACCAAATGCAGGCACTCATCAACACCTACAAACTGGCTTCTAAACGTTACATCATCTTATATCAATAGTTATGGATAAAGTTATTGGAAACTACACCTCCCAACCGCACTCCAATTTCCCGTTGGACTGCGAAACAATGGAGTACATCCAGTCCAACCACCAACTCGCCGAGATGCTCGGTGCCATTGCCGGCAACCGTATCATCCTCTCCGGCTGCAACAAGGTCGGAGCAAGATTTATGCCGGGATATATCTTTCTCCGCACGACCGACTACCCGCAAGGCGAAGTCATTGCCTTTGCCGGCGGCGACAAGTCTTTCACCCATGTCTATCTCGACAAAACGCCCATTGCCGTTACCGCCAACTCCGACAGTTACCCAAACGCTTACACCACCCGCCAACTCAAACCGGGGTTGGGTACCGAGCAATATCCGTGGTCTGATTTCACCGTCCTCACCGACAAGACCAACCGCCAACTCCTTGCCGAGATTGTCTCTCTCCGCACACAAATGGTATCGCTCCAACCCGCACCCGTCGGCTCTATTATGATGTGGCCGTCTGCAACTATTCCTGCCAACTGGCAACTCTGCGACGGTTCTTCGCTCAACAGGCAGGAATATGCCGCTCTCTTCTCTGTCCTCGGCACTACGTATGGCAACAACGACAGCAGCACTTTCCGCATACCCGATATGCGCGGTCTGTTCGTTGCCGGACGCGGTGCCAACAACTACAATTCCCTCAATCAGAAAGGCGGTGCCAATTCTGTTGCCCTCTCCGTCAACGAGATGCCGAAGCACAACCACAATACCGCCACTTCCACCACAGATGGTGATGTGACTACTACACAGGACGGAGCACATACGCACACTTATACCAAACCGACAATAGATAATACAAAAGTCGGCACATACGATGGTGCCAATGTCCGTTCTGCTGGTTCCACTGCTACTGGTTCTGCAGGTTCTCACTCCCATACCGTTCCGCTCAAGGCACGTGGTGCAGGCGCAGCCCATGAGAACCGTCCGCCGTTCATTGTCCTCAACTACATCATTAAAATCAAATAACTATGGCTACCACATCCCGCGAACAACTCAAAGCATGGTTTCGTAAAGGTCTCAAACCTCTCGAAAGCCAGTTTGCCGCATGGATAGACTCCTACTGGCACAAGTCCGACAGCATACCTATGTCCTCCATCGACGGGCTCAATGACGCACTCAACGACCATACCATCATCGCTGATGACACGCTGGACACCGCTTCCACCAACCCGATACAGAATGCCCCCGTCGCTACCGCTTTGGAGGGTAAATCCGATGTCGGTCACACCCACACCCCCTCCGACATCACGGGGCTGGAAACCGCCCTCGAGGAAGCAACCACCAACAAGATGAACCGCGACGGCTCCAACTACCAAGGCAGCCTTGCCCTTGTCTCACCGGTCGTTACAAGCCGGTGGACTATCCGCAAGCAGGACGGCACGCAAGTCGCCACAAAGACCGACAACGCCATCTCCCTCGAAAATGGTGCCAAGGCGGACTACAGCGGCACGTTCCTATACCCCGCTGCCGACGCTGCACACAAAGCCCCGGCCTCCTGCGATGGCGCGTTTGGCACGACGCTTCCCGAACCGGGCACGCCGTCCGCCGCACTTACCAAGACCGGTCTCACCGCCAACACCTCGCTCACCGTCAATCTCTACGCACCCAAGAGCGGTCTCGAGGTCTCCGGCGGCAAGGTCGTCAAAGCCACAGGCGAGGACAAAACCTCCGCCACCGCGTCCGTTTCGTTCTACCACCGCCGTTACTGGGGTGTCTCCGCCGATGCCGCTGCCGACATCACCGCTCTCACTTCCGAACTCTCCAACGCCCGTGCCAAGACTCTCACTTTCGACTGTTCCGGTGGACGCTATTTCTACTACGCCTACCCGAAAGCCCTCGGCACTGCCGCATGGAAAGTCGGCGGATTGGACTTCACCGGCTACACCCGCACAGAACAGACCATCACCAACGAGTACGGTTTGGCGGTTGCGTATTACGTCTATCGCAGCAGCGACCTCCAGACAGGTTCCAATATCAACGCAGTAATATCCTAAGACTATGGCAGATACAAGCAAACGACCCCTCCCTGTGCCTATCTCGGGCACCAACCTTGCCGCACCGGTCGTACCATACACCACCGCCGACAAATATCCCACCCACCATTCCCAATACGGTCGCGGTGGCTGGCACGAAGTCTCCACCACCGGAGAGCGCGATGCCATTCCCGAAGACAGACGCGCAATAGGTATGGCAGTACACGTAACAGCCAACGGCAAGACCTATATCCTTTCGCAGAAAGACAACACAACCTACTGGAAGGAGATGCAGTCGGGTACACCCGTTGTCAGCCAAACGGGCAATGCCACTATCCAACCCAATGTCTTGAACGTATGGAACACCGCCGTTACCACGCTGACCATCACCAAAGGCACTGACATCGATGGCGAACTCAACCACTACTTCGTGCGGTTCAAAGTGGGAACACCCGCAGAGGGGGAAAGCATACAAATCACTTTTGCAGGCTTTTCGCTCACATGGTATGCCGTCAATGTACCCGCATGGGTGAGCGGCAAGATCTACGAAATATCCATTATCAACAACCTCGCTCTTTGGGCAGAGTTCTAACCCCGCACAACTATGGCAACAAGAACAGCATATTACCTCAACGGCACCGAAGTGGAACGCCCGCTGTCATTGGTCTATGACAATACCACGTATGTCCCGCCCACCGACACACAACTCCTCGCGGCAGGCTATGAGATACGGGAGGTTGAGACGGAAACAGACCCCGCTGCCTCCGCCACGCTCTCTTATGAAGCACGTGTCGTGGAACTTATCCGCATACGCTATTCGGTGGACGACGAACTCGCCATCCTCCGCCAGCGCGACACCAAACCCGACGAGTTCGCAGAGTACAACGACTATTGCGAGCAATGCAAAGCCCAAGCCAAGGAGGAACTGATATGATTACCACACGCCGCCGGGCTATGATGAGTAGCAATGCCAACATGCCCTTTGTCACCTTTGTGCATACCATTCCCGCCAATATCGAAAAAACAATCACTTTGACATTCTCAGGGCAGAATAAGAAAGTGTATATACAATGGGGAGACGGTAATGCTGAAGTGTTTTTGAATTCTTACATAACACCTCAGCATACGTATGTTGCCAATAGCACGGCAAGAGAGGTAACGGTCAAAGTGATTACGTATAGAACTACATTTACCGCTAACGCCTGCGGAATTATTTCCATTGATACAAGCCGTCACCCGCTACTGGAATCCTTATCATTGAGAGACAATGAATTGCGGTCTGTTGACATCAGCCATAACCCGGCATTGAAAGAATTACATCTTGACGGCAACAAACTGACAACCCTTGATATCAGCCATAACAAGGAACTGACCTCTCTGTATTTGGCGTATAAATACGGAAGCAACAACATCTCTTCGTTGGATATATCGAATAATCCCAAACTGACAACCCTGTTTTGCTATATGGACACACTCACAGAGATTATAGGGCTGGACGGGTTGGACAGAACGATTGACAATTTCCAAATCACTACACAGAAGCATCAATTGACCGCTGATTTTGATTTGTCAGGAATACGTCTTTCCAAATACGGATTGCTGGCATTGGCAACAACAGGCAGTGTAAAGGTTGCAGCCAATGTCAACAGGACAAGAAAGTACAACGTGGACTATAAAGGCTCCAAATCATGGGGCAACTGGCAGTTGGTTGCCGACAGCATAGAGGTAACGTTTGAAGACGGGTTTGCCACATCAGACTATGCAGCCTATATCCGCCACCTCGCAGAGATTGTGCAACAGGAGAAACTCTATCACTACCCGCAGGGTAATAGTTGGAATAAACAGATTGTTCAGACATACAGAGACTTGTATAGCGACTTTCTTATCTTGCGGCACGATAGTTACTACGGAATGACGTGGAGCAATTTCGAGTCCAACGCTTTTGGTGGTACGAATGTAACCGGAATACTATCCAAATATATTGATACAGACAAATATGCCGGTACAGGGGATTTTTATCTTCAAATGACTTATGCCAAAGATGCTGCCTTTTTCTTTGGCTACGTACCATATTCTGCAGACGGTGTTATTGACACGGGACACCCCCGTTTCAAGTACGACGAAGACAACGGACTTGTTTGCACAGGCGATATGGAAGCAGTACAAGCCACCGAAGCAGACGGCTATATTACCACTCTCTTCAAGGTGACACTTCCTGACATCTCATATTTCCCCAACAAACAATGGCGATTGGGTGTACTTGAGTCATCATACCCGTCTGAAACCGACCGCTACATCAGTAAAATCACATCCATTCAATTAGTGGATGCCCCCACAATATAATCCACAAACAACAGATATATGATAATCACCATTGATGACCTACGGAAGTCCTCTATCTATCCGGAGATACTGGACATCATCACGCGCAAAGACGAGAGCGTGGTGGAGATGCAGATACTCGCCGCGCAGTCGCTGTGCGCGTCGTACCTGTTCAAATACGATTTGAAGCCCGTCTTCGGCGACGACAGCACGGTGCCCGCCGTGCCGCCTGCGGTGGTCAGTGCGGCATTGCAGAAGATAGTGAAAATCATAGCGTCGTACTACCTCGTGCGGCAGTCGAACCCGAACATCGACTTGGAGTTGTACCGCAAGGACTACGAGGACGCCATCACCCTGCTTGAGAATATCCGCGACGGGCAGAACAACCTTGTGGAACTGACCTACCGCAAAGACGACCCCGACACGCCCGAAGACGAGTCCGCCAACGGCGTGAGTTGGAGCAGCAATCCCAAACGCACAAACTATTTCTGATTATGAGCAAGAAACGCAATAACACGGAGGTGCAGCGCACCGAGACACCACGACTGGTGGTGCAGGACATCCGTCTGGTGGCACCCGACCGCAACCGCAAAGACGCCGGCAAACTCAAAGAGGCTATCGAGCGTGCGGAGTCGGTGTTCATCCCCAACCGCTACAAACTGCTTGACCTCTACCACGATGTCGTCACCATAGACGGACATCTGTCGGGTCTGCTGGAGAAACGCACCAAAGCCGTAACCAACAAACGTATGGTGTTTATGGACGGCGCAGGGCAGAAAGTGGATGCGATGGACGACCTGATAGGCAGCAGCAAGTTCGAGCGCCTGCTGGAGGTCATCATGGAGCGAAAATACTACGGCACGAGTGCGGTGGAGTTTATCATGGGCAAGGTGTTCGACTACAAAGAGATTGACCGGCGCCATATCCGTCCGGAGAACCGCGAGATAGCCATCTCGCAGTTCGACGCACGGGGTGTGAGCGTGGACGACCTGCCGATGGTGTGGCTGATGGGCGAACCCTACGAGTTGGGCAAACTGCTGCAATGCTCGCTGTATGCCCTCTACAAACGCTCGGGATTCGGCGATTTCGCGCAATATGTGGAGATATTCGGACAGCCGGTGCGCGTAGTGAAATACGACGCCTACGACGAGGAGACGCAGAAGAAAGTGCGCAATATGCTGGAGGAGGCAGGTTCCAGTCTGACGATGATGATACCCAAACAGGCGGAGTTCGAGATGCTCGACGGTAAGACTTCCAACGGCACGGGCGAACTGCAAGAACGGCTCATCAACTGCTGCAACCAGGAGATGTCGGTGGCAATCCTTGGCAACTCGGAGACCACCACCTCGAGCAAGTCGTCCGGCTATGCGCAAGCCGAGATACACGCCGACCAACAGTTGGAAATCACCATCTCCGACATGCGCTATGTGTGCAATATGCTCAACAGCGACTTCTTCCTCGCCGTCCTGGCGGGGTACGGCTACCCCGTGGCGGGCGGCAGGTTCGTGTTCGAGCAGGAACAGGACTTGGGCAAGTTGCAGGCGCGGCTGACGATGGACTTGCAGTTGGCAAGCCGTGTGCCGGTGGACGATGACTATTTCTACGAGACCTACGGGCTGCCCAAACCCGCCAACTACGAGCAACTGAAACGCGAACAGGAAGAGCGCAGGCAGGCTGCCTTGGAGGCTGTCAGAAACGCCGCCAAAGACGAGCCTGCCCGAGACGACGACAAGAAAGCCAAAGAGAAAAGCAAACTATTCGACCGCTTGGCTGATTTTTTCGGGTTCGCCCCGATGTAGTCCGGGGCGAAGACTTGGACAGGGACTACTTTGCCGACGGCGTGCCCGACCTCGTGGAGAACGGCGTGAGTCTCGATGTGGAGACGATAGCGCGGGCGTTGGTGAATATCTACAAACAAGAGTTCGACATCGACCACTATGTGGAGGAAAACCTGTTCCGCGAGACGTGCCGTATCTTCGAGGACGCTGTCGCCAACGGTATGGCAGACGCAGCGGAGGCGGGTGTGCCGGTGCCGAGTGCGGACTTCATACAGGAGTTGCAGCACAATACGGAGGTCTTTTCCGCCTTTCGGGTGCACCGTATGCAGCAGGACATCGCCGCACAGATGGTGGACGCACAGGGGCAGTTGAAGCCGTTCCGGCAATTCGTGAAAGATGTGTCGCCCTACATCGAACACCGCAACCGTGCGTGGTTGCAGACCGAGTACGACACTGCCGTACTGCGGGCGCAGAACGCTGCCGAATGGAAAGAGTTCCGCGCCGAAGCCGATGTCTATCCGAACCTCGAATGGATACCCTCCACCTCGCCCAACCCGGGTGCCGACCATATCGTCTATTGGGGAACGGTGCGCCCCGTGAATGACCCGTTCTGGGACGAACACAAGCCCGGCGACCGCTGGAACTGCAAGTGCGAGTTGCGACAGACGGAGCGCGATGAAACGGCTGTGCCCCGCGCTGATGACAAGCAAGATGCGCAACCCGGATTGGAGAACAATCCCGCCGACGGGCAGATATTCAGCCGCAAACACCCGTATTTCCCGAAAGACTGCACGGCGTGTCCGTTTGCGGGCAACAAACTGGCGGCATTGGTGAGCAACCTGGCAGGAAAGAGGGATTGCAACAGTTGCAGCCGTGTCTCAAAATGTGTGGAGCGTGCCGACAGACACGTGAAACAGCGGGAAAAGAAACAGCACATCAATCCCAAAGAATCGCCGGAGCAGTTCGTGGCAAAACAAAAAGAACTGTTGCAGGTGCTGCGCAAACGCGGGGTGTTGGAACTGCGAAACCGCAAGACGCTGTACACGGGCAACTTGTTCTTTGGCAGGCGCGAGTTCAAGCGCATAAAGGAACATTGCTACAACGCATTGGAATTGGAAGCAGCAGAACATCTGCACGGCTTGTTGCGCAAGGTGCAGGACGGGCGATACCTGCCCATCGACACCAGCCGCAAGAACTACAAACGCAAGATTGCCGACGGCGTGAAGAACTACACCGTCTATGATGTGGCGTACAAAGGAGAAGTGTTTGAGGTGAAATGCCAGGTGAAAAGCGACAAGCACAATGGTGTAGCCGAATACCCATACTCTATAAAGCAGAAAAGGAGATAAACAAGAACCGGTTGGGCAGCCGCCCATGTGGTTGAACTTGCATATCACCTTTTCTGCCTGCAAAGATACGACAATTATTTGATATATCAAAATTTACGAGCAAAATGACCCCGTTGGAATTTGAGAGGCACCTGCGGCAGCACAAGGATGCGCTGGGCAGGTTAATCACCCGCACGCTGCCCGTCAAGGCGGGCACCATCGCCGTGCAGCATTTCAGTGACAATTTCACTCAAGAGGGCTTTGTGGACGACTCGCTCAAACCATGGAAACCCTCCAAACGCAAGAGCGACCCGAAGAACCCGGACAACGCCTACAAGACGCTGCACTCGCGACGTGAACACCTGTCACGCTCCATACAGAAAAAAGTTGCGCCAGGAGTGGCGACCGTCTATACCGATGTGCCGTATGCCGCTGCGCACAACGAGGGTACGAACCGCGCCGGCAGAAACCACCGTGTGAAGATACCCAAACGGCAGTTCATCGGGCGGTCGAAACGACTGGAGGACAAAGTGCGGGATATGATAGACCGCGAGGTGCGCAAGGTGATTGACACGGACACCGCCGGAGGCTGACGGTTAAACAGCGGTTAAGCAGTGATTAAACACGTGTTCCCGCTATAGGAACACTATACGAACTCTATAAGAGCAACAAACATGGAACTGACAAATCCTTTGGCGCAGATGTTGTGCGCCGTCGAAGACAGGATAGCCGGAATAGACGGCATCCGTATGGTTGACCGCTATGCGGGGCAGGACACCTATGAACTGCGCCCCGGCGTGAGCAATCCCGCCGTACTGGTGGACGTGGAAGATGTGGAGTACGAGGAAATGGGCGGAGGAAGCCAAATGGCACGCGCTACGCTGAGCGTGCGCCTCTATGTGGGCAATTATGCCGGTGCATGCCGGACAGCCCCGCAGGAGGCACGTATGAACGCCATGCGCGACCTTACCATCGAGCGTGCCCTGGTCGAGGCACTCCACGGATGGGCTCCTACCGGAGAGGACGGCAGCGAGTGGGCGGAACCACTGATACGTATGAGTTCCGGCAACGAGAACCGGCACGACATCGGACTGCAAGTGCGGGTGCTGCGCTTCGCCACCGCATGGGAGGAGATAGTGGTACCGAGGGAGAAGAGGAAAGCACAGCCCCGGATAGAAACAGAGAAAGGCAGAACCCGTTGAGGACTCTGCCTTTTCTTAACCTCTGACAGCGCAGCGGTCTCACTCGAACCGCAAGGTCAGTTGCGTGCTTTGTTCGGTGCTCTCGGGAGTATTCAAATAACGGAAGAAGGTCCGCTCGCTGATGCCTAACACGGGTGCCACTTTGTTGCGATACACCCATAGTTTGCATCTGTCCTGCCGACCTTCTTCGTAGTATTCCGACAGAATACCACGTACAATTTGCGCTTTTTTGACCGTCGATTTGTACATTCCGAAGAAAATCACTAATTTTGCAATGGTATAGCAACCTTGCCTTGTGTTCTTCGGAATGCGGGGCTTTTTTATTGCTTGTCTTTCTTATTAACGACGCGGGACGCGTCGTCTCCCGGGCTGCGCACACCAGCCTTACGATTCACGTTCCCATACGTGTCAGCAGTTGGTCATGTTCATGGCTACGGGCACCCATTCGTTGGTGAGGGGGTCTTTCTGTTCGACTTTGACGAACTGCTTGCTCTGGATGGGCCGGTAGGCTTCGCGTATGATACGCATGCCCTCGATGAAGGTAGGGTCGCCGCTCTCGGTGGCCATCTGCTCGAGTCGCAAGACATTCTGGGCTTTGAGTTGCCCGGCTTTGCTGCGTTCGCGCAGGAGGGTAGTAACCATATTGGCGAGTTGTAGGCTCTTGTCGTCGGTGGCGAGGCTCTCGATGTATCGATTGACCATCTCGACGCCGACGGTGTAGGTGTCGTTGTAGTTGTCGAGTGTGTTGTAGCCTACGACGACTCGTGCGGTGCCTTGGGAGTTGGTGAAGGTGTCGGTGTATCGTCCGTCGCGCAGTGCGCGTGTGCCGCGGAAGAGTTCCTCCTTCATGGCGATGACGGTGCGGAACCGGTCGATGATAGCGCGTTTCTTGGTGGCGAGGGTCTCGCTGATGGCGCATGCCTCGGGCAGGGTCTCGCCGATGGCGTCGTCCACGAGGGCTTTGTAGGTGGCGAGTTCCTGTTCGCGGCGGGCTTGTGCGTCGGCTTTCGCTTTGGCGGCGCGGGCTTGGTTGAGCAACTCCAACTCTTCGGGAGTAAGGCTCACGGTGGTGGTTTTTGTTTCCATAATGCTTGTTTATTTGTTTAGAAGTTTATTGGTTTATTATGCTTCGGCGGTGGTGAAACTGAGAGGAAACTCCCCCTCTAACCCAGACCTCCCCAACCCCTCCAAGGGAGGGGCTTGCAGAGACTCTGATGTCCCCCTCTCTGAGGGGGTCGGGGGAGTCGGGGTCTCGGAGGTTAAATCCCTTGCTCTCTTGCAGAACGCATTGTAGAGACTGCGCAGGCGGTCGAGGGAGAGGTCGTTGAGGGGTGTTCCGCCAGGCACCCCGCTGCGCGTTGTTTGCGGGGACCCCGCAGCCCGCTCTATCACACTGCGGATATAGGCGATGTCGGTTTGGTAGCCCATGAGGGTGAGGTAGTGGCGTACAGCGGCGATGAGACGCTTGCGCCAGAGGTCTTTGCGCTGCTCCTCCGGACTGACGGCACGGCGTTGCATAGCAAGACAGAGGGAGTGCAGTTCGGCAGCGGTGAGTTCGGAGGTGCTGACACGCGGCGGGTAGTTGCCGGAGATGGTGGCGGCGATGTCCTCGCGGCTCATGTTGCACTGCCGCGCCAGCGCGTAGAAGCGGCGGTTGGCTTGTTTCCATTGAGTGTTTTTTGCAGGTTCCATAATGATTAAAATTTGCTTACGGCGTTTGTGCGGAGTTCCTTCGGAGTTCTTTCGGAGTTCCTTCGGTGGAAAAGCGAGGGAAAACGCGGGTTGAAATGTTAAAATACTTATTGCAAATGGTGTTCTGGCCAGATGTCATAGACTTCATTGCCGCAGTAGCGGCTGGTGATGTGCGCGTAGTAGTTGCGGACACGGATTTTAATATCACTATTGTATAGAATCTTTTTGCCCGTAGTACCATCGGGCTTGGCACCCGACTCATGGCTAATCCAAATAAACAGTTTCTTTGGAAAACGTGTTACAAGAGCTTTGTATTCATCGTAGGTGATTCCCAGATATTGCAGGCTGTCGATGACCACTATGTTCGGGCTTCTTTTCTTGGCGAGCAACTCGGTCATATCGGCAAGGTCGAACCTGTTCCAGAAGAGGAAACGGGTCTTATTCTCCGCCATCAGCCCGGTGTCAATGAGGGCGCGTTGATAGGTGCCGCTCACCCCCTCTTCCAATCCGTTGTAGGCAATACGCATACCCTCGAACGACATAAGGTATTTCACCAGTTGCACCGTGAAGCGCGTCTTGCCCTGCCCGCTGCCGCCATAGATAATCCACGAGCCGAACGGTTCCGGGTCGCCCATCACACGGAGCCACTCGCCGGTGAAGCCCATTGCCTGTGGGTGATAGTCGAGGATATTTTGTAATGATAAAGCCTTGCGCATGATATGCCTTCGTGTTGATGGTTTCGTTGCTCACGTTAACGGTTTTTCTTTTTCATCTCTGCGACTACGCGCCGTTGCACGCGGCGCAGGTCGCCTTCGCACTCGCCGATGATTGCGTTGATAGTGTGCGTGTCGGTGATACCGTTCTGCCGGCAGATGTCGGCTACATCGCTTTGCGACACACCGCGCAGGGCTACGCACTTGCGCCCGATACGGCTCCATAGTTCGTTGAAGCCCTTTTTGTTGTAGCGCACGCCCTGGTCGAAACGTTTGGAGAGGAACTCGGTGGCAATCATTATGACAGAGCAATCGTATTGCAGGTCGTTGTAGAGCGTGATGAACGAGTTGAGCACCACATCGCTCATCTTGTCGGCTTCATCAAGAATAACAATAGGGGCTTCTTTGGTGCGCATTTGCAGGACGAGTTTCTGCTTCATCTGTATCAATGTCAGCCCCTCAGGGCGCATGCCCATCTTGCGGAGCAATGTGCCGAAGAAATCGCGTTTTGTCCAGTCGGGGTCGCAAGAGATGTAATAGACCTCACGGTTGTCGCTGCTGCTTGCATATTTCTTGCAGGCGTAGGTCTTGCCTGTTCCGGCAGCACCGGTGATAGCCATCCATAGTTGGCTGTTCTGTGCTTCGTGGAGAATGAAATGCAGGTCACGGTAGTTGGTAGTTTCCACCGTCTCCCATTTCTCATCCTGCATACCTATTTGCGAGGCTATTTTGCGCCACATATCGTCTGATATGAGTTCGTGGTTGCCGTTGATGATTTGGCTGATGGTGCCGCTGCTCACGCCGTCGAGTATCTTGGCGGCTTTGTTCTGCCCGCCGAAACGGTCACAAAAGTCGATGAGTGCATTCTTGATGTCGCTCTTGCGTATGTCGGTGATTCGCTTATCCATGGTTATTCTTGGTTTGCTTGGTTGCTGCCGACGGTCTCGTCGGCGGTGTTCATCTCGTTAAACTCTTTCCACGCCTTGGCTGCCACGCAGATGAGACGGGCGATGGCATCGTTGTGCGCCATGGCTATGCACAGACACTTGACAAGGTCGATGTTGTTGCCGTCGATGTCGGTGTGAATACGTTTGCCGTCCAACTCTATGTGGAACAGGGCTTTTTTCTGTTTCTTCATCATAATTTTCTATTTTAATCGGTTGTTAATTGCTGTTTTATCGGTGGTTAAAACCTGTTCAACATCACCTCGCAGCCCTGTTCGGGAACAGATTTGCGCATGGCGTCGTCTTCTTTGCCGTGTGCTTCTGTTGCAGTCTCCACGCTTCCCCGTGCCGCGGCATATAGTTCGTTCTTGTGCTGTCCTGCACTATCGGGTATCAGGGCTTTGCTCAACATCTCGTAGTTGCGCCGTTCTATCGCGTCCATGCCCTCAAAGCGGATAGTATCACACGTGTCATGGTAGCACTCCAACGCACTCTTCTGATGTTTCGACAGGGTATCACCCGCGTAGGTAGCCAGGACCGCATTGAATTTCCATATCGCCGCCAGTTTCTCATAGTCGCCAGGCTTGCGGTCTTTCAATGCCATAGGCTGTTCGTCCTTGAGTGTGAGCAGGAACTGTTCCGTCCTGTCTTTGTTCTCCACGAGGACATGGTTCCTGTCCATCGGGTCAAGTTTCACATTCCATTTCTCCCAGCATTTCTCGCGGAACCGTATCGCCTCCGCCATAGCCTCCGTATCTTCGGGGTCGGCAAGCAGGTCATACTGGTGGCGTGTACCGAGAATGCGGACATTGATGCCCGTGCCTTGCAGGCTGTAGGTCTGCCCCGTGCTTTCGCCAAACAGGTTCAGATACTGCTTCATATCCAATACTATACGCTCGTTATCAGGTAATGCCTGCAAGGCTTCACGATAGGCGGGCAATGCTTCCTGGCGATAGTGCGCCATCAAGGCACTTATCTCGGCAACCACCTCTTCAAGAGTAGGCAAATCTTCTTTCTTCATAATCGTCAAGTCAAGGTTCGGTTGGTTCTGCCTGTTGGCTGTTACGCCGTGTCCCGACCAGTTGAACGCGTACTTGCATACTTTGTCGTTGAAGGTGTGAAACCACGACTCTACTATCTTTGCTTTCGCATTGCCTGCCGCCGCAGGTGTTACGTATTGCGCCAATCCCGTATAGGTCTCCATCAATGCACTCTTGGCAAAGTTGTCGCATTGTATCTGATGAGGGCGCAACATTGTGCCAGTCAGTTCCTCCACGTGCCGTTCCGCATTGCGCAATGCTTCGCGTATCAAAGTGCCGTTCTCACGGTCGCCGATGGCATAACCGATGGGGTATTTGGTGGCAGCGTCCAATACTACTTCCAGAGTTAACCGGTTGTAGTAAGTGGTGCGATTGTCTTTCTTGGCTTGGTACAGCAACTCCGCATTCCAACCGTCCAGCACCCACATATACATCGCTTTGCTCGGGGCTGTACGTTTTACGGTGTATGTCAATGTGTTGTTGAATGCAGCACTGCCGTGTTTACGGGCTGTCGTGATAAAACGCATTTTCCTCTGCCATTGCCGCACTGTGCTCGCCGTGATGGGCTTCCACTCGGGCTTACCCTGTACTGATTGCGCGTTTCTTGCCGCGCATTGCGCATTGTACATCTTCGCTATCTCCTCGCAGTCGAAGTTCCGGTGCTCCGCTATCAGCGTTATCAGCAGGTCGGCCTGCTCGCCGTCATGCACCTTCACCGCATTCGTGTTCACTCCCTTGTAGTTCTTGTGCACAAGGCTCTCCAAACCCTCTTTCTTGTATGCCTGCACCTTGTCCCGCAACTTGCGCGCGTTCTCCGGCAGGTCGCACGCATAGTCCAGCCTGTCAAGGCTCTGTATGCTCTGCGCCACCTGCTCCCAATCCAACCGCTCGCCGCGCTTCTGCTGCGCCTGCTCCCAACGCACTATCGCCGCCAGCACTATCGCATTCGCATAATACGTCCGGCGCACGGGCTTGTCTTTCGTGTCCGGCAGGTGCGCGCCTTTGTCCGTCGTGTATTCGTCAAAGTACCGGCTCACCTCCGCATCGTGCTCGATATACTGCTCTAATACGTTCTTTTTTGCACTCGCATACACATCCAACTTCGCGTTTATCGCACGTTTCATATCCTCCGGAAGCGACTTGTATTCATACACCTTCGCCACACCCCTGCCCCCGCGTGTCAAGGCTACCACCGTCCGGCGCTGCTCACGCTTTTTGATAGTCTCACCCGACACGATGCCTTGCTGTATCATCCATTCACGGGTGATGCCCACTCTGCCGTTTATCGTCGCTACTGCTTCCATTGTTAATACTCTGAGTTTACTTGTGCTTGATTGGAGGAGAGGCCTGTTTATTTACCTTGAATACATTGGTCCACTCCGAACCAGAAAGCCACACCCATACTCGTGTAGAACACACCCGCCAGCAGCAGACTCTTCACATCGCAACCCTGCGCATGCCATTCCGCTACCACCATCGCGATGATACCTGCCGTCATCACCGCCCACACTATCCCGTTTATCACTCGTGCTTTCTTCATAATTCAAATAATTTTTGTTGTGAAACTTCGTTGTATGCTATAGCTATGCACTCTCGCATATTGTGGCAGGTACATGGCTTGCGGTGTTCGTAATCAATGAAATAGGTATAGAATCCTGTACTATCTTGTTCGTCCGCTATTTTTCTGATATATTGGCACGCAGCAATGACGGCTTCTCGGCGCGATTCATATATGCAACGTTCCACCCACACACCGCAACACCCGCTACTTCCTTCCTTTTGGTCAAATTTGTACCAAAAGCCGAATCCCCACTTGCCGTTCGGTGCTTGTGCTACCTCTATCATATTATTCCAATCAATTTTGCCGAATATATCAGGGTTCGTACATACGCCGTTCTCGTTGAATAAGTATTGCTTTGCCATATCCATATTGCTTGTTTTAGTTGTTTCAATAAAAACCTCCAAAGGGCGAGTTCCTATGCTTTTTATCTCCCAGACCTCTTCTGTCTGTTTATCCTTTGGAGGCGGCTGCACTGTTGTGGCGAGACTTCGTGCGAACATTGTGGATAAGTTTTTCACAACCGTGCAACCTCTCTGGTCTCCTTGGCGGGTTATCGCTTCGAGGTGCGCTTGTACGCCTTCACCTCAAACTTCTTCTCAAAATGCAAATTGTACAGCCGTCTCACCTGCTCCGCCTTCCAGCCGCTCGCATTGTGGTTCAATGCCGTGCTGATGGTCCCCCTGCTGTATCCCGTCATCTTCTGTATCTTGGCTATGCTGCCGTGTACCAACGCTATCATAACGCTCTCTTTTTTAGGTTGTGTATCTCGATTATTTTCACTATCTTTGTCGCCCGAATTAGTCATTTGTCTAATTCGAGTGCAAAGGTAGTGATAATTTTCGGAACATCAAAATGTTTTGGAGAAAAAATACGGAATTTATACTCATTTATGGGGAATTTAATTGAAAAGGTGGCTATAATAGCCGCAAAAGAGGGGTTGTCTATCAACGCTATGGAGAAAAAAATAGGAGCAAGTAAAGGCGTTTTGGGACGTGCAATCTCGCAAAATTCAGATATACAAGCCAAATGGGTGATGACTATCGCCCACAAGTTTCCCAAGTACTCTGCCGAATGGCTTCTGCGTGACGAAGAACCTATGTTAAGGAGGGAAGTTGCACCTAATATCACAACAGCAACAGGGCACGATGCTATGGCAGTAGGCGTTAATCAAGGCACCATAGTCCCCGTAGCACAAGCAAAGAAAACATTAGAGGAAAATACAGATGTTACAGCCCTATTGCAGGCAAAAGATGAAGTGATACGTACGCAACAAGACATGATAGCCACACAAAAAGCATTTATAGAGACCCTGCAAAAGTACCAAAAATAAAGCACAATTCCGATTATTATCTCCAAAATAATGCTGCACCTTTCGTTTTATCTTACAACACCCCAAAAACAGGCACAAACACCCCTTAAAACAAGATTTGAAACCTAATCACTTGATAATGCGCCGTTTAACCTTTTATTCGAGACAAAACAGGGGACACTTAGGGGTATATTCGACCCGATTCGGGTACAGAGTACCCCCGTTATTCGAGCCGTTTTAGGTGCATAGTTGGGCGTTTATTCGGCAATTTAGGGTACAAGTAGGGGGTGATTCGACCCCCTCAAATACCGTGTTTTGTCCCCCCATTTGTCCCTCCAATATGTCCCCCCGTTTTGCAAAAAGCCCATTTTTTACCCTCTTTTTACCCCTCCGCAGCACCTTCTTTTGCCTGCCGTTTTTAGGGTCGTTTTATGGTCGTTTAAGGGGTGTTTAACTGCTGTTTTAATGCCATCCCCGTGTACCCGTATTATGTGCCCGCGCACACGCGCTATGCGCCCATGCACGCAATACATTTAGGGGGTGCAACACTCCCGCCCGCTGGGGTGCATCATGCCCTGTACGTGCCTTTTGTGGCTTTGTTGCCGCCTTGTAAAGAGGGCTTGCTGTATGACTATATGAGGGGTCTTTCGGACACTCTGCGGGGGTACTTATTCCCTTTGTTTATAGTGTGTTGCAGTCGTTGCGGTTTGCCTGTCAGTCGCTTTTGTTGTGACTGTTTTCGGGTGTTTTGAGCGGGCTGTTCAGGGGTGTCTGGACTGGTCTTTGTAGGGGCTATGGCAGGGGGTGCCGATGCCCTCTTGCAGCGGTGTCTTGTGGCTGTTTGGGAGTGTCCGTCCGTTGCTTTCATTGTGTCCGTTTTCGGACGTTTGGAGCGGGTGTTTCATGGGGTCTGTGAGGTGTCATTGAAAGCAAATGAAAAAGGGGCTTGAAGCCCCCTCTCTGAAATTAAAGTGGAATTAAAGCAAATTCAACTTCCGTGCACCTTTCGTTTTGCATGCACTTTTCCGTACTCCTTTCAATATCAACGCCTTACACCACACCCACCCCTGCACCTTTCATTTTACTGGCCATATTACATCCGACGGGCTGGTTCCTGATACAACTATCAAAGAGCGTACGGGCAACAAAGGCTTTGAATATGGCACGTTCGATTTTATCATTACCAACCCGCCGTTTGGAAGCAATATCCGCCAAACGGAACAGGCATATATGAAGACCTACCAATTAGGGAAGAAAGAGGAAGATTGGCTTGCTGTTAAGTCCCAATCAGGCGATGATACACGCGACGGACAGCAGAGCGAAGTACTCTTTTTGGAGCAAGATTACAAATTCCTCAAAGAGGGCGGAATGTTGGCTATCGTTCTTCCTGACGGTATTCTTACCAATAGCAGTATGCAATATGTCCGTACTCTATTGGAAGATTGGTTCCGTATTGTTGCCGTGGTAAGTATGCCGCAAACGGCTTTCTCTGCCAATGGCGCAGGGGTAAAGAGTTCTGTGCTGTTTTTGAAGAAATGGGGCAAAGCACAGACCGAGAAATTGATTAGTCAAAAGAAAAATATAGAACAACGGTTGCTCAGTAATGCCAACTATATTGCCACACGTGAGTTATGGGACAAGGAAATCAAGCAAAAGCAAAAAGATAAGATAGCATCGTTGAAATCGAATACACTTACTACCGCAACGCAAATCAAACAATCCGAAGCATATAAACAATGGAACACCGATTTGCTTGCGGAATATGCAACCAAAGTGGATGAACTTAAATCCAAACTTGCGGATGATTACCGACAGAGTAAACAGAAGGAACTGCCAGATTATCCTATTTTTATGGCTATTGCGGAAGAAATAGGCTATGATGCGACAGGCAAAAAGACAACAAACAATGAATTGGACGTAATCGGTGAGGAGTTGAAGAAATTCATTAAATCTATGTAAGAAATGAAACTGACAGGTATTATTGAAGATGTGTTTCGAGGCGTAACCATATTTCGAGGTTATGCGACTTTGCATACTTTGGCAAGACTTTCTATTTCAACAAGTTATCAGCGAAGAAAGGACACAAAAAGAGTTGAAGCAATAACAGAGTACTTAACTAATTCTTCATATGTTTTTTTTCCCGAACTAATTTTTGGTTGGCAATTGGATAATCTGGATGCTATTCGGCAGATAAAAGAGGAAGAGAATACAAATAGTATATCTTTGAATAATGGTATCAAAATAAGAAAGGCAAAATTCCGCTTTAAGAGTTTATCAATAGGAGAAGAACCTAAGACAAAGGTGGTTACAATTGAAATTCCAGACTCCTTAACGGATCAGATTTTTAATCGCATAGATGGCAATCATCGTTTGTCTGTTGTTGATATGATTTTGGAAAATCCAGAGGCATACGATAGCAGTATTTGCAATCAGATAGTTCCCTTTTGTCTCATCATACAAAATTTATCGACAGAAGCAGATAAATATGAATCAGCCTATTTCTATCTAATCAATGCAAAAGCCAAGTCTCTAACAACGGAAGAAAACCTAAAATCAATACTAAGTGCTAATAATTTTACTAATGAAGAAAAGAAAGAATTACTCTCTATCAATTCCGATGAAATTGTTAATGCTATAAGCCAATGTGCGGAAGAACTTGCTCAAAGGCATCTTTGTGTTGTTTCTGATTTTTTTGATGGTTGTGTTTATACATTAAGTCGTAAAATATGCACTGAAACTAATAGCCCTAATGTTGAAAATATCATTTCTGCCTTCTCCTTTATTAATGATGAGTATTTTATAGATGGCAATTTATCACAGTTTTCCAAAGCATACATATACACGTTGGTCAAAGTGAGAGTCGTGCATCGTGACCAATACGACAATTTTAAGAAATGGGCACATCAACATAGTCTTGAAAATAAAGAAGGAATATCGTCCGCTACGATATGGCAGATGTTTGATACAATGATAAATGCAACATTAAAAGTATTCGTTGCTATGCCTTATTTCAAAAAAACAAATAGTGAAGAGCCCGATGAGGAGGTAGTGCATGAATATAGGGATATTTATAAAAGATGTTTTGACCAAGTACTAAAAGAAACAGGGAAACCGGTAAAACTATTTCCAATTATGAATGACAAAGGGGAATCAGATGATATGATAGATAACATTATGGATGAAATAGAGCAATGCGATATATTTATAGCAGACATAACGGATAACAATCCGAATGTTTTGTATGAATTAGGTAGGGCTTATGCTCTACAAAAAAAGTGTATAATTGTAAAGGCTGATAGTGGCTCAAAAGTATGTTCCGATATTCAGAATATGCGCTACTATACATATAAAAACAATTCAAGAAGTACTACTCTTTTGGAAGTGATAAAAGAAAATATCGTTGCTCTTATTTAATAAATACCATATGCTATATATTGTTCCACAACATATTGACAACAACAAAATCTTTATCATACAGCGGTCTGAGATAGAAGGACGGTGGGATGCGCAATATTATAATGCAGACGTTCACATTCCTAATGCCGTACCTCTATTCTCATTTGCATCGGTGAAAGGTGGTAAAAGAATACCGAAGGGGTATTCATATTCTAACGAGCAAACAAAATACTATTATTTGCGAGTTGCAGATATGGATAATGATACAGCAATCTCATTTGATACCCTTAAGTGTATTGATGAAAAGATATTTACCATTCTCGAAAGATATGAAATTAAAGAGGGAGAACTTGCTATATCAATAGCTGGAACAATAGGAAAAGTGTGCCTTTTGACACATATTCCTGCGGGAAAACGTGTCATTTTAACAGAGAACTGTGCCAAAATAGTAATCCACAATCAAGACAAACTGGACATTAGGTATCTTGAGATATTATTCAAAATGCCTTTTATTCAGCAACAATTGAAAAATAGTTACATCCAAACGACAATTCCTAAACTGGGATTGGATAAAATACTTTCTCTTAAGTTTCCGTCAATTCCTAATAGAGATTTTCAACGGAATGCGATAGAGATTATAGATTCTGCATATACAGATAAAAATCAAAAAGAGTTTGAGGCGCAGCGATTATTGGATAGTATCAAGACCTATTTGTTTGATGAATTGGGTATGGTAATTCCCGAAATAAGCACTAATCTGCCTAATCGAATAGTTATTACTAAATTTAAGGACATAGTTGATACTCGAATAGACCCCTACTATACAATGTATGTCAATCATGAGTATCAAAGCACAAAATTTGAGAATGTTCCTCTTGGTAGAATTGCACACATCGTCAAAGGAACTGCATTAACAAGTAAAGAGGTCATTTCCGGGAATATTCCCGTTATAGCAGGAGGGCAAACTGTACCATACCACCATAATGTATCAAATTTTGTTGGAAATGTAATTACCGTCAGTGCTTCTGGTGCGTATGCCGGTTTCGTATGGTACCATACAACCCCTATATTTGCAACCGATTGCAGTGTGGTGTATTCTAAAGACGAAACTAAATTCTTAACGGCATACATATATGAGGTATTAAGATATTTGCAAGCTGTGATTTATAGGTTACAGGTCGGAGCCGCACAGCCTCACGTTTATCCTGCGGATTTGATGAACATTCAGATTCCTTGCTTGCCTATCGAACAGCAAAAAACTATTGTAGAGAAAATGACAAACATTCGCCAACGAGCAATGGCTTTACAAGCCGATGGCAAAGCAATCTTGGAGAATGCCAAGAAAGAAGTGGAACGAATGATAATTAGGGAATAAAGTTCACAAATACAAACAATGTTCCTTGTGCGCATATTGCGCACAAGGAACATTGCTTTTTTGACTGTTTTGTTCTAATCAATGCCGAAATAGGTACATTTTTATTTTGCTGCTAATCATGTTATTACAAAGAAAATGCATTTTTTTCTTGTTTATAGTTGATAGTTTTTGCCCTTTTCTGTGTTATATATATGGACGATATATGTATGAGACAAATTTGGTCAAAAATTGCTGCGCCAATCAAGCAGAAAATGGCAAAAACTGCATGATAGACCAAGCAATTTCTTGTTTATATCAGAAATAAGTGGTACCTTTGCCACGCTAAATCAAACAAAGAAAGGAAACCGCAATGTTACAACTTCAGCAGACCATGCAGCGTCTTTTAGACACAAAGGGCACTCGTTTTGTGCGTTATCTTTATCGGCAAATCAACTGGGACGGGCATTTGATAGCCATATTGGGTGCCCGCGGTGTGGGCAAATCGACCATGTTGCTGCAGCATATTTTGCTTACAGGCAGAGAGAATACGCTGTATGTGACGGCGGACGATTTCTATTTCTCGCAGCACCGCTTGTTTGATTTGGCGTTGGAGTTCTATCAGCAGGGCGGTAAGCGCATTCTGATAGACGAGATACACAAGTATCATGGCTGGTCAACCGAAATCAAAAACATATACGACCAGATACCCCAACTGCAAGTCATCTATACGGGGTCCTCTATATTGGATTTGGAGCGTGGTGGAGCAGACTTGTCACGCCGTAAGTCGGAATACCATTTAGCCCCGTTGTCATTCCGCGAATGGCTGATTATGAAACAGGGGTGGTCGTTAGATGCTTATAGTTTGGATGATGTACTTCGTGGCAAGGCGGTATGGCATTATCAGGAAGAACGACCGATAGCCTTGTTTCAAGAATATCTGCGGCGCGGCAACTTCCCGTTTGGCTTGGAGCCCGATTTTGACTTGCATATACAAGGCGTTATCAAACAGGTGGTGGAGAATGATATTCCCGACTACGCGGATATGAACGTGGCATCGGCTACCAACCTCAAGAAACTAATGTATGTGCTATCGCAGTCTGTGCCGTTCAAACCTAACTTCAGTGCTTTGGAGCGCGATTTGAATATCAACCGCAACACCCTTGCACAGTATTTGGAGTATCTGGACAAGGCGCAACTAATCAACGTGTTGCGAACCAATGCTAACGGCATCAAGGTGTTGCAAAAGATAGACAAGGTATATCTCAATAACCCGAATTTCGCGTATGCTTTAACCGAGAGCCCGAATGTCGGCAACATCCGTGAAACGGTATTCCTTATGTGGCTGCAGGTCGGGCATACTGTAACGAGTTCACCCGTTTCCGACTTTGAGGTGGACGGCATTACTTTTGAGGTCGGAGGCAAGAACAAAGGCGGCAAACAACTCAAGGGTGCAGAACGAGGCTATATCGTGCGCGACGACATCGAATATGCCACAGGTAACATTATCCCACTTTGGATGTTTGGCTTGATATATTAACAATGTATCAAAAACACATGATATGAATGTTTTTGGAGAACTGGCAACCTTGTTCCAAAAACGGCAAGAACAGCAGATAGAAATAGAGGACAAGGTGATTGTTTTCACTAAAGGTAATGAGCAACCATCTCCATACCAAGCGGATAACCAATCAGACAAGCCCAATGTGTATACCCCGTCTCGTGTTACGCCTGAGTATATCACAGAATTGCAACCGAATGAGGTGTTTGTATTCGGTAGCAATGTGCGTGGTATGCACTATGGCGGAGCAGCGGCATTTGCTGTCGGGAGGTTTGGCGCAATTATGGGACAAGGTGAGGGCTTGCAAGGGCAGAGTTACGCCATTCCTACGATGGAGGGCATGGAGAATATGCGTGCGGCAGTAGATAGGTTCATCGATTTTGCTAAAGAACACCCCGAACTCACTTTCTTGGTCACACCCATCGGTTGCGGCATCGCAGGCTATACTCCCGCGGAAATCGCCCCGTTGTTTGCAGCGGCGAAGAACTTGGATAACGTACATCTGCCCAACTCGTTTTGGAATTGCCTTCAATAAATCAGATAGACATACATAATTAGGACCGTCATTCATGCAAAATAGCGTCTCGCTTTGTTAGAATAACCATTGCGCATTATACATGGTTTCAACGAGAGGATAACGAGTGGATAGCAGGATGCGTATGAGGTTTCTGATGAGATATGAATAGAGAAAATACTCCTCACAGAAACACTCTGTTTTTGCTGCACACCCTTACGGGGTTAGGATGTAAGTGATGCAAGTTTCTGCATGTCTCTGTAAGTGTTTGATATGTAATTGTTTGAAAAAGAAAAGTGACAAAGAGTGACGGAAAGTGACAAATAACGCCAAATCGCGACGGAAAGTGACAGAAAGTAACACAAACGCTCAACGGCTTCCGTTTTTGTAGTATCTTTGCAGCATGATTTGAGACCTGAAAAACTCAAATTATTGCGTATGTACAAAAAAAGTAGTAAATTTGCAGGCTAATGTATAAACCCATAAAATGTAAACTAATAACCAAAAACGATATGGAATTTAAGTATGCACCGATGTTTCAACTCGGTAAAGACGAAACAGAGTACTATCTGCTGACCAAAGACTACGTGTCGGTCGGCGAGTTTGAGGGCAAACCGATCCTGAAAGTGGAAGCCGAGGGCTTGACCAAGATGGCACAGCAGGCTTTCCACGATGTGAGTTTCATGCTCCGCCGCAGCCATAACGAGCAGGTTGCCAAGATATTGCGCGACCCCGAAGCCAGTGCCAACGACAAATATGTGGCACTCACTTTCCTGCGCAATGCCGAGGTGGCTTGCAAAGGGCAGTTACCCCTCTGTCAGGACACAGGTACGGCTATCGTGCACGGCGAGAAAGGGCAGCAGGTTTGGACAGGCTTCTGCGACGAAGAGGCACTGAGCCACGGTGTATATAACACCTATACGCAGGACAATCTGCGCTATTCGCAGAATGCGCCGCTGTCGATGTACGAGGAGGTGAACACCAAATGCAACCTGCCCGCACAGATAGACATCGAGGCGACCGAGGGTATGGAATACCGTTTCCTGTGTGTTACCAAAGGCGGCGGCAGCGCGAACAAGACCTACCTCTATCAGGAGACCAAGGCGCGTATCCAGAACCCCGGCACACTCATTCCGTTCCTCGTTGAGAAAATGAAAAGCCTCGGTACCGCGGCTTGCCCGCCGTATCATATCGCTATCGTCATCGGCGGCACGAGTGCGGAGAAGAACCTGCTGACCGTGAAACTGGCATCGACGCACTACTACGACAGCCTGCCCACCACGGGCGACGAGACGGGGCGTGCGTTCCGCGACATCGAACTCGAGAAACAACTGCTACAGGAGGCGTACAAAATCGGTCTCGGCGCACAGTTCGGCGGCAAATATATGGCGCACGATGTGCGTGTGGTACGCTTGCCGCGCCACGGCGCAAGTTGCCCCATCGGCTTGGGCGTGAGTTGCTCGGCTGACCGCAACATCAAGTGCAAAATCAACAAAGACGGTATATGGATTGAGCGTATGGACAATAATCCGGGCAGCCTGATTCCCGAGGAATTGCGCAATGCCGGTGAGGGCGACGCAGTACGTATCAACCTCAACCAGCCGATGCGCGATGTATGCAATATCCTGACCAAATATCCGATTGGTACCCGCCTGTCGCTAAACGGTACGATCATCGTGGGTCGCGACATCGCACACGCGAAGATCAAAGCCCGTTTGGACGCCGGCGAACCGATGCCCGAATACCTCAAGAACCATCCTATCTACTATGCAGGACCTGCGAAGACCCCTGCGGGAATGGCGTGCGGCTCGATGGGACCGACCACGGCAGGGCGTATGGATCCCTACGTGGACGAGTTCCAAGACCACGGCGGTTCGCTGATTATGCTGGCGAAGGGCAACCGCTCGATAGATGTTACCAACGCCTGCCAAAAGCACGGCGGTTTCTACCTCGGTTCAATCGGCGGTCCTGCGGCTATTCTGGCGCAGGAGAACATCAAGTCGATCGAGTGCGTGGAATATCCCGAGTTGGGTATGGAAGCCATCTGGAAGATTGAGGTGGAGAACTTCCCCGCATTCATCCTCGTGGACGACAAAGGCAACGACTTCTTCAAGCAACTGAAGCCGTGCGAGGGGTGCACGATATTAAAGTAAATAGTTAATAATTAATAGTTAATCATTGACAGAAAAGAAGAAAGACAGTTGGTGGCGGCGGTTGCGCGACAAGCACCGCATCAGCATTCTTGACGAGAACACGTGGACAGAGCAATGGTCCGCCCACCTCAGCGGGTGGGGGGCTATTGTGCTGTTGGCGGCGATGTTCCTGCTCACGCTGGGGCTGTTCTCGCTCGTCATTCTCTACACCCCGATACGCAACTACCTGCCCGGCTACTCGGAGAATATCCGCCGGCAGTTGGTCTCGGAGTCGGCGCGTGTGGATTCGATACAGACGTCGCTCGACCTGCAGCGGCAGTATTTGGACGTCATCAAGCAGGTGGTGGCAGGCGAGGTGCAGTCCGACACGGTGCAGCGGCTCGACTCCATGCAACTCATCATGCGCGAGCAACTCCTCGAGGCGAAGAGTGAAGCCACGGCAGAGTTCATTGCCCAATATGAAGAAAAGGAGAAGGACAACCTGCAACTGTTTGATGTACAGAACACTACGCCGATACTCACGTTCTTCCGCCCTGCGCACGGCGTAGTGGTGGAGCATTTCTCGGCGGAGGAACAACGCTACGGCGTGGCGGTACAGACGCCCAAGCACGAGAACATCACCTCGGTACTGGCGGGCACGGTGGTCTTTGCCAACTACGAGATTGGCAACACCTACACCGTCATGGTGCAGCACACCACCTACCTCTCCATCTATCGCCGTGTGGAGAAGGTGCTCAAGCCCGTTGGCAGCAGCGTGCAGGCGGGCGAGAGCATAGCCATTGCCGCGGACGAGCAGCCGCTGTGGTTTGAACTGTGGCAGAACGGCAAGGCAGTCAACCCCGAAGAGGTGATTGCGTTTTAGTTTGATAATTGAAGTTTCTTATAGAACAAGCATAGATTTGATTAATACAAACAAAATATGAAACGTATAATAACCTTTATTACACTCATTCTTGGAGTAGTTGCCGCACAAGCAGCCGATAACAGAGTTCAAATAAATACACTTTCTAATAGTGTTATGTCTGGTTATTTAGTGGAACAAAATGACACGGCTATTACTTTCGTATGGGACTTAAGTCTTAGTAAGAAGACAATTCCAATTTCTCAAGTGAAATCTGCAATAATTGGGCGGCAGTACTATTTGATAGAAAATAATAAGTTTGTTGAAGTTTCAGCATCGGTATACACAGAAACACAAAAATTGCAAAAACAAAGAAAATACAGAAAAGAGAGTGTATTTGGAAAGAGAGAGATCGCATTACAAAGGGAAGGAGATCCTAACTATGCAATAGGGCGTGCTCTCAAACAAACAGGAGATATAGCCCTATCAATTGGTGTGCCAACGATGACTATTGGTGCAGTATTGTTAGCATATGGTTATGTTGGATATGATTTGACATCCGCCAAATGCGGAGCTGCTGGGGCTATTCTTTTACCCTTTGGAGGAGCATTAACCGTTGTTGGCATTCCGTTGTCTATTAAAGGTAAACATATTATGGATATCAAGTTCAACTATACAGGCAATGGTGCAGGAGTGGCAGTAGAATTTTAATTGGTTAAATAGATAATTTAGTAAGGTACATCGTCTTTGAAGAAACAAATAGCGATATTAGGCAGCACGGGCAGTATCGGCACGCAGACTTTGGACGTAGTGCGGGCGAACCCCGACCGCTTTGAGGTGTATGCCATCTCGGCAAACCGCAACATCGACTTGCTCATACGGCAGGCGCGTGAGTTCCACCCCGAGGTGGTATGTATTGCCGATGAGAGCCTCTATCAGCCGCTCAAAGAGGCACTTGGCGACCTGCCTGTCAAGGTTTGGGCAGGCGCAGACGCCATAGCCGAGATGGTCACTATGCCGAGTATCGACATCGTAGTGGCGGCTATGGTAGGCTATGCCGGCTTGCGTCCGACCATGGAGGCAATACGGGCGGGCAAGACCATTGCTCTTGCCAACAAAGAGACCCTTGTCGTGGCAGGCGAGATTATCTGCCGCTTGGCACAGCAATACCACGCCCCCATTCTGCCTGTGGATAGCGAACATTCGGCTATCTTCCAGTCGCTTGTGGGCGAACAATACAACGAAATAGAAAAGATTCTCCTTACCGCCAGCGGCGGACCTTTCCGCACCTACACCCGCGAACAGATGGCACACGTTACGGCAGCCGATGCCCTCAAGCACCCAAACTGGGATATGGGTGCGAAGATTACCATTGACTCCGCCAGTATGATGAACAAAGGCTTCGAGGTCATCGAAGCCAAGTGGCTGTTCGGTGTAGAGGTTGAGAAAATAGAGGTGTTGGTGCACCCGCAGTCTATCGTGCATAGCGCGGTGCAGTTCCGCGACGGGGCGGTGAAAGCCCAACTCGGTGCGCCTGATATGCGTCTGCCTATCCAGTACGCGCTTACATTCCCCGAGCGTATTCCGAGCGGTTTCCCGCGTCTTGACCTGTTCCAAACGCACGACCTTACTTTCGAGAAACCTGATTCGGAGCGTTTCCCGAACCTCGGTTTGGCATACCAAGCCACCCGCCGCGGAGGCAATATGCCGTGCGTCCTCAATGCCGCCAACGAGGTGGCAAACCTCGCTTTCCGCAAAGGGCAGTGCGGTTTTCTGCAGATGTCGGAGGTCATCGCCGAGACCATGGCAAAAGCCGCCTACATAGAGAAACCCACCTACGAAGACTACGTGGCGACCGACCTCGCCGCCCGCCGTATAGCCGAAGAAATCATCAACAGCAATATACATTCTTAATTCATAATTCCTCATTCATAATCAGAAACAATGCAGTGGATTCAACTCATAGTGGCTCTCAGTTTTCTCGTGGTGATTCACGAGTTGGGGCACTTCACCTTCGCGCGTATATTTAAGGTGCGCGTGGAGAAATTCTACATGTTCTTCAACCCGCGCTTCTCGCTGGTGCGCGCCAAGAAGATAAACGGTCGTTGGCGCGTCAAGTTCTTCGCCAAGAACGTGGAGCCGTCTGCTGTAGAGGCGACCGACGACTTCGGCAACCCCAAGACGGACGAGAAAGGGCGTCCCGTCTATCGCCCCATGACCGAGAGCGAACTCGCCGCTCTGCCCGAGGACGACTGGCGCCGCTACCCAGACAACACCGAGTGGGGTATTGGCTGGGTGCCTTTCGGCGGCTATTGCGCCATCGCGGGCATGGTGGACGAGACCAAGTCCGCCACCGACCTGCCCTCCGAGCCGCAGCCGTGGGAGTTCCGCGCCAAGAACGTGTGGCAACGCCTCTGCATCATCATCGGCGGCATACTGGTGAACTTCATCGCCGCCCTGCTCATTTTCGGGCTCATCCTCTTCCATTGGGGGCAGGACACCATGCCGCTCAGCCACATCTCCACGGGGCTCTACTATTCCGAACTGCTGCAGGAAGAGGGCTTCCAACAGCAAGATAAGATACTGACTATCAATAATCAGGAGCCGCAAGACCTGAGCGATGTCATTCAGTGGCTCATCATCGAGGGCAAGCAGGACGTCCTTGTGCAGCGCGGGGGCGACACCGTCGCGCTCACCATGTCGAAGGACCTCGGCACCCGCTACCTCGCCTTGCAGAACGAGCACGACCGCCAGGAGCGCGAGAAAGAGCGTGCCGACAAGTCGTACCAGAAGCGCGCCTACCAACTCATCGGCTACTTTATGCCCTTCGTCGTGGACTCCGTTATGGAGGGCGGCGCGGCGTACTATGGCGGCATGCAGGCGGGCGACAGCATCGTCGGCATCAACGGGAAGGACGGGCTCTGCTACCTCCAGACCACACAGGAACTGCTGCTGCACCCCTGCGACAGCATCACCGTGGACTTCTACCGCGCGGGCGAGTTGCAGCACGCGGGCGTCTTCATCGGCGACCAGTGCAAACTGGGCGTTTATCCGCGCATGGCATGGCAGTTCTACTCCTACCAACACACCGACTACACGCTCTGGCAGGCGATTCCCGCGGGCATCCGCTATGGTTGGGACATGCTCAAGATGTACGTCAAGCAGTTCCGCCTCGTGTTCACCAAAGAGGGCGCGCAGTCGCTCGGCGGCTTCGGCGCGATGAGCAACATGTTCCCCAACACATGGGACTGGTTCTCGTTCTGGCACATGACGGCATTCCTCAGCCTCATCCTCGCGTTCATGAACTTCCTGCCCATACCCGCGCTCGACGGCGGCTATATCCTCTTCCTGCTTTGGGAAATCATCACGCGCCGCAAACCCAGCGACAAATTCCTGGAAGTCGCCAACAACATCGGCTTCTGGCTGCTGATGGCTCTGCTGATTTTCGCCAACGGAAACGACGTACTCAAATTGTTCTTCTAACCGACCCGCGACAGACCCCCGATAGACCCGCGACAATTTTCCGAGAGAACTTCGAGAGAACCCCGAAAAATGGTCGGGAATTTGTCGGGCAAAACAGCAAGGGATACGCAAGGGATGAGCAAGGGATAGGTTACCCGTAAACGACCCAAATGGAACCAAAAATGAGCATAGAAAATCACCATACAGACCCCACTTCGAGCACCCCCTCCTTGAAGGGGCAGGGGGAGTCGGAACAGTCTGGCTTTTTTGTCCACCCCTCCTCTTACGTGGATGCCGGTTGCACCATCGGTCGCGGCACCAAAATCTGGCACTTCTCGCACATCATGTCGGGCTGCCGCATAGGCGAGGACTGCAATATCGGGCAGAACGTGGTTATCTCGCCCGATGTGGTGCTGGGGCGCAACTGCAAGATTCAGAACAACGTGTCCGTCTATACGGGAGTCCGCTGCGAGGACGATGTGTTCCTCGGACCGAGCATGGTCTTCACCAACGTCATCAACCCGCGCGCGGCGGTCAGCCGCAAGGCGGAATACCGCGAGACGATTCTCAAACGCGGCGCATCGGTCGGCGCGAACGCCACCATCGTTTGCGGGCACACGCTGGGTGAGTACTGCCTCATCGGCGCAGGGTCCGTGGTCACGAAAGACGTCCCCGCCTACGCCCTTATGGTCGGCAACCCCGCACGACGCATAGGCTGGGTGAGCCGCCACGGCGAGAAACTCGTTTTCGACGCCAATGGCATCGCTACCTGTCCCGCCACGGGCGAGCAATATCGCCTGCTGGATGGCGTTGTTACTCCGCTAACAACCTGACAATCACCACTCTCCATGCCCACACCCCGCTACATATCTCTCCTGTTGCTTCTCCTCGCGTTGCCCTTGTCGGCGCAACGCCATACCGTCAGCGGCTACATCACCGACGCTGAGTCGGGCGAGCGGTTGATAGGCGCATCGGTCTACGACACCGTCTCCCACCAGGGCGTAGCGACCAACGTTGCGGGATTCTATACGCTCACACTCCCCGAGGGC
>SAMEA104315439__coassemble_121_pt1 | contig 45974 bp, 34 predicted proteins | sample SAMEA104315439__metabat2_low_PE_016 | metagenome-assembled genome bin SAMEA104315439 (sample SAMEA104315439) | gut metagenome | biome: Monkey gut; feature: monkey-associated habitat; material: faeces | place: China | collected 2013 | reverse complement strand
AGACGCGGACATCGGATTGCTTGGCAAGGTCGTATGTAATAATGATATTTTCTCCTTCTTGATGAGTACGAACATTGGTGATGTTTTGTGCCCATAAGAAACCTGATGATGCCAATATAACCAATACTATGGATATAATATGTTTCATATCGTTTATTTTACAAACCTTTAACAAGCCTAACAGAATATCTATAATTATACCACATCCCGTTGGATACAGACAATCCCGCTTTATGATTGGTAACACTAAACCCCATTGTATATGCTTCTTTCGGTATTGGAGTATATGTGCTACTCCAATACCGACCATATTTTCCTATTGCGTTAAAGTTATTATACATATAACTTCCTGCTGCTGGAAGAAATACAGCCCCATTCATTTCTAACTTTTCCCATTGTGAGATTGTATATACATTGTCATTATAATCAGATACCCCATTTCTTGTGTCATAGAGACAGCCGCTTACTAAAGCCATCCCGTTCTCAACGCTTGGAGTAAAAGTAGTTGTATTATCATATGAAGACCAATTATCGGGCAAAATGATAAGTCCACATACCCTATTAATCGTACCAAAGCCAAAAAGTTTGTCTGCATCTGTTCTATCACGAAATAGATATGCCCACTCTTGTGCAGTTGGAGTTCGCCATGTATTAGCGGTATCATTTCCAATACAATTAATCCCCCAATCTGAAAAGAAAGAATGAGACTTATTGGCGGTACGCGTTTCTGTAGGTTTCTTACCTGTTCCCCAGCAAAACAGATCTATCCAACCGTTGTATTTTCTGGTGGATATATTGACATTGTCTTTACCCACATAGTCATACTGATGTTCTGCAAAACGCCAAGTCTTTGTAGATGGTCGATACTGCAAATTACCTTTGGAAAACACGACCTTTTTGTTTGGACCAACAGAGAAGAAATACTGCTTACCTGTTTCTATTTTGAAACGAACATTTTGTGAGACGAACTCTGTTTGTTCTTTTAGTGGTTGCCATACAATCTTTTTGTTTGTGCCAGTAGAAATGTTTTTTCCAATATCGCCTATTACTGCTTTGAGTTCTGTGTATTGTGCAGATTGCCCCATCGCGACAAAGACGCGGACATCGGATAATTTAGTAAGGTCGTATGTAATTATGATATTTTCTCCTTCCTGATGTACACGGACATTGGTAGCGTCTTGCGCTACAATGGAAGATTGGAGTATCAATAAGAACAATATAAAGGAAAAGATATACTTCATCCTTGTTTATATTTATGGTATTATATTTTTTACGAGACGAACAGAATGACGACTTATGCTATCACACTCATTCCCCATTACTAATCCGCAACCATTGTATTGGTATGAGTGCAAACATTGAGGACATCTTAGCTTATCAGATTCTGTTGATGCCCAATATTCAATGTGTGCCGTGGCACGAGGATAATAGTACATCGGAAGAAAAACAGCACCGTTAGATTCCATCATTTTCCATTCTAATGCAGTATAAACATTATCACTCCAATGTGTAGGATATTTTTCCTTTTTGCGATTTCCATAGCAAAAAGGATAGAAAAAAGTTTCTTCTTTCTCTAAAAGAACAAGTCCTTTATCAGTACTTGGTATGAAGGTACCCTTATCTGGCGTTATCCAATTGTCCGGTAATATGATTATTCCATTTATATCTTCTGCTTCTTTTGCTCCTTTTATTGTTCCTAAAGCGAATAATTTTTTAGCATTAGGACGATATATAAATAGATATGTCCACTCATATCCAGAGAGAGTATACCATGTATTTGGAGCATCGTTTTCTATTTCGTTTATGCCCCAATCAGCAAAAACAGAGCGTTTTTTATATTCGGTTGGTTCATTGCCCGTCCCCCATCCAAATTCATCAATCCAGCCCTCTTTGCTGTTTTTTAGGAATGTTGCCCAATCATTACTTAAGTCTGCAAATCGCCAAGAATCTGTTGAGGGGTTGTATTCCAGGTTCCCTGAGGAGAAAATGACTTGTTTGTCTGCACTAACTGAAAAATAATAGATGGTCTCTATCTTAAAACGAACATTTTGTGCAACGAACTCGGTCCGCTCTTCCAATGGTTGCCATATGATTTGGAGGTCGGTTCCCGCAGAAATGTTTTTCCCAACTGCACCAATTACTGCTTTGAGTTCCGTATATTGGGTTGATTGTCCTGTTGTGACAAAGACGCGGACATCGGATTGCTTGGCAAGGTCGTATGTAATAATGATATTTTCTCCGTCTTGGAGAACACGGACATTGGTGGCATCCTGCGCAAGGATGGGCAATGAGCAGAAAAACAGCAACAGATATATAGCGGCGAATTTCTTCATAGGTGATTATTGTTTTTGAATGGTGATAGTATTACGGCTCACCTGCGTACGGATGTCGCGGCGTTGCAGACCAATGAGCCACTTGTTGAAATCTTCGTACATAATAGTGCCGTTCGGTGTAGCAGGTTTGGTGAAAGGCTGTGTGGAAAATACAAAATACAGATAGTTCGTCTCCTGTGCACCCATGCAGGTCATTACATACTCATCTACCATAGGGCGTTCCGCCTGCAGAGCTGTTGCCTTGGAGAAGAAGATATACTCCCTATCGGCAGCCACGGTATAAGCCCCGTCGGGCTGCGATTGATATGGCAACATACAAAAGACCTGTCTCTCCTCGTCCAATAGAAAAACAGCCAGATTGCCGTCAATAGGCGATAAGAAGGAGACATACAAGTCATCATCGGCATAGAATATGCCCGATTCATACTTGGGTTGTGTGCCATTGCGCAGAATACGTATTTGCAGAGGCACCTCACTACGGGTTATCTCACGCGCCTTGCCGCACACACGGGCATACACCGAGGTAACGCCCGTACGCTCGTCCACCGAGAAACGAAACTTTGGGTCATCGGTATCACCAAGCCACTCGCCACGCACATCACTACTGCTCAAAGATTGAAAAGTGACACGACTTTCGTCGCTGCTATTGACAGTATAGGTAATATTGGCTTGTGAAACAAGCGTGCCGTACTCTGCTGCCAATGCCTCCAATCGTGCCCGCTCCGCGGCAATGCGTTTCGCCTCCTCGCGATTGACATTTTCGGGCACCACGTAAGTATAGTCGCCACAGATAGTCTTGACAGGAGTGGCGGCATGTACCGATACAATGAACACCAAAGCCATAAAGATTAAAATATCACGCATAGAGATAAAACATCAATTACCACAAATTAACCATTAATTTTATTCAGTCACTCCATATAATAGATGTGTTGTATATTTGGCAATGGGGTGTTTATCCCCATTGCCAAATATGGATGTTAGAAACCAAGGAGTTGGTTGAGTTGGTCTTGAAGGTTCTTGCTTTCATCCTCCAAGTTTTTACGGATAGCGCGTTTGGCTGCCTCGCGAGCCATTTTTCCGTTATAAGCAATGCGAACAGAGACCTCCTTGTTCTTGTTGGATTTAACACGATACATCTCGGCAACCGGAATAACACGTCCGAGACTCTGCGAGATAAGGTTTTTGCCGGCACTGACACTTTGCGCAATAGATGCTGCATCTTCTTCTGCCAATTGCTTATTGGCAACGGCATTTTCTATGAGTGCTGTTATCTCTGTTTGGATTTGCCCTGCAAGATTCTGCTTTGCGAGTTCGAGGGCTTGCATCTTCGCGGCATCATAGTTCTCGCCGATACTCATAGCCTCTCCCATGATGTAGCGCGGATAGCCGCTTTCGTCGTACTCGTACTGCATTGTGTAGGCTCTCTCCAATTGCTTCTCAATTGGCAATGCTCCCGGAGTTACTTGCCAACCTTCTTTCTGCAATTTCTTAGCCTCCTTCTTGGTAGTGCGGCTGACCTTGGCGTTGAGTTCTTGTTTACTCTGTTTCACTACCTCGTTACGCTCCTTGTTCAGCTCTTTCTGCGACTGGGCAGACATGGTGCATGGCATCGCGAGTGCGAGTGCCAATGCAAATAACATAACTTTTTGCATGTTGTTTTTTGTTTTTGCATAGGAACTCCCGACTATGCGGACTATAAAATAGGTTAGTATAGGCACAAATAAAAAAAACGTGGAGTCCGACTGTCGTCGTTCCACAAGTTGAGGCTCTCGCATTGCCCTAGAAAATAGAACCGACAACGCGAAGCCCACGCCAGATATAAGCAAAAGAGGAAACCAATCTACTGCACACAGACAACCACACCCTACAAGGCATGGCAAAAACAGAGATGTACGATGCGCACTTTGTGTACACCCATAACAATAACAGACAAGCACGCTACCACACGAAACAGATACGCCACTATACGAAACGTATTACGGACGACACTCATACGCATGGGGCAAGCACAATGCCTGCTCTCTGTGCAAATTGGCGGAATATACTCAATACTTATACTCCGAGGGCATCTATCGTTGCTGAGTCCTGATTTTCTATGAAACTTGCGAGATTTCAACTTGTCAGAACAGAGCGTCAATAAACGCCTTTTATTTGTAGTGGAGCATTGCGAAAGGACTTGAATGCCGTAAATTACATTCGTACCCGTTGAGAACACTTTCTCTTATGTTCACAAAACTTCACGGCACAAAAGTACTATAAATTTTGCAGATGTGCAAAAATGAATGGGAATAAGGGCGAAAAAGAGGAGAAAAATGGATAAGATATGGGGTGCACAAAGGTTGCTTATCCCTTGCTTATGGGTTGCTGTTTTTGCAGAGGAGAAGTGCAGCAGTATAGCAGAAAGTTAGGTCGGTGTTTTTATGTTAGAAACAGAAATGATAGTATCAAGCAGTACGTAAAGGGCTGAAGTCGTACACCTGACAGCGGCTCAGGATGGTGGGCAGCACCTTGTGCTTCTCGGTGGTTGCCAAGATGAAGATGGCGTACGAAGGCGGCTCTTCCAGGGTCTTCAACAGTGCGTTGAACGCGCCCGCCGACAGCATGTGCACCTCGTCGATGATATACACACTGTATTTGCCCACCTGCGGCGGGATTCGCACCTGGTCTATCAGCGAGCGGATGTCTTCCACCGAGTTGTTGCTTGCCGCGTCCAACTCGTGGATGTTGAAACTCCGCTGCTCATTGAATGCCACGCACGACTCGCATTGGTTGCAGGCATCGTGGTCGGGCGTCGGGTTCAGACAGTTGATGGTCTTGGCAAAGATACGCGCACAGGTGGTCTTGCCCACACCGCGCGGTCCGCAGAACAGGTACGCATGCGCCAAATGGTTGGTGCGGATAGCATTGCGCAGCGTCTGCGTCAGTGCCTGCTGCCCCACCACGCTCTCAAACGTAGAAGGACGGTATTTGCGTGCCGATACAATATAATCCATGTTTATGTACGATTTACAAATTTACGATGTACGATTTATTTGGGCATTTGCATTATTTGGGTATTTGCCGACATTGAACTATTTGCCTGCAATGCTCCAATCCGTTTAGCCTGCAAAGTTACGAAAAACATCTCACTTTCGCAAACTCCCCCACTCCATCCTCTCGTTATCCTGGCATTTACCCATGAGTTGGCACCAATTTTCCATGAGTGTATGATAGCGATGCACAGGTAACGTGTTTCTTTGATATAATATATTGATTATGTGTTTATTATATTTGCATATATCAGAAAAAAGCAGTAACTTTATAGTCTAATTAAAGACAATAAAGTCATTGAAAACAAAGCGTTTAAATAAGTCGTTGGCTGAGTATATAGACAACCATCCGGATGAATTTTGGCTCCACTATCGTTGGAAAGACGGCAAACCTGTTTGCCCTTATTGCAACAGTCTCGACAGGCAGTATCATTGCGCTGACGGGCGTTACAAATGCGGTCATTGTAAAAAACGATACTCTTCGCTCGTCGGCACGGCATTCCAAAACACAAAATTGGCAATGAAAACAATCGTGAAAGGGATATTTTTCCTCTTTGTAACACGTTCCTGCTCTGCAGTGGCACTGTCTTCATATCTGAATGTAAACTATGACACTGCATACTTTTTCATCAAACGTATGCAAATGGCTACGAAGCAGGATTTTAAGTTGTCCGGACAAATAGCGATGGACGAGGTGTATATGGGTGGAAGGTGGCGCAATAAGCACTACCGAAAGAAACGCGCCATACTTAAGGAAAATGCCATCATCCCACCGGAACAAGCGCATTTTAATCGGACAGAAGCGGCATTGGGGATGGATATTTGCAAATGCCCTGTTTATGGTGGAAATGACACACAGCACATTTTTCTTGAGCAAATGCCATCATGCTTTGACAGCAATGATATAAAACAAAGTTTTGCGCAGCATACGGAAGATGTTACCGTTTGTGTTTCAGATGATTCCAAGTTGTATAACGATTGGGACGCACGATTAGAGGTCAATAGTCATTCAAAGAAACAATACAAGACTGAAAATGGTCTGTCATCCAATGCGATAGAGGGTGTATTTTCGCATTTGCGCACGTTCATGCGCGCTCATATCCATTGCAAAGACAAGTACTTGCAATTGTATTTGAATTGGTTTACGTTCAAATGGAACCATCGGAAGCGGTCGTTTCAAGAGATGTTCGGTGCTCTGGTTGGTTATCTTGCGAAAGGACGATGCTGCTATCGGGATGTCCGGGAATATGATGCCCTCAAGATATACAGGGAGCGTGAACAACAGAGAAAACAGACCATACTACAGCAGTGGTTGGTAGTTAAAGAGGCACTGCAGACAGGACTGTTCAGAGCAATGGAATGGCACGGAAGGCTATACACGCTCGAAGACATCAACAAATTGGTGCCAACTCATGGGTAAATGCCCGTTATCCTCTCGCTAATCACATACTAATAACATACTAATCACATACTAATAGCATACACTTAGCACGAGAAAGTATAGAGTTAGTTGATGGTTTAGAGTTGAGAGTTGAGAGTTGAGAGTTGAGTGCAAGTTGAGAGTTGAAAGTTGAGGGAGGATAACTACCTTTTCTGTACATAAGATAGATAATAAGATATACACACTACACTCTGCGCCGTTGGCGCATAACGACGCGAGCCGATAAGGAGTTCTTGCTCAAGCCACAGGCTTTCGCTTCGCTACGGCACTCAATGTGCTACGCACATCTGCCTTACGCTTCACGTCTCCCAAGTAGAGCATACCAACCCTACGCTTCACGTCTCTCGTGCGCGCAGTAAAGTCATTTGAAGGATGCAAAATAGTCCGTAGACAGGTGAAACTGCTGCTGTAGAGTACAGCCAAAATAGACACTATATGCAAAAAATACAAAATAGGTCATACCCGTTTGCATATATAAAACAAAAGCAGTATCTTTGCAGCTGGTTTCGTATGGCAGAGACAAACACCATTGCGGCATTAGCACATCGGTAGTGCATCAGCTTCCCAAGCTGAGGAGGAGGGTTCGACTCCCTTATGCCGCTCAATAGCCCCTTATGGCATAAGCCTGCGGGGCTATAATAGTAAATAGCGGGTCGGTCTGTCGCACGGTACGGGAAGAAAAACGGTTCACGCTTTAATCCCCTGCCGCGAGGAAAGTCCGGGCAGCACAGAGCAACATAGCGGTTAACGGCCGTCAGGTAGCAATACTTGGTCACTGGTACAGAGACGAGTTCGTCGGAAATGGCTTGCGACAATAAATCCGCTTAGGCGGATTGAGGTCGCCACATTTCCTCCTCTCCAAATCGCAAAACTGCGTTTTACGATTTGGGGGTGCAAGGTGAAAACACCTTGCGACAAGGTAGGAACATGAAGTGGCTTGCGACAATAAATCCGCTTAGGCGGATTGAGGTCGCCGCATTTCCTCCTCTCCAAATCGCAAAACTGCGTTTTACGATTTGGGGGCGCAAGGTGAAAACACCTTGTATTATAAGGAAAGTCCGGCGGGGTGAAACGACTACACTATGTGCTGCAATTCCAAGTATACCAACGTCTGAGCGTTGCTCGCGCAAGTTGGAGGGTAGGAAGCAAGAGAAGCGGATAGCAATATCACGCTCGAGATTAATGACAGACACCGCGGGGAGTTGTACTTTTTTCTTTCATACGGAAACTGATTATAGTCATAACTTGAACTCCGCGCGGCACAGAACCCGGCTTACAGACCCGCTATTTTTTCGGACTATTCATTGTATAAACAAAAGAGATAACCTATGAAAAGAAAAGCCATCCTGATAGCAACCGCGCTGTTGCTATGCACGCTTTCCATGACTGCAACCCCACGAATCCAACGTGCAGAACCCCTGTCGTGGTGGACGGATATGCAGTGCCCGCTGACATTGATGCTGTACGGCGAGGACCTGCAAGACGCACAAGTGGCCGTCCAAAACCTCAAGAACGGGCGTCCCGTAAAGGGGACATGCGAGGGATTAGTGGTGAGAAGCCAGCATAACGCCGAGAGCCCCAACTATCTGTTTGTGGATATGGACGTGCGCGAGGCGGGAACCTACCGCATCACCCTAAGCAAGGGCAACAAAAAGACCTCGTGCGATTACACCATCCATACCCGCCGAGACGGCAGCAGGGAGCGCAGTTCGTTCTCATCGGCAGATGTGGTGTACCTGATTATGTCGGACCGCTTTGTGGACGGGGACACCACGAACAATGCCGTTCCCACGATGCGCGAGGCAGCGGACAAGAACAATATCCACGGTCGTTGGGGCGGTGATATAGCAGGTATCATGCAGAGCCTTGACCATATATCCCAATTAGGGGCAACAGCCATCTGGCCCACTCCCCTACTCTGCGATGACGAGGCCACATTCTCATACCACGGGTATGCGTGCTCGGACTACTACCACATCGACCCGCGCTACGGAAGCAACGAGGAATACAGGGAGATGGTGGCGCAAGCACACGGAAAAGGCATCAAAGTACTGATGGATATGGTGCCAAACCATTGTGGCACAGCACATTGGTGGTTTGAAGACCTGCCTTATGCGGATTGGGTGAATCAGTGGAAAGAATACACAACGACCAGCAATATATTCTCTGCAAACTACGATATTCACGCCTCGGCGTACGACAAAGAACACAGCAACAACGGTTGGTTTGACCACATGATGGCGGACATGAATCTGAATAACCCCGATGTGCTGAAGTACTTTACGCAGTGGGCTATCTGGTGGATTGAATACGCCCATCTTGACGGGTTGCGCGTGGACACCTATCCTTATATAGAACCTCTGCCCGCCTCACAATGGCTGGCAGCCATACGCAACGAGTACCCGAACATCAATATCGTGGGCGAGTGCTGGACCCGCCCCGCATCGGCAGTGGCATACTGGCAGGACGGCGTGCAGAACTACAACGGATTTCGCAGCCATCTGCCGTCGGTGATGGACTTTCCGCTGAACGAGGCTATCCGTCAGGCATTGGGCGATGACGGCAACTACTGGGGCGGGGGAATGATGAAAGTGTATGACGCTTTGGCAGCAGACTACCTGTATGCCGATGTGAACAAGTTGCTCATCTTTGCGGGCAACCACGATATGGACCGTATTGCGGACGTGGTGAAAGACAAAGACCTGCGCCGTGTGAAACTGAGCATGGTACTGCTGGCAACGATGCGCGGCATACCTCAGTTGTTCGCGGGCGATGAGTATGGTATGCGCTCGTCAGATATGTCTAAAGGACACTCGACATTGCGAATGCCGTTACCCATGGCGGATACGCTACATTCTGCGCAAAAAGACATGTTTGACTATCACAGCCGCCTGTTCCAGTTCCGCAAGAACGAGCCCATTCTGCATACCGGAAAACTGATGCACTTTGCGGCACGCGACAACACCTACGCCTATTTCCGCTATACGGACGAGGGGGCTGTGTTTGTATATATCAATGCCAGCGAGGAACCGCGCACGATACCCACGGCGCACTATGCGGAGATACTGGACCAGTATAACCCTGTCGGCACTGACATAATGAACGGTAATGCAACTATTGACCTCAGTCGTGGGGACATAGTGGCGGACCCCTTATCGGCTCTCGTTGTCAAATTACACAAGAAATAAGCAACCATTTGGCATAGTGTTTGTAGATACCATTCACAAACAACCAAATCTTATAGATTATGAACAAGACTATTATCGGAACATCCATCATTGCCGCGGGGCTGGCACTCTGCGGGCTGTTTGTTGAGTTGGGCATCCACCAACTGGCTAATAAAGACCGTGCCGTGACAGTGAAGGGGCTGTCCATGCAAGACGTGAAAGCCGACCATGTGGTTTGGCCGCTGAACTTTGTCATCAACGGGAACAACCTGCCTGCGCTGTACAAAGATTTGGCAGGTGTGCAGAAGACGGTCACTGATTTTCTGGTGGAGAAAGGTTTTGCGGCTACCGACATACAAATGGGTACCACCGGCGTGAACGACAATTGGGCGAACTACTACGACCGCCGTCCCGACAACCACTATACGCTGAACTCGTCGGTTATCATCTCTACCGACAACGTGGACCTCGTGATTGCCAGTCAGGGTGTACTCACCGAACTGCTGAACGAGGGTATTATTCTCAACTCGTATGATTGGGCAGTTGATTACCAATACAATAGCCTCAACGACCTCAAGCCGCAGATGATAGAGGAAGCCACCAAGAACGCCCGTGCCGTAGCGCAGAAGTTCGCCGACGATGCGCAGTGCCGGTTGGGCAGTATCCGCCGCGCCAATCAAGGGCAGTTCTCCGTGGAGTCTGACCAATACCAGCCATGGATAAAGCATGTGCGGGTGGTTACGACGGTGGATTACTACCTGAATTGAGGTGAGGATATAGAAGAATCATTTCATACCAAGAGCCTGACCGATGTGACATCAGTCAGGCTCTTTTCGTTGGTTATTCTTGTGTCTTGCGCAGGCACCGCCACTTCTGCATCGTGATAGCCTCCTTTCAAAGCCATTGTTCCACGCTTCTTATCAGCAATGGATACGCAAGGGATGAGCAAGGGATAGGCTACCGATAATTTAGGAATACCCCCATTGTTCCACGCCAACAGCCTATAAGCGGCAAAGAATCAATGTTCCTTATATTGAACTCACGCTATCGGGAATTGCTAGACGCCATCTATCATACACGAAGATGGTTTATTAATATAGATAATTACATGTTCATGTATCACTATTGTTGGTCTCGTTGCCCTGTATCTGAAACATAAGCCAAAGCAATCCTTACACTCCTCAAGGGCACGAGGGAGAGTAAGGTTTGTTTTTTCCGCGTTTTGTTCTTTCTTGTAAATCGTACATCGTAAATTGCTAAATCGTAAATAGTTTTGCATATCTGCAAAATTATCACTACTTTTGCACCGCAAAGGCTTACGTTGGGGATAGTTGGGGCGGGAAAGGCTGCGTGCAACTATGGTCAGAGTCCGTATTATCGGGCTGCGGCTGTATGTGTATGTGGTCACATATCGCAACAATAACGCCTCGCACAAGGAGTCTTTGCGTATAATTGTTATTAAACGGCGTTTATCAGCGCTTGTTTTTGGAACATCGAAATCCGGAAAATTTCATCCTGTCCAAAGCAAGAGTGCAGTAAACGCCCATAGGTGTGTATTTTGTACACCGTTCTTGGTGTACACGTACATATCAGCGTGGGCGTTATTGTTTATTCTTATAGGATGGGTCTTTCCGGAACCTCGATGTTGAGAATGAGCAAGGATAAGGGTTCCACGCTTTGTTTTTATGTATGGGTTGGTCGGAGCCGCCACCCACAAAAACATCAAACACAATGAACAAAAGGTTTATCCTCTTTGTCTGCCTGCTGTGCAGTGTACCGCTCATGGCAGACCGTCTCATCGTTGAGCACCGCTATTTTGGTGCCGACCGCATGGAAGACATTGCCGCCATTGGCAAATGGGTCTTCATTGACGACCGTATCCAACTGATTGACCACGAGGGCTATCTGTTGGGAGAAGAGTACATGGAAAACATTATCAAAATCACCTTCTCCAACACCCCGCCTGTGCCCACCGCTGCAGACGAAGCACAGCCCGGTATGGTCATTGTCTATCCCAACCCCACGCACGAAGTGCTCTGTGTGCAGGGCATTCCCGCTGATGCCACGTTGCGTGTGTACTCCACTACGGGGCAGTTGCTCGCCACGGTGCAAGGCACGCAAATCGATGTCAGTCACCTGCCCTGTGGCACCTACCTGCTCCAGATAGGCACGCAAGTACTACGTTTTGTCAAGGAATAGGCAACCTCCCCATCCCCTCCAAAGGAGGGGCTCGACGGATGTTATACTAAAAATCCAAATAAGACCAATGGGGCTAATAAGTCCAATAAGAATAATAACTAATGTACAACAATAAACAAATCCTCTCTATTGAACCCCTCCCATGGAGGGGTTGGGGAGGTCTCTAATTTTATGAAAAAACTTCTTCTTTTGGCGACTATGGTCGCCTCCGTATTGAGCCTATCTGCTCAACGTCGTATGCAGGTATGGGAAGGTAATACCTACATGCAGTTCTTCACCACCGATGTGGATAGTGTAACGTTCTTGTCGTTTCCAGAAGGCATCTTGCAAGAGTGTGAGGAAATACACGACACCATCATCAAAACAATAACGGTACACGATACCATTACACAAACCATTCGTGATACTATCCAAACTATCATTAAAGATACTATCTACATTCCATACTGCCCCGATACAATTTATGCTCCGGATACCCTTACCGGTGTTTTCTCTGTGTCTGATACCAAACAGGTGCGTTTCTCACGTGGCAATCTCCAATACGCCCAAAGCACACAAACATGGTCATTTGCCAAACACCAATACGATATGATAGGCGAAGCCAATGTGAGCAATGGTACCCTTGCCGATAAGATCGACTTGTTTGCGTGGAGTGGAAGTACAGGTTCTGCTCCATGGGGTATAAGTTCTTCCACAGACAATACAGATTATAGTGGTGGATTTAAGGATTGGGGTAAGAATATCGATGGTGGAAGGAACTGGTACACGCTGACTTATGATGAGTGGAGTCATTTGCTTTCATATCGAACAAATGCCAAAGACTTAGCGGGTGTGGCACGTATCAATCTCAATGCAGATGGTACGGAGTATATGAATGGTCTTATCCTTTTACCAGACACATGGATATGCCCTGCAGGCGTAACATTCAAATCGGGCTTTGCAAACGCATGGAGTGTACAGGCTTACGCCGATTATCAAACATTCTCACTTTTCGAATGGCAAAAGATGGAAGCCGCAGGCGCCGTTTTCTTGCCTGCTTCGGGTAACCGCCTAGGATTGGATATGAGATACTCTATACAGGAATATGGCTACTACTGGTCTGCATCGTACAATGGCTCAGACCGCGCTAATTGCCTGAACTTCTCCTCGTATGGAATGAGTATATACGGCGATGGACGTAGTATCGGGCAAGCAGTTCGTCTCGTTCAAGATTATGACAAGGCTACTCTTGAGTCCGGTTCTTGTGGCTCAACTGCTACATATAGGATTTGTGCAAACGAGGTATTATATGTAGAGGGTAGTGGTGAGGTTGATAGTTCCCCATGGCAAAATAGTTCTCTTCGAATAAGAAAAATTTATGTAGGCGAAGGGATAACAAGTTTATGTGGTAGTGCATTTGGTTATATGAACTTTGATGATATATCTCTTCCTTCTACATTACAATCTATTGGAGATATGTGCTTTTCTAACAACCTAGGTAATTGTACAACATTATATATTCCATCAGCAGTAAAGCATATAGGAAAAGGCATTACCACCGCATGGTGGTCGTTAGGGGAAATTTTTGTTTCTTCGGATAACCAGTATTATACATCAGAAAATGGTATACTTTATGACAAACAAAAATCCTCAATAGTGATATGTCCTTGTAATATACAATTAGAACGATTAGATGTTCCTACAACTGTTACTACTATCATGGATTGGGCATTCAGGAGTGTAGAGGGGAAATTACGTACTTTTACTGCCCATGAAGGGTTAAAAACAATCGGAATGTGTGCCTTTGAATCTTGCCATATTGACACAATTAATTTACCAGCTTCTGTAGAGGACATTCGTGTTACTTGGGAGGAAGGTCCTTTTACTTCGGATAAAATTAAAGCCATCAATGTCTGTGTCGGTGGAGAAAAATACCGTTCTGAAGATGGTGTGTTATATTCTGCAGATTTTTCCACTTTAGTTGCCTATCCCGGCGGAAGAATAGACTCAATTTATACCGTGAATAAACAAACTAAAAAACTGGCAGCGTGGTCGATGTCATCTAATGTGGGTGTCAGAGAAGTTATTCTGCCTCAAGGATTGCAAACAATTGGCTATTATGCAATGGGAGCAAGTCTTTATACAAAAATCGTCATACCATCTTCAGTGACAGAAATCAGTTGGTGGGCTTTTACTATGGGCGATAATCAAGAATGCGGTATTTGGTTCGAATCATCTACGCCATGTTCTATTGGATCTTATGGAGTTTTTGGTAAACAACAAAAGATATACGTACCCTGTGGTGCTGTAGGGGCATATAAACAGAAATGGAATAATATCGAAAAGGGAGCGTACATAAACCAAATTTATGCCTATCCTACATGTGATGAATAAGTATCTATTCCTTTATAGCAGAGTGCGTATGGTTTTCTGCTATTATGGCATAATGCAAAAGAAAGGAGGTGTAACTATGCCACAGAAGTAGAGTTCGTTGTACAGTGTATTCGTCCGTGCTCACCAAAGGCGAAACCGTCAAGGTTAGTGGTGTCCAGTTATGGCTTACTGGCGACGAATGCCTAACTAATAACAAAGCCCATGGTGTATGATGCGCAAATGCACTATGTTCTCGTACGCTCCCCGAAGGACCATTATTCGTGGAACTCAATATGGTACAGAAACCATGACGTCACGCACCTGTACCATATTTGTTGCAAATAACTATATATGTGATTAACTATTAGCATTATACATAATATGCGAAGAATAATTCATGTGGGTATTGACACCAATCGTATTGATCTTGCTAAACTTCAAGCCATAAGCGATAATTTAGCGGCTATTGGTATTGATTTTGAACATACAGGAAGAATTGAATACGATGATAACGACCCTGAAATAGAAAAGAAAATCAGAGAGATTTTTGATAAGCATCTGCCATGTTAATGGATTGTAGATGTAAATGGTGGTTATAGCATTGGTCAAAAGACCTCTTCCCTTTCCGAACAGAGAAGTCAAAACCAATTGCGCCGATGGTACTGCCGTTTGGTGGGAGAGTAGGACGCTGCCTAACTTATGGGGCATTGTTAAATGTAGCGGATGCCTTTTGCCCCGAGGGTATCACATCTGCGATAAATTAAATTCTAAAGAAATGAATAAAAGTATTATTCGTAATCTGTAGAATGGACTCAAAAAGTTAGCCCATTCAGTAGGTAGTTGGGTAGATGATAATCCCAACGCAATTAGTTGTATCTCGATATTACTAACGATTGGTGGTATATTTGCACCGGAGTTAGTAATAGTTTCTATCATTCTCGAACTATATCTAATTAGTAGTAGAAGGAATAGAAGATAAAGAAGATGCGACAATTAGACCTCAGTTTGGGGTGATTTCATGCAGCGCTTTTGCGCTGCATGTTTCTTTATTGTTTGGTCCAATGTGTGTTTATCCGTGTTTTTATATGGTCAATTAGTGGGCATTAACGAATATAATCCATTGTGCGCATGTTGCGCACAATAGGTTTTGTCGGTTGTTCGTGTTTTGGTTATTCTTTTGGGGATTATTGAGTTGTTTTGTGGTCATTGCGGACGTGCGAAATTGTGAATTAAAATGCAATTTTTGTTAAAACAGCCATTTTTGGAAAAATGCATAGAAACCACTGAAAAAATGAAGATTTTTTGGTATTGAGTGTCAATAGGTTACAAGCCAAAAATGCAAAATGCACCATTTTGGCGAAAAAACGAAAATAAATTTGGATTTGGGACAATTTTGTATTATCTTTGTACTTGGTTTTATGAGTTTATGGTTGAAGTATTTCAGGGATGAGAATACGATTTGTGACATTAGGATGCAAGTTGAACTTTGCGGAGAGCAGTGCGATAGGGAAGACCTTGTTGGAACGCGGACACACGCGCGCGAAAGCCAACGAGGAAGCCGATGTTTGTATTGTCAATACCTGCTCCGTGACCGACGTAGCAGACCACAAAGGCAGGCAAGCCATACACAAGATACGCAGGGAGAACCCCAATGCCGTGCTGATAGTTACGGGCTGCTATGCTCAACTCAAGCCACAGGAAATCAGCGAGATAGAAGGGGTGGATTACGTACTGGGGCAGGATGCGAAATTTCATATCCCCGAGTTGGTGGATCGGATAGAACGGCAATATAATCAGGCTGATATTGTGACATCAGACATACGTGCGGTGGACGACTTCCACGGGGCGTACTCGAAAGACGACAGGACACGCTGTTTCCTGAAAGTGCAAGACGGGTGCAACTACTTCTGCACCTATTGCACAATACCGCTGGCACGAGGAAAATCGCGCAACCCGAGCATTGCGGATGTGGCGAAAGCAGCCCAAAAGGCGATTGACGAGGGGGCGAAAGAGATAGTGCTGACGGGCGTGAATATAGGCGATTTCGGACGAAGTACAGGAGAGCAATTCATTGATTTGCTGTACGCTTTGGACGATTTGCAGGCAAGCGAAGAGGGTGTGGGCTACAGGGTACGGATATCGTCGTGCGAGCCGAACCTGCTGAGTGACGAAGTGATAGACTTTGTGGCACAATCGAAGCATTTTGCCCCGCATTTCCATATCCCGTTGCAATCGGGGAGCAACGAAGTGCTCAAAATCATGCACCGCCGATATACGCGGGAGTTATTCGAGGAGCGTGTGATGCACATACGGCAGGTGATGCCCAATGCCTTTATCGGCGTGGATTGCATGGTGGGTGTGAGAGGGGAGACAAAGGCGTATTTCGATGATTATGTGGCGTTTATAGAACGACTGCCCGTAAGCCAGTTGCACGTATTTACCTATTCGGAGCGCGCGCACACGCGCATGTTGGAGATGGAACTCGAGGTGGTGCCTATGGCGGAGAGGCACAGACGGAGCAAGGTGCTGCACGCTGTATCGGAACGGAAACTGGCGGATTTCTATGCCCTGCACAAGGGCGAAAAAGCCGTAGTGCTGTGGGAGTCAAAGCGTCAAGGAGACCTGATGTCAGGCTTCACGGAGAACTATATCAAGGTGAGTGCCCCCTATAGGAAAGAAAAAGTGAACATTTTTGAGGAAATTCTGCTATAGACACTTGCATATTTCCGATTTTTGTTGTACCTTTGCGCCGTGATAGGTTCGGGGAGCGACCTACTGCTCACCTGTTACAATTCCCTGTTTAGAATAAAATCATTAACTTTTTATGCAATACGATATGCAACGACTCGGGCGTATGACGCTCGAACAACTGATTGAGATTGCGGAATCGTTCGGACTGAAAATCAACAAGAACGCGACACCCCAGTCAGTAATCTATGAAATTCTGGATGCCCAAGCCGACAGACGAGGTGCCGAGGTACAAGCCAAAGCCGATGCGCGGCAGGCACAAGGCGACGAACCCAAGCGAAACAAGCGCAACAGAATACAACAGACGCCTACGAAAGTAAACACCGCAAACCTCAAAGGCAACCGAGTAGTTGCCACAGTAGGCAGCAAACAAGAGACACTTGACCAACTGAAAGAAGAACAAGCCAAACAACCTTCTCCCAAATCCAGTATTTCAAACAACCAGCCCGGGCTATTCGATATGCCGGCAGCCGCACCTGCAGCCACCGTGCAACCTGCACCCAAGAAACGCGGTCGCAAGCCGAAGAATGCCACCGTGACACCCGCAACAGGAGAGGTACAAACAGCACAAGCCACTACCCCAGAGGCACAGCCCGCAGAGGCAACACAAGCCCCGCAAGTACAGCCCCAACAGAAGAAACGCGGTCGCCCGAAGAAAGTGGCGGCACCGGAAACAGCACCCGTAGAAGTACCTCAGATGACTATACAAGAGCCTGCGGCAGAGGCACCGCAAGCCACACCTGCCACACCAGAGGAAACCACGGAGACAGCGCAGGCTGCCAAACAAGAGCAAGTAGCCAATCCTTATACGCCTAACCGTCAGAACGAGACCAAAGAGGAACGTCAGGCACGTATCAATGCGCGTATCGCACAGATTACAAAGCAGATAGCACGTCGCGAGGAGCAGATAGCCAACGGCGAGGAGATAACTCCGATACGCGAAGCAGCAGCCCCAAAAGCACCTGCAGGACCGGAAGATGAGGTACTGACTCGCGGAGCAGAAGCCTTTGGCGACACCATTGTGGCAATGGGTACGCTGGAGTGCTGCGCCGATGGATACGGATTCCTGCGCAGTGCGGACTACAACTATATATCTTCGCCCGATGATATATACGTTTCGGCACAACAAATCAAGCAATACAGCCTGAAGACAGGCGACACGGTGGAGTGCACCATTCGTCCGCCACGCGACACGGACAAGTATTTCCCGCTGAAAGAGGTGATACGTATCAATGGCATTTCGCCCGCACAGGCACGTGAGCGCATTGCCTTTGAGAACCTCACCCCGCTCTTCCCCGACGAGAAATTCAAACTCTGCAAAGGCGACAAGAGCGACCCGCTGTCCGTACGAATCATCGACCTCTTTGCCCCGATTGGCAAGGGACAGCGCGGTCTGATTGTAGCACAGCCGAAGACAGGTAAGACGGTGCTGCTCAAAGAGATAGCCAATGCCATTGCTGCCAACCACCCCGAGGTGTATATGATTATCCTGCTCATTGACGAGCGTCCGGAGGAGGTGACCGACATGGCACGCAGCGTGAAGGCGGAGGTGATTGCCTCGACCTTTGACGAACCGGCAGAGAACCATGTGAAAGTAGCTAATATCGTGCACGAAAAAGCCAAGCGACTGGTGGAATGCGGGCATGATGTGGTTATCCTGCTGGATAGTATCACACGTTTGGCACGCGCCTACAACACGGTGGCACCGGCGAGCGGTAAGGTGCTGTCCGGTGGTGTGGAGGCACAGGCGTTGCACAAACCCAAACGCTTCTTCGGTGCAGCACGAAACATCGAGAACGGCGGCAGTCTGACTATCATCGCCACCGCACTGACCGAGACAGGCAGCAAGATGGACGATGTGATATTCGAGGAGTTCAAGGGTACGGGCAATATGGAGTTGCAGTTGGACCGCAAGTTGTCGAACAAACGTATCTTCCCCGCAGTGGATATACCCGCTCCCAGTCCCCGCCGCGACGACCTGCTGCTGCCGCCTGACGTGCTGTCGCGTATGTGGATGATACGCAAGCAGTTGAGCGACATGAACAGCGTAGAAGCCATGGAGAAACTGAAGCAATATATGGAGCGTACCCGCGACAATGACGAGTTTCTGCTCGTAGTCAATGGGGCAAGGTAAACAACCCAATCACTCATAATTAGTATGCGAGTAGCGATTATTAACGGACCGAACCTGAACCTGTTGGGTCGGCGGGAGCCTGCAGTGTATGGCACCCGCTCGATGGAGCAGGTATTGGTGGATTTGCAGCGCGCGTACACCGATATATATATGGAGTACCGCCAGTCGAACCACGAGGGCGACCTGATTGACTGGGTGCAGGAGTTCGGGGGTATGGGTACATCGCTGCACGCAGAACCTGTGGACGGTATCATCCTCAATGCAGGCGGCTACACCCATACGAGTGTGGCATTGCGCGATGCCGTGGCTTGTGCCATGGTGCCCGTGGTGGAGGTGCATATTTCGGACATCAGCCGGCGCGAAGAGTTTCGCCATGTCAGCCTGCTGAGCGATGTGTGTGCACACTCCGTGATAGGACACGGCACGGACGGCTACCGAGAGGCACTGGAGTGGATTATCAACAGCAAACGATGAGGCGCGCGCTCCATATTGCAGTATTGATGCTGCTGACTATGGTGACAGTGGCGCAAAACAGAGTGATGGGACGGGTGTTGGACGCTTCGACCCGTCAACCGCTTGACTTTGTGAATGTTTCCGCTACACCAAAAGGAGGAAGTTCTCCTGTGGACGGCAATACGACCGATGAGAACGGAGCATTTGTGCTGTTGAACCTCGGCAACGGGGCATACACTATCCGCATCTCGTTTGTAGGGTACACCGATGTGGTACATGAGGTGACACTGCAGGGCAAAGAGGTGAACCTCGGCAAGATATATCTGACGGAAGACGCACAGACGCTGAGTGAAGTGGAGGTCGTGGGGCAAGGTTCCACGATGCGGTTCGAGTTGGACAAGAAGGTGTTCTCGGTGGACCAGAACATTGCTTCGGCAGGCGGTTCGGTGACGGATGTATTGGAAAACATACCGTCGGTGGACGTGGATCAAGAGGGTAATATCTCGCTCCGCAACTCGGAAGATGTGGAGATTTGGATTAACGGCAAGCCTGCAGGACTGACCGCCGACACACGCGCACAGGTGCTGCAACAACTGCCTGCGGAGAGTATCAAGGAGATAGAACTCATCACCAATCCGTCCGCCAAGTTCTCCCCCGAAGGCACGGCAGGTATCATCAATCTGGTGATGAAGAAAGACCGCAAGGCAGGATACTATGGCTCTGTGAATATGGATGTCAGTTACGCCCTTGCCAAACCATGGACCACACCGCCCGGGGGCAAGTTGGGCTTCAACATCAACTTCTCGAAAGGTATTGTGGACGCCTATTTCAATGCGGGGTATCACTATCGCAGTTCCAACGGCAGTACCTATTCCGACCGCTACAACTACTACGCCACAGACACGACACGTATGCTGACCGAAGGCGAGTCGCACCATTCGGGCGGAGGAATGTTTCTGCGCGGAGGTGTGGATATCCGCGTGACAGACCGCTCTACTATCGGCGTATCGGGGTTCGGGATTGTGGAGGCAAAGAATGACCCGACAAAGGGATTCTTCTCCAATCGCACCAACAACCCGACCCACTATACCTTGTATGACGTGACGCATTTCGTTGCCCCGCAAGACGCAGGCAATCAAGAGGATACACTGCGTTACTACGAGCGCAACCAGACGGGTACAGCCAATCACCCGGGCTACAATGCCATGCTGTCGTGGAACTTCGACATCAGCAAGGCACACAAGTTGCAGACCTCGGCGCAGTTCTTCAACTTCGGGTTCAACAACGACAATTTCTATATCCAAACGGAGAACGGCATCAGTGCCATACAGGAACAACTGTCCGATAACAACGACCGCTCCTTGCAACTGAAAGCCGACTATGAGTGGCACCCCACCAAGGACTCGCGTCTTGAAGCGGGCTGGCAGACCGACCTTGCATGGCGGCAGACACAAGCAAGTGCCTATAACGGCAATGCGCGTGAGGATACGCTGTGGAGTTACTACAACAATTTCCACAACAACGAACAGAACCACGCCCTCTATATCACGTATGGCAACAGGTTCTGGGACAAGTTGTCGCTGCAGGTGGGACTGCGCGGGGAGTATTTCATGCGCCATATAGAGACCGAATACTACTACAATGGGGCTCAGCAGGCATCCGCGCAGGATACTGCCTATTTCCAATTGTTCCCGTCCGCATATATCAGTTACGACTTCGGCAACGGGCATGAGTTGCAACTCAACTACACACGCAGAGTGGACCGTCCGCGCGGGCACATGATTAACCCGCGCATGGACTTCTCGGACTCCACGAATATCCGCTTTGGCAATCCTGCCTTGTTACCTTCTTACTCGTCTTCACTGGAACTCAACTACCTGAAGGCATGGGAAAGGCACACATTGTCGGCAGGCGTCTTCTGGCGTGCCCGCGACGGCGTGATACAGAATGTGAAGTTTCTGGACGGCGAGACGATGAAGAATACCTTTATCAACCTCTCGTCGCGGCAGGAGTTGGGCGTGGAAGTGGTAGCGAAGAACCGTCTGTGGGGAGAACTGCTGCAACTGACCACCTCTGCCAATTTCTACTACAACTACCTGAAAGCCAACTCGTACCACTCTACCCTATACGGCACGCCCGTGGATATAGAGTTGCATTCGCGGCAGATATTCGCATGGTCAGCACGTATCAACGCTTCGTTTATGTTCACCAAGACGTTCTCGGGGCAGTTGTCGGCACGCTATCGCAGTCCGCGGGTAACGGCACAAGGGCAGTCGTCGCACTCCTACTCTATTGACCTCGGACTGCGCAAGACATTCTTGGACAAGAAGTTAGCACTGGCATTCAACGTGCGCGACATATTGGATTCACGTGCACGGCGCAACACCTCCTACAGCGATGACTTCTGGCAATACCAAGAGAACCGCTGGCACTCGCGTACCGTGTCGCTCAGTTTCACATACAGTTTCGGCAACATGAAGAAGAAAGGTCCGATGGACGGTGAGCGCATGAGCGACAGCAATAGTATGGATAGCAATTATACAGATATAGGCAGTGACGAATAAGAGCAAACATATATTCTTGTGTGCTATGCTGTTGTGCATAGGCAGTGTGTGTGTATGTGCCCAGAAAAGCACCCCTGCGGCACAGAATAACCCTTACAAGGACGATAAGTTAGTGCACTTCGGGTTCTTCCTTGGCGTGGATATGCCGAGTTATTTGGCTGATACAGTAGCTAATCCCGAATACTATGCGCGGTGCTACAACATAGGTGTGGGCTTTAATGTGGGTTTTATCACCGACCTACGCCTGTCAAGGCACCTGAATCTGCGTTTTACTCCAGGACTGCATTTCGGTTACACCACCATCACATACAAGAAAAAGGATAACATGAGGGAAGAAATAGAACCGGCACAAAACCTTACCATTCCTATTACTATCCCACTGTATCTCAAGTGGTCGGCAGAGCGTGAAGGAAACTACCGTCCATATGTTACCATTGGTGGCGGTTTTAGTCTTGACTTCAACTCCTTCTCTGACAGAAGCAATCGTAAGATTCTCACCAAGCCCTACGACGGGTATGTAGGTGTGGGCTTTGGTTGCGACTTCTATTGTCCGTGGTTCAATTTCACACCCGAGATACGATATGAGGTAGGCTTCGCCAATGTGCTGGCGCATACGGGTGAGGTGGTCAGCGGTACAGCGTGGAATCCTCTTCCTGACGATGTCTTCTATACGGACAATATCGACCGCCTAACCAACCAACGTATCTCTATTGTCTTCAACTTTGAGTAAAGTAATGCGCCGTCTCGTTTTTCCCATATTGCTCTTGGTACTCGGATTGGTATCGTGCCGACAGGACATTGTGTCGGATGATCCAAGCATGCGTCTACGGTTCTCCCACGACAGTCTGCTGTTTGATACCGTATTCACAGAGATGGGGTCGTCCACACGGCGTATGATGATATACAATCCCAACGCCAATGCAATCCATATCAGCCGTGTCATGATGCATGACGGACGATATTTCCATGTAAACATAGACGGCGAGAATAGGATAGACAGGTTGCAGGATATAACTATTCGCGGCAGAGACAGTATCTTTATGTTCGTCAGAGTGAACATTAACGAACAGACAAAAAACACACCCGTATTGGTGGAGGATACTGTTTTCTTCCTTGTAAATGAGCATTTACAACACGTTGCTCTGCAGGCTTACGGGCAAAATGTTGAAATAATCCAAGACAAGTCTTCGGGGTTGGTTGTGCACGAGAACTACACCCTGACCAACAAGAAACCGTACCTCATTTACGATACATTGGTTATCAACGGCGACCTCACTATCGAGCCGGGTGCAACGCTCTATATGCACAACAATGCACTCATTCATGTGTATGGCAGCCTTACTGCCAACGGCACCCTTGCACAACCTATCACCATCCGCGGAGACAGGACAGACCGGCTGTTTGACTCAGTGCCTTACCGCGTGGCGTCGGGGCAATGGAACGGCATCTATCTGCTACACAGCAAGGACCGCACTACCCCAACCTATACTCTCAACCATGTAGATATATGTTCGGGTACCGTGGGGCTGTATGTATGGTCGGAGTCCACCGACGCACGCCCACGTCTCACCTTTGCCAACGGACGGATACACAACCACTCGGTGTATGGTCTGATATTGCAGAACACAGATGCATACGTGGTGAATTCGGAAATCAGCAACTGCGCATCGTTCTGCGTTTATCTCGCGGGTGGTGAGCACAGGTTTGTGCACAATACGATTGCGTCCTATTTCGGCTACCCTTACTCGAACATCAATATCCACAACGGTGTGTATCGCGACAGTACGACTGCCGTGTTTATCAACAATATCAACAAGGACATGGCTCCTACGGCAGCCTCGTTTTACAGTTGCGTCATCGCAGGAGGACAGCGCAACAACCTGCGTGTGGCAACCCCATTGCCCTATTTCTATGAGGGAACGTTCAGCGGGAACTACCTAAAAGCAGACAGTTTGCCCGCGGCTTTTGCAGAGCATAACGTCTATGGAAACGATACAGATACCGTGTTTCGCAATATCTATTATCGTATCGGAGAGTATCAGTACTACGACTTCCGCCTTGACTCGGTGTCACCTGCCCGCGGAATTGGCGATACACTGCTCATTGATAACCCGAATACAGACACCCTACTCCTCCACGACCGTCTCGGTCACCCTCGCAAACCCCGTCCCGATGCAGGGTGCTATGAGTGGGAATGAGTCCTCCCCCCATGCATAGCCATCAAGACTTGCGTATCAGTTCGTAGAGGTAGTTGTACTGCTCGGGAAAGATGCTGAAGTCCATCTGTACGCCACTGCGGCCAGGGTCCCAGCCATCCTTGATATGCAAAAACATGTGCGCCATGGTGTCAATATGCACATCTCCGCGGATGTCGCCCGCACGCATGCTGTTTTTAATGGCATCTATCCATAAATTAAGTTCCTGCTCGTAGAGCCGCCGCGCACGGCGGTAGAGGTCGGGGAACTTGCTATAGGCCGTGTACATGACCGTGACCACATTGGAGGTGTTGATGTTCTTGTTCTCCACCATACCCAGAAACTCTTTGAGTTTGCCCAGATACTCCAACATCGCCTTAATCATCTCGGGGATAGTAGCCGTATGGGGCACACGGCTCAACGACTGCTGCTTGGGCACAAGAAGGTAGGTGTTGACCACCTCCTCAAACAACTGGTCCTTGTCCTTGAAATAGTAGTACAACGTCCCCCGCCCCATGTTGAGGGCTGCCTGCAAATCGGTAATCGACACATTCGCATATCCATCAATCATGTACAACTCCAACGCTTTCAGCAAGATATGCTCTTTTCTGTTTTCTTCCATTATTATTTTGGTTTACTTATACAATCTCTATGCACTATAAAGACAGTCCTTGATAGGCAACAAACACCCCTACAAAAGCCATACCAAACCCGTCGTTTTGCATTTTTCTCTCAGAACTGAACGATTATTCGACACTTTTTATCTACCTTTGCCGCCGGTATTAGTAAACAAAAAAGCATTCGTTATGTCAAAAATCAAAGGAAAGAACGTGTTAATCACCGGTGGAGCATCCGGTATCGGTAAAATAATGGGGCGTATGGCACTGGAGAAAGGCGCACGCACGCTCATCATCTGGGACATCAATACCGACAATATGAACATCACTGCCAAATCATTGGCAGACAAAGGGTTGGTCCGCACCTATCGGGTGGATGTCACCAACAGCGATGCCGTCGCAGCCGCCTACAAGCAGGTCAAGCGCGACTGCGGCAGCGTGGATATTCTCATCAACTGCGCAGGCATCGTCCGCGGCAACAGCACCTTTGACCGCCAGACCGTTCAGGACATCCGCCTCACGATGGAGGTAAACACCATAGCACCTATGGTACTTTCGCTCCAAGCCCTGCCCGATATGCTTGCCAACAACTGCGGACACATCTGCAATATCGCTTCCGCGGCAGGCATGATTTCCAACCCCAAGATGTCCGTTTACGCAGCCAGCAAATGGGCAGTCATCGGTTGGAGCGACTCCATGCGCATCGAACTGCACTACAGCGGGAAGGACGTCCATGTCACCACCGTAGCACCTTATTATATCAATACGGGTATGTTCGACGGCGTGCAATCGCCCATCTTCCCCATCCTGAAACCCGAACCCACAGCGCGGCGGATTTTGCGTGCCATAGAGCGCAACCAAGACTTCTGCGGCATTCCGTGGAGTTTCCATTTCATCCGTTTCATGCAAGGTATCATGCCCACCAAAGTGTTCGATTTCGTGTTTGGCACGATTTTTGGCATCTTCCATGCAATGGACCACTTCACGGGACGCACCACCAAACAGACCCACACGAAGTGCGCCTAAATTACACACGCAATCATTGATTACGATGACAACTATCACACAATCCGACGTATCACGCATCGTTGCCACGCAACGCACATTCTTCCGTCAGGGACAAACTTTGGACGGGAAGTACCGCGAAGCACAACTTGAGACATTAGAGAAATATATTCGCAAATACGAACATACATTATCCAATGCCCTGTGGCAGGACCTGCACAAGTCCTACGAGGAGGTGTACCTCACGGAGTTCAGCATTGTGTATGGCGAGATACGCAACCACCTGCGTCACCTGCGACGTTGGATGCGTGCCGAGCGCAAGCCTTCGCCCGTGAGCATATTGCCCGCAAGGAGCCAGGTAGTGACCGAGCCCCTGGGCACGGCGCTCATCATAGCCCCGTGGAACTACCCTGTGCAACTGCTGCTCAACCCGCTTGTGGGTGCTATCTCGGCAGGCTGCACGGCGGTGTTGAAGCCCTCGCCTTATACACCGAATGTGTCGCGCGTGCTCACGCAGATGATTCGCGAGGCTTTTCCTGCGGAATATATCACCATCGTGGAAGGGCATCGTGAGGTGAATACCATACTCTTGAACGAGCGTTGGGACTTGATTTTCTTCACCGGCAGCCCTGCATTGGGGCGCACCGTAATGGCAGCGGCAGCGAAGAACCTCACGCCCGTAGTGCTGGAGTTAGGGGGAAAGAGCCCTTGCATCATCGACCGTGACGCAAATCTTGCCATTGCCGCCAAACGTGTGGCATGGGGCAAAGCCCTCAATGCGGGGCAGACCTGTATTGCGCCCGACTATCTGATGGTGCACCAATCGGTGAAGGACGAGTTTCTGCGCCTCTTGGAACAGGCTTTTGAAGAACTATTAGGTACAGACCCCAAGCAAAGCCCTCACTTTGTCCGCATCGTCAGCGACCGTGCTCTAGAGCGTCTGGTGGGCTACCTCAAGGACGGCGACATCGCGTATGGCGGCACCTATGATGCTGGCGAGCGTTATCTCTCCCCCACCCTGCTGACCAACGTGTCGCCCGATGCGCCCGTGATGCAGGAGGAGATATTCGGTCCCGTCTTCCCCGTCCTGACTTTCAATGAGTTGGACGAAGTCATCACGTTTGTAACCGACCGCGAGAAGCCCCTTGCACTCTACTATTTCGGCACCCGTGGCAGGCATGTCCTCAGGCACACCTCCGCAGGCGGCACCTGCATCAACGACACCATCATGCACATAGCCAACCACCATGTGCCTTTCGGCGGAGTGGGCAACTCGGGCATGTCGGCATACCATGGCAAGGACAGTTTTCTGGTCTTCAGCCATCGCCGCGCCGTCATCACCACCCCCACATGGGTGGATATGCCCTTCCGCTACATGCCCTACCGCCTCTTCCGCTTTGTAAAACGTCTGGTATAACCCACGCTATCTAATTAGCCAACAACACGGATAGGTGGGCTTTTTTCGCACAAAAACACCGAAAAAAGCCCACCTATCCGCTATCTACCCACCGCAATATCTACCTGTTTTTTACGGGTAGAAAGAGGTCGTCCAACGTTATTTCCGCCTGAATACCACCGGAATACATATTCTTATGCAGCCCATACGTGGAAATCAGTGTCGGAAACACAGCCTTGGTTGTTTCTGTCTCACTAATGAAGGATGCTTGTCGGTTGCGCAGTTTCAAGTCCTCAGTCTTGTTCAATACGTACGGTTGTTCGCTGTATTTTATCTCGCACAGGTTGATAATACGGTCGGCGCGTTCTATCAGCAAGTCTATCTGCGCCCCGTTCTCTGCCGTGCGGCTCCGCCACGAGTAATACTCCGTACCTATCCGGTCTATGCCTAACGCGCTTTTAATCTGTGGTATATGGGTCATGCAGACACGCTCGAACGCCAGCCCCATCCATGTCTTCATGGTTGCACTTTGCAGGGTATGGCTCCAATAATGCTCATCGTTGATGGGCATACTGAGGAATGTGTTGTGAAATATGGTGAAGAAATCTGTCAATTGATACAATCCGTTCGTTTTCTTCACTTTCCTGCTCTTCACGAAGTAATATCGCACAAAGTCGCACTTCTGCAGGTTAGCCAGATAGTCCGACAAGTGTCCGTTGGCTTGTTTGCCCAATGCCGTTACCATCTGCTCGCGAGTAATGCCTTGCTTGCAACCCGACAGCACGCGTATGATGTCCATATAGGGTGCGGGGTCGCGAAACAGGGACGAAAACAACCTGTCAAACTCTGACCGTAAAGGCGCGTTGTTACCGAAAAACAGACGGTCAACAGCCTGCGGCAAACTCTCTGACTTGCGCAGCAACGACAGGTAATACGGAACCCCGCCCATACACATATATGCCTGCAGTATGGATAGCCGGTCCCACACAATCCCCATAGAATGTAGCATTTTCTCTGCTTCGTACAGGCAGAACGGATGCAGATGTATCTCATGGGTGATACGGTTGTGCAGCCCGCCGTGGCTGTCAATGATATTTTTTATCATCCACGTGGTGGCACTGCCGCATACCACCAGCATCACCTGTTTGTGTTTCTGCGCCCATGTGTTCCAGAAATGCCCGAAAGCATTGATAAAACCCGCCTTGGGCGTGTCGAAACAAGGCAATTCATCAATAAATATCACGCATCGTTTATTGCGTTTCAGGGCAGGTTCCAATAGTTGTGCCAACACGTCAAAAGCCTCCATCCACGTTTTGGGGAACCTACCTTTGTAACCGATACCGCGCAGCGACTGCACAAAAGCAGTCATCTGCTCCGTACGGCTACCGTCAATCACACCGATTGTGCTGAAAGCATATTGGCGACCGAAAAACTCATCAATCAGAAAAGTCTTGCCTATACGCCTGCGTCCGTACAATGCTACAAATTCAGGTTTGCCTGAATGTACATACTCTTTCAGCGATTGTATTTCTGCTTCTCGCCCTATCATTTCCATACGTATAATGTTTACGGGTTATGGTCTGGAGAGTACAGCAATCGTGCAACACCTTCTGCTACATCATAATCGTGTAACGCTTTCTGCCACATAATCGTGTAATACTTTCTGCTACATCATTGTATAACACTTTCTGCTACATACAGTTACAATCCGATGCGTACTCTTCTTTTCTGCCGGCAAAGGTACTAATTTATGACGAGATACACAATTATTACCGGGCTTTTTTCGTACAAAAACATCAAAAAAAGCCCACCTATCCATTATTACACGGCTTTTTTCGCACAAAAACACCGAAAAAAGCCCACCTATCCGCCCCATAACACTCACCAACCAATCATAAAAAAGAGGCTGCCCGAACTTGTCTGGCAGCCCCTTTGCTTATATCGCATAGGATAGACTCTTACTCAATCACAGCCCCTACAGCGTTGTAGCGGACACCGTCACGGATAATAACCAGTTGCCCGTTCTCTACCACCTTCACTGCCTTGCCTGCCTCAGCCTTTACCTCTTCCACAGCGGTAGATTGGTCATCCAATATTGTTACATCGCCATTCTTCATTTCTGCAACAACAGGTTTGGAGCCAAACTTCATCAAGTGACCAACCATTTCTATTTTCATACCCTCCTTAAACTCTGAAACACCTTTCGGAAGATTAGCATAAAAGGCTTGGAATACTTGACCACCATCCTTTGTATCTGCCATCCAGAAACTTTGTTGATTACGTGATACATTTCCTATTATCTCGGTAATATACCCCGTTACTACATACGTTTCTGCCGTCGGATTAGTATTCGGCAACGCCAATGCCTTTTCTCTTGCTTCTGCGCATGTCAAATTCATGGCTTTTGAGTAGGTCTTGCTGGCAACTTCAGAAGACGCTTTCGTTGTGGGATTATAGGCAATAGCCTTGATAGTTGTCGTTTCTGTTATCTTGATGGGAGATGTATATTTTACAGATGAAACAGACGGCTCTGTACCATCCAAAGTATAATATATATCTTCACCTTCTTTGGCAGAAATTGTTACATCAACACTGTTCACAAAGCCTTCGCCCTCCGGAGTGAAAATAGGCTTATCAATATGATTAATGTCGTATATAAATTCTATTTGAGTGAACTGCATATTGTTACTATTGGTGATAGCAATAGTATAGGTATTTGCCGTTGTTTGCAACTCGGTAGGAATACTTATCAAGTATTCCGCTTCTTTGCATCCCGTAAAAGATGCCAAATTCTGCTCTCCTACAAGAAACGACCACGTTATCTTTCCGCTACCATTACTTGTGTTTCCGCCTATCTTAACATGAGTAACACGCTGAGGAACACCTGTTATGGATAATTTGGCATCTTTCTTACCAAACAAGAATGTATATGGAGCACCATAAGCCTGGATTTTATATCCCTTACTGCTTTCGTCCAACCCGCACCCCGACAAGGTTACAATAATACCATCTGCCGTAAATGTTGCATCTTCCGTAGCATATACAGATGATGTTTTCCACTTTGCACTGTCTGTCAAGTTCACCGTAGCAACGGTCTCTGCAGCCATCACACTTCCCACACTCATTACAAGTGCAGCAAAAAAGATAGATAATTTCTTCATAATCATTGAATTTATTTGTTATTTATATTTGTTTATACTATATGTCTCTAAAAATCGCCTTTGATTGGCATTTACGATATTCAGCATCAGCCGTACATCATAAACGACCCTTTTTCGTGAACCCACCTGACTCCCCCTTTGTGCTACTCAATGCCTGTCAATCCTCCCTTTCCAAATTCTTTGCAAAGTTATGGCTTTTAATTGATATGCGCAAATTTACGTTGTTATTTTTTTGTGAATTTCCTTTTTTCTTTACATCCAGAGAGGTGGGTTCACGAAAAAGGGTCATTTGTTTGCACCCGTTGAGCAATAGGAAACAAACAATTTATAAACTAATAACAAATAAAAAATCAGTATTATGAAGAAATTTTTCTCATTCATGTTGGTAGCATTAATGGCTATCCCCACATTTGCAGACAAAATTGTAGAGTTTGGCGCTGCCGATTTCGCAGGAAAAGGTACAGCAAACACCGGTAGCGAAGTGTCAGTTGTGAAAGATGGCATCACTTTCCATTGCGACAAAGGTTATGGTGATGGTAAATTTGGTGTACGTTGCTACAAAGAATCAACAGTAACCATCAGTGCAGAAGAGAACATCAAACAAATTGACTTTGAATTTGGAGCCGCAAACGGAAAAACTTATGATGGTAGTCTGTCATCCTCATATAGTGTCGGTGCTAATGAATGGACATCCGGTGTATTGGCTTCTCAAGCACGTATGAACAAAATCACCGTTACATTGGGAGAGGGCGGTACTCCTGTGAAGATAGACACTATCTCCCCTGAGCGTGCAAAAGAAATCGGAAATGCGTTAGAAAGTGGTGCTTCTACAGCAGAAACTTATGTAGTAAAAGGCTACGTAACTTATGCAAAAGACTATGCTACCGACTATAATAACCAAGATTTCTATATGGCAAGTGACGCTGCAAATGATGCAAAAGACAACTTTTATGCATTCCGTACCAACATCGCAGCACCTGGTGTTAAAGTAGGAGATTTGGTTACAGTTAAAGGAAAGATTCTGAAGTACGCATACGAGAGTGGCGATATTAGCATCCAAATCAAAGGCGGTGTATGTGAGATTATCTCTAGCGCAACTACTGCTGTAGAAGATATCAACGTAAATGCCACCAAGGCTGTGAAAGTGATTGAGAATGGTCAGTTGGTCATCATCCGCGACGGTGTACGCTACAACGCTGTAGGCGCAGTGGTTGAGTAATTCCCTGACCTTACTTGACCTTACTTGACCTTACTTGATTTCCCTGACCTTTCCCTGACCTTACCCTGCGGATAGGGAGGAGGGACATACAAAACAGGCTGTCCGAATTGCTCGGACAGCCTGTTTTGTTACTCAGGACATCACCCTTTGTACTATTTTTCATCAGATGTGGGTTTTCGGGCACAACCGAGACCCGCGATAGACCCGCGACAGACCCGCTAAATTTTAATTGTTCTGCATGGGCTTTGCACGTGCCTGCGGTAACCTCTACTTGCCTGCGATAAACGCCGGGTCGAGGTACGTCTGCTCGATGGCATCGATGCCTGCCATCTCCTCGGGCGTGAGGTGGCGTGCCTCGTCACAAAGGGTATTGCCGAAATACGCGGCAATGTTCTCGATGCTCTGCATGGCAACGGCATTGGAGTGCTCCGTGAAGCCGGGTATCTCGTTGCGCAGGTCCACCAGATTGCCCACACGCTGGCGCACCGACTGCACGCCGTGCTTGGCGAGTTTTTCCTTGGAGGGCGTAATCGCCTGCTGTAGAGCGCCGAAATCCACGTTGTAGAGCAGCGTGCCATGCACTATCGTGCCCGTCGGCAGCGCATAGCAGGCATTGCCGGAAACCTTGTGCCCGTCTATCAGGATGTCGTTGTGCTCCGACTTCACCGCTGGAAAACCCAGTCCGCGCAGGGCATCGGACATAATGTCCAGATAGCGCTGGAACACCACCTCGCTGTGCGTATCGGGCGTGATGTAACTCAGCATCAGGTTGCCGCGGTCGGCATACACGCACCCTCCCCCGCTCTTGCGGCGGTAGGTAGCCACGCCGTGTTCACGGCAGAAGGGGATGTTCACCTCGTCTTCCATCACCTGGTGACGGCCAAAAATAACGGTCGGCGAGACAATCCACGAGAAAAAGATGTCCTTGTCTGCCACTTTCTGCGCCAAGTACTCTTCCATTGCGAGGTACCAAACAAGGCGCTTGTTTTCCGGAGAAAAAATATGAACCATAGTATTTACGATGTACGATTTATTTGAAGATTTTATGTATTGTCCCATTTGCCACACAATAGTTGCAACTCCTTATTCCTTATTCCTTACTTCCACTTGAATACGGGTTCCGGCAGGTCACGACCTTGGCAGAAACGGTGCGTTATCTGTCGGTCGTCGCCGAGGTAGATGTATCGCTCCAGACGCTGCTGCAGCGTGTAGGGCTTCATGCCGTGTGCCGTGTCAACCGTATTCAGCGCCGAGTCATCTATCACCAGCGCATCGAAGGCATACCCTTTGGCTATCGCCCCCACGCCGCTGAAGCCCGTCCGCGTTGCCATAAAGAACACCTCGGGCAGCGTCAGGAACGGCATCTTGCCTTCGCTGCGCGCATACTGCAACTTGCTCATCTGCAGCGCATATTGCATCACGCGGAACATGCTGAGGCTGTGCCCGCCCGATATGTCCGAACCCAGCGAAACGGGTATCCCGTGCTGCAGGAACATGCGCACGGGCGCAATCCCCGAACCGAGATTGCAGTTGGAGGTCGGGCAATGCACCGCCATCACATGGTTGCTCTGCATCAGTTCCAACTCCCTGCCCTCGGTGTAGCAGCAGTGCGCCATCAGCGTGGGCGTCTGTCCGAACAGCCCGTAGCGGCGGTACGCATCGCCGTAGCAGGTGCTCTCGGGTTCCAACTCGCGCACCCACGCTATCTCCGAGCGGTTCTCGCTCAGGTGCGACTGCACCGGCATGCCGGTCTCTTGCGCCATCTTGCCGATGGTCCGCAGCAGGTCCGGCGAGCAGGCGGGGATGAAACGCGGCGTCAGGATGGGATTTACCAGCGGGTACTCATTCGTCGCCATGGCAAACTGCATCATCTCCATCGCATAGCGCCGGTGAGGCACTTGCAGGGCCTTCGGGCAGTTCCTGTCCATCGCCACGAGACCTATATTTCCGCCCAAGCCCGCCTCATGGAAGAGGTGGCACAGCAGCAGCGACGACGGCGCATCGCTCGTAGCGAACACCGACGCACGCATCGTGCCGTTGAGCCACAAGTCATGCACAAACCGCGTATAAACCGCATAGGCATAGTGCATATCCCTGAAACGCGCCTCCTCGGGGAAGGTGTAGTTGTTCAGCCACGGGATGAGTTCCTCGTCCATCGCGATGCCCATATTGCGGTACTGCGGCGCATGCACGTGCATATCGTTCATCGCGGGAATGAGCAGCGCATCGCCGAAGTCCGTCACCGCCAACCCCTTGTACTTGGCGGGGACACGCTTGCCTGCATGGACGATATATCCGTCGTCGTCCACCACCACATATCCGCCATCTATCACCTCAAATGCCTGTGGCAGGGGCGTATGCAGGATATTCGCTTTGTAGATGTTCATAGTCAGTCTTGTTTAGGCGATTTCTTCTTTTTGTAAAACGGCACCAGCACAAAGTAGTTGATTATCCCCGCCAGCACGATGGCAATGATGCCCGATAGTTCCTCCGACAAGCCTATATATATAATAAGGTGCAGGAACATCAGTTGCAGCACATAGTTCACCCCGCGTCCCAGCAGGAACCCGCTGGCGTTCTTCAGGTTCGGGTGCGTGCAGAAAGTGTAGAAACTGGTCAGCAGGTAGTTGCTAATCATCTCTATCACGAACCCGATGGTGAATGCCAGCGTCACGCGGATGCCCAACTCGGGGCAGCAGCGGTCGAACAGCGCCAGAAAGCCGTAGTATATACCATACTGCAAGCCCGTTCCGAATGCGCCCACGCATACGAAACGGACTGCAGAACGATATTTCTCCGGCAGACGCCGTGTGAGTGTCTTCAAGCGAGAATGAATTTTTGGCTATGCATTCAACATCGTAAGTATCTCATCCATAGCGGCTTGCAGTCCGTCGGCATTGCGTCCGCCGGCAGTAGCCATCCACGGTTGTCCGCCTCCGCCACCTTGTATCTGCTTGGCTGCGGCTTTGATCATCTGCCCGGCGTGTAGCCCGGCATCGACCATCGGTTGGGAGAGGAAGACGGAGATCATCGGTTTGCCTTCCCACTCGGTGGCACCGACCACGGCAAAGCGTACATCGGTAAACTTGCCGCGCAGGAGGGGCAGCACGCCGCGAATCATATCGGGCTGCACATTGCCCTGCACACGGACGAGTTTGATGCCGTTGTAGTCCTCGGCACGCTCAATGAGACGGTCGCGGTACTGCTCCAGTTTCTCCGCCATATAGTTCTCAATCTCTTTCTTGAGCCCTGCATTCTCGGCAACGGCTTTCTGCACAGCCCCTGCCAAGTCCGGCGCATTGTTCAGCAACGCACGCAGGTTAGCCAGCATATCCACCTGTGCATAGTAAAGTTCGTCCACCTTGGCAGCCGTCACCGCCTCGATACGGCGGATACCCGCTGCCACACTGGTCTCCATCAATATACGCACCGAACCGATGCGCCCTGTGGACGACACATGGCAACCACCGCACAACTCGATGGACGGACCATACTTGATGACACGCACATCGTCGCCGTATTTCTCGCCGAACAATGCCATCGCCCCCATCTCACGAGCCTTGGCAATCGGCGTATGACGGCTTTCCTCCAAATGGTAATCGCTTCTAATCATCTGATTGGCAATCACTTCTACCTTTCGCAACTCTTCGGGTGTCACCTTCTGGAAATGCGAAAAGTCGAAGCGCAGACTGTCGGGCGACACATAACTACCCTTCTGCTCCACGTGCTGCCCGAGGACGGTGCGGAGCGCATAGTGGAGGATATGGGTGCAGGTGTGGTTGCAAGCGATAGCCTGACGGCGGTCGGCATCCACTTTGGCCACCAGCGGCTGCTCGATAGCATCAGGCAACTCGGTGCAGATATGCACGGCGAGGTTGTTCTCGCGCTTGGTGTCGATGATACGCGCCGTACCGAGCGACCCCGTATCGCCTACCTGACCGCCCATCTCGGCATAGAAAGGCGTCTTGGCAAGCACAATCTGGTAGAACTCCTTGCCCTTCTGGCTCACCTTGCGGTAGCGCAGCACTTGGGTCTCGACCTCAAGGGTATCGTAGCCGACGAACTCGGTGTCGCCCTCGCGGAGGACAACCCAGTCGCCGAGGTCCTGCTTGTTGGCGGAGCGTCCCATCTCTTTCTGGTGCTCCAACGCGCGGTTATATTCCTCCTCGTTGGTGGTAAACCCGTTCTCACGGAGAATCAACTCGGTGAGGTCGAGCGGGAAACCGTAGGTGTCTTTCAGCGTGAAGACATCCACACCCGAAATCTCTTTGCCTTTGGCTTCGCGCATCAGTTTGTCGAGCAGGGAGATACCCTTGTCGAGCGTGCGGAGGAACGCCTCTTCCTCGCTCTTGATGACGGGGATAATCTGCTGCTCCTGCTTGCGCAGTTCGGGATAGGCATCGCCCATATCCTCGATGAGTTGCGGCACCAGACGGTACATAAACGCCTCGCGCTGACCGAGGAACGTATAGCCGTAGCGCACGGCACGGCGCAGGATACGGCGGATGACATAACCCGCTTTCTCGTTGGACGGCAACTGTCCGTCAGTGATGGCAAACGCGATCGTACGGATATGGTCGGCAATGACACGCATAGCGATGTCGGTCTTCTCGTCCTTGCCGTACTCGCAACCGCATATCTCGCCAATCTTGCGGAGCATGGGCTGGAAGACATCGGTGTCGTAGTTGGACTGCTTTCCCTGCAGGGTGCGCACGAGGCGCTCAAAACCCATACCCGTATCAATCACCTTGTTGGGCAGCCCTTCGAGCGAGCCGTCCGCCTTGCGGTTGTATTGCATGAACACGAGGTTCCATATCTCAATCACCTGCGGGTGGTCCTTGTTGACCAACTCGCGCCCGGGCACAGCGGCTTTCTCCTCCTCCGTGCGGCTGTCCACGTGAATCTCGGAGCACGGACCGCAGGGACCGGTATCGCCCATCTCCCAGAAGTTGTCGTGCTTGTTGCCCTCGAGGATATGGTCGGCGGGCAGGTGTTTCGCCCAGATAGCCGCCGCCTCGTTGTCGCGCTCCAGTCCCTCGGCGGGCGAGCCCTCGAACACGGTGGCATAGAGGTTCTTGGGGTCGATATGCAGCACATCGACGATGTACTCCCACGCGAAGTCGATGGCGCCCTCTTTGAAATAGTCGCCGAACGACCAGTTGCCGAGCATCTCGAACATCGTGTGGTGGTACGTATCGTGTCCGACCTCCTCCAGGTCGTTGTGCTTGCCGCTCACGCGGAGGCACTTCTGCGAGTCAGCCACACGGGGATATTTGATAGGGTCGTTGCCCAGGATGATACCCTTCCATGGGTTCATGCCGGCGTTGGTAAACATCAGCGTCGGGTCATCTTTGATAACCATAGGAGCCGAGGGGACGATATGGTGCCCTTTGCCCGCCATAAAATCCAGAAAGGATTGTCTGATTTCTTTACTTGTCATTATCTTCGATTATTTCTTCTTCTACTTCCACTTGCACTTCTTCCTCCACGGGTTCTTCCGGAGCCGTAGCAGGTTCTTCCTGAGCCGCCGCCGGTTCCGTTGCCGCAGGCGTATGCTCGCGTTTCGGCGGTATCGGAGTGTATTCTCTGCGTTCGCGCTTGTCCTCACGCGGGACAAACGGCAGCGGGTTGGCTTTCAGTTCGGCGTTCTCCTGCCTCCGTTGCAGGATGTCGATGGCGGCATAGATGGCGTGCAGCATGCTCTCCGCGTCGGCCTGGTTCTGCCCAGCGATGTCGTACGCCGTACCGTGGTCGGGCGAGGTGCGCACGATACGCAGACCCGCCGTATAGTTCACCCCGCTCATATCCAATGCCTTGAAGGGCGCCAGCCCTTGGTCGTGGTACATCGCCAGCACGGCATCGAAATGCACGTACTGCCCCGCACCGAAGAACCCGTCGGCGGCATACGGACCGAACGCCCATATATTCTCATCGTTCGCCTTGCGGATGGCGGGTGCTATCACCGTCTCTTCCTCCGTGCCTATCAGTCCGTTATCCCCCGCATGCGGGTTCAGCGCCAGCACGGCGATACGCGGTTTCTCTATCGAAAAGTCGTTCTTCAGGCTCTCGTTCAGCACCTTCAGTTTCGCCAGGATGCGCTCCTCCGTCACGGTCTCCGCCACCTCGGCTATCGGCGTATGGTTGCACACCAGCGCCACCCGCATACGGTCGCTGAGCATCATCATCAGGCTCTCGCCCTGACCGAAATACTTCGTCAGGTACTCCGTGTGCCCCGAGAAGCGGAAGGCGTCGCACTGGATATTGTCCTTGTTGATAGGTGCGGTCACCAATGCGTCCACCAGCCCCTGCTGCAGGTCCTGGCAGGCGCGTTGCAGGCTCTGCAGGGCTGCCTGCCCCGCCTCCGGCGTGGACTGCCCCAGCGCAGCCATGGTCTCGTCGCCGTAGCAGTTGATGATATTGACGCGCCCGTCTTTGGCCTGTTTCGGGTCGTCTATCACGTTGAACGACAGCCCGTGGAACTCGCTGTCCATCGTCATGGCGTGGTAGTGCGCCATCTTGGCGTTGCCGTACACCACCGCACGGCATATCTCACTGATATGCGGGTCTATCAGGCTCTTGAGTATCACTTCATACCCTACGCCGTTGATGTCACCCGCCGTTATTGCTATTGTCGGTCTCATATCTAATATCTCTAATATCTAATCCCTAAACTCTAAACTCTAAACTCTAAACTCTAAACTCTAAACTGCACTAAACTCTCAACTAAAATGCACCTTCTGGTACGGCAGTTTGTCGGGGTCGTACATTTTCCTGTCCTCGTCCTTGTATCCGAGCGACATCACGCAGAGCACTGTCAGGTTCTCCGGTATGTCTGCCAGCCGTTTCACCAGTTCCTCCGCCCCTTCGCGCTGATAGACCTGGCACCAGCATGCGCCCAACCCTTGGTCGGCGGCTGCCAGCCATATGTTCTGTGCGGCTATAGCGCCGTCGCTCTGCCAGGTGTCGGTCAGCGAGGCGTCCAGGGCTACGACGATGGCGGCTTGGGCGGTCTCGAACATACCGCTGCCGTAGGTCCGGCAACCTGCCATCTGGCGGAGTATTTCACGGTCTGTTACCACATAGAACTCCCACGGGTTTGTCCTTTTGCCCGATGGTGACATCAGTGCACACCTTAATATATACTCCAATTTCTCCCTTTCCACCTTCTGCTCGGTGTATTTTCTTATCGACCGCCTCTGCCGGCACAACTCCTGAAAATCCGTCATATATTTGTATTGTTTATAATCATTGTTTCACAACCCGTAAAGCCTGCAAATTTACTACTTTTTCCCAACATATACAATACATTGTTGCATTTCTCTTGAGAATAAGACTTTCCCTACCCCTCTGCAGCATTTATCTATCCACCCATACCCTCCCAAGACCACCCCTCTCTATCCAAAACCGAGTACAAAGGTACTGCCAAAACCGTGATTTTGCAAATCATTTTTGCATGAAAAATTATCGTATTTTGCAAGTCATAATCATACTTTGCAAATAGAGGATTCTAACTCGCTCTATGACGACGCGAGCCGCGTCGTTTCCCAAAATAGGGCTGCCCATGCGGGCAGCCCTAAATCTCTATTGAGTCCCTCCTCTGGAGGCACTTACGCTATTGGTGGAGGTCTTACATCTCCACGCCGGTGAGGGTATAGGTCTTGCCTTCACGCTGAATAAGCACAAGCCCGTTGCGGACTAATTTGCGGGTGCCGTTGCCGTCCTCATTGACAGGTGCGGCTGCCGCCTTAGTGGCGATGTCGAAGGAAGCGCGCAGTGTCATGTTCTCCGTAACGAGGATAGTGCGCGGGTTGTCGGTGTTGCCATCGCTCCACTGCGTGAACTGATAGCCGTCGTCAGGCACTGCGGTCAGCACCATCTGCACAGCCCCGTTCTGCTCGGCGTCCACCACTACGGACACGGTGTACTCCGACGTAGGTATCTCCTCGAACTCGGCAGTGAGGGTGGTGTCACCCACTACAACAAGCGTACGCGGGTTGGTGGTGATGCCGTCACTCCACTGACGGAAACGGTAGCCCAAGTTCGGACTGGCACTGATATTCACTTGCTCGTTGGCTTGATAGGAACCTGCGCCTGTTACGGCACCCATTACGTTGTCACAATGGAGAGTAACCACACACGGAATAGCGGTAATCACATCAAACAATCCCCACACTGGGTGAATCTTGTACTTCTTCACACTCTCCGCCGGCACATGCAGTTCTGCCAACTTGCTGACACCTCTAAACGTGCCATCATACTTTGAACTCGCACTTTCAGCCACTACATTCGGCACTTTCTTGGCGCGTACCGTCATCTCATAGATATTTTGGCAACCACGAAAAGCATTATTCCCTATATCCTGCACATTCTCACCAAACACTACCGTCTCTAAATTGGAGCAACCTTTGAAAACATTTTCCCCTATAGTAGTTACCTCATCACCAATGGTAAGAGACGTGATTTGTGTACGAATATCATACTTTTTCGATGAATTGTACAGCAAAGATTGTGTGCAAGCCGCATTGCTCATCAATGTCATAGATGTCAATTTTTTACAGCCTTTGAAAATGCAATCTCCAATACTTGTTACACTATTGGGAATAGTGATAGATGTAAGACCTGTGCAACCATAGAAAGCATACTCTCCAATAGTCGTTACACTATTTGGAATAGTGATAGACGTAATACCTATGCAACCATAGAAAGCACGATTTCCAATACTCGTTACACTATTGCCAATAGTGACAGAGGTAAGACCTGTGCAATTCCGAAAAGCACACTCTCCAATACTCGTTACACTATTAGGAATAGTGACAGAGGTAAGACCTGTGCAACCATTGAAAGCATTATATCCAATACTCGTTACACTATTAGGAATAGTGATAGAGACGATACTTTTGCAAGCGGCAAAAGCAGAAGGTATATTGGTAACACCTTCCGGTATTATCAGTTCTGTCAATAGTACATCATTGATATATATATCTTTAGCATACCACAATGGATTACTTTGCATATCTATACTAAGCCACCCTTTTACATCTCCTGTGTAATTGACTTTGGTAAGACCTGTGCAATTCCGAAAAGCACACTCTCCAATACTCGTTACACTATTGGGAATTGAGACCGATGTAAGTTCCATTTTGTAACAGAGATATGCGGGGATGGCAGAGACACTATCTCCAAAAGTAAAAGATGTAATCTGCGAAGATATATCGTAAAATGGATGATGAAGTATACTACCGGGTGCTGCTGAGAAATCCTTACATGATTTGGCATTCCATACAACAGATGTAAGTTTGTTACAACCTTCAAAAGCCTTATTTCCAATACTTGTTACACTATTAGGAATAGTGACAGAGGTAAGACCTGTGCAATTCCGAAAAGCATACTCTCCAATAGTCGTTACACTATTAGGAATAGTGACAGAGGTAAGACATGTGCAACCAGAGAAAGCACTATATCCAATACTCGTTACACTATTAGGAATAATGATAGAGGTGATACTTTTGCAACCGGCAAAAGTAGAAGGTATATTGGTAACACCTTCCGGTATTATCAGTTCTGTCAATAGTACATCATTGATATATATATCTTTAGCATACCACAATGGATTACTTTGCATATCTATACTAAGCCACCCTTTTACATCTCCTGTGTAATTGACTTTGGTAAGACCTGTGCAACCGTCAAAAGCGCCAACTTCAATGCTCGTTACACTATTGGGAATAGTGATAGAAGTAAGCCCTGTGCAATCATAGAAAGCACTATTTCCAATACTCGTTACACTATTGGGAATAGTGATAGAAGTAAGCCCTGTGCAATCATGGAAAGCACTATTTCCAATACTCGTTACACTATAGGTGGTACCATTGTATGGGACGGTGGGAGGGATAGTGGCAGAAGTTAATCCTTTATAATTAAAACTACTCCCAGACTGAGATGTTACTTCCACTATCTTGTCACTCTCACTTGTGATGCTATAGTAGAGGTCGCCGGACTGGAAATCGTATGCCCAAAGGGCGGTGGTGGTAAAGAGTGCCACAAATAACGACAATAATTTAGTTTTCATTGTTTCTTGTTTTTTAGTAGATTAGTTCCTATGTTCCACATTGGTGTATTGATTATATCTTAGTTCTTTGTAAATCAAACGTATGATTTCACCTAATAGTAATATACCCAAGTCTATTGCTACCATCTCGGGTGGTAGTCCTAATCCTAAGTCGCGGGCACCAGCCACAATCATATCCTCTGCAATACGGATAATGTCAGTTTGATGTCTATTCAAAAATTCACGGACAGATACTAAAAGTGTATGTATATTCGTAGTAAATAGACATTGCAAACATCCACTTTCATGCAGGGCTTTTTTGACGCCTTTTGTGATAACGGGAACGTTGCCTAATGCTGCATTTATGATTTTGCCAACAATACTCCAACCGATATTTCTTTCTTGTTTGTCGAGCATTCTTGCCAAACGCCCGCGCACATATTCGTGCAAATCTACAAGGCGATTAATTACATCATCAGTCCAATTGTCAAGAGTGATATGGGCAATGCCTTCATATTGCTCACCCTGTATCTCATTGACGATTTGTGACAACATATCATCGGTCAAATTCGCATACGCATGGCGAGACGTTTTCCGTATAGACTCTGCCAATGCGTGTATTGCATCTTGGTCATTGGCTATCATCATTTTCCTTAATTGCACAGATTGCCTTACAGATGAATCGTGCAGCAAGGATGTTACTATTCTGTTTATTTGTTCTTCATTCATATTTTTATTCATTTAATTGTTTTACAAATAGTTAGTCTGTCATCTCTTTATGACAGACAAGGTAATTGTTCTTTCAGCGTTCCTTTCCCATAGGCACATACGTTTTGTTGCCCTATGGACTCCGAGTTGGGCGGGTGGTGTATTAGCGACAGGCATACAAAAAAAGCGTGGAGTCCGATTGTCATCGTTCCACAACTTGAGGTCTTCGCACTACCTTGAATGAATAGAACAGACAACGCGAAGCCCACGCCGATATAAGTAAACACACCAATATGGGAACAATAACCCTACACACAAAGTGTGTGATTATCGGATACGTGGCAATTAGAAGAAATATGTATTCTAATAACCACAATCTGACGACGCGAGCCGCGTCGTCTCCCATACAACGGAATATACCTATATCCCGAGGACGTCCACTGTTGCTAAGTCCTGATTCATTCCATTGAAAGTTGCGAAGTTTCAAGTTGCCAGAACAAAGCGCAATAAACGCCTTTTATGTTATACCGTGAAGCCTGTGAGGACTTCACGGGTGCAAAAGTAGTGATTTATTTGCAAGTGTGCAAATAAATCTATGTACAATGTTGCGATTCAGACAGGGGCTTATACTGAACAGATAAAGCAATAAGAAGTAACGCTATCAGACAGGTATTGGATGTTATATTTAATTAACAATTGCAGTTTTATACTCATTGCAACGATATGCTATCCTCTCGCTATCCTCCTCTTATCCACTCGTTGACTATAGGCATTTATAAGTATTTATAAACCAGCCCACCCCCTCCGAAGGAGGGGCTTAATGATAAATTCCAACAACATAAGCAATGCGGAGCCCTGTTCAGCCCACAGGGCTCCGCATCACAATGAAAGCACCCCACCCTACAGACATTGAAGAATGGCGGGATGGTATTCGATACATTTTCGTCTATCCGCTCAACTACCCATCACCCTCTGCGAGAGGACACGCCAGTTGAGCAGCATCCATAAGTTCTTGATATAATCCGCTCTACGATACTGGTAGTCAAGATAGTAGGCATGCTCCCACACGTCTATCGCCAGAATCGGAATCATGTCGTGCCGCAATGGGTTGTCGCCATTCGGCAATGCCAAGACGTGCAAGTGCGCCTCCCTGTCCATAGCAAGGAACACCCAACCGGAACCGAACAACCCAAGCGCGGCTTTGTCCATCTGTTCGCGCATAGCATAGAACGAGCCAAACGACTGCTCTATCAAGAATAACAATTCCCCAGAAGGCTCTTTGCCGCCCTCGGCAGGCACAAACTGCTCAAAGAACAGCCTGTGGTTCAGCACTTGTCCTGCATTGTTGGCAATCGCGCCATCCGGCGTCTTGCGCACAATGTCCTCCAAAGTAAGCCCCTCATATTCAGAGCCTTCCACCAAACGATTCAGATTATCCACATAGGTCTGAAAATGTTTACCATAGTGGCACGTGAGAGTTGCTTGGCTCATCATCGGAGCCAAATCAGTGAGCCGATAGCCCAGTTCGGGCAATTCAAATTGGTGTTTCATCATAGCAGGTATCTGTTTAATGCAGAGCAACATCGCCCTACGCTATTTTTGCCACAAAAAATGTGCCAATCTGCTGTTATAACAGACTTAATTCTTAACAAAATACAGAACAGATTAACCACATATAAACAACAAAGCGATTGCCTGGTATTGCACCAGGCAGTCGCTCTATCGTCAAGTATGAGGAAACGCTATTTCTTCACTACGCGCTTTACATCAGCAGGGAACGGATTCTCGCCGAGGTGTATGTGTGCAGGGTCTGCAAGAGTGTATTGAGGTTCATTGTCCTCCTCTGCCTGTAGTTTTTTGAATTGGCTTTGCACTTTGGCAGGTGCAGAGTTGTTAGTCTCTACATTAGTATACCCTTTTTTGATAGTGCGCATATCGTATAGTTCAATCAGGCTGACCAAGTTGCCATTTGCATCAAAATTGGCTTTGAGTCCCAACCAACGGTCTGCATTTACGAAGTCATACCACTCGATATTGGCAGCATAGAGAAATTTGCCATTGTCCTTTTTGAAACCAGCTTCCATGATGTTACCCAAATTGTAAGTTTGCGTATTCTCATCGGCGTTATATTGGAAAATTTGGGTACCGATTTGTGAACTATTGTACAACTTGCCATTTACATTATCGATGATGCCTGCATTTTTAGCAATGACTTGCTTGAAGAAACCTCCGTAGTTTTGCAGATTTACCAATTCACCCGCTTTTGCGGTATATGCCCTAATGTTACTACAGGTATCTACCCAATAACAGCCATTGTCAGGCTCGATAAATTTTCCTTTATAGGTACCTTCTATAATTACCCACACCGGCATATCGGTAAAAATCATATATCCGTTACCGGAAAAGCCTTTTCCACTGGTGTAGGTCAGTCCATCACTCCATGCTGCGAATGTTATATATCCTCCTTGGCAAAGTACATTGTTTCCGCCTACAGTAAGATACTTTTTATTGCTTCCTTCAATCAGTTTGAGCGTCCCGAACAAGCCATAATCTACAAAACCAAAGTCGTTGAGTGCTGCATCGTTGTTCACGGTTAACACGCATACGGCACGAATGTTACCCACAGAAGCAATGATATTGGTAGTACCCAAAGCAAGCAGGGTAACTACGCCTTTGGCATCTACTTTTGCCACAGCGGGGTCAGACGAAGTCCATTCTATGGTTGCAGTTGTATTTTCCGGCACAACCTCGTATGGCATTTGGAAAGGTTCCGCCCCTAATTCAGCAGATAATGTCGCGGGCATATTGATGCTCTGCACATCTGTGGCACCATACACTGTAAGAATGCATGTTTGCTCGCTCAGTCCTGAGATTGCAGAAATGATAGCCATGCCCGATGCTTTGGCAGTTACTACACCTTTAGTATCTACCGTAGCCACACCGCGATTGCTGGATTTCCATTGGTATGCATTGACAGGCAGGGTGTTATCCACCAACTTTAGTTGTGCTGTCTTGCCAACTTGCAAGCCCATCATACTTGGGGCTATTGTGAACGTGTTGTCATACTTGGCATTTGCCGAGAATGTGATACTGTCCAAGTTGGCAGAAGTGCTTTGACCATCTTGCCAAAGATACATTTGCGCCATGCTGCTCATGCTGATGAGAAGTGCGCTGATAAGAAGTGATGCTTTTTTCATAATGC
>SAMEA104315439__coassemble_115_pt1 | contig 49385 bp, 35 predicted proteins | sample SAMEA104315439__metabat2_low_PE_016 | metagenome-assembled genome bin SAMEA104315439 (sample SAMEA104315439) | gut metagenome | biome: Monkey gut; feature: monkey-associated habitat; material: faeces | place: China | collected 2013 | reverse complement strand
AAAATATACGTTTTTTTAGGATAAAACATTTGGAGATGAACATAAAAAGCAAAACCTGTTGCGCGCAATATGCGCATATGTTCGTCAACAACTACCAACAACATCCCAACAAATATGTATGCCATTCTAAACATATAATTATCCACGAATTAACCACAAATTGCATTATCAGGCACAAGGCTCCACTAATCGCCATTAATGCATTGTAGGGTATAGGCTCCATTAAAGCCCATTAAACAACCATTAAAACATCGAGAAACATATAATTATCCACAAATTAACCACAAATTGCATTATCGGGTACAAGGCGCCACTAATCGCCGTGAATGCATTGTAGGGCATAGACTCCATTAAAGCCCATTAAACAACCATTAAAACATCGAGAAACATATAATTATCCACAAATTAACCACAAATTGCATTATCGGGTACAAGGCGCCACTAATCGCCGTGAATGCATTGTAGGGCATAGACTCCATTAAAGCCCATTAAACAACCATTAAAACATCGAGAAACATATAATTATCCACAAATTAACCACAAATTGCATTATCGGGTACAAGGCTCCACTAATCGCCGTTAATGCATTGTTGGGTATAGACTCCATTAAAGCCCATTAAATAACCATTAAAACATTGAGAAACATATAATTATCAACGAATTAACCACAAATTCTGAAAAGAACGACTATTTTTGACGACGCGAGCCGCATAAGGAGTTCTACTCAGCCCACCGGGCTTCGTATCGCTACGAAAGCACCCCATTAAGTCCACGGGCTTAATAGGGACCCCGCAGGCGCTCAGTGTGCTTTGCACACCCGCCTCACGCTTCACGTCCCCCAACCGCGCATACATACCTTACGATTCACGTCCTCTAAAAGGATAGAGGTTGCCCATATTGAGCAACCTCTATCTTTGTTGAGCCTCTCCTTTGGAGACGCTTGCGCTGTTAGAGAGGTCTTATTTCACCTCCACGCCGGTTAAGGTGTACATCTTATCGCCACGGAGGATATACACTTGCCCGTCGCGGAAGACTTTGCGGACAAGGGTGCTGGTGGCGGCGTTGTTGGCGTCAGTGTCGCCATTGTCTTTTGGTTCTTCTACTATGATGTCGTCTATATCCGTGGACAGCGGCGTAGTGGCAAATGTGCCGTTCTCCTCTGCCACTTTCTTCTCATCGGCATTGTAGGCAATGACAGTGAAGAAATAGTCCGTTTCGGGGGTCAGTTGGTCGATATTGCAGTTTACCAAAGCACGCAAAGCGGCAGGTGCACGACGTTGGGTGATGTTGCCTTCCGTATCCACGGTATAAGTAGCCAAGGTATCTGTCATCTCCGCATTACCGAACAAGGTGAGGATATAGTAGTTAGCCTGTTCTACGATGGTCCATGTCACGTTAGCCGTTGTGGCAGATGGAGTAACCACCACATCCTGTATGTCCGTATGGATATAACCTGTAGTTACGGATTTGGTCTCGCCGTAAGTGGTACCCGAAGGCGTCTTGGCATACGCACGATACTGATAGTCGGTATATGACCACGGTTCGGGTATCGTGTTGGTCATAATAGCACCCGTGCTGACGGTTGTGGCTACATCGGTACTGCCCACACGCCAACTCTCAAAGCCCTCTTGGATGATATTCTCCGTGCCTGCCACTACAAAGCCTTTGAGTGTCACACCGGTCTCGGTTGCTTCTGCACCCAAAGTCTGTACTGAGGGTGCCACCAATACATCGTCGTCAGCGGTAAGGAAGCCTACCCATTCACCGTAGTAAGTCTTCTCTTTGTAGAGACAGAAGGTGCGATAGTCGTAGTATTTATCCCTACTCAGTCCCTCCAAACGGAAGATAAGTGTGGAGTCCACACGGTCTATAACCAATACACGTTCAGGAGAAACGGTGGCAGGTGCATCGCTGCGTTTCCACTCGAAGCCTATCTCGGTACGACTCTCCATATCGCAATCGATAGTGCCGTGGAGGAATACCGAGTTTGCGGATTTACCATCCGCCTGACCGGTAGAGAGTGTGATGGCTTTGGTGGTCATCTCCTGCCAGTCGCTGTAGATGGTTCCGCCTTCGGCGGTAGTCAGCAGGCTGCGATAGTAATAGCGGGTGTCGGGCAAGAGGTTGTTGATTTTCACCATGTTGTTGCTGACGCTTGCTTTCTGCAAGTCGGTGTCGTACTTGGATGTGCCATACTCCACGGCTTCCTCGACCAATGTGGCGTCGCCGTAGTTACATGAGGTGGACAGGAGTATATAGGTTTGACCATACTGCGTAAGTGTCGGCTCGGAGATGGTAACAGGCAGAGTTGTCAGCGTCTGTGTCGTACCATAAGCCAACCTCTCTCGCTGCGTGTCTTTGACATATACTTTCAGCCGTTCAAAATAGATATGTGAGTAATTGTTGTCAGTCGGTCGGTAACTGAGAGGACCACTACCTTTGATGTTTCCGTATATATAAATTTTGTATATTTTGGATGTTGCAGGAGTATAGGAACCCGAGAAATAATATGTATAGGACTTATTCTGAATAGATGTATCAGGTATGATAACCGTATTTGATGTTCCATCCTCTATCTGTAAACCGACTATCGTTCCGCTACTGCCACGTACAACTATGTCGAAATCATATTGTATATTCGCCTCTAATTGAATTTCACACGCCACTCTACAATTGGCACCTCGTATATAGTAATATGTTTTCCACTTCTTAGTGTAATAATCCTGTTCATTTTTAGAATAGTAGTCGTTATTCTGGAAATGGAGGGTATTATTATATTCAGAAATCACCCCATAACCACTAGTTACTTCATACTGCCATGTATTGCTATCATTGGGATTCACTTGTTTTGACACAATATACCGATTTACGTCCGTGTCAGCTTCTCCTTCGATGAAAGAGCGGATGGCATACTGAGTATTCGGAACAAGTCCACTTATGATGGTGTCTATGGATAGAGAGGGGGCGGTGCTGTCACAATACAAGACCTGAGTATCATATGGTCTGTCTGCAAAAGATGTTCCCTTGCAATACTCAATACCATATTGCACATTAGCAGCATCGCCTGCATCATACGTGACATGGCATATCGCTTTTGTTTGACGGTTTTGTAGCACTTGCAAGGCGGTCTCTACTGATTTGGTCTTACAAGTTTCCAATGTACTATATGTGGTGTCATTGCCTACTACAATGAAGGCACGAAGCGCATAGTTGGTGTTTACCTGTAAATCGGATATGATGGTATCCAATTGTGCTGCAGAGTCGGCTTTGTTGATATGGATTGTGGCGTACTCATTAGTCCATGAACTACCTTTGCAATACTGAATACCATTTACCCCAGTGTTGGTAGCATCACCACAATCATACGAACCCTTGACAGAGATGGTTGCCTGAGTGGTAGTAACATCGGCTATAGAGATATTGACAGGCAATGTGCCATAAGTCTGCTTGTTGCGGATGGTTCTCGGCTCTTTTCGGCTGGCATAAGGCGTAGAAACGCTAAACTCATCAAAGTCTATAATGTTAGATGCATTTGCAGGTCCGGGGTCTTTTACATGCCCGTATATACCAAGGTAGTAGGTCTTCGTTTCTGTCGGAGTGAACGTACCGGCAATTTCCTGATATTCTGTACTCAACGAGGCATTAGATGCTATGGTGGCATACGATTGTCCCACATAGTCCCCTGTACTTACTACCAGTTTTACATCCGGAACAGTGTATGAACGTGAGGAATACCGTTTCCGAGTACGTGCGAATAACTTATACTCCACTCCTGCATTAAGTTCTACTGCAATATAGAATGTTCCATCTGCTTCATGATAGGAGTAACTACTCTGGAAAGAATAAACTCCGTTGGCACAACTCCATGTGCCATAAGAACTATTCTTTGTATAATCAGTATTAATATCCTGAAAAAAGTCAGCCCTGTGTACAATGCTATCTACAGGAACGCTATCGCGCATCTCAATAAACGTACGGAAAGTATATTCCGTATTGGGAGTAAGTCCTGTAACGAGTGTGTCAATCTTGATAGGTTCGGCAATTACGCCTGTTGCGAGGAGAGTATCTGCAATAGATGTTCCAACCATCTCATAGCCATACCTCGTTATATTATCCATGTTCCCCCAATCGTATTGAAAACTAACGCCTAACTTGGTTTGGGTACGAGTGGTTGTAGATGTTATAGTGGTAATTGCCTTTGTAGTGCATGTAATCATGCTGCTGTATGTGGTATCACCTTCTACAGTTACTACATACGCTCGTGCGCAATAGGTGGTATTGGGTTGCAGCCCAGTGAGAGAGGTTTCTATTTGTGCCGCAGAGTCAGTCTTGTTGATAGAAACGGTGGTATAATCTGTACCAAGAGACAAACCTTGGTTATATTGAATGCCATTACCTATATTAGTAGCATCACCACAATCATAACTGCCAGCCAGAGATATTGTAGTGTGAGTTTGAGTGCTTGATATATTGCAATCTATGCTTTCGGTTGTGTAGGTTCTAACATCGCTGTAGATTGTATCACTCTGTGCTGTTACTATATACACACGTGCGCAATAGGTCGTATTCGGTTGCAGCCCTGTGAGGGTAGTTTCCATTTGTGCCGCAGAGTCTGCTTTGTTGAAAGCAACGATAGTATAGTCACTGCCTATAGATGAACCTTGACTCCACTGAATACCATTTTCCACCGTATTAGTAGCATCACCGCAATCATAATTACCACGCAATGACAATGTAGTTTGGGTTCTACTCCTACTATAGTAGTCGATGTTTGCCGTAACAGGCAATGTCTTAAAAGTCTCCTTGTCGCGAATGTATATTGGTACTTTATGGGATTGAGTGGATAACAAGAAATCATCAAAATATATGGTATTGGCATAATAAGATGACGAACCTGATGTATGACCATATAGTCCTACATAATAGATTCCACTTTTTATAGGAGTATAAGTTCCGATAACCTCTTCATACTCTGTACTAAGTGTTTCTTTCGATACAATCGTTGTCATGGACAAAGAATCGGCACTATTTCCTATACCAATTGCCATATCAGGATTGGCGTACCAACTATAAGACTCTCCTTTCTTGACACGGACACGGAATGTATATTCCGCACCACCTATGAGATTTACCCTATGGAACAGCCAGCCGAAAGCCTCTTGATATCGATTATCACTTTGGAATTTGCAGTAACGAGTATAACCATACGCCGTCCATTTCCCATAAGTGGACGTTTGTTGTTCCCATTCATCGATACCATTATAAAAATCATCAGATAGAATAACGTTTGTCGAATCCCGCGTCTCCATAAACGAGCGGAATGTGTATTCGGTATTGGGCGTGAGACCTGTGATGAGCGTATCTATCTCAATAGGGGCATCTATGGTTCCCATTGCTTGAATCGTATCAGCTTCCCCTTTTACTATCCCATAACCATATTTCTCTATGTTATTCACTTCGCCCCAATCATACGTAAAACGTACACCTAATTTTGTCTGAGTACGTTTCGTTGATGCGATAGTTGTAGCAACAGGCAACGTCTTGAAGGTTTGTTCGTTGTTAATAGTTATCGGCATTTTGCCCATAGAAGCAGGAAGGAGTACGGCGAAGTCATCGAAGTAAACCGTATCGGCGATATTAGCATCATCGTTCATATACACGTATAGCCCAATACGATAATCACCATTTTCTGTAGGGGTGAATACTCCTGACAATTGCTCATATTCTGTACTCAATGTTTCCCTCGTTACTATTGTACTATCGCCGACTTTGATGGCTACGTTAGGGATGTTGGCTCCAGATGCCATTGCCTTCTTTACAAGAACGCGTATCGTATATTCAATACCTCCTGTCAGAGATACATAGTGGGACAACGTGCCATCTACCGGACTCCATGGATAACCACTATATGCGCAAGCCCCATCCACACTTTTGAACCAAGAATAGTAACTTGACCCGTCACTCCAATCGCTGATACCTTTTGAGAAATCGTCGGAGAAGATGGCATTCGTTGAATCGCGGGTCTCAATGAATGTACGAAGAGTGTATTCCGTATCCAGAGTAAGACCTGCAAATGTGGTATCAATCGTTATGATCTCACTCTGTGTACCAATAGCCTTGATAGTATCTGCAATGGGTGTGCCCACAATCTCATAACCGTATTGCTCTACATTGCCCACATCACCCCAATCATACTGCATATTAGTACTCACCTTAGTTTGCGTGCAACGGGTAATGGTGGCTGCAGTGGCAATGGTTTTCGTCGCAATGCTGATGAACCCACCGTAAATGGTATCTCCTTCATTGATTACTACGTATGCACGGGCGCAGTATGTAGTGTTTGGCTGAAGCCCTGTGAGAGTAGTTTCTGCTTGTGCAGTAGCACCTGTTTTGTTAAGTGCAATGGTGGTGTAAGTGTCACCAAAGGATGAGCCTATACAATACTGAATGCCGTTTATGCCTTTGTTGGTAGCATCTCCAAAATCATACTTCACACGGAGACTTATAGTTGTATGTGTCTGTTGCGGGGAAGATAGAGATACAGAGATACCTTGGGTGGTAAATTCATACTCCTGGGTTATGACTTCAGGAGTACCTTTCAGTTTTGCGCGCATTGTAATCGTGTATTCGCTGCTTGGTTTTAGCCCCGTACATGAGATATGAAATGTATTGGAGTTGGATTGGGCTATCAGTGCATCGCCTAAGAAACACTCTATTTCTTGCAGCACATCATTTTCTAAGGTTACAAACTCTACATCTCCACTGAAAGTTGTTTGGGTGGATTGTGGATTAGATATAATCAAACCATAGGGGGTGACATATCGTCCATAACCAGCCGCTCTATATGCTGCTGTATCTTCTTTGTGAACAACGATGGTCGTCCTATCAGGAAAGGAACGAGCCTCACCTCCATGTGTAGGAGGTGTGTGTGGTGTCAGTATAGCCAATTGGAAGTATCCGCTATATATACCGCCAAAAGCATGTCCTTCTATCCTTTTGACATTCTCCGGAATTTGGATACGATTCAGTCTCGTGCCACGGAAAGCACAATATCCGATACTTTGAAGTGTAGATGGTAAATCAACGGATTTCAATGCATTTCTTCCCGAAAAAGCCCAATCGCCAATGCGAGTTACGGCATACGTAGTACCATTATGCGTAACAGATGCAGGGATATTGACGTGTTCCAAATCTTGATAACATATATCCCCACCGTTTGTCGCAACTTCTACAGAATGAACATCAATGATTTTGTAATAGAAGTCACCCTCTTTGAAATCATACGCCCATAGGGCGGTAGTGGCGAGGAAGAGTGCCACCAAGAAAGATAATAATCTTTTCATAATGCTTGTTTTTTTTAGTAGTTTGTATTTTGGTTTGTTATTTAGTTTGTCTATATCTGTTTGGGCGAGCGATGGTATCGCCCTACTAAGAAACAATAATTGCTGCGCCTTTGTCTTGCCTGAACGACGCGAGAGATGCACCCCATTAAGCCCACGGGCTTAATAGGGACCCCGCAGGCGCTCAGTGTGCTTTGCACACCCGCCTTACGCTTCACGTCCCCACATTGTCTCCTTTTGTTCATATACAGATATAAATAAAGCGTGGAACTTTGTCGTTTCACTTGGATGTCGCGGTCCTGAACTACCTTACTGACCAAATTCTACGAACGAAAGCCCACGCAACAAGCGTGAGCGTTAAAGGCTTCGTTCTTGGTCAGTTGTTAGAAATTGTTCAGGTTTCGAACATCCAAGAGAAAGCATAACGCTTCTATAAATATGTCATTGCATCGCCTTACCGATGCGCGGTTATGCCATAGGCGGAACGGGTATTAAGTTGTTGTTTACGGGTTGATTTTATTCGTTTGGCGCAAAGTCTTTCAACTTTGCGCTGCAAAGGTAGGCAAATTATATGGATTACACAATATCTGTGAAAAATAGGTGCTCGTTTTCAGTAGAGACAAGACTAATAAGGCTAATAAGTCAAATGGGGCGAATAAGCCGAATAAACCGGATAGGACAAATGGAACAATAAGTCAAATGAGCCAAAGATGTCCATAAGGCTAATAGCCGACAAGAGGAGAGCGTTGGGCTCTGTTAATAACCGATAGTGGGGCGTTAATTTCGGCATGCCCATTGCAAGGGGCACCACACAAGACAACACAACATAGATAAAACAAAACATTTACGCGGACAACACGTCCGCGTAGGAAACTCCAACTTGTAAGTAAAAAACGCTCACTATTCTATCTAATTCATTCTTTGTACATTGGTTGCGTATCCATTGCTTATCCATTGCTGAATCACATACTAATCACATACTAACCACATACTAATATCATACTCTTAACTCGATAAAGACCCGATGAAAAATCGAACAAATAATATGAATAAAACGTTACTACTTTGTGTTGCAGCCGTGTGCATAGGCATTGGAGGCGCACAGGCCGATGAGTGGACGCGCGTGACCGATGCATCGGTGCTCAGCGCGGGCGACCGCATAGTGATAGCATGCCCCGCCAAAGGCAAGGCTGCCGGTGCACTCGACACCTCGAAAAAGATACTGACTGCCGTGGCAGCCACGTTCTCCAACGATGAGAACATCATGACCTCCGCCGGCGATGCCATCGTGCTAACCATCGGCGGAGAGCAGGGCATATGGACGCTGGCAGACGCTACGGGCAGGATGCTCGGGGCTTCGGGTACGAAAGACATCGGTTGGATTCTGCTCAGTTCGGATGCGGTTTCTTTGCTTGTATGCCTCCTGTTTTACCGAGTGCAACCGCGAAACAGGACAAGGAGGCGTTTGACGGTGTTTTTGAGGGATTGGAGAAGAAGTTCACGGAACCACAAGCGGGTGTCGTCCGTCCAACGCTGGGGGTGCGTGGTAATCATCAGTTGGGAAGGCAGAGGCTGGATGCCGGTATGTTGTGTAGTGAGAGAAGTGGCAGGGTTAAGGGCACGGATGAGGTCGGTGGTGGAGTGATAGACCAAGCCGCGGGCAATCCATTGGTCTTGATAGACGGGCACTTTGTCGCGGAGAGAAACACGGAACCCGTCCCAGCGGCGACCCGTGTCGGTGAGGTAAAAGACGCGGCTGAAATCCACATCGAAATAGGGTTCGCCTATGATGCCATAGGCATGATAATCGTAGTTTTTCCAAAGGTCGCGCCCGTCCCATTGGCTGGTGGGTGCGCCGTGCATGCATATAGTGCGGACGGGGTAGAACTGACGAAAGTAGGCGAGTTGCTGCCCGAAGTGCGCAATTGCTGCCCGAATATCGCCATTCGCAAGCGGTATATCCTCGTAATGGTAACCAATCTCGTGTCCGAGTGCCGCAATGGCGCGAATGTATCCGGGTTGGTTGCTTGCGGGAACGACACGGAAATAGTAGGACGCGCAGATACCCAATTCGTGCTCAATCTGCGCCGTGCGGAGGCTGTTGGCAGGGCGTGCGTCCACATCGTGGCGGAGAATCACAAAACGCGTGTCGGCAAGTTGGGAACGGCTGTCGCAGTACTGCTCGAAAGTCAGGAAACGATAGCCCGCCGATTGCAGGGCAATGAGCAGTTGGCGGTATGTGCGGAGCGTGAAATCGCGTGCCATGGCATCGGTTTATTGCAGTGTGTGCCGGCTTTGCCGACGAAAAGCCTGCGGGCTGATGCCCGTCTGAAGGCGGAAATACTTGCAGAAACTGCTGGCACTGGCGTAGTTCATATTGTAGGCAATCTCTTTGACGGTGTCGTTGGTATTGAGGAGAATCTGCTTGATTTCGCGAATGGCGATGCTGTTGATGATGTCGGTGGGTGTCTTGCCCGTGACCTGCCGGCAGATGTAGGTCAGGTATTTGGGTGTGATTGCCATCTCTTCGGCATACCAACTGACGGAACGGCGCGAGGTGTGATTGTTCTCGAGGAGTTGGACAAAACGGTAGAAAAGTTGGTTGAGGCGCGACTTGTTGCTGTTGGTGGAGAGCATGCCATTGTTCATGACAATGAGTTCCCCCATGCCGATACGCCGGCGGATATTGAGGTCGAGCATGTAGAGAATCTCGAAGATAATGGCTTGCGCGAGGGCATCGGAGATGCGGTCGCTGTAGGGACCCGACTCCTGGATGTGGAGGTCAATGAGTTGCTCGTACGCTTCGTAGAGTTGTATCTGACGCTCGTTCATGTGGATGATGGGGTGCTGCTTGAGGAACTGGAGTTTGTCGTACCAGTTGGTCTCCACGCGCAGGCAGGAATAGACGACATCGGTAAGGGTGTCCTGCGGGATACTGAAGATAAGACACTGGAAGTCAGGCGTGTAGAGGTACTGCTTGGACAGGAAATCGGACGTGCAAAGCAGCAGGTCGTGCTCTGCCATCTCGTAACTCTCTTGCCGACCGAGTTCGATGCGCAGCCGCCCTGCCTTGCACATGACTGCCACTACGATGCCTGTAGTGTCGGAGGTCTGGCTCATCACGGAGTCCAGATTGTCGGACACACGAATGTTCTTGAATGGGATAATCTTCTGCATAATCTATTCCGTTTTTCGCACGACGATGTGCATTTTTGTTGGCAAAGGTACAAAAAATATGCCGTTTGTACCAAGCGGTTCGCCATAAATTGTGCATAAAAAGCGCTGATTAGAAATGTGGATAATCATTTTTCCGCTTCGGAATATCGCAGAGCCGCTGAAAAGCACTATCTTTGCAGCAAGTATTGGGATGTACGATTTACGAATTTACGATGTACGATTTATGTACGATTGTGTGAGGATGTACGATTTGCAAGACGGGGCAGGGAGGATGTGGATGGTATAAAAAAAGCGATAAATAATAAACCTAATAACTATAAATGTCAGATTGCTGTATGGAAACAAAAGAGCAAAAAGAGACCGCGGGGACGGGGATTCGTCCTGCGAAACGTATTCAGACTTCGATACTGAACGGAGTGGAGCGCAAGGCTCTGGTGTGGATGGCGGAACGTATGCCGCGGTGGGTGACTTCGGATATGCTGTCAGGCGTGGGCGTGGCAGGTGCCATAATCATTGCGGCAGGGTATATGCTGGCGAATGTGAACATCAACTGGTTGTGGCTCAGTTCATTCGGTTTCGTGGTGCATTGGTTCGGCGACTCGATGGACGGCTCACTGGCACGTGTGCGGCATACGCAACGACCGGTGTACGGGTTTTATCTTGACCACACATTGGACGCGGTGACGGAGTTTATCATGTTCTTCGGTGCAGGTATGTCAAGCCTGCTACGGTTGGATATTGCGATGATGGTGTTTGTGGCATATCTGCTTATGACACTGAATGTTACCATCAATTCGCACCTCAAGAGCGAGTTCCGACTGACCTATGCAAAGTTAGGTCCAACGGAGTTCCGCGTGCTGATGATTATCCTGAACACCTTACTTATATATGTGGCACCGCTGCGCGAGTTCTCGACCACGCTTTGCTACTTCGAGCACAGCCTGACGCTGAGCGGACTGGATGTGGTGGCACTGTGTATATTCGTGGTAATCATGGTGATATATGTATGCACGGTGGTGTCGGACACGCGCGGCTATGCCAAGGCTGACCCGCTGCCAAAGGCACCGAAAGCGTAAGGAGGAACGATGCCGCTGTGGTTGCATATTGTGGTGGCGGTGTTCGCGTTCAACACCATTGTGGTTATCATCACGGAGAACCGCCGTCCTGCCAATACGTGGGCATGGATACTGCTGTTGCTGACCCTGCCCGGTGTGGGGTTGGTGCTCTATTACCTGTTCGGGACGCGCGCCAGCAGGTTTCCGCTGGCGGGTGTGGCAGACGGGAGCCGGCGCGAACTGAAGCGTCATTCTGCCCCGCAAGCCGCACACGACTTGCCCGATTGCCCGCTGATACAACTGCTGCAGACCACGAACAGCGCGTACCCCATTGCGGGCAACGATACGCGGCTGTACACCACCTTCACCGATATGTGGGAGGATATGCGGCAGGATATTGCGGGCGCACGGCACAGTGTGCATTTCCAGTTTTTCAAGTTCGAGGACGACCAAGTGGGGCAGCAGGTCAGCGATTTGCTGATTGAGAAGGCGCAGGAGGGCGTGGAAGTGCGCGTGCTCTTTGACGCCGCTGCCAACTGGATGGTGCCGTACAAGTTCTTCCGCCGCCTGCGTGAGCACGGGGTGATGGTGGCACCGTTCAACAGGATATTCCCGTTCATCACGCCGTTTTCCAACTTCAGGAACCACCGGAAAGTGGTGGTGATAGACGGACGTGTGGGGTATCTGGGCGGTATGAATATCGCCGAGCGGTACAAGAAAGGTGTGCATGGCGGGATATGGCGCGACACGCACCTGCGCATCAGCGGTCCTGCCGTGGGCGAGATGCAGACGACCTTCCTGATGGACTGGCATTTCGCCTCGAGGCGGCTGCTGTCGGATGATGTGTACTACCCTGCAGTGGAGGCGCAAGGCACGGCATTGATACAGATTGTTTCCGCCAATCCGTCGGACCCGTGGCGCGTGATGAACCAGTCGCTGACGATGCTCGTGGCGCGGAGCAACCGGTATGTGTACCTGCAGTCGCCGTATTTCCTGCCGTCGGGAGCACTGATGAATGCGCTGTGCAGTGCTGCGCAGGCAGGTATTGACGTGCGGCTGATGCTGCCGATACGCGGCGACAAAGGGGTGTTGGTGCCCAAAGCGAGTTGCTCGTTCTATGATAAGGCACTGCGGGCAGGTGTGAAGATATACCTATATAAGAACGGTTACCTGCACGCCAAGACGGCAGTGGCGGACGACGCTGTGGCAAGCATCGGCAGTACGAATATAGACCCGCGGAGCATGCGGCTGTCGTTTGAGGTGAATGCGTTTATCTACGACGCCGACGTGGCCCGGCAGCAGCATGCTATTTTCCTCGACGACATGCGGTACTGCCACCTGCTCACAGCGGACGAATGGACACACCGGTCGCGGGTGGAGCGGCTGAAAGAGTCGTTTGCAAGGCTGTTTATGCCTATCTTGTAGGTGGGGCAAGCCTCCCCCACCCTATTGGCACAAGGATGGGAGAGTAGACGATACGACCGATTACCCGTAAATCAGATAGTTTTCAGGTAGGCGGAGACGTTGGACTCGATGCGGGCAGCGAGGGCGGCGGGGGTGAGGGGGGATGTCGAAGCGGAAGCGGTGGAAGCGCCAGCGAAGGCAGCGGCGGGAGACAGGGACTCCGATTTCTCGAATTTTTCGCCGGTGATGTGCTCGTAGAGTTCGATGTAACGGTCGGTGATGCCCGCGACGATGGCGGGTGTCATGGCGGGGACGGTTTGCCCCTCTTTGCCTTGGAAGCCCTCCGACATCAGCCACTCGCGGACAAACTCCTTGGAGAGTTGGCGCTGGGGTTCGCCGTTGCGGAAACGCTCCTCGTAGCCGTCGGCATAGAAATAGCGGCTCGAGTCGGGCGTATGCACCTCGTCCATAAGCAGTATCTTACCGTTGTACTTGCCGAACTCGTACTTGGTATCAACCAGGATAAGCCCGTGCTTGGCGGCAATCTCCTGCCCGCGGCGGAAGAGCGCCAGTGCGTACTGCTCGATCTGTGCGTACTCGTCGGCAGGCACCAGTCCGCGGGCTATAATCTCCTCGCACGAGATGTCCTCGTCGTGGGTTCCTATCTCGGCTTTGGTGGTCGGGGTGATGATTGGCGTAGGGAAGGCTTCGTTCTCACGCATACCGTCGGGCAGACGGACGCCGCAAATCTCGCGGACACCCGAATTGTAGGCACGCCATGCGCTGCCGCAGAGGTAACCGCGGACAATCATCTCCACGGGATAGCCCTCGCAGCGGAGACCGACCGACACCATCGGGTCGGGCGTAGCGAGCAGCCAGTTGGGCACGATGTCCGCCGTGTCGCGGAGGAATTTGGCGGCAATTTGGTTGAGGATCTGCCCCTTGTAGGGAATACCCTCGGGCAGGATAACATCGAAAGCCGAGATACGGTCGGTGGCTACCATACAGAGCAGGTTCTGACCGAGAAAATACACATCACGTACCTTACCATGGTACACTCCCGTCTGACCAAGAAACGAGAAAGAGGTTTGAGTTAATGCGTTCATTGTTATTAAAGTTTAAGACCCCTCCAACTCCCCCTTCAAAGGGGGGAGAGTTCAGATACTCTGAATTCCCCTCCTCTGAAGGAGGGGTTAGGGGAGGTCTGGTTATTTACTTATATTCATCCCATGAGCGGATGTCGAGGTCGTCGAGGCGGATGGTGCAGAAAGCGTTGATGAACGCGGCAGCCAAACGCGGGTTGGTGAGCAGAGGGATATTCAGATCGACTGCTGCACGGCGGACGGGGTACGACTTGTCCTGCGAGGGGTCGGAAACGATGTCCTTGGGAATGGAAACGACCATATCTATCTTGTGCGCGTGCATGAGGTCGAGTGCCTGCGGGTGCTTGTCCTTGTCGTGCGGGTGATAGACAAGCGTAACGGGTACGCCTATCTCGTCGAAGAAACGCTTGGTACCCGGTGTGGCATAGAGCGTGTAGCCTTTCTCTACGAGTTGGCGTGCCGCCTCCTGGAGTGCGACCTTGTTCTTCGCACCGCCGATAGTGAAGAGCACCGACTTAGCGGGAATACGCTGCCCGACAGAGAGCATTGACTGGAGGAGGGCATGGTTGGCGTCCTCGCCGAGGCAACCGACCTCACCCGTAGAAGCCATATCGACACCGAGGACAGGGTCGGCGTTCTGCAGACGGTTGAACGAGAACTGCGACGCCTTGACCCCCACATAATCGAAGTCGAAGAGCGACTTGGCGGGTTTCTCGACCGGCAGATGGAGCATAATGCGCGTAGCGATGTCGATGAGGTTGATCTTGAGTACCTTGGAGACAAACGGGAACGAGCGCGAAGCACGGAGGTTGCACTCGATGACCTTGATCTCGTTGTCGCGGGCAAGGAACTGGATATTGAACGGACCGGAGATCTTCAGTTCGCGGGCTATATTGCCCGAAATCTTCTTGATACGGCGGACGGTCTCAACATAGAGTTTCTGTGCGGGAAACATAATCGTGGCATCGCCCGAGTGGACACCGGCGAACTCGACATGCTCCGAGATAGCATAGGCAATAATCTCGCCGTCGCGTGCCACGGCATCCATCTCGACCTCCTTGGTATTGAGCATGAACTTGGAGATGACCACAGGGTGCTGCTTGGAGACATTGGCAGCGAGTTGGAGGAACTTGGTCAGTTGCTCCTGATTGGAGCAGACATTCATTGCCGCACCCGAGAGGACGTAGGAGGGGCGCACGAGGACGGGGAAGCCGACCTTATCGATGAAACGCTGCACATCTTCCATAGAGGTAAGGGCACTCCATTCGGGCTGATCGACCCCGATACGGTCGAGCATGGCGGAGAACTTGTCACGGTCTTCGGCATTGTCGATAGACTGCGCCGATGTACCGAGGATAGGCACGCGCTGCGCATCGAGTTTGAGGGCGAGGTTGTTGGGTATCTGCCCGCCCGTGGAGACGATGACGCCGAAGGGGTTCTCAAGTTCGATGATATCCATAACGCGCTCGAAAGTGAGTTCGTCGAAATAGAGACGGTCGCACATATCGTAGTCGGTGGAGACGGTCTCTGGGTTGTAGTTGATCATCACCGAGCGGTAGCCGTTGTTGCGGATAGTCTGCAATGCCTGCACACCACACCAGTCAAACTCCACCGACGAACCAATACGGTAAGCCCCCGAACCGAGCACAATGATAGAACGATGGTCACCGACATACTGCACGTCTGACTGAGTGCCGGAGTAGGTCAGATAGAGATAGTTGGTCTGCGCCGGATATTCGGCAGCGAGGGTATCAATCTGTTTGACTACAGGCAGGACACCTATAGACTTGCGATAGGTGCGGAGCATTAGGACGGCGGAATCCATATCCATCTTCTGCCCCAACCCGATAGCGCGGGCGATTTGGAAATCGGAGAAACCGTGTTGCTTGGCACGGCGGAGGAGGTCGGCATCGAGTTTATCCAACGACTCCACCCGACGCAGACGCGCATCGGTCTGAATGATATTCTCCAGACGCTGCAAGAACCAACGGTCAATACGCGTGAGGGCATGAATACGGTCGATAGAATAGCCCTCGTACATAGCCTGCGCGATAGCAAAGATACGTTTGTCGGTGGGGGCAGAAAGGGCCGCATCCAGGTCATCCACGTGGAGGGCCTTGTTCTCTGTGAAGCCATGCATACCCTGACCAATCATACGCAAACCTTTCTGGATAGCGTCCTCGAAAGTGCGACCGATAGCCATCACTTCGCCGACCGACTTCATCGACGAACCGAGTTCACGATTTACGCCACGGAACTTGGACAAGTCCCAACGAGGAATCTTGCAGACTACATAGTCGAGTGCCGGTTCAAAGAAAGCAGGGGTGGTCTTGGTAACGCTGTTGTTGAGTTCAAAAAGACCATATCCCATACCGAGTTTGGCAGCCACGAAAGCCAACGGATAGCCTGTCGCCTTAGACGCCAAAGCAGAAGAACGACTGAGACGGGCATTGACCTCGATGACACGATAGTCCTCACTCTCGGGGTCGAAAGCATATTGCACATTACACTCGCCCACGATACCGATATGGCGAATAATCTTGATAGCCAACGCACGCAGTTTATGATATTCCGCATTGGTGAGCGTCTGCGAAGGAGCGATGACGATTGACTCACCCGTATGGATACCAAGCGGGTCGAAGTTCTCCATATTGCAGACCGTGATACAGTTGTCGTATCTATCGCGAACTACCTCATATTCAATCTCTTTCCAACCTTTGAGCGATTTCTCAACCAACACTTGCGGCGAGAAAGAGAAGGCTTTTTCAGCCAATGCATTGAGTTCCTCCTCGTTGTCGCAGAAGCCCGAACCAAGTCCGCCGAGAGCATACGCGGCACGGATAATCACCGGATAACCCAGTTCAGCTGCAGCCTTTCGCGCCGCCTCTATCGACTCGCACGCCTCTGATTTGATGGTCTTTACATCAATCTCGTTGAGTCGCTCGACAAAGAGTTCGCGGTCCTCGGTGTCGATAATCGCCTGCACAGGCGTACCCAACACCTGCACACCATATTTCTCCAACACACCTGTGCGATAGAGTTCCACGCCACAGTTGAGGGCAGTCTGCCCACCAAACGAGAGCAAAATTCCATCGGGACGCTCTTTGGCGATGACTTTCTCCACGAAATAGGGCGATACGGGCTCAAAATAAATCTTGTCCGCGACGCCTTCGCTGGTCTGCACAGTAGCAATGTTGGGGTTGATAAGCACCGTGGTTACCCCCTCTTCACGAAGGGCTTTGAGTGCCTGCGAACCCGAATAATCGAACTCGCCCGCTTCACCAATCTTGAGTGCCCCCGAACCGAGAACAAGCACCTTTTTTATATTGTCTAATTTCATATAGCAAATTGTGTGTTTCTAGAGATTCCAGAAGATCTAGACATTCTAGTATTTTTAATGGAGTAGTTTGACAAATTCATCGAACAAGAACTCGGTATCCACCGGACCGGAACATGCCTCGGGGTGGAACTGCGCGGAGAACCACGGGAGCGAGCGATGGCGGATACCCTCGTTGGAGCCGTCGTTCATATTGACGAAGAGCGGTTCCCAGTCGGGCGAGAGCGTAGCGGTATCAACGGCATAGCCGTGGTTCTGCGAAGTGATGAAACAACGGTCGGTACCCACTTGGCGCACAGGCTGGTTGTGAGAACGATGACCGTATTTGAGTTTGTAGATAGTAGCCCCTGCAGCCTTTCCGAGGAGTTGGTTACCCATACAGATACCCATCAGCGGACGCACGGCGGCGGGGTTGGCTTTTGCCAGTTCGATGTCCATAAAACGGCGGATATTCTCCACCGCCGCAGCACACGTATCGGGGTCGCCGGGACCGTTGGAGAGGAAGAGAGCATCGAAATCAAGGGTATTGAAATCGTAATTCCATGGTACGCGGATAACCTCTACGCCACGGCGGATGAGACAACGGATGATATTGTGCTTCACGCCGCAGTCCACAAGCACCACCTTTTTCGACGTACCCTCGACAGGGACAGTAGGGGCATAGCGGATGATCTCTTTGGTAGAGACCTGATCCACAAAATTAACGCCCTCGTATTGCGCTTCGGGTGCGTCCTCGCAGCCCTCGATAGAGATAGTACCCATCATCACACCGTGCTCACGGAGCAGTTTGGTGAGCGCACGGGTGTCGATACCCGTGATGCCGGGGATATGCTCGCGACGGAGCCAGTCGCCCAGCGACTCGCAGGCATTCCAGTGGGAATAGGCACCGCTGTACTCCGATACGATGATAGCGGAGGCATAGATACGGTCGGACTCCATAAACGTGGCGAGCCCGTTGCTCTCCATACTGAATGGCGGTACACCATAGTTGCCGACCAGCGGATAGGTGAGCACCATCAACTGCCCTGCATAGGAGGGGTCGGTGAGCGACTCGGGATAGCCCGACATAGCGGTATTGAATACCACCTCGCCCGAAACCGAAGCCTCGTAGCCAAACGAGGTGCCGATAAACTCGGAGCCGTCGGAGAGACGCAGAATTGCTTTACTCATTATATATTGATTTGCTGTTTAATTGGTTCTTAAAACTGTGATACAGATTCTTCCACATAGTCGATAAATGCCTGGTTCAGGCGGCGCAGACCGCCGGGGGTGGGATAATCGCCCGAGAAATACCAGTCGCCCGGGTGGTTGGGGCAAGCCTCGTGCAGACCGCCGATAGTCTGAAAGACAATCTCCACGGGGCTGGTAACCTCGGGACTGCGCATCAGTTCCGCCATCTTGGCAGACACTTCCTCATCGGTGAACGGCTCGTAAATCATGCGGACATAGTTTTGGTACTGCTCCTTGGGGAGTCCGTTGTCCATGGCCTCGCGCTGACGCAGGCAGAGACGATAGACCTCGTCGATACGGCTCTGCATACCGCGGTCGCGCAAGAGAGCGATAGCCGCCTTGAAAGCAATGAACTCCGAGAAACGCGCCATATCGATACCGTAGTAGTCAGGGTAGCGTATCTGCGGCGACGACGAGACGAAGACAATCTTCTTCGGCTGCAGGCGGTCGAGAATACGGATAATTGACTCGCGCAGCGTGGTACCGCGGACGATAGAGTCGTCGATGACCACAAGGTTGTCGATATGCGGACGGACAGTGCCGTAGGTGATGTCATAGACGTGTGCGGCAAGGTCGTTGCGGGAGTTGGACTCGGTAATGAACGTGCGCAGTTTGATGTCTTTCCACACCACTTTCTCGCGGCGGACGGGCTTGCCCGTAAGACGTTGCACCTCATCGGTCATACCGTAGTACGCCACCTCCGCTGTATTGGGGATAAACGAGAAAACAGTGTTCTCCACATCGCCGCCGACGGTCTCCAGCACCTTCGGCACCAGGCTTGCGCCGAGTTGCTTGCGCTCGAGATAGATGTCGCGGTCGGAGCCGCGGGAGAAATAAATACGCTCGAAAGAGCACGCCTGCAAGCGGCGCGGCTCGAGTATCTGACGGAGACGTATATCACCGTCTTTGGAGACTATGATTGCCTGTCCGGGCAAGAGTTCGTGCACCTCGTCGATAGGCACATTGAACGCCGTCTGGAGGACGGGACGCTCGCTCGCCAGCACCATCACTTCATCATTCCAAAAATAGAACGCAGGACGTATGCCCCACGGGTCGCGCATAGAGAAGCACTCGCCGCTGCCCGTCATACCGCACATCACATAACCGCCGTCCCAGAGCGGACTGCAGTCGGATAGGATATTGGCAACATCGATATGCTGCTCAATGTATTGCGTTACCGCCATACCCGTCAAACCCGCACGTTTCGCCTCGTTATAGACGCGCTCGGACTCACGGTCGAGACGGTGTCCGAGTTGCTCCAGCAGGACGTATGTGTCGGAGTTGATACGCGGGTGCTGACCGAGCGACTTGAGGTGCGCAAAGACCTCGTCGGCATTGGTCATATTGAAGTTGCCGCACATAACGAGGTTGCGCGCCCGCCAGTTGTTACGGCGCAGGAAGGGGTGTACATACGAGATACCGCTCTTGCCCGTAGTGGAATAGCGGAGGTGTCCCATATACATCTCGCCGGCATAGGGTACGTAACGGGCGGCATAGTCGGCATCACGGAGCATAGCGGAGTCGAACTCCGCCATATGTTTCTGCACATTGGCGAAGATCTCGGTGATTGCCCCGCTGCCCAAGGCACGCTCGCGGTAGATAAACTCCTCACCCGCCTCGGCTTGCATCTTCACGCACGCCAAACCGGCACCTTCCTGACCGCGGTTGTGCTGTTTCTCCATAAGCAGGTACAGTTTGTTGAGTCCGTACTGCCAGGTGCCGTATTTCTGCTGATAGAAAGAGAGCGGCTTCAGGAGGCGTATCATCGCCACACCGCACTCGTGTTTCAGTGGTTCCATATTCGCTTATCGGAGAATGGTTGCTTCGCGGTCGGGACCGACGGAGATGATTTTGATAGGGGTGGCAAGTTCGCGCTCGAGGAAAGCCACATAACGGCGGAACGCCTCGGGCAACTCATCCTCGCGGCGGCAGGCGGTGAGGTCCTGCTGCCAGCCCCGCAGTTCGGTATAGACGGGCTCTACCCCACTCTCTATCGAGAACGGGAACTCGCGTGTCTCCATGCCGTTGATTTTGTACGCCGTACAAGCCTTGATCGTCTCGAAAGAGTCGAGAACATCGGATTTCATCATAATGAGTTGCGTAACCCCGCTAAGCATAATCGTGTAGCGGAGAGCGACCAGGTCGATCCAGCCGCAGCGGCGTTCACGCCCCGTAACGGCACCGTATTCGTGCCCGAGGTCGCGTATTTTGGCACCGGTCTCATCGAACAGTTCGGTAGGGAACGGTCCCGACCCGACGCGGGTACAATAGGCTTTGAAGATACCATAGACCTCGCCTATCCGACTCGGTGCCAAACCAAGCCCCGTACAAGCCCCCGCGCAGACGGTATTGGAGGAAGTAACGAAAGGATAGGAACCGAAATCGACATCCAAGAGAGAACCTTGTGCGCCCTCGCATAGGATGGATTTGTCCTCGTTCAGGCAGCGATTTACAAAATGCTCGCTATCAATAAAACGGAAACGGCGGAGGTACTCCACGCCCTGCATCCACTCGGCTTCGAGAGTTTCCAGATTCTCAAGCGATACAGGTTCGCCGCCTTTCTCAAGAGCGGTACGGTTGAGCGCCTCGATCATCTCGATATGACGCTGACGCGCTACGGCATATTTCTCGTCGAAGTTATCCAAGATATCACCCACGCGTAGCCCGTTGCGGCTGACCTTGTCGGTGTAAGCAGGACCGATACCCTTGCCCGTCGTACCTATCTTGGCTTTGCCTTTTGCCGCCTCGTTGGCCTTGTCCAAAAGGCGGTGGGTAGGCAGGATTAGGTGCGCTTTCTTGGAAATGAAAAGACGCTCCGTGAGGGGGTGTCCCGACTGCGCCAGTTCCTCCGCCTCCTTCATAAACAGCAGCGGGTCAAGCACTACGCCATTGCCGATGATGTTGGTCTTGCCGCCCTGAAAGATACCCGAGGGGATACTGCGAAGCACGTACTTCTGCCCGTCGAACTCAAGGGTATGCCCCGCATTGGGACCGCCTTGGAAACGGGCTACCACATCATAACGCGGGGTAAGCACATCAACCACTTTGCCTTTGCCCTCATCACCCCATTGGAGACCTAAAAGAATATCTGCTTTTTTCATACCGGAAATTAAATGCCTACTTTGTTGAATATATAGTCCACGTTCTTCATATAATAGTCGAGCGTGAAGCAGTTGTCGATTTCCGCCTCGGTCAGGTGCGCCATCACCTCGGGCGTTTTCTTCAGGTTGTCCTGCATCTCGCCGCCCTCCATAAGCGTGCGCATAGCCACGGGCTGCACAAGGTCGTACGCCTGCTCGCGCACAAAGCCCTTCTCAATAAGCGCATTCATCACGCGCTGCGCGAAGATAGCCCCGTGGGTGAGACCGATATTGCGGAGCATGTTCTCGGGATAGACCACCAGGTTCGCCAGCACGCCCTCGAAACGCGAGAGCATATAGTCGAGCAGCATCGTGGCATCGGGCAGCACGATACGCTCGGTGGACGAGTGGGAGATGTCGCGCTCGTGCCAGAGTGCGATATTCTCGCTTGCGGTGCACATATATCCGCGCATCACGCGGGCGCAACCGCAGATGTTCTCCGACGAGATAGGATTGCGCTTGTGGGGCATAGCGGACGAACCTTTCTGCCCTTTGCGGAACGCCTCTTCCACCTCGCGCACCTCCTGGCGCTGCATATTGCGCACCTCGAGAGCCATCTGCTCCAATGTGCCCGCAATCACTGCCAGCGTGGCCAGATAGAAAGCGTGGCGGTCGCGACCGAGTACCTGCGTGGCGATAGCCGCCGACTCGATACCGAGGTGCTCGCAGACGTACTCCTGTATCTCGGGCGGGATATTAGCATAATTGCCCACCGCACCCGACAGTTTGCCTGCCTCGACACCGCGGGCAGCCATCTCGAAACGGGCGATGTTACGCTTCATCTCCTCGTACCACAGTGCCCATTTCAGACCGAAAGACGTCACATCGGCATGCATACCGTGGGTACGACCGATGACAGGCGTATATTTGAACTCGTTGGCACGACGGCGGAGCACCTCCATAAACGACTGCAGGTCGGCACGCAGAATGGTGTTCGCCTGCTTGAGCAGGTAACCGTTGGCGGTATCAACCACATCGGTGGAGGTCAGTCCGTAGTGCACCCATTTGCGTTCCTCGCCCAGCGACTCGCTCACCGCACGCGTAAAGGCGACCACATCGTGGCGCGTAATCTCCTCTATCTCGTGAATACGGTTGACATCGAAACGGGCTTTCTCCCGCAGCAGCGCCACGTCCTCTTTGGGCACGACACCCAGCGTACTCCACGCTTCGGCTGCCAGTATTTCCACTTCGAGATAAGCGTTAAACTTGTTCTCTTCTGTCCAGATTTTGCGCATCTGTGGGCGCGAATAACGATCTATCATTATCTTGTTTTATTATATTCTTGTTTTCCCCTGCCTTTGTCGGGTCAAGTCTATGACATTAGTATGAGATTAGTATGAGATTAGTATGTGATTCAGCAAGGGATAAGCAAGGGATAAGCAAGGGTTGCCATACTCATTCCCTACCCTCTCTTGGCAGAATGTTCACTCTTATCGCATCCAATGCTTTGCCCGAGCGTTCCAATGCGTCCTCCACGCTCTCGCCCGTAGCCAGCACCACGCCGAACCGGCGATGCCCGCACACTTCGGGCTTGCCGAACAAACGCACTTGCACCCCGGGGATTGCCAGAGCGTCCTCCAATCCTTCAAACGACACACGGTTGGTGTCGCCCTCTATCACAATGGCACGTGACGCCGACGCACCGAAGAAACGCACTTCGGGTATCGGCAAGCCGAGTACCGCACGCGCATGGAGCGCAAACTCCGACAGGTCCTGGCTAATCATCGTTACCATACCCGTATCGTGCGGACGCGGACTGACCTCGGAGAAGATGACCTCGTCGCCACAGACAAACATCTCCACACCGAAGATACCGTATCCGCCGAGTGCGTCGGTTATCTTGCGGGCGATGTCCTGCGCCTGCGCCAATGCCGTTGCGGACATAGCCTGCGGCTGCCACGACTCGCGGTAGTCGCCGTCCACCTGATGGTGCCCTATGGGTTGCAGGAAGAGCGTTCCGCCCGTATGGCGGACGGTAAGGAGCGTTATCTCGTAGTCGAAACGCACAAAGCCCTCGACAATGACACGCCCTGCACCCGCACGGCCGCCCTCCTGACTCACGTGCCACGCAGGCTCAATGTCCGCTGCAGTCTTGACCGTGGACTGCCCGTGCCCCGACGAGGACATAATCGGCTTGACCACGCACGGCAAGCCGATATGCTCCACGGCAGCAAAGAACTGCGCATGGTTGTCGGCGAACTCGTAGCGCGCGGTAGGGATATGCAACTCCTCGGCTGCCAGACGGCGTATCGCCTCACGGTTCATAGTAAGGAAAGCGGCATGGGCGGTAGGAATGACGCGATAACCCTCTTTCTCCAATTCCACCAAGGTGGGTGTGGCAATCGCCTCCACCTCGGGAATGATAAGTGCGGGCTGTTCCTGCTCCACCACACGGCGGAGGGCAGCACCGTCCAACATATTGAAGACATGACTGCGGTGCGCCACTTGCATAGCGGGAGCATTGGCGTACTTGTCGCACGCAATGACCTCCACGCCATAGCGTTGCAATTCGATGGTTATTTCTTTTCCGAGTTCGCCCGAGCCCAATAACAGGGCCTTGGTAGCAATCGGAGTGAGGGGTGTTCCTAAGAGCATTGAGTTTATAAGTTTATGCGTTTATTAGTTTATGTGTTGTTTAATAGGTTGACAGAGTTTATTTGTTAACTCTGCCAGCCCCTTCATAAGGGGATGGGTTAGCGGTCTTGCCGTTTTTTGAAACACTCTATCGTGTTTTGCATGAGCATTGTGATGGTCATGGGTCCTACTCCACCCGGCACCGGCGTGATATAGCCCGCGATATCTTTGACCGCCTCGAAATCCACATCACCGACAAGGTGTCCGTCTTCGGTGCGATTGATACCTACATCCATCACCGCCGCGCCCGGTTTGACATAGTCGGCAGTAATCATCTTGGCACGCCCCACAGCCGCCACAAGGATATCCGCCTCGCGACACAATGCAGGCAGGTTCTGTGTACGTGAGTGCGCTATGGTTACCGTGCAGTTCTTATCCAGCAGCAGTTTGGCAACGGGCTTGCCCACAATGTTGCTGCGCCCGACAACCACCGCATGTTTGCCTGCTAATTGCACACCTGCTTTCTCGAGTAGTACGATGATACCTTTCGGCGTACAAGGCAGGATACAATCCTGGTTGAGCCACAAGCGTGCCACGTTCTCCGGATGGAAACCGTCCACATCTTTCTCTGGTGATATGGCGTCTATCACTTTCTGCTCGTCAATATGATGCGGGAGGGGCAGTTGTACGAGTATTCCGTCCACACCGTTGTCGCGGTTGAGGCGGTCTATCTCGCTAAGCAATACGCTCTCCTGCACATCCTCTGGCAGTTCGATGAGTTCACCGTCAAAGCCGCAGTACTCGGTCGCCTTAATCTTCCCGCGCACATACGACCGCGAGGCGGGGTTATTCCCCACGATAATGACCTCCAAGCGAGGACACCTGCCGTATTGTGCTTTGAGGCGAGCCACCTCTTCTTTCATCTCATCTTTCAGAGCCTGAGAAATCTGTTTTCCTTCTATAATCATAATGCTTGATAGGCTATATCTTTTCTGTAAAACAAGTTATCACAATGTATTTTTTCTATCTCCTGATAGACTTTGTGCTGTGCTTCGGCGATGTCTTTGCCTGTGGCAATGCACATCATCACACGCCCGCCGTTTGTGAGCAGTTGTTGGTCTGCGCGCTTGGTTCCCATGTGGAAGACAGGTCCGTTGTAGTCCTCCACGCCCGTGATAGGAAAGCCCTTTTCGTAGTGCGCGGGGTAGCCTTTCGACGCCAACACCACGCCCACCATGGCTTTCTCGTGCCAACGCACTTCCGACAATTCGCCACCGGTGGCGACGGCGTAAAACACATCGTACGCATCGGTGTCGAGCAAGGGGAGTATCACCTCGGTCTCGGGGTCTCCGAAACGGGCGTTAAATTCTATGACTTTGATACCTTGCGGGGTCTTCATCAGTCCACCATACAGCACGCCAGACAGGGGCAGTCCCTCTTTCGCCATGCCAGTGGCAGTGGCTTGCAACACATGCTCAAAGGCAAACGCCTCGTCGTCTTTGGTGATGAACGGCAGCGGCGTATATGCTCCCATACCGCCAGTATTCGGACCTTTATCGCCATCGTATGCCCGCTTGTGGTCTTGCGCCAAAGGCATAGGATAGACCCTCTCGCCCGACACAAAACACATGAACGAGAACTCGGGTCCGGTCAGGTAGTCCTCGACCAACACACGCCCTTTACCAAACTCCTCGTCCACCAACATATCGCGCAAAGTGCGCTCGGCTTCATCATAGTCTTGGGCTATGACCACCCCTTTTCCGGCAGCCAATCCATCGTATTTCAACACCACCGGAAATGTCCCCTTGGCAATATACGCGCGCGCCTCCTCGTAGTCGGAAGACGACTGATAGCCTGCCGTAGGAACATTGTAGCGGGTCATTATCTGCTTGGCAAACTCCTTGGACGACTCAATCTGTGTCGCTGCACGGGTGTGTCCGAAGATGGGTATGCCTGCTGCGCGGAAAGTGTCCACTATGCCTGCTGCCAAAGCCGCCTCGGGACCGACAACCGTCAAATCCACGTTGTGCGATTGGGCAAACGCCAGCAGACCTTCGACATCGGTGTCCTTGACAGAGACACACTCCGCCAAGTCTGCAATTCCGGCATTGCCCGGGGCACAGTATATCTTCCCGACCTGTTCACTACGACTGAGCGCATACACGATAGCGTGCTCGCGGCCGCCGCCGCCGATGACTAAAACAGATTTCATTGGACTAATTGGGCTAATAAGACTAATGGGACTAATAAGTACGGGTTAGTGCTTGAAGTGGCGCATGCCGGTGAAGAGCATGGGGATGCCGTGCTTGTTGGCTGCGGTGATGCTCTCCTCGTCGCGGACGCTGCCGCCGGGTTGTACGATAGCGGCAATGCCGTATTCCGCTGCGCTCTCTACGCTGTCGCCGAAGGGGAAGAAACCGTCCGACCCCATCACGAGCCCCTCTTGGCGGATGTCCTTGCCCTCTGCCCGCAGTGCTTCTTCCGCCTGACGGAGTGCGATACCCGCCGAGCCGACGCGATTCATCTGCCCCGCACCGACACCGTAGGTGCGGCCGTTCTTCACAACCACGATAGCATTCGACTTCACGTGCTTCACGATACGCCATGCAAACTGCAGGTCGGTCATCTGCCCGTCGGTCGGTTTGGCTTCCGTAACGCACATATCAGGGGTGAGCGTAACGGTGGTGGTGTCCTGGTGCTGCGCCAGCAGACCGCCGTTGACCGACACATACTGCATGTGCGTCGCGGTATCGGCGTCCATATTGACCTCGAGGAGACGCAGGTTCTTCTTGGTGCAAAGCACCTCCAATGCGCCCTCGGAGAACTTGGGTGCCATAATAATCTCAAGGAAGACAGGTTTCATCAGTTCCGCCGCCTCGCGCGTCAATTCGCAGTTGGTAGCCACGATACCGCCGAAGATAGACACCTTGTCCGCCTCGTAGGCTTTGCTCCATGCTTCCACCACATCTTTGCCTATAGCCGCGCCGCAGGGGTTCATGTGCTTGAGCCCTACGCAGAAAGGCGTGTTGCCGAACTCGCGCACAATATTGAGTGCGGCATTGGCGTCTTGTATATTGTTATACGACAATTCTTTGCCGTTGAGTTGTTTCGCGGTTGCCAATGAGAAAGGCACAGGCTCCAAAGCGGCATAGAATTTGGCATCCTGATGCGGGTTCTCGCCGTAGCGCAGACTCTGCTTGAGGTCGTATTCGAGGAATAGTTTCTCGTTCAGCCCTGCCGCCTTGCGCATGTAGGTGGCGATACACATATCGTATTCGGCAGTGTGAGTATATGCCTTGGCAGACAACTGCAAACGCGTATCGCGAGTGGTGTTCCCCGTAGTGTGTATTTCTTCCAGAATACGCTGATAATCAGCGGGGTCGCATACCACAGTAACATCATTCCAGTTCTTAGCCGCCGAGCGCAACATTGACGGACCGCCTATGTCTATCTTCTCGATAGCCTCAGCCATGGTTGTCCCCTCTTTGGCAATCGTCTCGCGGAACGGATAGAGGTTTACACAAACCATATCGATGAACTCGATACCGTTCTCTTTGAGTGCCTGCAAGTGGGAAGGTTCGTCGCGTCGTGCCAATAGTGCGCCATGCACTTTGGGGTGCAAGGTCTTGACACGACCGTCGCATATCTCCGGAAAGCCTGTTACCTCGGAGATACCAATCGTGTGTACGCCCGCGTCTTCCAACAGACGTTGGGTACCTCCTGTGGCGATAATCTCCCACCCATGTTGTTGCAAGCCCTGTACGAACTCTACTAATCCTGTCTTGTCGCTTACGCTTACTAATGCTCTCATATTTTGTTTTCTGCTATTAGTTTGTTTATCACATTTATATATAATTCATGTTCCAATGCGTGTAACATCATCTCCAATTCGGCAATGTCGCGTCCCTCGTAGGGTATCGCCTGCTGTGCGATGATACGCCCGCCGTCCATGGTGGCGTCCACATAGTGAATCGTTACGCCGTATATCTTCACCCCATACTCAAACGCCTGTTCTATGGCATGTGCGCCCTTGAAGGCGGGCAGCAACGACGGGTGGATATTGATGATTCTGCCTTCGTAACGATTAAGCAGTACCTCCGACAACAGTCGCATATAGCCTGCCAAGCAGATGAGTTCCACTCCGTTCTGCTCCAACAGCCCGATTATCTCGCTCTCGTAGTCGGCTTTGGCGGGATAGTCTTTTGGAGAGAAAGCAAAACACTTCACACGGTGTGCCTCTGCGCGCGAGATGACTTCCGCACCCGGTCGGTCGCAAACCAACAGCACCACTTCTGCGTTGATTCGCCCGCTCTCGCATGCCGACACTATCGCCTCGAAATTCGACCCCCGTCCGCTTGCAAACACTGCCAAACGCTTCATTTTCACGCCCTTATCGAATAGTTACACCTTCGCCCGATACAATACTACCGATGACGGTGGCGTGGAGATTGTACTTTGCCAAGATGTCGATGGTCTGTTGTGCCTCGCTCTCGTCCATAGCCAGCACCATACCGATACCCATATTGAAGATGTTGTACATCTCACGATGGGGGATATTGCCCCATTTCTCCAAGCAACGGAACACCGGCAGAATAGTCCAACTGCCCTCGTTGATGACGATGCCCTGTCCCTCACCGAGGATACGCGGGATATTCTCGTCGAAACCACCGCCCGTGATATGCGCCACACCATGCACGTCCAATTGGTGTATCACGTCGAGCACCTGCTTCACATAAATCTGTGTCGGGGTAAGCAATACCTCGCCGAGGGGCTTGTCTTCGCTCAACTCGGGATATACGCGGCGCAAATCGAGTCCTGCGTCTGCCACAATCTTGCGCACAAGACTGAATCCGTTGGAGTGTACGCCCGTGGAAGGAATACCGACCAACACATCGCCTGCTTTCACCTTGCTGCCATCGATGAGTTTCGACTTCTCCACTACACCTGTGGTGTAGCCTGCGATGTCATACTCGCCATTGCCGTACATACCCGGCATCTCGGCGGTCTCACCACCTACCAAGGCGCAACCTGCTTGGCGGCAGCCCTCTGCCACACCGGACACGATAGCCTCTACTTTGGCAGGGATATTGTGTCCGATAGCCACATAATCAAGGAAGATAAGTGGTTCTGCACCCTGTGCCAACACATCGTTGACACACATCGCCACGGCGTCGATACCGATGGTGTCGTGCTTATCTAACTCGAAAGCGAGTTTCAGTTTCGTCCCCACACCGTCTGTACCCGAAACGAGTACCGGTTCTTTGATGTTGAGCGCACTCAGGTCGAACATACCTCCGAATGAGCCGATACCGCCCATCGAACCTTTACGGGCAGTAGATTTCACATGCGATTTGATACGGCTTACTACCTCGTATCCTGCTTCGAGGTTCACGCCGGCTGCTTCATAATGTTGTGCCATTATTTTGTTAAATTTTTTGACTCCCCCGACCCCCTCAGAGAGGGGGACTTGCAGAATCTTGTTTACATTGTTATATTTGTATCTTATCCACTCGCTATCCTCCCGTTATCCTCCCGCTAATCTCATACTAATCACATACTAATATCATACTCTTAACCCGAGGATATTACGATGCTTTATTTCTTGCGGAAATAGCGGACGGCGTTGTCGAACAGCGTCTGGCGTTTCTGTCCGCTGATATTCTTGAAAACATTGTCCTCGTATCGCTCGGAGTGCGCCATCTTACCCAATATCTGTCCGTTTGGCGAGATGATACCCTCGATAGCATAGTAAGAACCGTTGGGGTTTGCCGGCGACTGCATAGTCGGTTGCAAGGTAACGGGGTCGGCATAACGGAACGCCACTTGCCCATTGCGGAACAACTCGGCTGCCAACGCCTCCGACACAACAAACTTACCCTCGCCATGGCTGACGGCTATCGTGTGTGCGTCGCCCTGTTGCATATTGCTCAACCAAGGGCTGTTGGTGGAAGCGACGACGGTCGTTACCATTTGCGATACGTGGCGATTGATGTCGTTGCGGAAGAGAGTCGGCGACTGCGTGGTAACACTGCCTGTCTTGCCATAGGGCAGAAGACCGCTCTTGACAAGTGCCTGGAAACCATTGCATATACCCAAAATAAGTCCGCCGCGTGCGATAAGCGACTCTATTGCAACCGACACCTTTATATTATTGATAACCGATGCGATGAACTTGCCGCTTCCGTCCGGCTCATCACCTGCCGAGAAACCACCCACGAACATCAATATATGTGCGCGATTGATATGCTCTACCATCTCGTCGATGGAGGCGAGTACATCTGCTCCCGTCAGGTTGCGGAAGACGGTGGTCTCCACCACAGCCCCCGCGTTGCGCCATGCTTTGGCACTATCGTAGTCGCAGTTGGTGCCCGGGAAGACAGGAATATACACTGTAGGATGTTCCACCGCCTCGCCCGCATACACCAACGGTGCCTTCTTTGGTGCCTGAGCCTCTACGCCCGCAGGCAGCAGGGCTTGATGTTTCGCCGGCACGGCAGCGGGATAGACCCGTGTATAAGGTGCGCAACAAGCCTCGTGCAAATGCTCACGCGACATTGCCTCGCCGTTGATAGTCAGCATATTACCCTCTACAACATGTCCCAACAGGATAGCATTTTCCATATCCAGCGGGCAGGTTGCTTCCACAAGGATAGAACCGTATTGGTAGTCGAAGAGTTCGTTCTCATCTATCTGTATCTCAACGCCGAGGGCATTACCGAACGACATTTTTGCGACAGCCTCTGCCACACCTCCGAAGCCAATGGCGTATGCTGCACAAATTTTCCCCGCAGCAATCGCCTCGGTCGTGGCTTTCCAGTTGGCAGTCAGACACGGAACAGAGGGCATATAGTTGCTCTCGGGGGTATGTTTGATGAGATAAAGTGCGTGCCCTGCCTGTTTCAATTCCGGCGAGATGACACGGTCCGCGCCCATGGTGGTGATACCGAACGCAATCAGCGTAGGCGGCACTGAGATATGCTCAAACGTACCCGACATAGAGTCTTTTCCCCCGATAGACGGCAAGCCGAGCAATACCTGCATTTTCAATGCTCCCAGCAATGCCGAGAGGGGTTTTCCATAGGTGTGCGGGTCGTGGGTCATACGCTCAAAATACTCCTGATAGGAGAAACGCATACGACTATAGTCCGCGCCTGCTGCCACCACTTTTGTGCATGCCTCGACTACGGCGTATGCTGCACCGTGGTACGGGCTCCACTCTGAGATGAACGGGTTGTAACCAAACGCCATAATCGATGCCGTGTTGGTATATCCGTCGGTAGGCAGTTTCTGTACCGACACTTGGGTCTCGGTCTGTTGCAGGCGTCCGCCAAAAGGCATCAAAACCGTGCTACGGCCAATCGTGGCATCGAACTCCTCAATCAGTCCCTTTTGCGAAGTTACGTTGGGGTCTGCCAAGACGTTCTCCATACGCGCGGTGAGGGTCTTGCCTGCTATCTCGCGACGGAAAGGATTGCGCTGCTCCACTGCGCCGATAGTGGCATCGGCATAATGCTTTGCGCCTGCGCTGTCGATGAAATCACGCGTCAGGTCTGCCACAATCCCGCCTTTGTAGAACTGGCGCATACGCCCTGTAGCGGTAACATCTGCCACATAAGTAACCTCTATATTATCACGCTGACAAAGGCGTTCCATCTCCTCGCGGTCTTTGGCTTCCACCACAACCGCCATACGCTCCTGTGATTCGGAAATTGCCAGTTCGGTGGGGTTAAGACCTGCATATTTGGTAGGCACACGGTCGAGATAGATATCCAACCCGTCTGCCAACTCGCCGATAGCGACACTCACACCGCCTGCGCCAAAGTCATTCGATTTTTTGATGAGCCGGGTAGCCTCCGGACGGCGCATCAGTCGTTGCAGTTTGCGTTCCTCCGGTGCGTTTCCTTTCTGCACCTCGGAGCCACACGATTCGAGCGAAGCCTCGGTATGCTCTTTGCTACTACCCGTGGCACCACCTATACCGTCGCGCCCTGTGCGTCCACCGAGCAACAGGATGACATCTCCCGCAGCAGGGGACTCACGACGCACAGCGTCAGCACGCACTGCCCCCACCACGGCACCTACCTCCAAACGTTTTGCCACATAGGCGGGGTGATATATCTCGCGCACATGCGTGGTCGCCAGACCTATCTGGTTGCCGTACGACGAGTAGCCCGCCGCCGCCTTGCGGGAGATAATCTGTTGTGGCAGTTTGCCCGCCATGGTCTCTGATACAGGCTTGTAGATGTCGCCTGCACCCGTCACGCGCATCGCCTGATAGACGTACGCACGCCCCGACAACGGGTCGCGTATCGCACCGCCGAGACACGTGCTTGCACCGCCGAAAGGCTCTATCTCCGTCGGGTGATTGTGGGTCTCGTTCTTGAACTGCAACAGCCATTTCTCCGTCTTGCCGTCCACGTCCACATCAATGAATATCGAGCAGGCGTTGTTCTCCTCGCTCTGCTCCATATCGTCGAGCAAGCCCTTGCTGCGCAAGTAGCGTGCGCCGATAGTTGCCAGTTCCATCAAGCAGAGCGGCTTCTCCGTGCGCCCGAGTTGCTTACGGATGTCGTGGAACATACCGAGCGTGCTCTCTATCTCGTTGCGGACAAACGAATCGTCTATTTTGATGGTCTCCAATACCGTTGTGAACGTGGTGTGGCGGCAGTGGTCAGACCAGTAGGTATCCAATATGCGCAGTTCGGTCTCGGTCGGGTTGCGCTGCTCTTTGATGAAATAGCGCAGCACCTCGCGCAGGTCGTCGGCGTTCATCGCCAGCCCCCATTGCTGGCAGAACGGCGTCAAGTCCTCCTCTTTCATATCGAGGAACCCGTCTAAACGCGCCAACGGTTTCACGTCGGCGTGCTGTATCTGCTCCAACTGCGAGAGGTCTTTCTCGCGCGACTCCACGGCATTGATGTAGTAGTGGCGGATACGCGCCATATCCGCGTCGCTCACGGTGTCGTCGAAGACGAGCAGGCGTGCGCTGCGGATCTCAATGTCCGCCTGCGGGTCAATCAGGTGTACGCAATCCACCGCCGACGAAGCGCGCTGGTCGAACTGACCGGGAATATACTCCACCGCCAAGCAGCGTTTGCCTGTGAGATCGCAAGTATCTGATACTATGTCAGTTACCACCTCTCCAAAGACGCTGTAACGACTCTGTTCAAGCAGTTCGGGAGTGAACCCGAACAAGTCATAGACATTGATGTAGCGCAATTGCGCGATATGGAGTTGCAAGTTTTCGTTCAACTCCTGTCGCAGACTCTCCGCCTCCACACGAAAGGCTTCGCGCTTCTCTACATATATGCGATAATTTGCCATGTTGTTGGTTTTATCTGTTTTCTTTGGGGCGGATATGCACCATTTGAAACATTATCATTGCCCGTACATTTGTTATAGGATAGTTATAGGTTGCTTATCCCTTGCTCATCCATTGCTATTTGACGCGATTGGAATTATGGAACATTCCTTAAATAGTTGCGCTCAGCACTTTCTCGGTCTGCTTGCGACGGAAATCCTCCAATCGTTCAAGCAGTTGTGCGTCGTTGAGCGCCAGCATCTGCACTGCCAGCAACGCCGCATTCTTCGCCCCGTCAATCGCCACGCAAGCCACGGGAATACCGCTCGGCATCTGCACCATACTGAGCAGGCTGTCCAAGCCGTCGAGGGTCTTCGAGCGCACAGGCACACCGATGACGGGCAACGTGGTCAGCCCCGCAATCACGCCTGCCAAGTGTGCCGCACCGCCTGCACCGGCGATGATGACGCTCAGTCCGCGCTCACGCGCACTCTCCGCCCACTCCATCAGGGCGTGCGGCGCACGGTGGGCGCTGATTACGCGCTTGTCCACCTCGATACCGAACTCTTCCAATGTCTTGATAGCGGGCATCATCACGTCCAAATCCGACGTACTGCCCATTATTACTCCTACTTTCATTATTGTTTATTGGTTTAGAAGTTTATGAGTTTATGCGTAGTTGAACAGGTTTAATCCGTTTATGCGTTCAACTCCCCATTTCATTCATAATTCTTCATTCATAATTCATAATTACCTCTTATTCCCACTCGATTGTTGCGGGCGGTTTGGAGGAGATGTCGTAGCAAACGCGGTTCACACCACGCACCTTGTTGATGATGTCGTTGCTCACTTTTGCCATAAAGTCGTACGGCAGATGTGCCCAATCGGCAGTCATAGCGTCCGAAGAGGTCACGGCACGCAGTGCCACAGGGTTCTCGTAGGTACGCTCGTCGCCCATCACGCCCACGCTCCTCACCTCGCTCAGCAGGATAGCCCCCGCCTGCCATATCTGGTCGTAGAGGCTCACCTCTATCTCACCGTTCTGCATGTCGGCAGGCACGCCCGCAGCCAGTACGGCACGCGCTTCCTCGCCGCTCAGACGCACTTTGTATTCGCGCAGCCCGCGGATAAAAATATCGTCCGCGTCTTGCAAAATACGTATTTTCTCGCGGGTAATATCGCCCAATATACGCACCGCCAGCCCGGGTCCGGGGAACGGGTGGCGGGTAATCAGGTGTTCGGGCATACCCATCGAACGCCCCACACGGCGCACCTCGTCTTTGAACAGCCATTTCAGCGGCTCGCAGAGTTGCAGGTGCATCTCCTCGGGCAGACCGCCCACGTTGTGGTGGCTCTTGATGACCTTGCCCGTGATGTTCAGGCTCTCGATACGGTCGGGATAGATAGTGCCTTGCGCCAGCCATTTGGCGTCCTGTATCTTGCGTGCCTCCTCGTTGAACACCTCCACGAAATCGCGCCCGATAATCTTCCGTTTGCGCTCGGGCTCTTTCACGCCCGCCAGGTCAGAGAGGAATTTCTCGCTCGCATCCACGCCGATCACGTGCAGACCGAGACACTCGTAGTCGCGCATCACGTCCTGAAACTCGTTCTTGCGGAGCATACCATGGTCAACAAAGATACATGTCAGTTGGTCGCCGATGGCTTTGTTGAGCAGCACCGCCACCACCGACGAGTCCACGCCGCCCGACAAACCGAGGATGACGCGGTCGTTGCCGATCTGCGCCTTCAGTTCGCGCACCGTGCTCTCCACGAAAGCGTCCGCACTCCACTCCTGCTTGCTGCCGCACACGTCCACTACGAAATTCCGCAGCAACAGCGTGCCTTGCAGCGAGTGGAACACCTCGGGGTGGAACTGCGTGCCGAAGATCGGTGCTTTGGCATTGCCTTCGGGTGCGGCGATATAGTATGCCGCATTGCGTACCGTCTCGGTGGACGCTACCACCTCCGCCCCTTCGGGTACGCGGGTGATACTGTCGCCGTGCGACATCCATACCTGCGAACCGTCCACAAAACCGCGGAACAGCGGGCACTCCTTGTCTATATAGGTCAGGTTCTGACGCCCGTACTCGCGCGTACCCGCACTCTCTACCTTGCCGCCATAGATATGGCTCATATACTGTGCGCCGTAGCAGATGCCCAGTATCGGCAACCGCCCGCGGATATGCGACAGGTCCACATGGAAAGCGTCGTCGGCATACACGCTCAACGGCGACCCCGAGAGGATCACGCCGATCACGTCGGAATCGTCCTCGGGATATTTGTTGTAAGGCAGTATCTCGCAGAACGTATCGAGTTCGCGCACGCGCCGCCCGATAAGTTGCGTAGTCTGGCTGCCAAAGTCTAATATAATAATTTTCTGCATATTACTTCGTGCTGTAATTCGGTGCTTCCGATGTAATCGTAATGTCGTGCGGGTGGCTTTCGCTCATACCTGCGGCGGTGATCTTCACAAACTTCGCCGTCTGCAGTTCCGCCAGATTGTGTGCACCTACATAGCCCATGCCCGAGCGCAGACCGCCGAGGAGTTGATAGATAGTCTCCGAAACCGTCCCTTTGTACGGCACACGCCCCACGATCCCTTCGGGCACGAGTTTCGATACATTCTTTTCCGCGCCTTGGAAATAGCGGTCAGCCGAACCGGCTTTCATCGCGTCGATCGACCCCATGCCGCGGTAGGTCTTGAACTTGCGCCCGTTGTAGATAATCGTCTCTCCCGGCGCCTCGTCCGTACCTGCGAACATCGAACCGCACATCACGCAGTTGCCGCCCGCAGCCAGTGCCTTCACCACATCGCCCGAGTAGCGCAAACCGCCGTCGGCAATCATCGGCACGCCTGTGCCGCGCAGTGCCTCTGCCACCTCGAAGATAGCGGTCAGTTGCGGCACACCCACGCCCGCGATGATACGCGTCGTGCAGATAGAACCGGGACCGATACCTACTTTCACGCCGTCCGCCCCGTTCTCAACCAGATATCTGGCAGCCTCGGCAGTAGCGATATTGCCCACTACCACGTCCAAATCGGGATATTTAGCTTTGATGGTGCGCAAGGCATTCACGATGTTCTTACTGTGCCCGTGGGCGGAATCCAGCACCACGGCGTCCACGCTCTCTGCCACGAGAGCATCCACACGGTCCATAAAATCAGCGGTGATACCTACTCCCGCCGCACAGCGCAAGCGTCCCAACCCGTCCTTGCAGGCATTCGGATAGTCCTTCAGTTTGGTGATGTCGCGGTACGTTACGAGTCCGCGCAGTTTGCCGTCGGCGGTAACGACCGGCAGTTTCTCCACCTTGTGCGTCTCAAACGCCTCCATGATCACATCGTGGTCGGTCGATTGTATCGTGATGAGGTTCTCGCTCGTCATCACCTCGCGGACGGTACGGTCCATGTGTGTCTCAAAACGCAGGTCGCGGTTCGTTACGATACCCACCAGGTTGTTCTCGGCGTCCACTACGGGAATACCGCCGATATGGTTCTCCGCCATCAGTTGCAGCGCATCGCCCACCGTCTGCTCCGCCGTGATGGTGATAGGGTCGGCAATGAGTCCGTTCTCGGCACGCTTCACGCGGCGCACCTGCGCCGCCTGTTGGGTGATAGACATATTCTTGTGTATCACGCCTATACCGCCTTCGCGGGCTACCGCAATAGCCATCGGGGCTTCGGTCACGGTGTCCATTGCCGCCGACACCACTGGGATATTCAGCGTAATATGACGGGAGAATTGCCCTTGCAGGGACACCTCGCGAGGCAGCACCTCCGAGTAAGCGGGAATGAGAAGAACGTCATCGAAAGTAAGACCTTCTTGGGAAACTCTATCGGTTTGTTGAGACATATTGTTGTAGTTTGTTTGTTACGAGTTTATGAAGTTAAATCAGGTGGTCGCAATAGTAGCAACGAGTAGTGCCTTCGCTGTCCACATACACTTTGTGCGGTACGGGCTCGGTGGTTACGATACAGCGGTCGTTGTGGCAGAGCGTCTCCGTCAGGTGCGTTGCGGGTTGCGCCTGCTGCTCGTTTTTCCATTGCAGCAGCGTATAAATCAATGCCATACGCACATACTTGCCGTTCTCCACCTGACGGAAATATGCGGCACGCGGGTCGTTATCTACGTCCACCGTTATCTCGTTCACGCGGGGCAGCGGGTGCAGCACAATCATATCGGGTTTCGCCAGCGCCATCTTCTCCGTGTCGAGGATAAACGCATCTTTCAGCCGCTCATACTCGTCCTGATCGGCAAAACGCTCCTGCTGCACGCGCGTCATATAGAGCACGTCCACCATCGGCATCGCCTCCTCCAAGGTCTGCACCTCGGTGTAGTTGTCGCCGAGTTCCTGCTTCATATAGTCGGGCAAGCGCAATTCGGCGGGCGAAATCAGTACAAAATGCGTCCCCTCATAGCGGCGCATCGCCTTGATGAGCGAATGGACGGTGCGTCCGTATTTCAGGTCGCCGCATAGACCAATGGTCAAGTGGTCGAAACGCCCGAGTTCGCGACGGATCGTCAGCAGGTCGGTCATGGTCTGCGTGGGGTGGCTGTGCCCGCCGTCGCCCGCATTGATAACGGGTATCCGGCTGTACTCGCTTGCCACACGCGGCGCGCCCTCTTTGTAGTGGCGCATGGCGATGATGTCGGCAAACGACGAGATGACACGCACCGTATCGGCTACCGTCTCTCCCTTGCTCACCGAACTCGACCTTGCGTCTGAAAACCCCAACACGTTGCCGCCGAGTTCCATCATAGCAGCAGTAAAACTCAGTCGGGTACGGGTACTCGGCTCATAGAAAAGCGTTGCCAACTTCTTGCCGCGGCAAGCGTCAGCGTACTTGGCGGGGTGGGCAATGATGTCCAACGCACGATTGATAATGCTATCAATCTCCGCCGTTGTCAAATCGGTCGGGTCTATAAGGTGACGCATATCTTTGGTTTGTTTGTTCGTTAAAAACAGGGCAAGGTTTCGGGAAAGTCCGCAGTCGTTGCCGTCTCGTTGCCGTGTCGTTGCCGTAATTAGCACGACAAAGACACGTAGTTTATTGCTTCATCCAACTCTCGTCACTCGGGTTGTTGCGGAATTGAATCAAGCGTGCCTTGTCCTCGTTGCGGATATAGCCCTCTTGTGCGGCTACTTCCACCAAGGTATCGAGACAAGAGAGACTATGGTTCTCCACGTGTGCCTCTGCCAGTCGGTCAAGCCCTTTCTGCATGCCGTAGGTGAAGATAGACACCACGCCGAGCACCTCTGCACCCGCCTCACACAGCACGTTCACCACCTCGATACAACTGCCTGCGGTGGAAATCAAGTCCTCTACCACCACCACTTTCTGTCCTTTTTCCAATCGCCCTTCGATCTGGTTCTGGCGGCCGTGGTCTTTCGCACCCGAGCGCACATACCCCATCGGCAGGTTCAGTTTGGTGGCTGTGATAGCCGCATGCGCAATCCCCGCGGTGGACGTACCCATCAGCACCTCCGCTTCGGGGTAGTAGGTGCGTATCGTCTCCGCCAGACCGTTCTCCACGTCCTCGCGCACCGCACAGTCAGAGAGCGTCAGACGGTTGTCGCAATAGATAGGGCTCTTGATGCCGCTCGCCCATGTAAACGGCTCCTCGGGACGCAAAAAGACTGCCCGTATCTTCAGCAAATCCTTGGCTATTTGTTCACTCAGTTTCATATCCGATTTACAAATTTACAAATTTACAAATTCCTCCACACACCGCCGGTATGCTGCCACGGGGCCTTCCGCTGCCGTGATCGGCCGTCCTACCACGATATAGTCGCTGCCTATTTCTTTGGCACGTGCGGGCGTCGTGATCCGCACCTGGTCGCCTGTCTGCCCGTCGGCAAAACGGATACCCGGCGTAACGGTCAGGAAACCGTTGCCGCACGCGGCTTTCACCATGCCCGCCTCGAGCGGTGAGCAGACCACGCCGTCCAGCCCCGCCTCTTTGGCACATTGTGCGTAGTGCACTACCACATCGCCTATCTTGCCCGGTATGAGCAGATCCTCGTGCATACGTTCCTCGCTGGTGGAAGTCAGTTGCGTCACGGCAAGCAGGACAGGACGTGTGCCGTCCTCGCGGGTCAAGCCCTCCAGCGCGGCACGCATCATCTCTTTGGTTCCCGCGGCATGCAGGTTCACCATATCCACATCCAGACGCGACAGCACCGCCATCGCTTTCTTCACCGTGTTGGGTATATCGTGCAGTTTGAGGTCAAGGAAAATCTTGTGCCCGCGTGCTTTCAGTTCGCGCACGATAGCAGGTCCCTCGGCGTAGTAGAGTTCCATACCGATTTTTACAAACGGTTTCTCCTCCGTGAACTTGTCCAAGAATGCATACGTTGCCTCCGCACTCGCAAAATCACACGCTATGATTACATCTCTATTCATATCCAATAACTTTTAGTTCCACTCTGTTCTCCCCCTCTCTGAAGAGGGGGCAGGGGGGAGTCTATATTCCTATTATCTCCTCTATCCTCTCTATTTTCAGTTCGTCCATCAGCCTCGGTAACTCCTCGATAATCTCCTTGCACACCATCGGATTGACCAGGTTCGCAGCCCCTATCTCTACCGCCGTAGCCCCTGCCATCATCATCTCTATCACATCTTCCGCCCTGCTCACACCGCCGCAACCAATAATCGGCACGTGGCACGCCTGCGCCACTTGGTTCACCATCCGCAATGCCACGGGGAAGATACCGTTCCCCGAATAACCGCCGTAGCGGTTCGCCAGCACGGGGCGGCGACGGCGTATGTCTATGCGCATACCGAGCATGGTATTGATCAGGCAGAGCCCGTCCGCCCCCGCATCTTCGCACGCCCGCGCAATAGATACAATATCTGTAACATTCGGACTGAGTTTCATATATACGGGCTTCGTCGTAACGGCTTTTACGGCGCGCGTTACGTCCGCCGCTGCCTTCGCACTCGTACCAAACGCCATACCGCCGTTGTGTACGTTGGGGCAACTGATATTCACCTCCAATATCGCCACATCGGTCTCCTTGTCAATCCGCTCGCACGTATAGGCGTAGTCGTCTATCGAAAAACCGCTGATGTTCGCAATAATCGGTCCATTGTATATATTCCGCAATGCAGGCAATTCGTGCGCTATCACCTCGTCCACACCGGGGTTCTGCAATCCCACGGCGTTAATCATTCCATAGTTGCCGCACTCGGCAATACGCGGCAGCGGATTGCCGTAGCGTGCCTCGCGGGTGGTGCCTTTGCACGAGATAGCCCCGAGTATATTCAAGTCGTAGCACTCGCCCAATTCCTGCCCGAAACCGCACGTCCCCGACGCAGGTATAATAGGGTTCTTCAACTCCACCCCCGAAAGCGATATATTCAGTCTGTTGCTCATTCTTTGTTGGTTAAGCAGTTGAATAGTTGATCCGTTAAAAAGTTTAATTCGTTCAATTTGTTTAGAAGTTAAACCTTAACTACTTAACTATATCAACTCTTTCAACTTCTCCTAAACTTCTAAACTATTCAACTCATCAACTCTAAACACCGGTCCCTCTTTGCATACCCGCTTAATTCCATTCTTCGTTTGGATACTGCACCCCACGCATATACCGAAACCGCAACCCATCCGTTCCTCCATACTCACCTCACCGTTTGTTCCTGCCGCCTGTATCAGCGCACGGAGCATTGGTAATGGACCGCAGGCGTAATAATAGCGAGACCCCTCCAGCTCCCCTTCAAAGGGGAGGGCTGCAGTAACGTATCCTTTTGCTCCGTAAGAACCATCTACAGTAGTTACTTGCACTTCGCAACCTAATCGGCGAAACTCATCTTCAAAGAACACTTCCTCACGCGTATTGAAACCCAATATCACACGCACCGTCTTGCCCGCAGCACGCAACTGCTTTGCCAAATAGTAGAGCGGCGGTACACCTACCCCGCCCCCGACCAGCAGCGGTTTATTCCCCGCCTTTGCGAGGTTATACCAATTGCCCAAGCAGGTCAGTACATTCAGCATCGCACCGGCTTGCAACTGCGACATCTTGCGCGTGCCGTCGCCCACTACCTTATATATAAGGGTCAGCACATCGCCCTCCACATCGCATACCGAAATCGGTCGACGCAGGAACTGTCCGGGTACGGCAATATCCACAAACTGCCCCGCACGTATGCCGTCGGTCGCTCCGCGGAGACGCATTTTGTACACGCGGCTCGCAATCAGTTCGTTGGAGAGAAGGACAAAAACGGCAGTTTGCATGTTAATTGTTAATTGTTAATTTTTACTTGTTAATTGGAAAACTGTTTTGCCGTTATACACGGTCTCTATACAGCGTCCATACACCTGCCAGCCAGCAAAAGGCGTAGAGTGTCCCTTGGACAGGAATGTATCGGGATTGATTTCATACGGCGTTTCCACCTCAAAGGTTGCCCACGACATGCCTTGCGGCAACCCCGTTATCTCTCTTGCGCGGGTGGACATCAGTTCCACCAACCGCTCCAGCGTTATAAAGCCCGTGCGTACCAAGTAGGTGTACATCAGCGGGAAAGCACATTCTATCCCCACGATACCGAATGCGCTCTTCTCCAGACCGCGGCTTTTCTCCTCGGCGGTATGCGGCGCATGGTCGGTGGCAATCACATCTATCGTGCCGTCCTGTATGCCCGCAAGCAACGCCATTCTGTCGTCCACGCCGCGCAACGGCGGGTTCATCTTCCAGCAACCGTCTTCGCCCATACACCGCTCGTCCAAAAGCAGATAATGCGGTGCCGTCTCGCAGGTTACTTTCGCCCCGCGTGCCTTTGCCTCGCGGATAAGTTGCACACTCTCTTTGGTCGAGATATGGCAGATATGCAGGCGGCAGCCCGTCGCCTCGCTCAGGCGGATATTCCGCTCCACCTCGCGCCACTCGCTCTTGGAGCAAATCCCCCGGTGTCCGTGCGCACGTGCGTACGCCCCTGCGTGTATATATCCGTTGTGCAGCAGGCTGTTCACCTCGCAATGCTCCACTATCATACTCCCCACCCGTGCACACTCCTCCATCGCGCGGCGCATCAGGTCTTCGCTCTGCACGCCGCAGCCGTCGTCGGAGAAACCCGCCACATACGGCGCAAGTGCCTCCATATTAACGAGTTCACCCTCGCCTTTACGGCCGAGGGTGATGCTGGCATAGGGGTGCACGCCAATGAGGCTGTCGCGGGCAATAATCCCTTGCTGTATGCGCAAATTGTCTATATTATCGGGAGCGGGATTGAGGTTTGGCATTGTGAACACATCGGAGTAGCCGGCGCACATAGCGGCATTGCTGCCACTGCGGATGGTCTCTTTCTGGGGGTAGCCCGGCTCTCGGAAATGCACATGCATATCCACCAAGGCGGGAATCCGTATTTGCTGCTTCCTTGTCTGTTCCATTGGCACCTGTTTATCGAGTGAGGTTCTCCGAACTCCGGGAAACGCCTCTCCGCCCGCCCGTGCGCCTTTACCTTCTTCGCGCCCCTGACGACCTGCAGACATCTCTCCGAATTCGAGTGCAAAGGTACTCCTTTTTTCCCACTCCCGCAACCCCTTACTGAGCCAAAAAAGTTATGTATTTTTAGGCATACTGATTATTTTATGTAAGGAACGCCCTCGTGTCATTCTCGGGTCAACAGTATGAGATTAGTATGTTATTAGTATGTGATTAGTATGTGATTAGCGAGAGGATACTGGGAGGATACACACATTATATTGTACATTTCGTTTACATTCGTTATCTTTGCCACCCGATTCACAAATATACTACCCGACCATGAGCGAGAACGTACACCATCTGACCCGCGAAGACATCGAATCCCGTGCCGACCGCGCACGGGAACTGTTCCATCAAGGCTTTAACTGCAGCCAGTCGGTTTTCGCAGCCTGCGCCGACCTGTACGGCATTGATGACGAGGCACTTGCCTTGCGTCTTGCCGCCTCTTTCGGCGGGGGAATAGGACGCATGCGGCAGACCTGCGGAGCAGCGTGCGGGATGTTCCTTCTGGCAGGCTTGGAGACAGGCTCCGCCACCGCAGGCGACCACGACGGCAAAGCGGCGAACTATGCTTTCGTGCAGGACCTTGCCGCCCGATTCAAGCAGCAGCAAGGCAGCCTGATATGCGCGGAGTTGCTGGGGCTTGCGCCACAGCCGCAGTCCCCTACCCCCGAACCCCGCACGGAAGCCTACTACCACAAGCGTCCATGTGCCGACATCGTGGCGGACGCCGTCCGTCTGTATCTGCAATCCGTCAATGACATAGTAGTTGCATAGTTCAAGAAAAAACAGTAACTTTGCGGGCTAAACGATACACTTTGACATGAAGGAAATCTTGATAATAATAGGTCTCGTGGCACTCGCAATGGTGCTTCTGTGCGTGCGTATATTGCTCAAGAAGGGCGGGAAGTTCAGCAGCCAGCACATCTCCGAGAACAAGAAAATGCGCGAAAACGGTATTCATTGCGCCACCTCGCAGGACCGCGAGGCACGTCGTGACGCACGCAAAAAGATGAATGTCGATGAGTTGTAGCCCACTCCACCATATTACCCGCCGGAGCATACCGCGCAGATGGCGCAATCAGCTGTGTTTCATGGTGTTGTGTGTGGCTTTCGGCTGCCTGATGCAGTCGTGCAGCATCGCGGCGCGGCTCAAGAAAGCGGACAAGAAATACGCCATCGGCGAGTACTACGAAGCGGGCGACATGTACAAGAATATCTACACCAAAGTGCCGCAAAAGCAGAAACCGCTGCGTGGCGAAGTGGCATTCAAGCAGGGGGAATGCATGCGCATACTCAACAACCCGCGTGCCGCTGCCGCCTACAAGAACGCCATCAAGAACCACTATCCCGACTCCGTGGTCTATCTCCACTATGCCCAGGTGCTCCAGTATCAGGGCAAGTACCGCGAGGCGGCACAGCAGTACGAGATATACCTCCAAGCCCACCCCACGGACTACGTGGCACAAGCAGGCCGCTATGCCTGCACCCAGGTGGAGACATGGCGCAAGCAACCTTCGCGCTACAAGGTGGCGGCTGCGAAGGAATTCAACCAGAAGCGGACATCCAACTTCGCTCCCGCCTTCACCACAGAAGACGGTGATGCACTCGTCTTCACGTCCAACCGCCAACAGCAGAAGACCAACAAGAAGAAGACCCGCAACTCGCCCGTGACGGGTATGGCGACCTGCAACCTCTACTCCGCACGCAAGAACGCGGCGGGGCAATGGGAGGACATAGCCCTGTGCGAGGGACTGTACGAGGAGGACGCCTCCGCGGAGGGTGAAGGCGAGGAAGGTGGCACACAGAAAAAGACAGGCTCCGCCGAACTGGGAGTATGCTGTTTCTCACCCGACGGCAAGACGATGTACTTCACCTACTCATGTCCCGTCAACGGACAAGACCTGGGTGCCAAGATTTACACCTCCGTGCGCGCCGGCGGCGAGTGGGGCGAAGCGCAGGAACTCAAGTTGTTCAGCGACAGCAGTATCACAGTGGGACACCCTGCACTCAATGCCACAGGCGATACACTCTATTTCGTCAGCGATGCCCCGGGCGGCTTTGGCGGCAAGGACATCTATATGGCTGTGCAGGACGGCGGCGGGTGGAGCGATATTCAGAACCTCGGACCGCAAATCAATACCGCAGACGACGAGTTGTTTCCCTGTGTGCGTGCCGACGGGCGGCTCTATTTCTCCTCGAAGGGGCACCCCGGGTACGGCGGACTCGACCTGTTCTATGCCGAGCGTACCGACACCGCATGGACGGTCTTCAATATGGGCGCACCGTTCAACAGCCAGTACGATGACTTCGGTATCACCTTTGCGGGCACTACGGAAAACGGCTTTTTCTCGTCCAACCGCGGGCAGAAGAAGGGGTATGACCTTATATATTCTTTCACCCTGCCCGAGATGGTGTTCACCGTAGAGGGCAAAGTCACCGACACGCAAGGCGAACACCTGTCGGAGGCTACCATACGTCTGGTGGGCGACGACGGCACCAATGTCAAGACGCAGATACGCCGCGACGGCACCTACCGCCTGCGCCTGCAGAAGGACACACGCTATGTCATGCTCGCCACGGCACGCGGCTACCTCAACGAGAAGCAGCAACTCACTACGGCAGGACTGACCGACAGCCGTACCTATGAGCAGGACTTCACGCTGGCACCCGTGTCCAAGCCCGTGAAGATGAGCAATATCTTCTTCGAGTTCGGCAAATGGGACCTGACACCCGACTCCGAAGACGGACTGAAGGCACTTGTCCAACTGCTGAACGATAACCCGAATATCACCATCGAACTCGCGGCGCACACCGATATGGTGGGCAATGACCACGACAACAAGGTGCTCTCGGAGAAGCGCGCACAGTCCGTGGTCAACTACCTGATACAGCATGGCATCGAGGCGGAGCGCCTGACCCCGACGGGCTATGGCGAAGAGAAACCCGTAGTGGTGGACGAGGCATTGCACAAGCAGTACCCGTATCTGCCTGTCGATCAGGCATTGGACGAGGCGTTTATCACTACCCTGCCCGCCGACCAGCAGCAGGTCTGCAACTCCCTCAACCGCCGTACCGAGTTCCGCGTACTGAAAACAACGTACAAACTTTATTAGACTAATTGGACATATTGGTCTCATTAGTCCCATACTATAAGACTATGCAACAATATCTTGACCTCTGCAAACGGGTGCTCAGCGAGGGCACCGAGAAGCATGACCGCACAGGTACGGGCACGTTGTCGGTGTTCGGGCACCAGATGCGCTTTAACCTGCAAGACGGTTTCCCGCTCCTCACCACCAAGAAACTGCACCTCAAGTCTATCATCTACGAACTGCTGTGGTTCCTGCAGGGCAACACCAACGTGCACTACCTGCAGGAACATGGCGTGCGGATATGGAATGAATGGGCGGATGAGAACGGCGACTTGGGACCCGTGTACGGACACCAATGGCGCTCATGGCCTGACTATCAGGGCGGTACTATCGACCAGATAGTACAGGTTCTTGACCAGATACGCCATAATCCCGACTCGCGTCGTATGATTGTGAGCGCATGGAACGTGGCAGAGGTCAACGAGATGGCACTCCCGCCCTGCCACACGCTGTTTCAGTTCTATGTGGCTGACGGCAGGTTGTCGCTGCAACTCTACCAGCGCAGCGCAGACATCTTCCTCGGGGTGCCGTTCAACATCGCCTCGTATGCGCTGCTGTTGCAGATGATGGCGCAAGTGACAGGGCTGCAGGCAGGCGACTTCGTCCATACCTTGGGCGATGCGCATATCTACCTCAACCACCTGGACCAGGTGCGCCTGCAACTCACACGCGAGCCGCGTCCGTTGCCCACTATGCACATCAACCCCGACAAGAAGGACTTGTTCGGCTTTGATTATGACGATTTCGAGTTGCTCAACTACAATCCCCACCCCCACATCGCCGGCGTAGTGGCAGTCTAATCTACTAACGTATAACCATTATCGCGAAGCCACCATCGCGAAAGCCATCATCGTAAAACCACCAACAAATAAATATCTATGCTGAATCTCATTGTTGCTATTTCCGATAACAACGCCATTGGCAAGGCAGGCGACCTGCTATGCCATTTGCCGGACGACCTTCGTCATTTCAAGCAAGTCACCACAGGTTGCACCGTCATTATGGGTGAGCGCACTTTCTTCTCTCTGCCGCGCCACCCGCTACCTAACAGACGCAATATCGTGCTGTCCGACCGTCCTGATTTTGCCTTTGAGAACACGGAGGTGGCACACTCCATTGACGAAGTCAAGTCGTTGATAGCCAACGATGAACAGGCTTTCATCATTGGCGGAGGTATGGTCTATCGGCAGTTCCTGCCTATTGTGGATAAACTCTACATCACCCATATCCACCATACATGGGACGACGCCGACACGTTCTTCCCCACGATAGACCCCGCCATTTGGCAGTGCATCAGCGAGGAGCCCCTCTCCGCCGACGACAAGAACCCCTACCCCTATACCTTTGCAGAATATGTAAGACACAAGAATTGAATTTGCATACTTCAATAAATCATTGTACCTTTGTAGCCGAAAACAAAACGTATCACAAGTGCTATGAAGAGTACACAGGAATACATTGATTTGCTTCGGGCGCATACCTCTGAACTGCAAACGCGGTTCGGTATATCGTATATGCGGCTTTTCGGTTCTGTGGCACCAAATTTGTATATTTGCAAATAAATCCCTACCTTTGCACGGAATATAAGGCATCGTGGAAATTTTGCACTTACATAGTATCCAGGGAATATCCGTTACATATAGTACTGGTGATGCTCCGGTATTGGTATTGTGTTCAGATAAACAGCAATATATTTGCAAGTATATGCGTCCCAATGCAACTATTGCATATAAGTTGGCTTGCGAGTTTATGGGTGCTACATTTGCCAAACTATGGAGTATAGATACGCCGCCTTTTGCAATTGTCAAAATACAACCTGCACATTGGGCAACCACGGATGTGCCGCATAGTTCTTCTGCTCCTGCTATCGGTTTTCGGAAGATAGACGGCGTTATTGATATTACCCCCACTACGTTTCGGCAGACAGCAGCCAATATGCGCACGCTTTATCAGTTGCTCAAGATAGCATTGTTTGACTTTTGGTGTGCAAACGAGGACAGAACATACAACAATGCGAACTTGCTGTACGATATTGAGAACGACAAGTTCATATCCATCGACTATGGTGGCATTCTGAACAATGTTACCTTTGACTTTCCGCTGTCCCAATTGACCGAAACCGATAGTATCCTTTGTGCAGATGTGTTTGCACATATTGTTAAATCAGTGTCCGATAAACAATTGGCAGTTTTGATACGCCGATTGGAATCTGACTATCATGTATGTCTTGACAACTGCCGGAAACACAAAGATGCCGTTCTCCAACTACCCAAACCGTGGAACATTCCTTCTGATAAGGTAGTCGCTAAGACAGATGAACTCTTATCTTTACAATGGATAGATGCCACGTGGCATAATTTTGTAGAGTGTTTACAATCCAACAGCAACTATGGAAAATAATCTTCAATATAGTATTATCTATGCAGACATTCGCCCTGAGATAAACGAGCGTCTCAGTTTGGGTATTCTGACAATAGAGCAAGGCAAAGTGCAAGTGATGCACTCGGAGAAGAAACTTGGTGTACTCAAACAGTTATACAGCCCCAAGGAATACAAGGTGATTGCATCTATTGTGCGCCGTGAGTTGCGTCAGATGAATTCGGTGGAGACACTGCAATATCTGACGCGCTATTCCAACAATCTTATATCCTTCTCACCCATTCAGAGCATTGACAAAGCGCAGACCGACATCAATGAAGAGTGGCTGTATAGGAACTATGTCTATGGGGCATAGGTATTGTAGATTTGATAAGAAATCCGGTCCCTCTTGTTGTTTATGGGACTATAAACAGATAAACAACATCTGCAGCGTTGGTAGGACGGAACATGACCGCTACTATATTATGTGATGAAAAACAATACCAATGGCATCGCTCAATACCATTGCGTGTGCAGTACGCGATATCATTGTGCCGAATCACACATACTAAATTACTAAATCGCATATGGCAAATTCGTGAATTGTAAATAGTTTTGCACATTTGCAAATAAATCCGTATCTTTGTAGCCGCAAATTATAATAAGTTGTGGCGTATAGGTCATTTTGCAGGCTGGAAAGTGAGTAGTATGTTTCTATGGGT